>Ga0193728_1002218_pt1 | contig 9999 bp, 9 predicted proteins | sample U1c1metaG_FD_143037 | JGI IMG/M metagenome (GOLD analysis project Ga0193728, IMG submission 143037) | Soil microbial communities from a riparian zone of the East river system, Colorado, United States - U1c1 | ecosystem: Environmental > Terrestrial > Soil > Riparian zone | place: USA: East River... | reverse complement strand
TGGTGATGCGATGGCACTCAGGGATGGATGTATGCGACGGCCATTCCGCTGAAGGGCGGCGTGATGTCCACCGTGCCGCCACCTGAGACTGTGCCGCCCGCTGTCGTCTGACCGTTGGCAGGGTTAAACCACTCTACTTTCCGCGATCCCGACACGCTCGCGAGATTCACCGTAGCAGTGCCGCCCGCAGGCAAGAACACCAGGTATTCGCTGCCTACCACCGCCAGACAATACCCACTATTGGCGAGATCACCGCGGGGACGAGCGTGTGCCATGTCGATTCGCAACGCATAGGATCTGGCGTACCCCATATTCGTTCGGATCGCTTCCCACTTCGGATCGCTCGGATTGAATTTCGGGTCGCCCACGCCAGGGCTCCCGTCATAGCCGTCCATGAGCAGCGTATTGTGGCCGCGCATCAGGCTTCTCCACGGCCAACCAGCATCACCACAGATGCCGCACAGGTGATCCGTGTCCGAAAGGCTCACCTTCGTCCCATCGGCCACCGCAAGGTTGTCGATGTCACCATTCATAGATACCCACTCGGCCGGACTATTCAGTACTTCGCTGTTCGTCGCGTTCGGATATGGCACCGTCATCCCGACCGGATGCTGCTTCGGCTTGGTCGCTTCGTAAGAGTGGACCAGGTTGATCATGTGATACTGCCAGGCGTCGCCCGAAGGATCGCTCTCGTTGCTGATCTCATAGATCACGTTGTCCAGGTCGTTGACCGCATCGATCACTGCCTTGACGTAGTTGTCCTGGCGTGTGGTGATCGCGGGATTCGCGAGTGTCTGGATCTCCATCCCCGAGAGATCTCCGTTCGGGTCGCCATTGATGCCATTGATGTTGTTCGCTGAGTTGAACGGATGGGCGAGCCAGGGGTTGCCCGCGGTCGAGTTCCCCTTAACGCCGATGCTCCAGCCATCGAAGAGCATGACCGACACGTAGATCCCGCGAGCCTTGGCATCGATCACGCGCTGACGCAACCGGCTCAGATACGCGGGATTGATCTGATCCAGATCAAACTTCGGGTCCCCGTCTAGAGCAGTACCAGGCCCAGCCCGGACGTACATGGTCGGTGCAAACCAGTGACTCTGACTGGTCTCAGCACTCCAGCGCGCCTGCTCCCACAACCAGAGGCGGGTGAAGTTGTGATTGTGCTGCTGAAGGAAATCGAGATACGCTGCATTGTCGAACGCCGGCGGCGGGTCCGTCGTGCCGTTATCCTGCACGTTCTTCCAGTAGTGCGACCCCGTCAGATACACAACCCGCCCCGACGCATCGGCAAAATAACGCGGGTTAACCGCGCTCACTCTAAGGGTACCAGACACCGCGTTGCTAGCGACGACCAGCGTAGTAGAATCCCGGAACCCTCCAATCTCTGTTCGAATGATCGTCGTTCCGGCAGCCTTGCCGATTGCTGTTCCATTGGCGTCGATGGTCGCCACGGTGGGTGCGCTCGACTGCCATACCGCCGTCAAGTTGCGCGACGAACCATCCTCGTAGGATCCTGTCGCTCGGAAGCCAATGCTGGCGGACGTGCCGATCACAGCATCGCGGGGCGTAATGACGATCGAAGACAACCTCGCCGCCTCGCCACTGGTGCTGCTGCACGCAACGGCAGACGTAAGAAGAAGACACCAACGGATCAATAGGCGCGGCGCGGTCACGTTCCTCAGCTTCGCTGCGCGAGGACCGCGATCGTTTGGCCGAGTCCCAGGCGCTCCTTGAGTTGTGCGATCGAATCTCGCGAGACGAACAGGCCCAATACGCGATTCAGCCTCGTGGAATTGACGATTCGCAGGAAACCCAGTTGCCCTTCAGGCAACATTGTCGTGAAGCGCCGAATCACGAAATCATCTCTGAGAAGTCGGCGTACACCGTTCGGGGACAACCAATGGCGAATCTGCCCGGCTGCCGGAGGATTCACACCGGACCGGCGCTCGAATACCAGGCGGTTTTGTGTAGTCAGAATCAGGTATCCATCAGGCTTCAGGACATCCCGGATCCGTTTGATAAACGCCGGCTGATCGGCGACGTGGCTAAGCGTCTCCAACGACACGACGATGTCGAACTCTCCATTTGCAAAGTTCGAGTGCGAGAAATCCTCGCATTCAAATCGGATATGCGGGTACCGCTGCCGCGCTTCCCGGATCGACGCATCCGCCAGGTCCGTCCCGACCACCTCTCCGAACTCAGCCAGCTGGTCGCTCAACCAACCAGTGGCGCACCCCAAATCGAGAATTCGAGGCTGCTGCAAACCAAGCTGCCGTATCCACTCCAACACCGTATCTCGCCGGCGCATGGTCGGCGGGTCGACGCTCGGGTTGTAGCCGGCGCCACGATGCTTGGCATTCCACTCATTCCAGAACTGCTGCTGCGCCGCGTCTTCAGGCACCGACAGGGCGACGGCAGCTGCAAGAGAGAGCCTTGTCATTGATTCTCCTTCTCTCCGACGAGAGTGGCTAGGCCAAAGTAAACCGAGCAACAACTGGGTATAGATTCGCCGCGCCGCGACTGTCGCGATCTGTCGTCATCACAAATGACTTCGCGGGAAAAACGTGATCGTATTCGTGTTCCGTGTCGTATCGGTACAGATAGACGCCGAGATAGTACGTCCCCGGGCCGAGGTGAAGGTCGACGTCGAACTCACACTCTGCTTTTTGACCGGCCCCCAAAGACAGTGGGGGATGCCCGAGTCGCTGACTCGATGTGTGAAAGACATCGTAGAAATCGGCGTTGAATAGCTGCAGCACGACGGCGACCCTTTCGGTCGCGGCCACTGCCTCGAGTGTCACGCTTATCCTGCCCTTGCTGCCAGCCTGAAAGGTGCCGGTCTCGCCTCTGCCACCCGAGATCTTTGTTCCGACAATGCGCACCGGGCCGCGAGCCGGTCGCTCATCGTGATTCATCGCCGTGTCCAGGTATCGCCGGATTACTTGATCAGTCGGTCCGTCAACGATGATCCGTCCGCGCTCGAGGAGTATTCCTCGTTCGCAGAACTCGGCCACGGCCTGAAGGTTATGCGAGACGAAGATCACCGTGGCACCGCCCTTCGCGATCGCGCGCATTTTCTCGATTCCTTTGCGCTGGAAGGTGAAGTCTCCGACACTCAGGACTTCGTCTATCACTAGAATATCGGGCTCGAGGTGCGCCGCTACTGAAAATCCCAGCCGCGCGAACATGCCCGACGAGTAGCGCTTGACGGGCGTGTCGATGAATTCTTCCAGCCCCGCGAACTCCACGATCTCGTCGAATTTGCGCCGGACCTCGGCGCGGGTCATTCCGAGGATCACTCCATTGAGGAACACGTTTTCGCGTCCGGTCAGATCCGGATGAAAACCCGCGCCAACCTCGATGAGAGCGGACAGGCGCCCATTCACCTCGATGCTGCCGCGAGTCGGGACCATGATGCCGCTCAGGTGCTTGAGCATGGTGCTCTTCCCCGCACCGTTGTGCCCGATGATGCCGAGCGTCTCTCCCTTCTTCACCTCGAAGCCGATGTCGTTGAGGACCCAGAATTCCTGCGGAGCCAGAGCCCGTTCGCGATCCTTGCGAACCGCCCGCTTGACCAGCGACGGAATCAGGTCTCGGAGCGAGTCGTGCTGCTGTCCGCGACGGAAGCGCTTGAAGACGTGGTTCATGCGCAAGGCGAAATCGCTCATCGAATCTTCCTCACACACTCTCCGCGAAGCGTGGCTCTAGTCGCTGGAAGAAAACGATCCCGCCCCAGAACAGGAGCACGGCAATGCCCGCGCTGTAGGTGAGCCACGGCAGGTTCGGGTGGCGTCCGAGTATCACACTCGAATTCAGACCCTCGAGCACCGGGGAAATTGGATTCAGCATCAGAATGTCTTCCCACTTGCCGGCGACGGAAGCGTCATAGAGCACTGGAGTGAAAAAGATCGCAAAGGTAAGGACAACCTCCACGAGGTATTTGATATCTCGAAAGAAGAGATTCCCCGCCGAGAGGACAATGCACAGCCCCGCTGTGAAGATCACCAGAACGAGAAGCAGGACAGGAACCCACAGCAGGGCAAGCGACGCTCTTGCTCCGGCGAACGGGAGAAGCACCAGGAGCACCGGGATCGCAATTGCCATATCAAAAAGAGAAGTCAGCACAGACGACAGCGGGAAAATGAGGCGTGGGAATTTGATCTTCGTGACCAGGCTGCTGTTCCCGGTCAAACTTATGGTCCCGAACCGGAGCGCCGACACAAAAAACGCCCATGGTAGCGCCTTCACGCCGATCCCTCCGATGTCTGCAGCGGTAATCGGCCGCCCGGAGACCCTCGAGACTGCGATACGAACAACCAGTCCAGCCGACGTGATGATGATCGGCATCAACAAGGCCCACAGAAGGCCCATTACGGATTGCTTATAACGAATCCTTATTTCCCGCCATGTGATCATGTAGAGCAGTTCACGGTTTCGGACCAATTCCTTCAGCTCTTGCTTCACTTTTCTCCCCGCTCGATCGCGGTATTCTGCACGTTGCTGCCTATGACTCGTTTGAGTCGTGCGCGTTCTCGCAATAGCCACCGCGGCTTCACGACCGCTTTGAGAGCTGCTCGCGCTATTTGTGGTGCTAGCGTCCAGCGCGATGGAAGCTCCTCGCCAATCGTCGCCAGTCCTTCCCGGTGATAATTCCAGAACGGTTGCTCGCGTCCTAGTACTGCGTTTTCGCCCAGGATTCTCAGATATTCGGCTCGCACCGGTCGCATTCGTTTGTCGAGCTCCTCTCTGGAAAGAAACTGTGGCCCGAACTTTCGCAGGGTCATATAAGAGTGAAGCAAAGTCCAGAAGTAAGTCTCAATCGCTGTAAGGTTTCCGTTATTTCCCACGCGGCTGAACGAGAGGACCTGATGCACGAACCCCAGATCCGCCTTGCCGAGAACCTCGTAGCATAGCTCGGTGTCCTCGTGTAAAGACGATTCCGAATAAAAGGGCTCGCGCGCTTCCAGGAGATCCGATCGGTACAGCACCGTAGTAGGCGAGCCGAACACGAAATGTCCCTCGAGCAGCTGCATTCTGCTAACGCTGCGCCCCGAGATACATTCGGTCGGCCATTCGATCCCGCCGCCGCAAACCTCTCCACCCCTCAAGCGATATGAGCTGATGATGGCGGCGGTGGGATGGGATTCTCCAACCGCCACCATCCGCTCGAGACATTCGGGAAAGATCAAGTCGTCGGCCTGGACGATTTTTACATAGCGCGCGTCCGGGGCGACGTGACGCAAGGCGCCGTTGTAATTCGGTACCTGACCGACGAACTCCTCATTGCGAATCACCCTGATCCGCGAATCTTTTTCGGCGTACTTCGCCGCGATGCACGCAGATCCATCGGTGCTCTGATTATCGACCAACAGGTATTCGAACCGAAGATAAGTCTGCGCCAGAACGCTCTCGATACATTCGCCAAGAAAATCGGCGGTGTTGTAAAACGGAGTTACTACGCTGACCAAAGGAAGGTTGGTCATCGGCGGCGCTTCAAAAGTCGGGGCATCAGCTCGTCTTGTTGCCGGATCGCATTGCTTGCTTCTGCAACGTGTTCGCGAAGGCGCTGGGCGCACGCATCCAGTTGATCCGTCAGATTCAGTAGCATTCCAGTGACTTGCTCGCCGGTCGCGGTGGTGAGGTCGGCGCAGAAGTCAGACACTCCCGCGTCATTCATTGCCGCGCGTACTTTTCGTTCGTGTGAAAGCGCGAGTACCGGGCGGGTCGAGACGATCGCCAGTAGAACACCGTGAAGCCGACTGGCGACGACTACGTCCAATCGACGAAACAGTTCGAGCAAGGCATCGGGGCTTTCGGCTTGCGCGATCGTGCAGCCAGCGCGGGACTCTTCACCGAGTAGTTCCCAGACATCTCGCACGGCGGCCATATCTCCGGGATTGCTTACGAAGAGATGAACGCGATCCCCTCGTGCTACTGTCGCCATCACCAGGTTGGCCCAGAGGGCGACTATCCGCCGATACTCGACGAGATTCTCGATCGGCCAGCTTCCTGGACGCAGATAAGCCATCGGACTGATACCGATATCGTGTCCGGGCCGGCGCGGTGGCAGGGGCGGCGAAGTAGTTAGCCCAAAAGCCAGATCTGGAACCACGGGGAGGTCGCGCCTGACCCCGAGTCGCATCGTCATCGCGCGCGAGCCTTCGTCGCGAACGGAGCAATACGCTGCGCGACTAACCGCATAGCGCAGAAACCGTCGGCTTAGCCAGGTGGATGCACCTCCGTAGCCGACGCTGATAAGGGCAAACGGAACTCCGGCTCTCCGTGCCAGCCAAGCCCACCGTGCGAGGGCGTATGGTTGGCCCCAGGCGCCGCCCCACACAGCGTCGAGTTGACCACCGCCCGACGCAAGCACCAGATCGGCCGTTCGAATCCAGCGCCATGCGCTTCTCAGAGAGATGGATTCGAAAACCAGCGTAGTGATGAAGCTTGAAACATGGGCCGTGAATCTTCCGAGCAAGGGAATGTTTCGGGACCGGCCGGCGAGCGCGCGCACCGCGCGAACCGCAAAGGGACCTTCGCCGAGTGGCGCGCCGAAAAGGTGACGGTTCACGCCGGTAAGAGGCTCGGCTTCAACACCGTGATTGGCGGACGTCCGGGCCGGGTGCAATGTGAAAGCCCGCAACGCTGCGTCCGGCCAGCGGTTGCGCAACGCCGCGAACGTCGCCTGGAGTATGGCCTCGTCGCCGAGATTCCCCCAGCCCGATGGATATAGCACGCCGATTCTGGGCATTCGTTCAGCTTTGGCGTCGACTACGGATTCTACGATGAGCGGGGCGCCGATTACAGTTATCGCTGTCACAAGTAAGCGCGACTAGAAGGGGGAATAGACGAAGTCTGGGAAGACGTCTTTTCCGGAGCGCTGATCGATTTCGGAGCACCTCAATTGAACGCCCGGAAAACCGGCTTCACCGGTGGTCCGACAAGATGCGATTCGGGTCCGTCCTCGAGGGCGCGAGCGTAAATCTCGGCGGCGCGGTCGGCTGCATCGATCGTCCGATCGATATCGTCGTCGCTATGGGAGTAACTCACCACAAACGACGGCGCCAACACTCCTCCCCGAATCAGCTCCTGCATGAAAAGCGCGCGATACGCCTGCGATGGCAGGCCGTCAGGTCCCCGCGTAGCGTAAACAAGGTTGCACGCGCGGCCAAGGGGCATCAGGTAATCCTGAACCCCATGGCGGCGAGTAGCGTCTTCGAATCCGGCACGGAGCCTCTCGCCCTGGCGATAGAGCGTTTCGATAACCGGTTCCGTCTGGTATACCTGCATGGTCGCGATGCCGGCGGCAAGGGAATGGGTCTCCGCGCCGTGCGTCGTTGAAAGTAGAAAAACGCGTTCCGCTGAATGCGAAAGACCGCCGCGCTCCATCACGTCGCGCTTTCCCACAAGAGCAGCGAGCGCGAACCCGTTCGCAATCGCCTTCCCGAAGGTGGAAAGGTCGGGTACAACGTTGTGAACGCGCTGCGCGCCACCGACATCCCATCGGAATCCCGTAATCATTTCGTCCAGCACCATCAATGCGCCGTACCGGTCGCAGAGGGCGCGAACTTCCGCCAGGAATCCCGCGCGGGGAGCCGTAGCCGTTTCGGCTTCCAGCATCACACAAGCGATCTCGCCCGGACGATTCAGGAACAGCGATTCGAGACTTGCCGAGTCGTTGAAGCGGAATTTTATCGTAAGGTCGCGAATTGCAGATGGAATCCCTGCCGGCATGCCAGTACTGCCGATGAACCAGTCGTCGGTCGAGAAGAATGGCTGGTCGCCGCAGATCGCTACGAGGTCGCGCCCGGTGTACGAGCGCGCCAGCTTGAGGGCGGCAGTCGTAGCATCCGAACCGTTCTTGGCGAACTTGACCATCTCTCCGGTGGACACGCACGAGAGAAGGACTTCGGCGCACTCGACTTCGCGTGGACTGGGCCGCGTGAAATTGGTACCGTTGGCCAACTCGCGCCGAACGGCTTCGATAACACGAGGAAATGCGTGTCCGAGCGCGACAGATCGAAGACCCATGCCGTACTCGATGAATTCATTTCCATCGAGATCCCAGACGTGACAGCCGTCACCGCGCGTGATGAACGGCGGAGCCGCTTCGGGATACTGGTCATCGCCCTTGGCGTACGTATGCGCGCCGCCCGGAATCAGACTGTGGGCTCGGCGCTGAAGCGCGCGCGTCGCATGCGACGGCGCACAGGCAAGCGGTCCTTCTCCGACGATTGTCATGCAGCATTCCTTCCCGAGACGTGGGGCGATCAAAGGTTGAGCGCGCACGGCTCATCGCCTTGCGCCCAGGGGGGCAACTTACAGACCACCCATCGACGCTATGATTTGCACCTTTGGAGGCAGGAAGCAACGAAATTGTTGCATCCACGCGACCAGGTGATGCGTGAGTGTAGCCGTCTGTTGTGACCCTCACCACGGTCAAGGGGTGAGATTACGCGGAGCGCTTACGCTAGTCACGCTTGGGCGTGCTTTTGGCCGACCTAAGGCGCCCTTTCGGTCGGTCTCCTGCCCGAGCGGTAAGACTCGATAATCTGACCGCGGACAACGTTCAGGTCCCATCGCGCGCGGAACGCCGCTTCCGAGTGGAACGTCAAGAGATTTTTCGAAAGCAGAGCGGATTGGCGGAGCACTTCCTTGAACAAGTATCTCGGTACGCCCAGCCAGGTCGGCATCTCGGTGGACCGCTCATTGCTCCCCATACGATAAAGCCCACGCCCGAACCGAATCGCTCGACCCATTATCCAGGAACTTGTCATCTGGAAATCACGAATGAAATGCTCTACCTGGGCGTTGCGCACGTGCCACGCAGTATGTCCCTGACTTGCCAAGCGGTTTACAAACTCTGTTTCACTTCCCATGGCGTAGTTCGACCCTTGCGGGCCAATCGTTGGATCGAAGCGAAACCCCTCCTCAAAGACCTTGGCCCTCACCGCCATGTTGGGACCAAACACGAAATGGTGATCTACCGGACCCTCTCTTAATGACGGAGGTGTCAGCGTAAAGACCGGCTCCAGCGGGACCCACTTCACGACCCAGTCAGGTGGGGTGATCTCCCAACGCGGCAGCACGACGCCGCCGAATATCGAATACGCTGGTTGATTGTCCGCAGCCACCCTCATGCAGGCCAACCAATCTGGCCTCGGAAACACATCGTCGTCGGTCAGCACGACCAAGTCCCCCTCGATGTGAGCGATGGCGGCATTCAACGCCGCATTCTTACCCGGTTTTCTTTCAGAGAGACTCGTAAGTGGCAGACGATCCTGGAATGAATCGATTGCATCACGACTTCGGTCGGTGCTCGCATTGTCCACAACGATCAGCTTCCAACCCCTGTCCGGGACTTGGAGCCGCAGATACGCGTCGAGCACCGCGGGAAGCGTGCGCATACCGTTGCGAGTCGCGAAAATGACCGTGATCATGATGTTTGGATCGAGGATCGCCCGCGCTTGGCTAGTCCGCGAAGACGTTCACCTACCATCGTGGCAATCTCGCCAACAGCTGGCAGAGGGTCCGACCATCGGAAGATCGGCTGATAGGGCCCGAGCCATGACTGCGCCCAAGGGAGCAATCCGAGCCGCCCGGCCGACCTCTCGGCTCGAACTGCCTGCAAATCATAATATGGAAATACGCAGCGGCGTCCGACGGCATAGTCCGAGATCGTCTCCACCGGCTCGCCCAGCGCATCGCGGATTGCTTGCACGCACACGTTGACTCCGCAGCGGGACGCGAATTCAACGTACCACCACGGCCTGGCATTCACCTCTATGAGGTTGAACACATCATCCCTCACGTCCTTCTTGAACTCAGCGCTGAAGATTCCCCGGTGCCCTATGTCGGCGAAGAGCTTTCTGAGCGTGGCCGCACCGTCGCCTGTGTCCTTCAATGGAACGCTTATCATCAGCGTGCTGTTACCGAAATCCGGGGGGCTCATTCGCAAACGACGCCGCGCGAAAAGAGCTCGGACGTCGCCGTATCATT
>Ga0193728_1002217_pt1 | contig 9999 bp, 9 predicted proteins | sample U1c1metaG_FD_143037 | JGI IMG/M metagenome (GOLD analysis project Ga0193728, IMG submission 143037) | Soil microbial communities from a riparian zone of the East river system, Colorado, United States - U1c1 | ecosystem: Environmental > Terrestrial > Soil > Riparian zone | place: USA: East River... | reverse complement strand
AGACGCCCCGCATCAAGAAGCTCGCTCGTGTCGCGGGCGCAGCCAGTTGCACGTTGTGGTATTCTCCGCACCAATGCCCGAAGAACCGAGAGGCGAGCTGGTGATTCAGACCATTGCCATGCCCAAGGATACCAATCCGAACGGCGACATTTTCGGAGGATGGTTGACCTCGCAAATGGACCTCGGCAGCGGAATTCTCGCGGCGAAAACCGCACAAGCGCGAGTCGTCACTGTTGCGATGGAAGGAATGTCGTTTCTCGAACCGGTGCGGGTAGGGGATACCGTCAGGTGTTATGCGCGAGTAGAGAAAATCGGCCGGACTTCAATGACAATTCCAGTGGAGGTTTGGGTCACGCGTCATATGACGGGCGAGGAGCGTCGCGTAACACACGGCGTCTTTACGCTGGTCGCTGTTGACGAATTCGGGAAGCCGATTCCGGTAAAGCGGAATCAACCACGAATGGACACGAATTAACACAAATGAAGATCGAGGTCACACAAACGAGTCTGCCAATGGATTCGTGTTTATTGGTGTTCATTCGTGGTTAAAACCACTTCGTCATTTTTTCGATGACGCCCTTCGCTTATCTGTTCGAACGTTTTCCGTCATTCGGACAGACGTTCTGCTACCGGGAAGTTGCAGAGCTCGATCGGCAGGACATCACGCCGCCGATTTTCTCCATTCGAAACCCAAAAGACGAACCATCGCAGGACTGGGACACGCGCATTGTCAAACGCGTGCATTATCTGCCTGGGGAAAAGGAATTGTTGGATGATGTGCGCCGGGCTTCGAAAAAAGGAAAGGTCACCTCAGAAATTGTCGTCGCGCTCGATGAATGGGGACGACGGACCGATTTCCTTCGGCTTTATCAGGCAGTATACGTCGGCTTGCGCCTGCAACAATCCGGGGTTCGTCATGTTCACGCCCATTTTGCGGGAATGGCCGCGCGCACGGCTTTCTGGATCCATAAATTTTTTTCAATCACATTTAGTTTTACCGCGCATGCTAATGACATTTTTGCGCCGCGAGATTTCGAGATTGGACTTGATAAGCTCGTCGACACAGCGCGCGTGATTGTTACCGAGACTGATTATGCCGCGCAATTTTTACGGGGACGATTTCCAGAACGCGCCGATCGCATCCATCGCATTTACAACGGCCTGAATCTCGCTGAATTCAGACGCACGGATTTTTCCTCTACGCCGCTCTTGATCGTGGCAGTTGGTCGTTTGATCGCAAAGAAGGGATTCGCCGATTTGATTCGCGCCTGCGGATTGCTCGCAGAGAGCGGGAAATCATTCCAATGCGAGATCATTGGTGAAGGCCCGCTCGAAAACGAATTGCACGCGCAAATCGACCAACTGAATCTGCAAGATCGCGTCGCACTGTCTGGTGCCAAACCGCAGCGGGAGATCCGGCAGCGTCTCGCCGTGGCGAGCGTTTTTGTGCTGCCGAGCGTGGTCGACGCGCACGGCGGGATGGACAATCTTCCCACAGTGATTATGGAAGCGATGGCGGCCGGATTACCGGTCATCTCGACCGACATCGGTGGCATTCCAGAAATGGTTGTTCAAAACGAAACAGGTTTTCTGGTGGAACCAGGCGATGCAGTGAGGCTCGCTGGCGCGATCGAAAAAGTAATTGATGATCGTTCGCTAGCGCAAAAGCTGGGCGAAGCCGGCTACAAGCGAGCGCAGGAGCTGTTCTCGATTGAGAAAAATGTGCGCGATTTGTGCGCGATGCTTCTCTAGCGGCTTTCTAGGTCATGTTTAGCGCCAAGGGCGCGCCTTTAATCTCGAGCCTGGGGCGACGCCCCAGGATTCATGGAAGCCCAAACCCCAGCGCTGAACGCGCGATTCACCTTCGGCCTAGTGCAAAAGCTGGATGAATCGCGCCTTCAGCGCTTGTTCACGCGGACATTAAATTCCTGGGGCGATGCCCCAGGCTAAAAGTGAGATGGCGCCTTTGGCGCTAGAGACATACGTGCCCGCAGGCGAAAACCGGCGGTCATAGACTGCCGCCTACAGCAAATCCCGAACACAATTCACCGCGCGCAAGTAAACATCGTGCGGCCCGCCGCGCATTAGCTCTTCGCTCATTAGGCTCACGGGATCATTTTTTCCCGCGGGCATTAGCTGAGGCATAGCTTTTTCACCGGGCCTTGCGCGTGAAACTTCCAGGAGATCGCCACACTTGGCGTGGGTCACCAGAAATTCTACCTCGGCCGTGGTCAACGCGACTTCGTGGATGGGTGCGCCATCGCGCTCGCGCAATTCGATATCGATCTTGCGACCGGATAGCCCGATGAAGCACAACTCGTGCGACGATTTCGCCTTCTCAGTGCTCCAGTTCAATTGCGCCGCAAGCCATCCTGCGAAGAGAACAGCCGTTGATCGGAAGCCGGGGGCGAAGTCGACTCGCAGGCTCCTGATTTCGGCAAAATGATGATGCGACGCAGGATGATCGAAAAATTGCGCCAGTGCGAAGCGCAGATTATCCAATCGCGTCCAATTTAAGTCGCAGAATACAATGCGCTGTTTTGCTTCCTGTTCTGCAGACTTCACTAAGCGCATTTGCGCGCGAAAATCTTTCCAACCGTGGCTGTCGTAGATTACGCGGTCAACCCATGCCCAAAGTTGCGGATCCATTGGCTCACGGAATTCCTCCTGCCACCATAGATAGAACGGTAGATCTGAATCGAGGTGCGAGAAAACTATGTTCGGGAGCAGAGTGGTGCAACCGCCTTTGAGTAAGAATGAAATTTGTTCGGAGCAGACTTGCTTCCCTCCGACGTGACTCACGTGACAATGAGCGCTTATCCACGCGTCAACGCTGTTTTCTTTTGCTCCGCAAGCGGCTTCGATGACAATGGCACGACAGGCATGATTCTCAGTAATTTTCGCCATCAACTGTGTATTGCTGTTCAGTGAGCCCGGTTCTTCGCTGTAAACGGCCAGATTCATAAGCGAGGCGCGCGTCATTGCGCCTTCGCCTTCCTGCCAGAGTTTTTTCAGCTCCTGGTCGATCCTGCTGATCTCGGCTGGAACTCCAAGCGAATATGTTTCAGGTACCGTAGGCATCGCTCAGAGTCTCCTCCATGCCCGGCCATCACGGGCGAGCAAATTATCCGCTGCCTCCGGTCCCCACGATCCCGCGGGATAAAAGAATAATTCGGGCGCATCGTTCGCGTGCCACGCCTCTTCGATGGGATCGATGAACGCCCAGGCTTCCTCGACCTCGTCGCTGCGCGCAAACAGCGTGGCGTCGCCGCTCATTGCATCCAGCAGCAAACGTTCGTAAGCCTCGGGGCTGGGTTTCCCGAAAGACGTCCCGTAATGAAAATCCATTTTGACGGGCTCGATGCGAAAGCTCGTGCCCGGCACCTTGGCATGAATTCGCAACGAGATTCCTTCGTCGGGTTGAATCCGAATCACGAGCACATTCAGGTCGCTTAAATCCTTATTAAACAGAACCGCCGGCGCTTTTTTGAAGTGAATGGAAATGTCAGTTTCCGATTTCGGAAGCCGTTTTCCAACGCGCAAGTAAACCGGCACGTCGGCCCAGCGCCAGTCGTCGATGAACAAGCGTAACGCTACGAAAGTTTCCGTTTGCGAATCCGGATTGACGTTTTGTTCCTGGCGATAGCCGACAACCGGTTCGCCGTGAATAGCGCCTGCGGTGTACTGCCCGCGCACAACATTGGCAGCGATTTCATTGCGCGACCAGCGACGCAGCGATCGCACCACTTTTACCTTTTCGTCGCGGATACTGTCAGCGGCCAGATCCGTGGGCGGTTCCATCGCGATAAGACAAAGGAGTTGCAACAGATGGTTCTGCACCATGTCCCGCAAAGCGCCTGCGTGTTCATAATAGCCTGCGCGTGTCCCGACGCCCAGCGTTTCGGCTGCCGTGATCTGCACATGATCAACGTAGTGCGTATTCCAAAGCGGCGAGAAAATGGCGTTAGCGAACCGCAGCACCAAAATGTTTTGGGCAGTTTCTTTACCGAGGAAATGATCGATCCGATAGGTTTGCTCCTCAGTAAAAGAATTGCGGATGATCCGATTGAGTTCGCGCGCTGAGTCAAGATCGGTTCCGAACGGTTTTTCGACGATTATGCGAGCCCAGCTTCCCTCGCACGTTTCGTTCAACCCGGCGGCTTTCAAGTGCTTGAGGATCGGTTCGAACTGATCTGGAGCAGCTGCAAAATAGAAAAGGCGATTGCCGCGGGTGCCGTAGTTTTTATCGATTTCATCCAGGCGTTTGGCCAGGCTTTGGTAGCCGGACTCGTCGTCGAACTCGCTCTGGTGGTAAACAATCGATTGAGCGAACGTCTTCCAAATTTCGTCACGGACCGGTTGCCGGGAAAACTTGCGAGTGGCCTCTTCAAGATCCCGCCGGAATTCGTCATCACTTTTGTTACGACGAGCGAATCCCACAATCGCGACACCGGCGGGCAGCTCACCGTCGGCCGCGAGGTTATACAGCGCGGGGATGAGTTTGCGATGGGTGAGATCGCCCGTGGCGCCGAAGATCACAATGGCGCACGGCTGGGACACTGGCCGAGTGGAAAGCCCTTCCCGGAGCGGGTTTGGTTTCGGTTGATCGGCGGCGCGATTCATGACGATGGAACCTACTCAGTTTCCTCAAAACCGGATAGGAAGAAAATTTAGCGCGCCAGCTATTCGGATCAGCTTAGTGAACGCAATCGTTGAACATCGACTTTGTTTTGCTCGCGCTCAGTGCTTTTGCTCTTAATCAAAATTTGTAAATCGACGTAGCGAACTTCCACGCCTTCGATTGTCGCCTTTAGCGATGTGCCAATCGCATCGGCATCCCTCACTTTCCAGCCGCGAGTACTCACATCCACTTCCACTTCGTCGGCAACTTTAGCAGCGAGCAAACTCGCAGGAGCGGAGCTTGTTCGCTCATTGATGCCGCCGGGCATGTTCCTCGACAAGTCGCTGCGATTCCCACTTTGCGAGTTCATCCCAAGTACGCGCTTTGAAAACAAAACCGCGTTTTCGAGTAAATGGCCTCACAACCGACAGTTCTCGATCCAGACGAACACCCAGCGCGTGGAACTCTGCGGGTGTTTGCGGCGCTTTTCGCCTGCCCACAACTTTCGAGACGCGCATTTCCCTAAATGGGCAGTGGAAATCTCCTCGTTAAGTCGACGACCTTTTGGCGGACGTGCTCCAGCGCTTCGGCATTGCTGCGATTAGCCAGCGCTTCAGCAAGCAGGTCGGCGATGTCGAGCATTTCTTCTTCTTTCATCCCGCGTGTGGTCACAGCAGGTGTGCCGACGCGGATGCCGCCGGGTTTGAAGATCGGATACGTATCGAAGGGGATGCCGTTCTTGTTCACAGTGATGCCGGCACGATCAAGAACTTCCTGCGCTTCCTTGCCGTTAATTTCCTTCGGGCGAAGATCGACAAGCATCAGGTGGTTGTCAGTGCCGCCGGAGACGATGCGATAACCGTGCTTGGCTAGACCAGCGGCGAGCGCTTTCGCATTTAACACGACCTGCCGCTGGTATTCGCGAAACTGCGGCTGGAGCGCTTCCTGAAAACAAACTGCCTTCGCGGCGATGACATGCATGAGCGGTCCGCCCTGGACACCGGGAAAAACCGTGGCGTCAATCTGCTTGGCGAATTGTTCCTGGCACATGACAATGCCGCCGCGCGGTCCACGCAAACTTTTATGCGTCGTGGTGGTGACAAACTGTGCGTGCGGAATCGGACTGGGATGTTGTCCACCGGCCACCAAACCAGCGATGTGCGCCATATCGATAAACAGAATCGCGCCAACCGAATCGGCGATCTGGCGCAGACGCGGAAAATCGATGATGCGCGGATAGGCAGACGCGCCGGCAGTGATCATGGCCGGCTTCACTTCCTCGGCCTGTTTTTGTAACGCGTCATAATCGATCTGCTCGGTCTTCTCGCTAACGCCGTACTGCGAGACTGTGTAAAACTTGCCGGAAAAATTCGCCGGATGTCCGTGAGTGAGATGGCCGCCGTGCGCGAGATTCATGGCCAGAATTTTGTCGCCTGGTTTTAGCATCGAAAAATAGACTGCCATGTTCGCTTGCGCACCGCTGTGAGGCTGGACGTTGACGTGCTCGCAACCAAATATTCTTTTCGCTCGATCAATCGCCAACTGTTCGGCCGTATCAACATTTTCACAGCCGCCATACCACCGTTTTCGCGGATAACCTTCGGCGTATTTGTTCGTCAGAACGCTGCCTTGAGCCTCCATCACCGCGCGGCTGGTAAAATTTTCGGAAGCGATCAATTCGATGTTCTCCTGCTGACGTTTTTCTTCCGCGGCAATCGCATCGAAAATCTCCGGATCGACCCTGCGCAACGCCTCGCCGTATCGAGGCGGTTTCGAAACGAATGATCCCGTTTCAACTTGGCGAGGTAGATCATCCATTGAATAGGAAGATAACTCGCGTGACTGCTTCGCACCAGGCCGGACCAGTTCACTTTGCTCTACGAACGCGAGCACGCTGGGCAGGGCATGGCTGATGATGCGCGCGCAATCCTCATACACTTCGCGGCCTAAACCAATTGGGTCGGGCACATCGCGCCAGACAGTTGTGCCCGGTTCTTCAAATTCCCTGAGCAAAAACGATTTTTCAGCGCCATGAGGAAACAGTGTTTGGATTGTCTCGAGGTGCGCGCCAGTCATCGCAAAAATGTGCGTGGCGCGATCGACCAGCGCCGCTGTGAGCGGCTGGCTCCGCAAAGCGCTGATGTCTGTGCCTTCTTCCGCGCACACCTGTACCGCGTAAAGGCTTGGCGGCTGACCGCGTACTGCGTGGACACCAGCCGAGAGAACTTCGATGTCCTTACGATTGCCAATCAGACGGCAAAAAAGCCCTTCCGCGATCGGGCTGCGACAAATATTACCTGTGCAGACAAAGAGGACGCTTTTCACGATTCTGGAACGCGTCTCCCAACCTAGAATTGAACGGAGCCAAGTCAATTTTGCGGGGAGCTGGAATGCGTTGCGGCGTGCGCACGCCTGAGCGTTCCGATTTGGGGCGAGCGGTCGCGTGCCAGCGTTAACCTGCCTGACCCGCGCATCTCGGAGCTGCCGTCCTAGTGAACGCGCTGTAGTATGCGCTGTCCCCAGCGCAGGGGTCATAATTGAAGCTTCTCGGCAACGTGAATTGTCGTTATTCTGGTCGCCGTTCCGTCGTTTTCTCACAATGACAATCGACACACTGCGTCAGGTGCCGTTATTTGAATCGCTCGATAACGAGGCGGCTGGCGAATTATGTCAGCTGCTGGAGAGCGTTGATTCCAAAGCCGGCACGTTTCTTTTCCGCACCGGCGACGAAGGCGACGCAATGTATTTGATTGAGCATGGGAAAATCCGGATTTGCGTGCGAGCGACGGACGGGCACGAGGTGACGCTAACCGAATTGCGGCGTGGCGATTTCTTTGGCGAAATGGCTTTGCTCAACGGTCAACGCCGCTCGGCGGACGCAGTAGTTGCCGAGGACGCGCGTCTGGCTGTGCTCTCGCGCGAGCATTTTCTTTCCTTCATGCGTGGCACTCCAAATGTCGCAGTGGAGATGCTCACCGCGCTGGCCAACCGGCTGCGGCGCACCGATGAACTCTTGCGACACAGCGCTACGCGCAACGTTAACGTGGAGGAAGCGGCGCACTTCACGCTTGCTGATCGCGCAGCAGACATCATTGCCGAGTTCGGCGGCAGTTGGAAATTTATCATCTTCGAGATCGGATTGTTCCTTTTATGGGTATTGTTAAACACATGGCTTCTCTCCGACAAAGTTTTCGATCCCTATCCCTACGTGTTTTTGAATCTCGTCCTCGGAATTATTTGCGGACTCCAAGCCCCGATCATTATGATGTCGCAAAACCGGCAGAGCCATAAAGACCGGCTTCGCGCGGATCTTGATTACCAAGTGAATTTGAAAAATGAACTGGCGCTACAGGAAATTCTCGATCGCTTGAAAACACTCGAGCGCGATTATCTGCGACTGGCATCGGACAAAATGACAAAGGAATGACGAATCCCAATGATGAAGGGAATCGTTGCGCGGTCTCTTCATTTGATCATTCGAGCTTCATTGCTATGCCTTTATTCGAGATTGTTTCATCATTGGTCATTCAGATTTCGGTTGCCTAAGTTGCCGCACTCGGCAGCTTGATTATCCTTGTTCTCCTATGAAAAAGCTGGCAACCGCCGTTCTTCTCATTCCAGTGCTTATTGTTGTACTCTCCGGCTGTGGCTCCACCGGACCCAGCCCGGAGCAAAAGACACGTGAGGCGCAGCAGCAGCAAGACGCCGAACGTCAGCAGGCGGAGTTTCGCAAAGGCCTGCCTCCGGTAAGCAATCCCGGCCAGGGCTGGTAAGGAATCGCTCCGCAATCTCCTACTCGTGCTCGTAATCGTAATCGAGAATTTGCGGTGGTGATTCGATCACGAGCACGAGCACGAGAAAAGACTGTTTCCCCATTACTCTACGCACTAGCCTTGTGCTTCGTGGCGTGTTTACAGTGATCCATGCGTTCGCAATGGAAGCGAATCCGGTATCGTCTGGAGTGGTTAGGGCTGCTCCTTGCTACAAAGCTGATTCCCTTGTGTTCTCGAAGGGTTTGCAATCATCTTGCCCGGACAGCGGGCGCGCTACTTAGCTTTCTTGATCGGCCTCGCTACCACGTGGCTCTAAGCAATCTGGAGGCCGCGTTTGGCGATCGATTCTCTCGCGCTGAGCAACGGAAAATTGCCAGGGAATCATTTCAACATTTCGCACGCACCATGGTCGATCTGCTATGGAGCCCACGGCTCACAGCGCAAAATTTCTCTCGTTACATTGAGTGGGAAAATCTCGAAGAAACAGCGCGGGGAACGGGACCAGAACGCAGTATCATGATCGCCTGCTACCACTACAGCAACTTTGAATGGCTCAGTCGGGCCTGTGGTTTTCTCGATTTGAAAGGCACAATTATTTCGCAGGAATTTAAGAATTCGTTGCTTGATCCAATTTTCAAAAAATTGCGCGAGCAATCCGGTCACGAGCTGGTTCCACGTGAGCGTGGAATCATTCGGCTTTATAAGGTGCTCCGGCGAAAGGGGCGCACTGCGCTGCTGGTCGATCTTACCGTGCCGCCGACGCAGGGTGCAGTGGCGATCGATTGTTTCGGATTAAAAACCAGTGTGACTTCCGCACATTGCTGGCTCCATGAGCAGACCGGCGTCCCGATTATCCCAGCGCATTGCGAGCCGCTGCCGGATGGACGCTACCGGATAGTCTTCCATCCAAAGATCGAGGGCACCGCTGAGATGACTCATCAGCAAATCGCACAGGCGTGTTGGAATTCCTTTGAACCATACGCCCGAAAAAACCCGGCGCCCTGGCTCTGGATGTATAAGCACTGGCGCTACCTGCCGGCAAACCCCGATCGCTCTTATCCGTTCTATGCAAACTTTTATCGGCCGTTCGAAGACAAGTTGGACCGTGACAAGGCTACGGCGAGCAATGGAACAAAGTTGTAGAGGCATTCGCCGCGGCGAACGCCTATCCAATTCATTTCAAGCGACCGACTTTACGGATTCTCTGCGGCCAGTTGTGATGAGGATCGAACGACCTCAATCTGCGCGCTAACCTTCTGGACTTGCGCTCCCTGCTCCTTTAGCTGCGCAGTGAGAGTCTCCTCCAGTTTAGCAATGGCCGCCTTAAAATCCTTCCGTTGTTGGGCGACTGTCGCTTCTAATTCCTCGACTTGGCGATGCTCTTTCAGAAACTCGTTTAGCAACATCGCGTTCACGGCTTCGTAACGGACGGTGTAAATCTCGCCGTCCCCGTCGCGCACCACCAGTTCCGGGCTTATCTGGGCCACTTCCTCGGCGATTAGACCAAATTGCGGTGTCTTTGCCTTGTCGCTCTTGTAATGAAACGTCACCGGCTTAAGTGCCAGGATGGCTTCGCTGGCGTTATCCATCGGTTTGATCTCGTGT
>Ga0193728_1002216_pt1 | contig 10001 bp, 6 predicted proteins | sample U1c1metaG_FD_143037 | JGI IMG/M metagenome (GOLD analysis project Ga0193728, IMG submission 143037) | Soil microbial communities from a riparian zone of the East river system, Colorado, United States - U1c1 | ecosystem: Environmental > Terrestrial > Soil > Riparian zone | place: USA: East River... | reverse complement strand
GTCGTCTTTGAAACTCTTGGCGCCGCCGGCACGCGCAGCGCCTCGCTCGAACTGCAGAGCAGCGAAGGGCCCGTCGAAGTCGCGCTCTCCGCGACCGCCACCACCGGCACGCTCTCCGCCAACCCCAGCTCGCTGAGCTTCGCCGGCATTCCCTTCACCGCGCCCGGCTCGCACAACGAAGGCGAATACAACGAGACCGAAGGCTTCCAGATTCAGAACAGCGCCAACGCCGGCACGCGGATCGAAGGGGCGAGCATCATCGGCCCCGACGCCTCCTCGTTCTCGATCCAGTGGAGCTGCGAAGGCGTCGTGCTCAACCCGAGCAACTCCTGCGGCATGGGCGTCCGCTTCCAGCCGACCTCCCCCGGCGCCAAGAGCGCCTCGCTCGTGATCGACAACGATTCCGGCACCCCACTGCTCGTGCCGCTCGAAGGCGAAGGCCTGCACGGCCCACAGCTCGACATCGACAACGTCCAGGCGCTGCTCGGCTCCGTCCCGCTCGGCTCCTCAGCACGACACACCTTCAACCTCACCAACAGCGGCGACTACCCGCTATTTATCCAGCGCGCCTTCCTCGTCACCGGCACGCCGCTGATGTTCCCGATGCTCAGCGACAGCTGCACCGGGCAGATTCTCTATCCCAGTGAATCCTGCGCGATCACAGTCGCCTTCCGCCCCACTACGCTCGGCGAGAAGAGCGGCGCGTTGCTGTTCATCACCAACACGCCCGCAATCGCTGTCGCCGGAATCGACGGCACCGGCGTCGCCGCCAACGAAGCCTCGACTGCGCGCGCCGCCGACCCGCTCGAGCCGCCAGGCGCGCAGACATCCCCCGCTGCCCCAGCGCCTGCCCCCGCGCCGAGCCCGGCCCTCGCTACCGCCCCGACGCCGCCCGCGACGCTCGCCGCCGCCCGCGCGCCTCGGCTCTTCAGCCTGCTCCGGCGCAGCACGCTCGATCCCGGCGCCGACGTGCAGTGCCCCGCCTCCCAGACGAGCGGCTGCGAAGCGCTCAGCCTGCTGCTGCCCGCATCGCGAGCGTCCGGCTCCGACGCGCACCTGCGTCGCGGATCCGCCCTGCTCGGCTCTGCGCTCGTCCAGCTGCGCGCCGGCGACGGCAGCCACGTCCGCGTCCCACTTTCCCTACATGCAGCCGCACGGCTGAAGCAGCACGGCCACATGCGCGTACGGCTGCTCGTCGTCGTGCAGTCCGGCGGCGCGATCCTCGCCCAGCACACCTGGACGCTGATGCTCTCCGCCAACGGCATCGTCTCGCGCGTCGCCGGCTAGCTTCAGGCAGGACGCGCGCCTGAAGCCGCGTGCCGAGCCGCCCCGCCGTGCCGGGTAGCATTGGAGCCCGCATGGCGGTCAGCGCAAAGCCCCCCGCAGAGGAGGCGAACAGCAGCTTCCGGACCCTGTCCGGCGAGCCCGTGCGCGAGCTCTACACAGCCGCCGACCTGCCCGCCGACCGTGGCGGGGAGACGATCGGCGCGCCTGGCTCCTACCCGTTCACGCGCGGCATCCACGAGTCGATGTACCGCGGGCGGCTGTGGACGATGCGCCAGTTCGCCGGTTTCGGCACGAGCGAGGAGACCAACGAGCGCTTCCTCTACCTGCTCGAGCACGGCCAGACAGGGCTCTCGACCGCGTTTGACATGCCCTCGCTGATGGGCCACGACTCCGACCACGTGCGCTCGCTCGGCGAGGTCGGTCGCGAGGGTGTCGCCGTCGACACGCTCGATGACATGCAGACGCTGTTCGGCGGCATTGACCTCGGCGAGGTGTCCGTCTCGATGACGATCAACGCGCCAGCCGCGATCATGCTCGCGTTCTACGTCGCCGCCGCCGAGCAAGGCACGAGCGCGGCCGGCCCAGTCTCGCGCGAGCGCCTGTCGGGGACGATCCAGGCAGACATTCTCAAGGAGTACATCGCGCAGAAGGAGTGGTGCTTCCCGATCGACCCCGCGATGCGCCTGTGCGGCGACATGATCGAGTGGTGCACGCGCCAGATGCCGCGCTGGCACCCGATCTCGATCTCCGGCTATCACATCCGCGAGGCCGGCTCGACCGCCGCGCAGGAGCTCGCGTTCACGCTGAAGGACGGCTTGACATACGTCGAGCAGGCAGTCGAAAGAGGCCTCGACGTCGACGATTTCGCGCCGCGCCTCTCCTTCTTCTTCAACGCGCAGATCGACTTCTTCGAGGAGATCGCGAAGTACCGCGCCGCGCGACGGATCTGGGCGCGCGAGCTGAAGCACACGTTCGGCGCGAAGAGCCCGCGCTCGTGGCAGATGCGCTTCCACACGCAGACCGCCGGCGTCAGCCTGACCGCGCAGCAGCCGCTCAACAACATCGTGCGCACCGCCGTCGAGGCGCTCGCCGGCGTGCTCGGCGGCACGCAGTCGCTGCACACCAACTCCTACGACGAGGCGCTCGCGCTGCCGACCGAGGAGGCCGTCACGATCGCGCTGCGCACGCAGCAGGTGATCGCGCACGAGACCGGCGTGACGAACACCGTCGACCCGCTCGGCGGCAGCTACTTCGTCGAGGCGCTGACCGACGAGATCGAGCAGCGCGCGTATGAGTACTTCGCGAAGATCGACGAGCTCGGCGGGATGGTCGAGGCGGTCAAGCGCAACTACCCGCAGCGCGAGATCGCCGACGCCGCATTCACGCTGCAACAGGAGATCGACGCCGGCGAGCGTGTCGTCGTCGGCGTCAACCGCTTCGTCGCCGAGGACGAGCAGCCGATCCCGACGCTGCGGATCGACCCTGCGCTCGAGCGCAAGCAGCTCGACCGACTGCAGGGCGCACGCGCCAAGCGCGACGGCGCGGCCGTCGAGGCGGCGCTCGCCGCGCTGCGCGAGGATGCCGCGCACGAGCGGCGCAACCTGATGGAGCCACTGCTCGCATGCGCCCGCGCACACGCCTCCGAGGGCGAGATCATCGAGTCACTGCAGCAAGTCTTCGGCGACTACACCGAGACGCCCGTCTTCTGAGCGTGTTCGAAGCTTCGTGAGCCACAGCCGGCTGCGCAAAGGACTCGTAATAGGCGCGATCATCGTGGCGCTCGGCTGTGCCGCCACGTTGGCCCTAGCCGCGCACCGGATCAAAGCCGAGCAGTCCGCGTTCCGCGTGCCCGCCGCCGCGCGCTGCGTGCCGAGCACGTTCAACCGCTCAGCGACGCTGCCCGGCACGAGCCTCAGCGTCACGCCGCTGCCGGACTCCTTTGACGCCTCCTACCGCACGCAGCTCAGCCTGCTCGGCGTGCCAGCGCAAGCGCTCGGGCGAATCAGCGTGAAGGGCTCAGAGAGCGGCTCGCACAAGGGCCGGCTGCGTCCGTATTCGCAGGGCGACGGCGCGAGCTACGTGCTGTCAAAGCCACTCTCCCAAGGCGAGACGGTGACGGTCCGAGGCAGCATCAAGACGGGCTCGCGCAGTCAGCCATTCGCCTTCCACTTCCAGGTCGCAACACAGGACATCCTGCCTTACTCGAAACCGTCGAAACCGTCGGGGCTCGACCCGAACGAGAAGCAGCACTTCCACTCCGAGCCGAAGCTCGAACCGCCGTCGCTCGAAGTCACGACGAACTCGCCGCAGAGCGCGCCCGGCGATGTCTTTATCGCTCCGTACACCGGCCCCGGACCGCCCGGGACGATGATCTTCGACCACGACGGCAAGCTCGTCTGGTTCCACACGCTGCCGGCGAACGTCGCGGCCGCGACGAACTTGCAGGTGCAGGAGCTCGGCGGCCAGCCGGTGCTGACCTGGTGGCAGGGCTACATCCCGCCGCAGGGCTTCGGCCAGGGCGAAGAGATCATCGCCAACAGCGCCTACCAGCAGATCGGGCGTGTGCGCGCCGGCAACGGCTACTCGGCCGACCTGCACGACTTCACGATCACCTCGCAGGGCACCGGCCTGTTGACGGCGTTCAACCCGATCGACTGCAACCTGTCGGTCGTCAGCGGACCGAGCGGCGCCGCCGTGACCGACAGCATCTTTCAAGAAATCGACTTGAAGACGGGGCTCGTCAGACGCGAGTGGCACAGCCTCGACCACGTGCCGCTCGGCGACTCCTACAGCCTCGCGACGCACAGCAGCAAGAAGTGGCCGTTCGACTACTTCCACATCAACTCGATCGACCCGCGCGCCGACGGGACGACGTTGATCTCAGCGCGCAACACGTGGTCGATGTACGTGCTGAACACGACAAGCGGCAAGCTACAAAGCACGATCGGTGGGCACCGCTCGAACGTGAAGCTCGCGAGCGGCACGCACACGGCCTACCAGCACGACGCGACAACGCTCGCCAACGGCACGATCAGCGTGTTTGACAATGGCGCCGTGCCGAAAGTCCACCCGCAGTCGCGCGGGCTCGTGCTCGCGCTCAATCCGACGACGGATTCGGCGAGCGTCGCGACGCAGTTCGAGCACAGCCCGGCGCTCTCGTCCGGCAGCCAAGGGAACATTCAACAGTTGATAAACGGTGACATGTTCGTGGGATGGGGGTCGGAGCCGTACTTCTCGGAGTACAGCGCCAGCGGTCAGTTGCTGTTCGACGCGCACATGCACGGCTCCTACGAGTCCTACCGCAGCTATCGCTTCCCGTGGACCGGCACGCCCGCCGGCGCGCCGGCGATCGCCGCGACGAAGTCCTCAGGTGCTCGCGTGAAGGTCTACGCGAGCTGGAACGGAGACACACGCACGGCGAGTTGGCGGCTACTCGCCGGCTCGAGCCCGACGACGCTCGTCCCCGTCGCGACTGCGGCGCGCACCGGCTTCGAGACAGCCGTGACAACGCCCGGAGCCGCGCCATACGTCGCGATGCAGGCGCTCGACGCCTCCGGCGCGCTGCTCGCGACGTCGCATACGATCCGCGGCTGAGGCGCACCGGCGCGACCCGAGCTGGGTTGGTACGCTTCGAACCCTTGGCGTCAAGGAGAGGTTTTCAACCGCTGCGGATGGGGATATGACGGCGCGTAAGGTCAAGACCAAGCCCGGCAAGGCGAAAGATTCGACCAGCCAGGACAGCACTTCGGGCGCGCCCGCAACCCCGCGCTACCGCCGCCTACCGACCGGCGCGCACGGCCTGACGCGCGAGGAGGTCGAGCTCGACCAGCGCGGACGGTTGCGCTCAGCGATGATCGAGCTGATCGCAGAGCGCGGCTATCCGGCCGTGCGAATCCTCGACTTGACGCAGCTCGCGCACGTCTCGCGTCCGACTTTCTACAACCTCTACGCGGACAAGGAAGAGCTGCTGCTTAGCGCGTACGAGGACATCGCCGGGCGCACGACAGCGCACGTCGCCGAGGCGTACGTCAAGGGCTCCTCCGAGCACGAAAGCCTCGAGCTCGCGCTGCTCGCGTTCGCCGAGCTCGCCGTCGCCGAGCCGGAGGCGATGACGCTCGCGCTACTCGGTACGTTCGGCGCTGGCCCGCGCGCGCTCTCGCGGCGCAACCGCACGACGCAGGCGCTCGAGCAGATGATCCAAACCGGCCGCGAACGCTCGTGGTCTGAGCACCCGGCCGATCTGACGACGAAGTTCTTGATCGGCGGCATCCGTGAGGTCTCGGCGGTACGCCTGCGCCAAGGCCGCGCGCCGGAGCTACTCGAGCTCGCCGGCGAACTCGGCGGCTGGGCGAACTCCTACCCAACGACGCTGCCGCTCGGCCTCGAGGGCATGCCCCGCGTGCAGCGGCGTGACGACGACGGAAACGGCGCCCCGCCGGCGGCGGCTGCACGCGCACGGCGCGCCGAGGGGCGCCTGCCGAGTGGGCGCCACGACCTACCGCGCAATGAGGTCGTCAAGAGCCAGCGCGAACGGATCGTCGATGCGACGGCGGCGATCGTCGCCGAGAAGGGGTTCGCGGGCCTGACGATCCCCGAGATCGCCTCGCGCGCGAACGTCTCGCACGAGACGTTCTACGAGATGTATCCGACCAAGCACGACGCTTTCCTCGGCGCGCAGAAGATCGGCCTGCACGAGGCGTTGCGCGTCACAGCTGAGGCCTACGTCACGCGCGAGGCCGAGTGGCCCGTCGGCGTCGCAGCCGGGATCAACGCGCTGACCGAATTCGTTTGCTCAGAGCCCGAGCACGCGCACCTGACGCTCGTCGACACGTTTGGCGCGAGCCCGGCGGCAATCGAGATCCGCGAGAGCGCGCTTGGCGCGTTCACCGACTACCTGCACCCCGGCTTCGACGCCGCACCGTCGCACGTCGAGGTTCCGGAGATCGCCGCCGAGGCAGTCGCGGGCGGCATCTGGCAGGTGCTGCACCACTACATCGAGCACGAGCGCATCCACGAACTGTGTGATGCCGCGCCGCAGCTCGTCTACCTCACGCTCAACCCGTTCACCGGATCCGAGCTCGCAGCCGAGGCCGCGCGCTCGATCGCCGTAGGCCCCAGCTAAGTCAGCGCCGCGCCGGCCGTCAGAGACTCGGCGTCTTGGGAGAGGTCGAGCGCTGGGCCGAAGCCGACCTCGAGGCACGCGCCGCCGCCGGGCGCGTTGCTCGCGCGCGCGTAGCCGCGATGCGCTTCGGCGGCTTGGCGCACGATCGCGAGGCCGAGACCCGAGCCGGGCTGCTTGCGCGCGCGCTCAGCACGGTAGAAGCGCTCGAAGACCTTGCTGAGCTCGTCCTGCTCAAAGCCCGGCCCGTGGTCGCGCACACGCAGCACAGCCTCGCGCACCGAGACCTCAACGACACCGCCCGGTGGGCTCCACTTGCGCGCGTTGTCGAGCAGGTTCGAGACGGCGCGGTTGATCCGCTCCGCTTCGCCGCGCACGACCGTCGGCTGTAGCTCAAGCTCGAAGCTCAGCTCGCCGCGACGGCGCGTCCGCGCAACGGCCTCCTCGACGAGCTCGTCGAGGCGTACGTCCTGCAGCTCCGACGGCGCCTGCGAGCCGCGCGCGAGCTCGACGACGTCTCCGACGAGCGCCGTCAGCTCGTCGAGCTCGTCAACGATATCCTCGCGCAGGCGCACCTGCTCGGCCTGCGGCAGGCGCTCAGCGTCCTCGAGCGTCTGGATATTCGCGCGCAGCGACGCGATCGGCGTGCGCAGCTCGTGGCTCGCGTCGGCGACGAGCTGGCGCTGCGCCGCGAGCGAGCGCTCGAGCGCGTCGAGCGTCGTGTTGAAGCTCATCGCGAGTCGCCCGAGCTCGTCACCGCCGCCCGTCTCAAGTCGCTCGGAGAGGTTGAGCTCGCCGGCGAGCGACTCCGTGCGCCGCGTGAAGCGCGCGATCGGTGCGAGCGCCGTGCGCGCGACGAACGCGCCGAGCAGTGCCGCGAGCGCGATCCCAGCGAGGCCGACGAGGACCAGGATCAGGAGGATCCGGCTGAGCTCGTGGTCGACCTCGCTCAGCGGCCGCGCGATCATCACGGCACCACGTGGGCTACCGGCGACACCGGCCGTGCCGAGCGTGAGCACGCGCAGGTGCGTGCCCTTGACCGTGCGGTCGCTCAGCGCGCGCCCGCTGCCGCGCGCGGCGATCGCCTTCTCGCTCGCGTTCGGCGTGATCTCCGGCGTCGCGCCCTGCCCGCGCGGTGCGTCGACGGCGCCGCTTGAGGAGACGAACTGCACGTAGCCGCTCGCTGCGCCGAAGCGCGCCGGCTGCACGGCTTTCGGCAGCGGCCCACGTGCGGCGCGGCGCGTGCGCAGCGTCGGTGGCAGAGCGCCGTCTGGCAGGCCGTTGAGCAGGAGCCTTCCATCCGCGTCGCGCAGCAGTGGCGTCGCCGCGACGAAGCCCTGCGCGCGCTGGTTCAGCGACTCGTCGATCTGTCCGCGCAGGTCCGAGCGCACGGCGAGATACAGGCCGATCGCCACAGCGAGCACCGCGAGCGCGACCGCGAGCCCGGCGACGCCGGCGATACGTGTGCGTAGGCTCACGGCTCGCGCATCACGTAGCCAACGCCGCGCACAGTGTGCAGCAGATCGCGCGCACCGAGCTCCTGCAGCTTGCGTCGCAGGTAGCCGATGTACACGCGCAGCGCGTTCGACGCCGGGCCGAAGTCATAGCCCCACACGCGGTCGTAGATGACGCTGTGCGGGAGCACCTGGCGTGGATTGCGCATGAACAGCTCGAGCAGCTGATACTCGGTGCGCGTCAGCTCCGCGAACTGCCCGCCGACGCTCGCGCCGTGCAGCGCGCGATCGAGCTTGACTTCGCCGAACGACAGCTCCTCGGGCTCGTCCTCGGGCCCGCTGCGACGCAGCAGCGCGCGCAGGCGTGCCTTCAGCTCGTTGACGTCGAACGGCTTGACGAGATAGTCGTCGGCGCCCGCGTCGAGGCCCGCGACGCGATCGACGATCTCCACGCGCGCCGTGAGCATCAGGATCGGCACGCGGTTGCCCAGGCGCCGCAGCCGCTCGCAGACCTCGATGCCGTCGATGTCGGGCATGCCGACGTCGAGCACGACCGCATCCGGGACCGCGTGTGCGACGGCGTCAATCGCCTCGACGCCGCCCTCCGCGCTCTGCACGTCGTAGCCGTCGAGCGTCAGCACGCGCCGCAGCGCATCGCGCACGGCCCGATCGTCATCGACGACAAGAACCCTCATGCCTCGATTGTTACGCACCCTCAGCGCCCCGGACGGCGGTGCTCGGCGGCTCCTACGATGCTCTTACGCGTACTGTGACGCGTACTGTGGGTTCGATGGAGCTGCGCACGATGAAGCTGCACGGCGATCGGATCGCCTACCGGCAGGCCGGCAGCGGCCCGCCGCTCGTGCTGATCCACGGAATCACGTCGAGCTCGGCGACGTGGGTGCGCGTGATCCCGAGTCTCGCGAATCACTTCACCGTGATCGCGCCGGACCTGATCGGCCACGGCGACTCGGACAAGCCGCGCGGCGACTACTCGCTCGGCGCGCACGCGAGCAGCATCCGCGATCTGCTCGTCGCGCTCGGGCACGAGCGCGCGAGCATTGTCGGGCACTCGCTCGGCGGCGGCATCGCGATGCAGTTCTCCTACCAATTCCCCGAACGCTGCGAACGGCTCGCGCTGGTCGACTCCGGCGGCCTCGGGCGCGACGTGAGCATCCTGCTGCGCGCCGCGACGCTGCCCGGCTCGGAGTTCGTGCTGCCGGCGCTCGCGGCGACTCGCCTGCTCGACGCCGGCCGCTTCGCCGGACGGATGCTCGGCAAGCTCGGCCTGCGCGCACGCACGGACATCGAGGAGATCGCGCGCGGGCACGCGACGCTCGCCGACGCGGCGACGCGCTCGGCCTTCGTACATACCCTGCGCGCCGTCGTCGAGCCCGGCGGGCAGCGCGTCGACGCGTCGAATCGCCTGTACCTCGCTGCGCACATCCCGTTCCTCTTGATCTGGGGCGAGCGCGACTCGATCATCCCCGTCGCGCACGGCCGCGCGACGCACGCGGCACTGCCGGGCAGCCGCCTCGAGCTGTTCGCCGAATCCGGTCACTTCCCACAGCTCGACGAGCCGGAGCGCTTCATCGAGGTGCTCACGGACTTCCTCGAGACGACCGAGCCAGCGCCGCCCAGCGCCTGGCGCGAGCTGCTCGAGCGCAAGTAGCGCTAGTCGGGTCTGACCTCGAGCACGACCTTGCCCGTAGCGCGGCGCTCGTCGATCGTGCGCAGTGCCTCGGCCGCGCGCTCGAGCGGGAAACGCTCGCCGACGACAGGCCTGACGAAGCCGTCGTCGATCATCCGCGCGATCGCGGCGCCGATCTCGCGGTTGATTTCGGGTTTGCCCATCACATAGGCGCCCCAACCGGCGCCGATGATCTCGGTGTTGCCGAGCAGCAGACGGTTGACCTTGACTTCCGGGATCGAGCCGCCGGTGAAGCCGACGACGACGACGCGCCCGTTCTCGCGCAGCGAGCGCAGGCTGTCGGTGAAACGATCGCCGCCGACCGGGTCGAGCACCATGTCGACGCCGCCGCCCGAGAGCTCCTTGACCTCGTCCTTCCACGTGTCGCTCAGCAGCACCGTCTGATCGGCGCCGGCGTCGCTTGCGACGCGCCGCTTCTCCTCGGTCGAGA
>Ga0193728_1002214_pt1 | contig 10009 bp, 6 predicted proteins | sample U1c1metaG_FD_143037 | JGI IMG/M metagenome (GOLD analysis project Ga0193728, IMG submission 143037) | Soil microbial communities from a riparian zone of the East river system, Colorado, United States - U1c1 | ecosystem: Environmental > Terrestrial > Soil > Riparian zone | place: USA: East River... | reverse complement strand
ACCGGTCCCCGGATGGGCGAATAAGCTCATATACGTTGTGGGTTTTTGGGGCGGGTGTTTCCTAATTTGAGCCTTTCACTCTGTTTGCATCTTGGCAATCGGGTTTGGGCGCCGCCTCGCGTTAATGCGGAGGATCCGGCATGAAGAACCTTCAATATTTGGTTGCATCCCGGCAAAATGCGACGTCCAGCACGTCATTACAGGGGCGGAAGCGGTGTGCGTTGCGCCCCTGTGTGTCAGTCGCCGTTCTCCTGCTGACGTCCTGTCTGCCGGCGCTACGCGCGCAGCTCTATACCGGAAGTGTATCCGGCACCGTCACCGATCCATCGGGAGCCGCCGTCCCGTCAGCGAACCTGACTCTCACAGACGTCGACAAAGGTTTCACGTATCACGCCACATCCGATTCCGACGGGCGTTACCTGCTGGGCCAAGTACCGCCGGGAACCTACAATCTCAGCATCGAAACCCCCAACTTTCAATCGCAACGGAAAGACGCGATCAAACTCGATGTGAACCAGAATGTTTCCATCAATTTTGCGTTGAAAATTGGCCTGGCGACCGAAACTGTCGCCGTGGTCGCCAACGCCGTGCATCTCCAAACCGAGGACGCGGTGACGGGACAGGTGGTGAATCGTAAATTTGTGAATGATCTTCCTCTGGTCGACCGCAATTTCACCAATCTCGCCTACCTGGCCCCCGGCATCAATGAAACCAACGCCCCCGATACGAAAAACGCCAACGGCGGAATCAACTTCAACTCCAACGGCAGCCGTAACTCGACCGCAGACGTGCTGATCGATGGCGCCAGCGCGACAAATTTCGAGCAGAACAGTGGAATTCAGAATGTGCCCTACACGCCTTCGGTGGATTCCGTTGAAGAATTCAAAGTTCAGCAATCCAACTTTACGGCGGAGTTTGGCTTCGCGGGCGGCACGGTCATTAACGTGGTCACCCGCTCTGGAACCAATCAGTATCACGGTAGCGCCTACGAGTTCTTTCGAAACTCCGCACTCAATGCTAATGAATGGTTTGCCAACCGCGATGGAAATGCCAGGCCGGCCTCGAGGCGAAACAATTTCGGCGCCACCTTCGGCGGCCCCATCAAGCGGGATAAGACATTTTTCTTCGTCGACTATGAGGGCTTGCGGGAAAGTAGCTTCACTTCGCATCGATCCGGCGTGCCCACGTTATGTGAGCGGGGCGCGGGTCCGTGCCCGGCTGGTCAGTCTGCCCTTGGCAACTTTAGCGAAGTTTGCACGCTGCAGGGCGGCACGTTTAATGGCGCGGGCCAATGCTCAGCCCCTGAAGGCCAGCTCTGGGATCCTTACACCGGTGTTTTCAACTCCGATCCCGCAGGCGACGGCAGTGTGGATCCAGGTGCAGTTCGCACCGCGTTTATTCCTTTCAACGACCTTTCTAGCTATGTGAGTCCGGGAAATCCAAAGCTCGCGGGAACACAATTCCAGCCGGCACCCGGAGTTCCGGGCAATCTGATCGACCCGGTCGCGGCCAAGCTCTTTCAACTCTATCCGCTGCCGACCTCGGACGCGGCCAGTCTGGATGACCTGCAAAATGCGAATTTCTCAACCGCCGGCACGCGCGGCGATTCAAACGATCAATTCGACATCAAGGTTGACCATCGATTCAGTGACCGCAACGTCTTGAGCGTGCGATATTCGCAGGCGAACAGTAATTCGACCAGTTTTAACTGTTACAAGAATTTTGCTGATCCTTGCACCGGGGGACCTGCCGAAAGCAATCGCCATTTGCTCACCATCAATCACACCCACACGTTTAGTCCGACCATGGTTTTGACGGTCACCTACGGCTGGGTACGCGGTTTCGATTTTTCGCACGGAGTTGGAGGAGAGTTTTCCAATTTCGACCAACTGTTCGCGAGCACCGGCTTTCCCTCGTACCTGGACAAGGGCTTCAAAACGCTGCCGGTCATCGATTTGGGTGGCGGTGGATACAATGCCGGTATTGGATCACAAGCCTTTGCCATTCTCCGCGAAGGGCAAGACTCGCACCATCTCGGTGGTGCACTTAGCTGGATTCACGGCCGCCACGATTTCAAATTCGGCGCGGAAGGACGGCTGCATCGCATCAATTTCGTACAGCCTGGTTGGCCCTCCGGTGAATTTGACTTCAATCGCGCTTCCACGTCGGAGGTTTCAACACTCAAGGATTCGGAGGCCGGTGGCGATGCCCTGGCGAGTTTTCTTACCGGGGTTGGCGATCCGACTTTCGGAGGAGGCGGTTGCACCCCCTGCCAGGTGGGACTCGTAAATTTCGTCAGCACGCAAAGCTTCCGCACGGCGATCTTCGCGCAGGATAATTTCCGGGTCACACCGAAACTGACGCTCAATCTCGGACTGCGCTATGAGTTGTCGACGCCACGCACGGAGCGTTTCAACCGGATGAATTCACTCGATCCTAACGCGACGTCACCGTTGCAACTCACTGACGACCAACTCGCCTTGGCGCCGGACGATGCGGCTAATCTCAGCAACCTGAAGGGTCTGGAGGTTTTTGCCAGCTCCAAGAACCGCTCCAATTACAACACTTTCTATCATGCCGTACAGCCAAGGTTTGGGCTTGCTTATCAGCTTCCCCACTCCTTCGTGATACGCGGTGGTTACGGAATTTATTTCTCGACGCCGCGCAGCGGAGCGTCCGGAACCGGTCCGTGGGGCTTCCAGGGCTTTGACGTGCAACCGCCCTGGCTGACCTCACTCAATATCGATCATGCCACGCCCTTCAACACGCTAAAAAATACCTCTTGTCTCTTTTCAGATCCGTCCAACTGCGGAGTGGCTGCGCCCCCTGGCAGCTCCCTCGGCGCCTTCAACGATATCGGGTTTGCGGGTGTAGGGCCCGTGAAAGCTATCAGCCACGATATCCCTTATGAGCAGGCCTGGAGCATTGGATTCCAAAAAGAGCTCCCGGGGAAGATCTTGTTCGACGCCAGCTACGTCGGGAAGAAAGGCACGCACCTGTACCTAGGCGGATTTCGCGAGATGAATTTCCTCCCCGCGAGCGTTCTCAGTCTATCGACTCCAGAAATCTCCGCACTCAACGACAATGTGCCTAACCCCTTCTATTTCGATCCTGCGTTGCATGTCGGCCAGGCGTGCGACCCGACACATTTCATTTGTGATCAAACCAGCGGGCTGGCCGGACCGGAAGTCAGTGCTTGGCAGTTGAAAGTTCCACATCCGCAATACAACGGTTTTCAGGGTGACTCGCCGCCCATCGCCAATTCCATCTATCACGCGCTGCAGGTGCGCGTGGAACGCGAATTCTCAAATGGACTGCAATTCCTGCTGACCTACACGTGGTCCAAGTCCATCGACGACGCTTCCGCGACGGACGACAGCATCTCCTGGCTCGGTGGTGGAACCACCGATGGCAGCACTCTCCAGGTGCAGAATCCCTACGATCTGCGCGGTGAGCGCGCCGAATCCGTTTACAACATTCCTCACACGCTGCAATTCAGCTTTGTGTACGAATTGCCTGTCGGCAAGGGCCGCCGTTTCGGATCAGACATGCATCCAGTGCTGAACGCCGTGGTCGGAGGCTGGCAACTGAACGGCATCATACGGATCGACAATGGCCGGCCAATCATCCCTGGCCTTGATAGTCCGAATTCAATTCCAACTTTCGGACAGCGGCCAAACTTGACCGGGACGCTGAAGCGCGGTTCGGCAGGGCCGGCAGACTCCACCGACCCGGACACCGGCGTCAACTATTTTGGCAATCCCGACAGCCTGTCACAGCCGGACCCGAATACATTCGGCTCTTCGGCAAGAACCATCAGTACCGTGCGCCAGCCCGGCGCCAGAGATGTGTCTATGTCCTTGTTCAAGGATTTCCCCCTGGCTGCCATCCGCGAGGGAATGCGTATGCAGTTCCGTCTGGAATCCTTCAACACCTTCAACCATCCGCATTTTGCGGGACCCAATGCCAACGTGGGAGCTAGCGACTTCGGCTTCATCTCAAGCACACTCGGATCGCCGCGCGAGGTGCAACTCGCATTGAAGCTCTATTTCTAGGCTTTCGGCCACCCCGAAAACGCTACGGGTGAGGTGGTGAATCTGTTCTTCATCACCTCATTCGGGCGGATTGTCGGTGGTTTGTCACGTCAGGTTGGCAACAATTCATCTAACTCAAAGGCTCGATAGGAGCACTGAATGACCTATAGATTTCGTCTGGGCGTGGTTTCGTTGCGTCTTGCTTTCGCAGCCGCGTTTATTGCCGGATTCGGTTTCACGGATTGCTTTTCTCAATCTATCAAAATCGACATTCGCGCGGATCATTCCACAAACAAATTTCGACCGACGGAAACGTTAGGAGCGGGCGTCGATCGCATACCACTTGCAGCCACCGACAAAGTTTTCAGCGAGCCGGTGCTCAAACAAATCTTGTCCACCGGCTGGCAAACCGTGACGTACCGTCAGAATACGGAACTTTATGTCGAAGCCTGGCATTGGAATCCTAAAGGAACGTGGAGTGAAGCCGGCGAGAAGGGTTACTTCGTGGGAGATGCCACACCAACGGAATTCATTCGGCATTCCTTCGGATATCCATTGCCTCATGCGGGGTTTTCTCAACCCGACGGTCGCGGCTACTCGCGTCTTACCGACGGGGACGTCAACACCTATTGGAAGAGCAATCCGTATCTAACGGAGGCATACACAAATGAAGATGATGCCCTCCATCCACAGTGGATCGTCGTTGACCTGGCGAGCCAACAGGATGTGAATGCCATCCAGATCGATTGGGCCGAACCTTATGCGACGCATTATTTGATCCAATACTGGACGGGCGTGGATCCTATGCACGAAACCGCAGCGGCAGGATCATGGGTGACGTTTCCTCAAGGCGCGATTACCGAAGGTCAAGATGGAAAGGCCACCGTCCAGCTTTCTCATTCCGCAATGCCAGTGCGCTGGGTGCGCTTGTGGATGACGGAATCTTCAGGCACGTGCGACACACACGGTTCCGGCGACCGCCGCAACTGTCTGGGTTACGCCATTAAAGAGGTGTATATCGGAACCACTACGAGCGACGGCAAATTCCATGACGTAGTCCGGCACACTGCCGACCGCGCGCAGTCGAACACCTTCTGCTCTTCCGTCGACCCCTGGCATGAAGGCTCAGTCATAAACAATGAAGGAGATCAGGTTGGCTTCGATCTGTTTTACACCAGTGGAATTACGCGCGGGCTGCCCGCGATGATTCCGGTCGCCATGCTTTACGAGACACCTGAAAACTCTGTGGCGCAGCTTATAGTTCAAGAACTGGTCGGCGTTTGATCGCTCTGATTGCAGACGCTGAAGTTCGACTCGCACCTCCGGAAAGCGCACGAAGATTCACAGGATTTTTATGTGTGATTCTGCCTTCTTTTCTTAATTGCTCTTGCCTTGCCCAGGCGCGGCGAGGGGAATCTCTATAGCCTCGATATTCCATCCGCTCACTTCCAGTTGCGGATGACCTTTGAGCTTTTGCGGTGAGTTGAATCGCGCGACAACCACACGGGATTCGTCCGGCATTAACGACAAGTAGTTATCTTCCCAAAGAACCGGAAGTATCTCGTCCTGACTCTTTTCTTCATGGATCCCGAACCGAATCTGGAAAACCAGATCAAGACTTGGATTGTGTAATCGTACTCGGACCGTTTCTCCCTGATCGTTGGTTTCTGACGTTGCGGATACTTGCAGGCGGACTCTTGGCAGATGGGTAAGCATGGTGAGATCTTCGTAAGAGGATACCGAAGTGTAATAGGCGTGATCGTTGGTCCGGTCCCAGTCGAAAACGGAAGGTTTGCTGGGCAACCAGTAGAAATTGGAACTGAGAACCTCGCCTCGGTCACGCTGAAGGGTGAGTTTCACGAAATAGACATCAGAGTTGGACGACGGCGGAAGGACCAAAACCTTCTGGACGCTGTCGGCTGGCACGTTCAACTTTACTTGTTGGAGAAATTTTTGTTGCAAATCAAAGTCATAAACAGCAGCTGTAGCGGTAAGTCCTGAGAAATCGCTGTACAGATTGTTAGCTACAACCACGCTGCGATCGTCGTAGGAATATTGAATGTGCAAAGGCTCGCATGCTTTTTTTGCGCCGAAGTATCCGCCCGCCGGCTGCATGTAATAGTCGTATAGGTGCCAGACAAGTGATGGCCACGGATTGTTGAGCATCCACTGAATTACGCCGGTGGATGTGTATTTGTTGCGAGTATACGCTTCGAACATGGCGCGTTCTCCGTCATAGGCCATGGCCTGCGATTTTGTTACGTAGTCGTGCAAGCTAGCAGGCACCCCGTAGATCGCGTTCATCGCCGTGTTGTAGTTATTCAGGTTATTGAAATCCTTTCCTGCGCCCGCATGGAAATTCCAAGCGTCGTCAATCGGCCAAAGGTGGTTGGGTGGGATCATTTTCTTCAGGCTGGCCTCAAGGGGAATCGCGGGCCCAGGACTAGTCTCCGTATTGAAACCATAGGCACCTCCATATTTGTTCGTGTCGGTCAGCCAGTACGCCGGAGGGACATAGTCGTAAGGGCCGGTCATTTTCACTCCTGACGAACCGGTGACTGACGTAGGCATTGCGGACGCCGAAGAAGCGTACGGGTTCGCCCAAGCGGCATCTTTCAACACTTTTACGTAGGCCTCTTCGACGTTGGCGGGCGGGGTAAAGTCGCTGCCGTTCATCCACAGCATCAAGCTAGGATGGCTGCGCAATCTCAAAATCTGCGTGCGCAAGGATTCTGTCGCGATTTCGAGGTCACCGGGCGCCCATTTGTCCCATTTTTCCCAGTGATCAACAGCACCACCCCGCCATGACCAGCACACCCATTTCATCGGCGAGGTCGAAAAATTCATCGCTTTCCAGTTTTCCTTCCAAGCGAATGGTGTTCAAGTTCATGTCGCGAACGTAGCGGAACTGTGTCTCGAGCTGCTGCCGGGAGCTGCGCAGAAACATCAACGCTGCTATCAAACTAGTCTTGACCAAATTCGGGCCACCCGCATACGGTACGCTGCTAACGGCGAATTCAAATCCCTCCTCTCTCGTAAATTTTTGTGATGATTCGTGGGTAACGCAGCACCAGATGGGGAATGAGCGAGAACACGACTGGTATTGGTATCTCACAGACATTTATGAATCCCCCTACCATCAGCCGGCGTTGAATGGCGAACCGTATTACGCGGGCTACAAAGACGAATTTGGTCTTGGCGAAGGCGGCTACAAGTACGGCGCCGACGGCGGTTCAGATAAAGACGATCAGTACGTTCGTTCATCGATGTATGGAAGTTTTCTTTCAGGAGGCTTTGCGGGACATATTTACGGTGCCGAGGGAATTTGGGGCGCCGATATTGAACCGGCTGCGCCGGTGAAGATGTGGGACGCCTTCCAGTGGTCCTCTGGAGCGCAAATGCAGTATTTGAAGATCTTCGCATTTTCCATCGGAGGACGTTTTCAGGAGCTTGTGCCCGACGCCAACCTGGTATCACCAAATAAAACACACGTCATTCTGGGATACGAAGGATGGGCCTTCTCCGCGCGCACTCCAGATAAGAAAATCTTTCTGGTGTACTTTGAGAAAGGATGCATCCGCACCCAAATTCGCGGTGCGCTGCCACACGGCAACTATCAGGCACAGTGGTTCGATCCTCGCGCCGGCACCTGGCGCGTTGCCGGGAACGGCATCGTTCAGTCGGGTTCGACCGGTATTCTCGAATTGCCCGATTTCCAGGACGACGCCGATTGGAGCTTGCGCCTCGAATACGCAGGCCCTCAGTCTCAGGCAATGGATTAACGCAACGTCGATGGAAGGAGTTCACGGCTCAGATGGCAAACAAATGGTGTGTCCGCGCGTTCGAAATCTTGGGATTGTTAGTTCTTTCTGCAGGTTTGGCCTCTGGCCAGGTTGGACAAACGCAGATCACCAAGTGGCAATATGGAAAAAGCGCGGCCGTCTCCCTGACTTACGATGACGGAAGCATCAACCAATTTCGCGTTGCCGTCCCCATCATGGACACCTTCGGTCTTCCAGCCACATTCTTCATCATTACCGGAGACATTCCGGGTTCGCGATACCACGGCACGTTCATTGGCCGGCCCACAAATGCGATAGTCCAGGAAACCGCCAATACGCCAACAAACAAAGACAATTTTCTCGAACGCGCTTCCGCAATTGGCTTTCTTGGCTATCCAGAAGCGATCGATTACCACACTCGAGCCGGTGAGGTATTCGATGAAGGCAAGGATTTTGAGAAAGCGTATCAACTTATAGATGAGGCGTATGCCAAGGTTCGTCAGGGAGTATTTAAGCGGGCGGCCGAGCACCTGAACTCGGCCGGACATCGGGAGCGTATCACCTGGGAGGAGCTAATCGCGCTTGCGAACCGAGGATACGAGTTTGCCAGTCACACCGTTACACATCCGCGCCTGGCGGCTCTTGATGATGCCAACCTGGTTTACGAACTCGAGAAAAGCCGCCAGGATATTCTCGATCACCTCGGCTTCAAGCACACGTTTTCGGTGGAGTGCCCATACGGCACCGAAAACCCACGGGCTGTCCAGTCTGCTCTGCAACGTTACCAGGTCGCTCGAAATCACATGCCGGACTCATTCGTTGACGATCTCGATCGCTGGAACACGATGGACCCTGCTGGTTCGAAAAAAGAATACGTGCGCTGGCAGCAAGGGGCACTAACAAAAACGCCGATGACCTTGATGAAGTCGTGGGTCGACACCATCGCCTCGCGCGATAACATTTGGCTCGTACTGGTTTTCCATGGGGTGAATGGCAAAGGCTGGGAGCCGACGACGGACGACGAGTTAAAGGAATATTTCGCCTACATCAAGGCGAAAGAAGACCGATTGTGGATTGCCACATTTCAGGACGTGACCAAGTACATTCGAGAACGGATGCACAGTGAAGTTCGTTCGTACCGGGATGGCGAAACGATCCTGGTGGTTCTGCGGGATAATCTGACGGACCCTAGCTATGACCTGCCTCTGACCTTGAAGACGAACGTTGCGTCCGCATGGCAAACAGTTGAAGTACACCAAGGAGAGCGTGTGAAGCACGTGGAAGTTGTCCATCAGAATGGACAGGGCTATGTGTTGTATCAGGCCGTGCCGAATGCTGAAGCCGTGATGATTCGCCCTGTTCAACCGTGACGAATGAGCCTCCGTAATCCATCTTCGGCTGGCGGAGCCGACTAGCGACCCTTGCTGATCAAGCTGGGATTCGAGAAATGATTCTGATTCGCCAGACTGCACAGTGTTTCTCACGTCGCGCGAGGTGAATTCGCGCCGCTTCTGGAAACTCCTGAGGAGCTGCCTACGAGCCGGGCTACGCCCGCGCTTGACATCGATTGAAATAGGAAGTAGGTCTGGGTTTGCCGTGTCATCGCTGCCTGTAGCTGTCGATGAAGGTTGGCTCTTTCTACCCTCCCGGTATGCAGCCGCGATTTCTTTCCTACTGCGCCACGAAGTTCAACACGGTTAACCAGCTGTTTCGGTCCAACTTCGGTCCAGTTCAAGGACGAGATAAATGACGTGCTTCCTCGTAAGCGACACCAGACGCGGCACTTGTACTGCGTACCTTCTAAGCAGAGGGTCGCGAGTTCGAGTCTCGCCGGGCGCGCCATCATCTTCGATCTCATTGAATCGGAATGAATTAGAAAAACTTGCCGTCACCCCAACTCCACTGCGAAGAAAACAGATGGTCGGACTTTCAGAGAACGGAAAGACATGTCATTTTCTCGCCTTTGTCGGGCTTTTCGTAGCGTTCTATCGCGCATTTGTCCGCAGAAAATTGAACTGTCACGAAATCGTAACGCCTACCCAAGTATGAAGGCTGCCGGGTTGTGAGGAATCGCCGACAATCTGTCCAGAATTGGGGATTCTTTGTGGGCCCAAATTTCCCAGATCCCCGTTTCTGAGGAATTCGGCGCGCCACCTGTCCAAGACCATTCACCCGGCGGCCCTTCAAACTTGG
>Ga0193728_1002212_pt1 | contig 10018 bp, 9 predicted proteins | sample U1c1metaG_FD_143037 | JGI IMG/M metagenome (GOLD analysis project Ga0193728, IMG submission 143037) | Soil microbial communities from a riparian zone of the East river system, Colorado, United States - U1c1 | ecosystem: Environmental > Terrestrial > Soil > Riparian zone | place: USA: East River... | reverse complement strand
CGCCCTGCGCGGCCGCCGCCGGCCCGCGCCGGGGCACGGGCGAGGGACAGGACCGCCCCGCCATGACCGGCTCAGATCATCAGTTACCCGGCAGCCTCTTCCTGCCAGGAAAACGGTCGCGATCAAGGGAGCCGCCCGCTCGCCGCCAGCGCCGCCCGCCACGGCACTGCCCCGGGGGCCCCAGCAACCACGGCCATCCCCCCAGCCCCGCCGCGCCGCCGCGCCGCCGGCATCGAACCACGCCAACCCTGCTGACGATCGGCCACGTGCGGAAAACGAGGCCTAGCGGCGGCCGTCAGCCAACACTCAGGTTTGGCTGTTTACGCCGGGACTATCCGGACGGCCGGGGCTGGGCGCGGCGGCGGGCAGGCGGCTGGCCAGGAGCTCGGCGAGGTGCACGCTGGGCCGGCCGGCCAGGTCGGTGAGCTGGGTCCGGCAGGAGAAGCCGTCGGCCAGGACCACTGCGTCCGGGGCCGAGCTGACCGCGGGCAGCAATTCGGTGCCCGCCACGGCCGTGGACACGTCGTAGTGCCCGCGTTCCATCCCGAAGTTGCCCGCCAGGCCGCAGCAGCTGCCGACCCGGGTCAGCCCGGCGCCCGCCTGCTTCAGCAGGGCCGCGTCGGCGTCCCAGCCCATGACGGCGCTGTGGTGGCAGTGCGGCTGGGCCACGACGGACGTGCCCTCCAGCGGTGGCGGCGTCCAGCCCTCGGTGCTCGCCAGGAGCTCGCTCAGCGTCCGGACCGCGCCCGCCAGCGCCGCGGCCTGCGGCGTGCCCAGCAGGTCGATCGCGTCGGAGCGGAGCACGGCGGTGCAGGAGGGCTCCAGGCCGACGACCGGGATCCCGGCCGCCACCGCCGGGCTCAGCTGGGCGACCGTGCGGCCCAGGATCTTGCGGGCCGCCCCGAGCTGGCCGGTGCTGATCCAGGTGATGGCACAGCAGGTCGGCTGGTCCGGGATCAGGACGTCGTACCCGGCGTCGGCCAGGACCGCCATCGCGGCCCGGGCGATCCCCGGGTCGAAGTAGTTCGTGAACGTGTCGATCAGCAGCATCACGGCGGGCCGGCCGGCGTCCGGCCGGGGGTGGTGGCGGTCGTGCCAGGCGCGGAACGACTGCGGGGCGAAGGGCGGCAGGGAGCGGCGCGGGTCGATGCCCGCCGCCAGCCGGGCCAGGCGGCCGAGCCCGGGCCGGGTCAGGGCGGCGTTGGCCAGGCGCGGCGCCCGGGCGGCCAGCCGCGCCCAGCGCGGCAGCTGGCCGAGGGCGTAATGGCTGCGCGGGCGGAGGCGTCCGCGGTAGGCCTGGTGCAGCACCTCGGCCTTGTAGGCGGCCATGTCCACGCCGGCCGGGCACTCGGACGAGCAGGCCTTGCAGGACAGGCAGAGGTCCAGCGCCTCGCGTACCTCGGGGGCGCGCCAGCCGCCGGCGACCAGGCTGCCGTTGACCATTTCCTGCAGCACCCGGGCGCGCCCGCGGGTGGAGTCCCGCTCGTCCCTGGTCGCCTGGTACGACGGGCACATCACCCGCGCCGTGCCCGCGGTGCTGGCCACGCACTTGCCGACGCCCGTGCAGCGGTGCACGGCCGCGGCGAAGTCGCCGTCGTGCGGGTACGCCAGCCCGAGCCGCTCCCGGCCGATGCCTGCGGTCACCAGTTCGGCGGCGCGGAGGTCGGCGTCTAGTGGCCGGGGCCGGACAGCGACGCCGGGGTTGAGCACGCCGGCCGGGTCGAAGATGTCCTTGACCTGGCTGAACAGGTCCAGCACGGCCGGGGAGTACATGACCGGCAGCAGCTCGCCGCGGGCCCGGCCGTCGCCGTGCTCGCCGGACAGCGACCCGCCGTACCGGGTGACCAGGGCGGCGGCCTCCTGCAGGAAACCGCGCATGACCGCCCCGCCACCGGGCTGGTCCAGCGGGAAGTCGAGCCGCAGGTGCAGGCAGCCGTCGCCGAAGTGGCCGTACGGGATGCCGGCCAGCTTGTGCTCGGTGAGCAGCACCTCCAGGTCCCGCAGGTAGCGGCCGAGCACCGCGGGCGGGACCGCGGAGTCCTCCCAGCCGGGATAGGCGGGCGAGCCGTCCGGTGACCGGCCGGCCAGGCCGGCGCCCTGCTCGCGGATCCGCCACAGCGCGGCGGCGTGGCCGGGGTCGGTGACGACCAGGCCCGAGACGGCGCCCGCGGTCCCCAGGACCTTTCGCGCGCGGCTCAGCGCCTCGGCCTCGGTATCGCCGGTGACCTCGACGAACAGCCAGCCCGAGCCGGGCGGCAGGTCCGGGATCGGGCCGTTGCCGCGGCGCGCGCGGACCACGTCGACCAGGCGCGAGTCCATCCCCTCGCAGGTGGCCGGCCGCAGGGGCAGCAGCGCCGGGGCGTCGTCGGCGGCGCTGACCATGTCCGGGTAGCCCAGCACGGCCAGCACGCGGTGCGGCGGGTCCCGGACCAGCCCGACCGTCGCGCTGGTCACGATGGCCAGCGTGCCCTCGCTGCCGACCAGCGCCCGGCGGACGTCGAACCCGCGCTCGGGCAGCAGGTGCTGCAGCGCGTAGCCCGATACCTGGCGCCCGAACCGGCCCAGCTCGGTCCGGATCGGGGCCAGCCCGCCCGCGACCACCTCCCGCAGCGCCGCGAGCTGGGGGCTGTCCGCCGCGGCGCCCGCGCCATCGGCCGGGCCCGGGCCGGCCAGCCGGAGCCGCTGGCCGCCGCCGGCCAGGACCTCCAGGGCGAGCACGTTGTCAGAGGTCCGGCCGTACTGCAGGGACCGCGAGCCGCAGGAGTCGTTGCCGATCATCCCGCCGATCGTGCACCGGTCGTGGGTGGACGGATCGGGGCCGAACCGCAGCCCGTGCGGCGCCGCCGCCCGCTGCAGCTGGGCCTGCACGACCCCCGGCTGCACGGTGGCGGCGCGGGCGCCGGGATCGAGGCTGACGATACTGGCCAAGTTCCGGCTGAAATCGAGGATCACGCCGGTGCCGACCGAGTTCCCGGCGATCGAGGTGCCGCCGCCGCGGCAGGTCAGCGGCACGCCCAGGGCGGTGCAGGTATCGAGGGCGGCCGCGACCTCGTCAGCGTCCCGGGGGCAGGCCACGACCGCCGGGACCACCCGGAACGCCGAGGCGTCGCTGGTGTAGAGCGCGCGGCGCAAGGTGGTGTGGCTCAGCTCGCGCAGGCCGGCCCGCTGCAGTGCTTCGGCTACCTGCAGGGGGGTGGGCGCGGGGGGCGGGGAGGTGTCAGTCACCACAGCTCCATGGACCGGGAGAAGATGCCGGCCAGGTCGTCGGCAGGGGGCCGGAGATCTCCACGCCCAGGCCGCGCAGCTCGCTGACCGCGGCCGCGGTCGTGGCCGGGTCGACCCCGGCGGTCAGGTCCAGCAGCAGCCGGGTGGCGAACCCGGCGGCCGCGGCATCGGCGGCCGTGGCCCGGACGCAGTAGTCGGTGGCGATCCCGGCCACGTCCACGGCGGTGACGCCGCGCTCGCGCAGCCAGTCGGCCAGCGGCTGGCCGTCGTCGGAGCGGCCCTCGAACCCGCTGTAGGCGGCCGCGTGCGCGCCCTTGCGGAACACTTCCTCGATGGGGCCGGTGTCCAGGTCCGGGTGAAAGTCCGCGCCGGGCGTCCCGGCCCGGCAGTGCGGCGGCCAGCTGGTGGCGAAGTCCGGCGCGGCGGAGAAATGCCGGCCGGGGTCCACGTGGTAGTCGCGGGTCGCCACGACATGCTGGTAGCCGTGACCGGGTCGGGCCAGGCGGGCGCTGATGGCCCCGGCCACGGCGCCGCCGCCGGCGACGGCCAGCGAGCCGCCCTCGCAGAAGTCGTTCTGCACGTCCACGATGACCAGAGCGCGCATGTCCTGCCCCCGTCCGGCGGTGCTCGCGGCGGTTTCCGCCTCTCGCACGATATCCCCGGGGGCGGCCGGCGTTTGACAGGCCCGGCGGATAGCGGCTATCCACTGGTCGCGCCGGGAGGCCCGGTCATGAGCGACGGCCGGGGCTAGCTTTCATTGCCGGACTATTCGGCACCTTCTTTACATTATGGTGGTTCAGGGGGCAAAAGCGTGATGATGCTGGAGCTCTAGCTCCGGTCGATGCTGACGGAGACACCGAGTGAGCGACGTTGCCGGGCCAGCCGCGAAGGTGAAGTACGGGGACGTGTTCCGGGTCGCCGAGTTCCGCGCCCTGTGGTCCGGCCAGCTCCTGTCGGTGGCCGGCGACCAGCTAGCCCGGGTCGCGCTGACGGTGCTGGTCTACGACCGGACGCGGTCAGCGCTGCTCGCCGCGGTGACGTTCATCATGGGCGTGGTGCCGATATTCCTGGGCGGGATATTCCTGTCCGGGCTGGCCGACCGGCTGCCGCGCCGGGCGGTCATGATCGGCTGCGACCTGGCTCGCCTCGTCCTGGTCCTGGCGATGACGGTGCCAGGGCTGCCGCTGGCCGGCCTGGTCGCGCTCTTATTCGCCGTCACGATGCTCAGCGCCCCGTTCACGGCGGCCCGCGCGGCGATCTACCCGGAGATCCTGGCCGGTGAGCGCTACACCGCCGGCACCGCGGTATCGCTGACCACGTTCCAGCTGGCCCAGGTCATCGGATTCGCGGTCGGCGGGGTCCTGGTCAGCTTGTTCGGCGTCCGGACGTCACTGCTGGCCGACGCCGGGACGTTCGCGGCCTCCGCGCTGCTGATCCGGCTCGGGGTGGCGGCGCGGCGCGCCGCGCATCCCGGCGAGGCCCGGCGCCCCGGCGTCATCGCCGGCCTGACGGGTGGGGTGCGCCTGGTGTTCGGCAACCCGGCGCTGCGCACGCCGATGCTGTTCGGCTGGCTGGCCGCCCTTTACAACGCGCCCGAGGGCATCGCCACGCCCTACGCGCGGTCCCTCGGCGGCGGGGCCATCACGGTCGGGCTGCTGCTGGCCTTCCCGGCGCTCGGCTACACGGTCGGCGCCCTGGCCTTCGGCCGCCTGGCCGGGACCCGGCGCCGCACCCAGCTGATGGGGCCGCTCGCCACGGCCTGCTCCGCCCTGCTCATCCTGATCGCGCTCGGTCCGGGCCTGCCGGCCGCGCTCGTCATCCTGGCCGCGTCCGGGGCCTGCGCCTGCTTCCAGGTCGCGGCTAACTCCGGATTCGTCGCCGCCGCGCCGCCCGGGCAGCGCAGCCAGGCCTTCGGGCTGGCCACGGCCGGGATGAGTCTTGGCCAGGGGGCAGCCATGGTCCTGGCTGGTGCCGCAGTCCCGTACTTCGCCCCGGGGACTGTCATTGCCGCAGCGGGCGCTCTCGGTACCGCTGCCGCCATCGTGCTGAGCGTCACGCGCCCAGCCGCTGCCGACTAGTTCCAGCCTTCGCCGCGCATGTCGGCCACCCCCTCCCGGGTCAGCCCGGCGGCCGGCCGGGCGAATCGGCCGGGCCGGCCGAGGCCGTGCCTGTCCTGCCATCGTCCAGGCTTGATCGGCACTTGGGGATCCCTGGCTAGCGAAACTTGAGCTTTCGGCATTTCCCTTGACAAATATCATGCGGCATCTGCAACAATATGAGACATTCTGGTTACATTCAGCTATTACCGGCCCAACCAGCCGTGGCCTGAGTCTGCACGGAGGCCGCGATGAGAACCGTATGGCAGCCCTGGGCTCAGTGCCAGGCGCGAGCGGTCCGGGCGTGGCCGGTCTGGGAACTGCCGCCCTGGTTACTGACCTTCGTCCTCGTCGTGATCGGCGCCGACCTGGCCGCCATCGCGACCAGCGCGGCGATGACGCCGCTCAGCGGCGCCGACCTGCAGCTGGCCGCCGTCCTGCTGGCCTGCAACCTGGCCACCGTGGAGGTGACCCGCCGGACCAGCGAGCCGGCCGGCCTGGTCAAGGACGTGCATGCGGTCTGGGAGCTGCCGCTGGCGCTGCTGCTGCCGCCGGTCTACGGCCTGCTGGTCCCGGTCCCGCGCATGATCATGGCCCAGCTGCGCGTCCGGCCCGCCCTCGTCTACCGCCGCGCGTTCACCGCGGCCGCCCTGGGCCTGTCGTACGGCGCGGCGTCGCTCGTATTTCACGCGACGGCGCCCGCCGTGTCCTGGGCGGCCCCCGGCTCGCAGGGCCGGGTCCTCATCTGGGCGGCCCTGGCCACCGCGTGCGGCCTGCTCAAATCCGCGGTTAACAAGGTCCTGGTGATGACCGCGGTCAAGGGCGCCGACCGGTCCGTCAGCGTGCGCCGGGAGCTCTTCAGCCGCGAGCCGCTGTTCAACGACGCCGCTGAGCTGTCCGTCGGCATCATGATCACCTATGCCGTCATCGGCAGCCCGTTCATGGCGCTGGTCGCCCTGCCGCTCGTCACGCTCATGTACCGCTCCTTCCGGCACGCCCAGCTCGTCGACGCCTCCCGCGTGGACGGCAAGACCGGTCTGCTCAACGCCACCACCTGGCAGCGCGAGGCCCGCCTGGAAACCGCCCGGGCGATGCGGACCCGCGTCCCGCTCGCCGTCGCCATCGCCGACATCGATCACTTCAAGGTGGTCAATGACACCTTCGGGCATCTGGCCGGCGACCTTGTGCTGGCGGGCGTTGCCCGCGCGCTGAGCGGCTTCCTGCGGGCCGGCGACCTCGTCGGCCGGTTCGGCGGCGAGGAGTTCGCCATTCTCCTGCCCGGCACCAGCGCCGCGGAAGCCCGCCAGATAACTGAGCGGCTGTGCGCGAGAATCGCGCAGATCACCACCCCGGCCGGCGACCGGCCGGGCAGCACCCCGCTGCAGGTGACGATCTCCATCGGCGTCGCCGCCGTGGAGTCCTCCCGGCGCGACCTGGATGATCTGCTGGCGGCCGCCGACCACGCCCTGTACGAGGCCAAGAATTCCGGCCGGAACTGCGTCCGCATGGTGTCCGAGTCATCCGCCCCGCGGCGCGATCCCGAGCAGGAGGTCCCGGAGTAGCCGCTGCCGGGCCGGCGCTCCCGCCCCGGCCCGGCCGAACGGGGCAGTCGGCCGGATATGCGTCGAACTCATATTCTATTCTGGGGTAATGCCGCCGGATCCGCCTTACTGCCCGCCGGTCGTCGGCATGGCCAGCGGGCCGGTCGGCCATCTGCTGTGCTGGGACCGGCATGAGCGCGACGGCTCGTGGTGGGCCTGGGTCTCCTGGGTCCAGGAGACCAGCAGCCGCCCGGTGCACAAGCTCGTGTGCGTTCCGGCCGCGTCCCTGACCCAGCTGGAGGCCCCGGATGCCTACCGGCAGGTCCCGCGGCGGATCTTCGGCCGGGACGGTGACGTCCGGCCGTGGTCGCGAGCCCCGCCGCCACGCCGGCGCCCGCCTATAATCTGAGGCAGGACTGAAAGTAAACGCCATGGCCGAACCGGCGCATCGCACGGCTCGATCGTGCATGGCGCGCATGCGTCACTGACGGAGGAGCCGGTTATGAGCATCATCGCCTGGGTCGTTCTCGGCCTCGCCGCGGGCCTGCTGGCCAACATGGCGGTCCCCGGCAAGCGCTCGCAGGGCCTGTTCCTCACCTGCCTGATCGGGATCGCCGGGGCCCTGCTGGGCGGCTGGGCGGCCACCGCCGTGTTCCACGTCCACACCCTGCACGGGTTCTTCAACGTGTCCACCTGGGTCACGGCCGTCGTGGGGGCGGCCATCCTGCTGCTGATCTCCCGGGTGGCCAACGGACGGCCGGGCCAGCGGGTAGCGCACCGGTAAGCCGCCACCAGGCGCCCCCGGGACACCCGGTCACGCCATCTCACGAAACCGCCAGCCGGGGCGTCTACAGGTCATGAGAGGAAAACAGCCGTTCGAGGCCGTCGTCGCCGCGCACGGAGCCACCGTGCTGCGGGTCTGCCGGGCCGTGCTCGGGCCGGCCGATGCCGACGATGCCTGGTCGGAAACCTTCCTGTCCGCCCTGCGCGCCTACCCGGACCTGCCCGCTGACGCCAATGTCGAGGCGTGGCTGGTCACCATCGCGCACCACAAGGCCATCGACGTCACCCGCGCGGCCGGGCGCCGGGCACTGCCCGTCGCCGAGGTTCCGGAGACCGGCGCCGCACCCGCGGCCGACTCCGGCGAGCTCGACAGCGCCCTGGCCGGAGCCTTGGGCGCCCTGCCGCCGAAGCAGAAGCAGGCCATCGCCTATCACTACCTGGCCGGGCTGGCCTATGCCGACGTCGCCGCCATTGTCGGCGGCAGCGCCGACGCGGCCCGCCGGGCTGCCGCCGACGGCATCGCCCGCCTCCGGCGCGGCTATGCCGCCGTCACCACCGCAGAAGGAGGGTCCCGATGAACACCGGCGACCTCATCACCCACCTGGGGCGGGCCTTTCCCGATACCCCTGACCACCTGAGCGAGCTGCAGGCCCGGCTGGCGGCCGCGGCGGAACGGGACAGCACGCTCGACATCGCCTACCGGACCATCGACAGCCCGCTCGGCCCGCTCCTGCTGGCGGCCACCGGCCGCGGCCTGGTCCGGGTCGCCTACGCCACCGAGGATCACGACGCCGTCCTGCAGCGCCTGGCCGACCGGATCAGTCCCCGCATCCTGCACGCCCCGGCCCGGCTGGACGCGGCCGCGCGCGAGCTCGGGGAGTACTTCGCCGGGACCCGGCAGGCATTCGACGTGCCGCTGGACTGGAGCCTGTCCGCGGGGTTCCGGCGCACGGTCCTGGGCCGCCTGCCGGAGATCGGCTACGGGCACACCGCCAGCTACGCCGCCGTCGCCCGGCTGGCCGGCAGCCCGCGGGCGTCCCGCGCCGTCGGCACCGCCTGCGCTACTAACCCGCTGCCGGTCATCGTGCCCTGCCACCGGGTCATCCGGGCTGACGGCGCCATCGGCGCCTATCTCGGCGGTCCCGATGCCAAGCGCGCCCTGCTCACGCTCGAGGCCGCGGCATGAACCGCCCCGTGACCGGTCCCGCCGCGACCGCGCAGGACCGGGTGGACGCCACTGACTGGGCCGCGGTGCGGGCCGACCTCGACAGCTACGGCTGCGGCCTGACCGGGCCGCTGCTGGACCCCGGCGAGTCAGCCGCCATCGCCGCGCTCTACGGCGACGACTCCCGCTTCCGGTCGACCGTCAACATGGCCCGGCACCGGTTCGGCGAGGGCGAGTACCGCTACTTCGCCGAGCCGGTCCCGGCGGCCGTGGCCGCGCTGAAGCAGGCCCTGTACCCCTGGCTGCTGCCCATCGCCCGGGACTGGTGGACCCGGCTGGGCCGGGAAGCGCCCTGGCCGGACAGCCTCGACGAGTGGCTGGCCCGGTGCCACGCAGCGGGGCAGACGAAGCCCACGCCGATCCTGCTCCGTTACCGCGCCGGGGACTGGAACGCGCTGCACCGCGACCTGTACGGCGACCTCGTGTTCCCGCTGCAGGTCGTGATCAACCTCAGCCACCCGGATGGCGACCACACCGGCGGGGAGTTCCTGCTCTACGAGCAGCGGCCCCGGGCTCAGTCGCGGGCGACGGCCACGCTCATCCCGCACGGCCACGGGCTCGTGTTCACCACCCGGGACCGGCCGGTGGCGTCCAGCCGCGGCTGGTCGGCCGCGCCCGTCCGGCACGGCGTCTCTGTCATCCGCTCGGGCGAGCGCCGCACCCTGGCGCTCGTCTTCCACGACGCCGCCTAGCACCGCCTTACCCGCCTCGTTCTGGCTGGCCGGCCCATCCCGGCGGGCCGCGGCCGAGCTTCTCGCCGGCTGAGCTGCAGCGGATTCGGGCCGGCCTCGCGGAGCCGCCGGACGCGGACCTGTCGTTCATCTTCGCGACGGGGGAGCACGAGATCGCGGAACTGCCGGCCGAGTCCGTCTGGGCGCAGCGCTACGGTGCCGGCGCCCGCGTCCGCCAGCCGGAGCTGTCCATGGGACCGGTACGCGGGTGACGCTCCGCCGGGCTCCGCTCTTACGCAACTCTCATTCCTCCAAGAACGATTGCGTAAAACAGAGCAGCGATTCCGGGGCTATCCGTCGTCGTGGCGTAGCCAGGCCTGCGTGGTATGCCCGTCAAGAGCCCCGGCGTGTCCGGCCGCCGGCTCCGGGACAGCGACAGGACCGCACAGTCGCGGTGGAAGAGCAGCAGCAGCCGCA
>Ga0193728_1002210_pt1 | contig 10023 bp, 7 predicted proteins | sample U1c1metaG_FD_143037 | JGI IMG/M metagenome (GOLD analysis project Ga0193728, IMG submission 143037) | Soil microbial communities from a riparian zone of the East river system, Colorado, United States - U1c1 | ecosystem: Environmental > Terrestrial > Soil > Riparian zone | place: USA: East River... | reverse complement strand
GCCGCCACGCGCTCACCGGTAAGGGTGCCGTCTGTCACGGCCGACGCGATGGCTGCCTCGATCGAGGCGAGCTCGTCGTCGGTGTTCTCCGTGCCGATGCAGAGCAGGTCGGCTCCGGCCGCGAGTGCCCGAACGGCGGCAGCCGGGATGCCCGTGTCACCGCTCGCACCGCGCATGTCGAGCGCGTCCGTGACGATGACTCCGTCGAAACCGAGGTCGGCGCGCAGCAGGCCCCCGAGAATCGACTGTGACAGCGTGGCCGGATTTGTGGAGTCCAACTGCGGAAGCAGGATGTGCGACGTCATGACGGTCATCGTGCCCGCCTGGATCGCCGCGTCGAATGGAACCAGCTCGCGGACGCGAAGCTCGGCGAGCGACCGGTCTACGACGGGCAGGGCAAGATGCGAGTCAGTTGCGGTGTCGCCGTGGCCCGGAAAGTGCTTGACGCTCGCAGCGACCGCGGTCTGTTGGAGGCCGTCCACCCACGCCGTGGTGTGCCGAGACACGACATCGGCTGTCGCACCGAAACTGCGCGTGCCGATTACGGGATTGTCGGGGTTTGAATTGATATCGACATCCGGTGCGAAGTTGAGATTGACTCCCGCGCGGCGCAGTTCCCAGCCGACGCTGGTCGCGACGGCCGTCGTGAACTCGACGTCATTGATCCGGCCCAGGAGGGCATTGCCCGGGTACGGCGAGCCCGAACTGCTGTACAGCCGAGTGACATCACCGCCCTCCTCATCGATGGCGATCAAAGCGAGCGGGTTCGCGTCGCGAATCGCATCCGTGAGCGCCCGCAGCTGCGCGGGCGACTCGATGTTCGTGGCAAAGAGGCATACCCCGGCAAGACCGTCGCGCAGCCGTGCCGCGAGCCAGTCCGGGAGCGTAGGCCCCACAAAGCCAGGTAGCAAAACGCCAGCCACGGGGTAATCGGCTCCTGAGCCTGGGCCCACGCCGCCGGTTCCGGACGATTCGGAGAATCGGCCGGCCGTGCCGGCGGGGAGCGAAGGCGGGGGCGTCATCCCTTCACCGCTCCACTCACAAGCCCGGACGTCATCCGACCCTGAACGAACAGGAAGAAGATGATGACCGGCAGCGCGACGAGGGTCGATGCTGCCATGACCTGCCCCCAGTCCGTCGCATGGGTCGCGCTGGCCTGGATAAACCCGCGAAGCCAGAGCGGAAGGGTCTGGGAGGCATCGGAGGGCAACACGACGAGAGCGATCGTGAACTCGTTCCAGGCCTGCAGAAAGGTGTAAACCCCCGAGGCGATGAGTCCGGGAGCGAGCAGCGGGAAGGTGATCCGGAAGAACGCCTGCGTGCGGCTGAGGCCATCCACCATCGCGGCCTCTTCGAGTTCGAGCGGGATGCCTGCAACGAACCCGCGCAACATCCAGATCGTGAACGGGACGACGGCGGCGACATAGAGCACGCTGACGCCGATGACCGAGTTGAGCAGTCCGATACTCGACATAAGTTTGTACTGCGCGATAAACAGCCCTTCGGCGGGCAGCATCTGGATAAACAGGATCGCGAGCACGAACCCCCGGCGACCGCGGAAGCGGAACCGGCTGATCGCGAGCGCGGCCAGAAATGCAAACAGCAGGCAGAACGCGACGACGATCGCGGCGATCACAACGCTCATTCCGAGGGCGGGCAGGAAAGTGCCGCCGCCCACCACCGCAAAGAAGTTCGCGAGAGAACCGCCGATGGGCGCAAACGTTGGCGTCGCATCCTGCAAGACGACATTCGACAGCAGTGAGGAGTTGACCATCCAGTAGACGGGGAAAATCCAGACCAGCGCGACCAGAATCCCGACGATGCTCAGGATGATCGTGCGAGGTTTCACGCGGCGCCGTCGCAATCCGGTCCCTGAGCTCGTCGAAGGGGTCACGACTCGTCCTCCTTCAGCATCGAACGAACGTAGAACGCGCTAATCGCCACGGTCAGAACGAGCACGAAGATCGAGACGGCCGAGGCGAGACCGAAATTGCTCGAGCCCGTGCCGAGTTGAAAGATGTAGGTGCCGAGCAGATTCGTCTCGTTGGCGACCGAGCCCGCATCCTGCAGAAGCTTGATCTGCGTGAAGACCCGCAGGTCCCAGATGACCTGCAGCAGAAGCACGATCGACAGCACCGGTCGGATGACCGGCACGAGAATGCTCCAGAATCGCTGGTTTGCGGATGCGCCGTCCATCTGGGCAGCCTCGAGCACTTCGCCCGAGACCTGGGTCAGTGCCGCGTAGAGAGAAAACGCAACGAATGGCACGCTCATCCAGACGACGATGATGAGGGCAACGGCATAGAACGAGATGGGATCCTCGAGCCAGTTGTGGTCCCGGAACGGGAGCCCGAGCGAGGTCAGCAGCCAGTTCACGACGCCGATTCGCCAGTTGAACAACCAGTTCCACACGGTCATCGCCGCAACGACCGGCATCGCCCATGCGAGCAGGAGCGAGATCTGGATGGCGATACGAACGCCCCGAGGTGCGGCGCCCATGAGGAGTGCGATGAGCGCGCCGACCACCATCGTCGCTCCCGCGCACGCCGCGCAGAAGAGGAGGGAGCGGCCGATCACCGTCCACATATAGGGATCGGTCGCGAGTGTGACGTAGTTCTGCACTCCGACGAACGGGGCCGGCTGGCCGAACTGCTGGGACAGCCCGAACTGCTGGGTCGAGGTAATGATCTGCCAAACGAGCGGGTAGCCCATCGCCAGAATGAGCACCGCCACGGCCGGAAGAATGAGCACGTACGGCGCTTTGGAGGCTCGACGACGAATCGTGCGGCGAGTGCTGGTGAGTGCAGTCATTGTGGTTCTCCTTCCGTGATCGTATTCATGGGACGGGGGCGCAAGGCCGAAGCCCTGCGCCCCCGCTGTGATGCCTACTACTTGGTGTTCAGTATTGGTGTGATCTTGGCGTCGTACTGCTTCGCCAGGGCGGTGAGGTCGGTCGAGTCCTTGATCTTGCTGAAGAACTCTTCCATGACCGTAGACGCCTCGACCGAGGCCCATCCCGGTGCGGCCGGGGTGAGCTTCGAATTGGACGACGACGCGATCAGAGCGGATGCGAACTGGTCGGAACCAAGCGACGACGTGTAGTCGGAGTTCGCCGGGCCGAGGCCATTTTTACCGAGCATCTGCTGGTAGGTCGGGCTGAACATGATCTTCAGCAGTTCCTCGGACAGTCCGGGGTTCTTCGACTTTGCCGAGATACCGATATTTGATCCACCCGCGAATACCGGGGCCGGCTTGCCATTGTCGCCCGGCAGCGGGAAGGTCCCGAAGGTCGCGTCGTTCCAGGTACGCGTGACCGCACCCTTCGCGTCAACACCCTTGTCGCCGATGGACCAGTGCGCCCATCCCGGCGCCATGATCGTGGCAGCAGCGAGCGAAACGGGAGTTGCCGCGTCGGTTGCTGTCTTTCCCGCGATCGAGTCGTTGTCGTTGACGTAGATGTACTGGTTGCTGTCCTGGGCATCTCCGGGAGCGTTGTCAGCGTTCTTGTAGATCGCCTGCAGCTGCTGCAGTCCCTTCAGGGTCTTCGGGTCGTCGAGCGTTGCGACCCACTTTCCGCCTTCCTTCTTGGCGATATCTCCGCCGTTGGCGAAGATCCAGGAAATGCCGTCGCGCCAGTCCTCGCCACCGAGGTAGAAGCCCGAGAAGTTCGGGATGTTGTCAGGGTTGGCCGCGGCCACCGTTGCAACATCCTTGTTGAACTCGGTCAGCGTGGTCGGCGGAGTGGTGATGCCCGCCTTCGCCCAGACGTCCTTGCGGTAGAAGACGTAGCGCGACCCGAAGTAGTACGGCAGCGTGTAGTTCTTACCGTCGACCTCGCCGGCAGCGACGAACGACTGCAGCAGCTTCGAGCCACCCAGCGCCTTGTACTGGCTCGAGATGTCCAGGAACGCGCCAACGTTGGTGAATGTCGGCGACTGGGTGTTGCCAATTTCGGTGACATCGGGTGTGTTGTTCTTGTCGGGCAGCGACGTCGTGAGCTTCGTCACGAGGTCCGGCCACTCTTGCTGCTCGATGTTGAGCGTGCCCTTGGTCAGCTTGTGGAACTCGGTCTTCAGGTAGTCGCGCAGCGGCTGCGGCGTGTCGGCGCCGACGAGCCATAGGGTGATGGTCTTGCCCTTGCCGTTGGTACTCGGCGCGATGCCTGACGCCGACGTCGATCCGCCCGTGCTGCACGCGGCGAGCGCGAGAACACCAGCGAGCGCGAATGCTGTTGCGCCCCAAACTCTTCTCTTCATGGTGCTTCCTTTCGTGAGGGATGTTTCGTGAGGGCCCGGCAGTGCGACGGATCGCCTTGCCGGTTGCTGTGTTGACTTGGTGATTGGGGAAACGTCGAGTGACTACGAAACCCCTAGTTGCCCGGAGAGGACCATGACGGCAGCGCCGCGCAAGACGATGTCTTCTCCAAGCGTGGTCATCCGCAGCACGAGGTTGCCGTGAAACTCGGGCATGGTTCGCGCGCGGATGGTCTCGATGGTGGCTCTCGCGAGAGTGCCATCAAGTAGGTCGGTCGGGCCGCTCAGCACGATCTCGGCGAGATCGAGCGCTCCAACCACGGGAGCGAGAGCAATGCCGAGACGCTCTCCCGCTACCCAAAGAATCTGTTCCCTGGCCTCCGGTGTTTCCGCGTTTGCCAGTGCCGCATCGAGTCGCGGAGTGGCCAGCCAGGTTTCGAGGCACCCGTGCTTCCCGCAGACGCAGAGGAGGCCGCCGTCTGTGCCGACCACGACGTGGCCGATCTCGCCGGCAGCGAATCTGCTACCGAACAGCGGGATGCCGCCGAGCAGCAGGCCAACACCGTGACCGACCTTGACGAGCATCATGTCGCTCGTTGCTCCACCGAAGCTGTGCTCGGCGAGGGTTGCGGCGTTCGCATCGTTGATCACGACGACAGGGGTACCGAATCGCTCCGCCAGGTTGCGTTGCAGACTCCGGTTGGTCCAGCCGAGGTTCGGTGCGGTGAGGACAACGCCGGCGAGATCGACGACACCGGGCGACCCGACTCCGATTCCGAGGATGGGCCGCGTTGCCTGGTCAACCAACGTCTCGACGAGTGCGACGACCTTGGCCTCTGCGTCGTCGCCGGTACTCCCCGCCAGGGGTAGCTCTGCGCGGCTCAGGATCTTGCCGTCCAGATCGAGGACAGCTCCCCGGAACGTCGCGTATGCGCTGAGGTCAACGCCGACGATCTGAAAGGCGTCTCGGTTGAGATCGAGGAGCGTCGCGGGCTTTCCGGGACGAGCATCCTCACGCTGGCCAATCTCGATGACCAGGCTTTCGGAAATCAGGTCGGCAACGAGATCGGAAATGGTCACCCGCGTCAGCCCGGTTTCACGAGAAATATCGGCGCGACTGAGCTGGCCCTCGCGATACAGCGTCTGCATGACGAGCGAACGATTGTGGCCGCGAGCGTGTTCCGGGAGTACCTTCGTCGTCGGACGAAGCTCCCTGCCGTTCGCGAAGCCCTGATTCATGTTTGTTAGTAAACCTTACGAACAAACTATTCGCAAGCATTCTTTTCAGGATTTCTTGCCGACGAATCGGATGCCTTGAAACCGGGTTGAACTATTTCGGCACCCACAACGTTGAATCAATCGACGGCGATTGCTCCGAACGGAGGAATCACCGCCGCCAGCACACAGGAATCTCCGAAGCACGACCCTGATGCTGGACACAGGCAACGTCGCCGGCGCACGATCAGCAGCACCAATCGCATCCACTACCGACGAGGACCAATGACCCACCTTCGCAGCTCCAAAACAGCACTGGCCACGCTCGCAGGGCTTTCGCTCGTCGGCACGCTCGCGGGCTGCAGCGCCACGGCGCCCGCAAGTTCCGACGGATCTGCAAGCGGCTCCGGCAGCTCTGGAGGAGCAACGACGACCAGTAACAAGGTGAGCTATAAGGATGGTTCGTATACCGAACCGGGCACGTATGTCTCCCCGGGCGGCGAAGAACACATCGGCGTGACCCTGACTCTCTCGAAGAACATCATCACAAAGATGAAGGTCATCACGGTAAAGGCCGATCCAACCGCGACCGGCTACGAGCAGCTGTTCGAGGGCGGAATCTCGGCGGCTACCGTCGGCAAGAACATCAACACGCTGAATATCGGCGTCGTCGCCGGTTCGTCACTCACGAGCATGGGCTTCAATAATGCTCTCGCGAAGATCAAGGCCGATGCCGCAGGCTGAGCTCGCCTTCGAGGCAATTGGCGCCCCGTGGCGGATCACCACGCCCAGCCAGTTGTCCGCGCGCGTCGTCGGTGCGATCGAAGCGAGGATCGAGGAATTTGACGCGACGTACTCGCGCTTTCGCTCCGACTCGCTCGTGAGCCGAATCGCCGCGGAGACCGGAACGTGGCAGTTCCCGCCGGATGCCGCCCCGCTGTTTTCGCTGTACCGCGCGTTGTACCAGGCGACCGAGGGCGCAATGTCGCCTCTGGTCGGTGGTCGACTCGAGAATCTCGGCTACGACCGTGACTACACCCTCCGGCCGCACGACGAAGTTGTCGCCGTTCCAGTCTGGGACGACATCATGCACTGGGACGGCACCCGGCTGACCACCACGGAGCCGGTGCTTGTGGATGTCGGAGCCGCGGGCAAGGGCTACCTGGTCGATCTGGTCGCCGCCGTACTAGAGGATGCCGGCATCGAGGAGTACCTCATCGACGCGAGCGGAGACCTCGTGCATCGTGGCGAGACGCCCGTGCGGGTCGGCCTTGAGCATCCGTTCGATCCAACGCAGGCGATTGGAATCTGCGAGTTGTCGAATGCCGCACTGTGCGCATCCGCTCCGGGACGGCGGACCTGGGGCGAAGGCCTCCACCACATCCTGGACGCGACGACAGGGAACCCCACGTTCACCGTCGCCGCTACCTGGGCGCTCGCGAAGTCCGGGCTTCAGGCCGACGGACTCGCGACGGCACTGTTCTTTGCCACCGCCCCCGCCTTAAGCCTCAGCTACAAATTCGAGTACGTCATCATGTTTCCAGACAGTCGCATCGAGTATTCACGTTCGTTCCCGGGGGAACTGTTCACAGCGGACGTATCAAGCTCGGGCATCTCCACAGGAGGATCGTCAACATAATGCAATGGTTGGATCGAATCACCGGCACCGTCACCATGTATCGACTGATCCTGATCGCCCTCTTGGCGATCGTGGTCGAAACCGTATTGCTCTCGTTCACCGGGGTGATCCCCCAGTCCCCACTCGCCATTATCGCGACGGGGCTCGTCGCGATCGTCTTCACGAATGCGAGCAACTGGGTCTTCGGCAAGCTGTTCAGGGTCAGGCCGCACACCGAGTCCTCGTTTATCACCGGACTGCTCCTGCTCTTCATCTTTGAGCCCGTGAACCCGCTCGACTCAACCGCTCTGCTGAAGTTCGGCGGAATCGCGCTCGCCGGAATCATCGCGAGCGCCTCTAAGTACCTGCTCGCATTTCACGGGCGGCACGTGTTCAACCCCGCTGCGGTCGGCGCTTTCGTGGTGAACCTCTTCCTCCCCGTGTTCGGCGATTTCGCCGCATGGTGGCTGGCGACCGCCTGGCTGCTGCCGGTCACGATCGTGCTGGGCTTCGCAGTTCTCTATCGCACGCGCCGCTACCTCATGGCGGGCGTGTTTGTCGTCGCGGTGTTCTTCCTCACGTTCTGGGTCTACGGGGGCAGCGGGCAGCCCTTCGCGACGACCCTGATCGAGCCGTTTACGACGTTCAGCACGATCTTCTTCGCGTCATTCATGCTCAGCGAACCGCTGACGATGCCGCCTCACCGCTGGCAGCAACTGGTGGAGGCGCTCCTCGTCGCGTTCGTGTTCACGGTTCCGCTCAACATCGGTTCTTTCAGTCTGACGACCCCCCAGTTCGCCCTGTTGGTCGGCAACCTGTTCGCGTTCTTCTTTGGACAGCGCCGCGGCATCCGGCTCGACTTCCTCGGCAAGCAGAGACTGACGCCGACGAGCTGGGAGCTGTCGTTCCGACCGCAACGGCCGATCCGATTCCGGGCCGGCCAGTACATGGAGCTCACGATCCCGCACGCTAAGGCCGACGTTCGCGGTCAACGGCGAATCTTCAGCATCGCGTCCGCACCCGTCGAGAGTGAGGTCATCCGCTTCGGACTGAACACGGCCGAGCGCTCGAGCAGCCTCAAGAAGGCACTGCTCGGTCTCGAGCCCGGCGAGATCGTGTCCGCGACAGAAGTGGGCGGCGACTTCCTGCTACCCAAGGAACTCACCCGTCCCCTGCTTTTCGTTGCGGGCGGTATCGGCATCACGCCGTTCATGAGCCATCTCGAGCAGATCGCGGGCGCCGGCGAAAGTCGGGATGTCGTGGTGTGCCAACAGGAGCACGGGATGGCCGAGCTCGCCTATTCAGACCGGCTGAAGACGCTCGGCCATCCCGTGCTCCTGTTGGCACCGGCGGCACCGAAGCCGCTCCCGAAGAACTGGACGTACCTCGGGCACGGGCCGCTGACCGCGGACCTACTCGAATCCGCGATTCCGGACGCGCACTCGCGTGCCGCCTACGTCTCGGGTCCACCGGCGTTCGTTCACGTCGTGCGCACCCTGTTACGCAAGGCTCAGGTGCACAGCATCAAGACGGACTTCTTCGCCGGCTATACGGCCCGGTCGACACTGACGCGTTATGCGGATGCGCCGACGCCCGTCCCGGAGAAGGTCAAATAAGTTACCAGCCCGGGCAGTCTCGATAACGCCGGGCTGCGCCGCTAAGGTCTCGATAACGCCGGGCTGCGCCGCGGCTACTCGCCCCTCGGGGCGGCTAACTCTCGGGTCGACCTGGCGTCGAAGGCGGCGTCATCGATACCGAGCCCGCGAGTCAGCCCAGGCGCGCGGCGAGGTTCTTGTCGAGCGTGTCGAGGAACTCCTCGGTGGTCTCCCACTTCTGGTCGGGACCGACGAGGGCCGCGAGGTCCTTGGTCATGTGCCCGGCCTCGACCGACTTGACGACGACATCCTCGAGCGTGGCCGCAAACTCGGCGAGTGCCGGGTTGTTATCGAGCTTGGCGCGGTGTGAGAGCCCGCGTGTCCAGGCGTAGATCGACGCGATCGGGTTGGTCGAGGTCGGCTTACCGGCCTGGTGCATGCGGTAGTGGCGAGTGACGGTTCCGTGCGCCGCTTCGGCCTCGACGACACTGCCGTCTGGCACCGAGAGCACGCTCGTCATGAGGCCGAGCGAACCAAAGCCCTGGGCAACCGTGTCGGACTGCACGTCGCCGTCGTAGTTCTTGCACGCCCAGACGTAGCCGCCCTCCCACTTCATGGCCGAGGCGACCATGTCGTCGATCAGGCGGTGCTCGTAGGTGAGGCCGGCAGCCTCGAACTTTTCCTTGAACTCGGCGTCGAAGATTTCCTGGAAGATGTCCTTGAACCGGCCGTCGTAGGCCTTGAGGATCGTGTTCTTGGTGCTCAGGTAAACCGGGTAGTTGCGGTCGAGTCCGTAGTTGAGGCTTGCCCGAGCGAAGTCGCGGATGGACGAGTCCTGGTTGTACTGCACCTGGGCGATGCCGTCATCCGGAGCGTCGTAGACGTCGAACTTGAGCGGCTCCGAACCGTCATCCGGCGTGAACTGAACCGTGAGCTTGCCCTTGCCCTTGAAGACGAAGTCGGTCGCGCGGTACTGGTCGCCGAACGCGTGACGGCCGATGATGATGGGCTTGTTCCAGCCGGGGACCAGGCGCGGGATGTTCGAGATGATGATCGGCTCGCGGAAGATGACGCCGCCGAGGATGTTACGGATGGTGCCGTTGGGCGACTTCCACATCTTCTTGAGGCCGAATTCTTCGACGCGCGCCTCGTCAGGAGTGATCGTTGCGCACTTGACGCCGACGCCATACTTCTGGATGGCGTGGGCCGCGTCGATCGTGACCTGGTCGTCGGTGGCATCCCGATTTTCGATGCCGAGGTCGTAGTAGTCGAGGTTGATGTCGAGGTAGGGGTGGATCAGGGTTTCCTTGATCTTCTGCCAGATGATGCGGGTCATCTCGTC
>Ga0193728_1002209_pt1 | contig 10026 bp, 6 predicted proteins | sample U1c1metaG_FD_143037 | JGI IMG/M metagenome (GOLD analysis project Ga0193728, IMG submission 143037) | Soil microbial communities from a riparian zone of the East river system, Colorado, United States - U1c1 | ecosystem: Environmental > Terrestrial > Soil > Riparian zone | place: USA: East River... | reverse complement strand
GCGATGCTGGTGAAGCTGTTCGGCCGGCCCGACGACGAGGCCCGGCTGTTCGCCGAACGGCCGGCGCAGGTCCGTGACGTCGGCGGGCGACCGCGATGCACGGTCAGGTATTTGTCATCACGCTGACCATGCTGGCCATGACGGCCAGCACGGTGGTCTACGGGGTTGGCGGCAGCCTGGCTATCCACGGCGCTATTCAGCTCGGCACGCTTGTTGCCATGACTGCTCTGCTGGTCCGGATGTACGCGCCCATCGGTGCACTGGCCGGCGTTCAGGTCGACGTGATGACCGCCCTGGTCAGTTTTGACCGGGTATTCGAGCTGCTGGACCTGGAGTCGCAGGTCGCGGAGAATCCGGGCGCTGTCGTGCTGCCGCGGACGACAAACGGCAGCGAGGCCGCGCCGGCCATCGAGTTCGACCGGGTCTCGTTCGGCTATCCGGCGGCGAGCGAGGTGTCGCTGGCGTCGCTGGAATCCATCGCCATTGATCTGCGCGGACGGCTTCAACGGCCACGCCGAACGCTCCCCTTACGACGCGATCATCAGCACAGCCGCCGTCACCCGCCTACCGAAACCCTGGCTCACCCAGACCCGGCCAGGCAGCCGCATCATCACCCCGCTACGCGGAGCGATAGCCGTCATCGACGTCCACGGGCCCGGCCAGGCCACCGGCCGTTTCCTTCCGGAACCAGTGCAGATCCTCCCGCTGAGAACCTCCCAAGCTCACGTACTGGACGAACCGGCCCCAGACAATGCTTCCGTTCCGAAGTCTGCCTCGGTGATCACCTCCTTCCGGGATCCCCGGTTCCGGGGAGGAAGTGGCCCTCAGCATCGATCCGGCACCCGCGGGCCCGAAATCGCTCAACTCAGCGATATTTGCGGCCCGGCGGCCGCACGTGCTCGTGGCCGGGTCGGCAGCCGGGTCGCGGTCGGGCCGTGCGTCCTGCGGCGTGTGCGAGCCGTGCCGGGCGGGCCACTGCAACCTGTGCGCGGCCATGCGGTTGTCGCCGCGCCGCCGGTCGACGGAACGCTGGCCGAGTACGCCGAGGTGCGCGCCGGCCTGGCCTTCGACCGGCCCGACTCGGTCAGTGACGGATAACCGCGGGCTCACAGCTGATAGCTGTCCACCATTCGAGGTAGCTGCAAACAGCAGCTCGCCTGACTCTTCAATCTGGCCAAATCCGCTCGCCGTGCTGGCGGCGTCGGCCTCCTGGCCGGGCTTCCCGCCGCCGCCGTACGGCCGGCATGCCGCCTAGTAGCCCGGCAGACCGGTGCCCCGGGCGGCCTGGGCTGCCTGGGCGGCCTCCAGGCCGGCGGACGCCGCCGTCAACTTCTCCGTGACAACTGACTTGACCGCGTCGGTCGCCTGGCCGATGGCGGCAAGGGTCAGCGCTCCCAGCGACTCGGCGTCGCTCTCGTCGAACACGGCCGGGTCAAACGCCACCCGGGTCACCTCGCCGTTGCCGCCCATGGTCACCGTCACCAGCCCGCCGCCGGCGGTTCGGGTCACCTCGGTCTCGGCCAGCTCGGCGTGCGCGATGGCAAGCCGCTCCCGCGTCTCCTGCATCTGTTTCACCAGGTCTCCCAAAGCGGGCGTTGTACCGGCCACACCAGCCTCCTGTCCTGGCCCCTTGCTTCATCCGGGATTGGCCCTGGGCCGACGCGTGGCCAGCAGCAACGCCACGGCCACGCGCCGGCAGGCGCACCGATGGGGGCGATCGGTGGACCAGGTCGGGCTCCTCCCGGGTCACCCCGCAGCGCAACGAACTGCAGGTGCCGCTAGTAAGGGACCCCGACACAGGGCTATTACGGCCAGCCCGCGCCAGGCGTTCAACGGGACTGGCTGGCATTACCGGCTGAACTCCGTGAGCCGTAAGGCCGGCAAGCTCTGGTAATGGCAAGCCCTCATTCGAGGACAGCGAATGGACGGACTGCGGCCGTTGCGGAGGACGGCGAGCCTGATGGTCGCTGCGGGGCCTCAGGGGGCACGCCCCGCCGTCGGCTGCCAGTCACCGCCCGGCTGCAGCAAGGCCGGCCTTCCCATGGAGCCCCACGATGACGCACCCATCCAGCAGGCGCCAATTCCTCGGCCACGCCGGGGCCGCTGCCGCCGGGGTCGTGTTCCTGAAGGCCGGCGGCCAAGTTCGAGCGCGCCCAGAGGCTGACCCGGCACTACTACCAGTGGGTCTTCTACCACCAGTGGCTGCCGCAACTGTGCGGCGCCAGCGTCGTGAGCGGGATCACCAGCGCCGCCTCCGGCGGTTCTACTATCCCGGCGACTCGGCCAAGCCAATGGTCCCGGTGGAGTGGTCAGTGGCCTCCCACCGGCTGCACCCGATGATCCGCAACGCCTACGCGATGGAACTGACGACGAACGGCAAGCAGAGCTTCCCCAACAACCGCCCTACGGCCTGCCCTCGGGCCAGGACGTGGCGGCCAGAATGGGCCACCCGGTAATCGACCCGGCCGACCTGCTCCGGGGCCTGCCCACCCCGGTCCACCCGGCCACGGTGCCGACGCCGGATTGTGAAACACCATCCCGCCGGCGCCCTGCACGACCGGTTCGATGATGATCGCGGCTGGCTCGTTCGCGTGCCGTGCCAGCGCGGTCTCCCACAATCGGCGGCCAGGGCGCGGCAGCTCAGTGGAGCATTCCGCGGCCTGCGCCCATCAGTTGGTGGAAGACGCCGTAGACGCCCAGCGCCAGCGGGACGGTAGCGATCGTGCAGAGCACGCCGATGATATCAATGAACTTCCGCCGGCCGAGGTGCTGGGCGGCGTCGGCCGGGAAGCCAGCTGGCAGGTCCTTCGCCGGATCGGCGCCGGTCATCCGCAGGGCAGCGGCGATCACGCCGCCGGCGACCAGGGCGAGGCCCGCTACGGTGAGCGCGACGGTGCTGGCGGCGCCGGCGTGCCAGGTCTGCTCAGCCAGCGCGTCCAGCACCGCGAACAGGCCGATCAGGCCGGCCCCGGCGATGGGCACCAGCTCCTCCGCGAAGCCCGCCTGCTGAGCGCGCACCACCAGCGCCACACTGGCCGCCCCGGCCATGGCCAGGGCGAACCCGTTGCCGGAGAAGGCAAGAACCGGCAAGGCGACGGCCAGCGCGAGGGCCGGTCCTGCGACCAGCACGGTCAGCAGGCGGCGGGAGCGGATCAGCATGTCGGTCGCGACGTTGGCCATCGAGTCGCCGCGGGGCAGCTGGCGCTGCGACCAGACAGTCACGAGGGCGGCGGCCGTCTTGGCCAGGCCGAGCAACGACAGCATGGCCACGACGGTCGCCGCCGCAACCTGGGGGCCGGTGGCGTGCACCGCGACGAGCAGCGGCGCGAGCAGCAGGGCCACGGCCAGCTGCAGCGCGATCAGCAGGACGACCGCCTCGGGTGTGGCGGCCAGGCTCATCAGGACCGCGGCGGTGGCCCCGCCGATGGCGCCGACCCACAGGAACGGGCCGCCCGCGAGCGCCTGCCCGAGCAGCGCGCCGGCCACCGCCAGGCAGGGCACGGCGGTAAGCGAGGTCAGCACGCAGAGCCCGGCTGGCGCCAGCACCCTGCGCTGGGCCAGCGCCCATGCGGTGGCGATCAGCAGGAGCCCGACCACGATGAGGATCGCCGGGGTGATCAGCCTGGTGCCGGACCGGCTGAACGCGAGCCCGGCCGATGCGGCGAGCCAGGCCAGGCCGAACGTCATCACCATGAGGGCCCGCGGCCAGCCGTCGCGGCGCTGGTTCTCCGCCGCGCCCTCGATGAGCTCGGGTATGTCTTCGACGGTCACGTCCTCCCCCGAGGCGACGGCCAGGTCGCGCAGGTAAAGAACCTGGCCGTCGACGACGCCTGACTCCGCGAGGGACGCGCTCAGCGGCAGCGGCGCTGCCCCGGCGGCCGCCAGCGACCAGGCCTGCGGCAGTGCCCGCTGGATGTCCTGCCCGCACAGGCCCGCCAGCCCCGCCGAGTACTCGCCAATGGGCGCCGCGGCGGGCAGGGCGACATCAACGCGGCGGCGCGCCCCGATGACCGTCACCCGGCTGCGTCCGTCAATCATCGGCGGCGTCCGCCCTGCCACAATGCTTCGAGCGCCACTAGCTGCGAATTGAGAGTTTGCAGCAGATCCTCGATATGCGAGCAGGTATTCTGAACTTGCATGGGGAGATCCGCTCCCGTTACGTCTACCATAACAGCCTCCTGTTGTTATAGGGGTGGCCTGGGCTGGCTGCTAAGCGCCATTGCCGGCTTTTAATGGCGGCGGGCACGACGTCGCGCGTCCTTTCTTCCGGACGTCACCGGTCCGCCGCACTGGCCGCACTGGCCGCACCGGCGGTCGCTGGCTCGCCCGGCCCGACGGCCTGCGATGTCTCGGACAGTGCGACCTGGATCAGCTCGCCCGGCCGGCTGCGGCGGACCAGCACGCCCCGGCCCGGCGGCCGCTCCGCGGCCCGCTCGTCGCCCAGCACCGGGCCTTCCTTGCGGTCGCCGGAGAGTACCAGGCCAGCGCAGCCCAGTTCCTGGATCCGCTGGAAGAACTGATCGCTGAACCCGCGGCTGACCCCCCGGACCCGGCGCGCGAGCACGACGTGCAGGCCGATCTCCCTGGCGTGGGGGAGGTACTCGATCAGCGGCGCGAGCGGCCGAGGGCCCACCAGGTCGTAGTCGTCGATCACGAGATAGATTTCCGGGCCCTCCCACCAGCCGCGCGCGGCCAGCTCCTGCTGGGTGATGCCCGCCGGCGGCAGCCGCTCGGCCAGCCGGGCACACACCTGCTCGACATAGGCATCCGCCGCCGTGACGTCAGCCGCGTACGCGCCGAGGTAATCCTCGGGCACCGAGCCGAGCAGCGACCGCCGGTAGTCGATCAGGACGACGCGCGTCTGCCACGCCGACGACGTGGCGGCCAGGCCGTCTATGAACGTGCGCAGGAACGACGTCTTGCCCGATCCCGCGTCACCGAACACCAGGAAGTGCGGGTCGCCGCCTACCAGGTCGAGCACGACCGGGCCGAGGTCGGCCTCGGCGATCCCGACCGGAACGCCCGGCGTTGTCCCCGGCTGCAGCTCGCGCAGCCGCGCGACGCTGAGGCGGCCCGGCAGCATCCGCACGGCGAGCGCGGCCTCTCCCGACCAGGCCGCGGCGATCTTGGCGAGGATGTCGTCCTGGGCCTCGCGCACGCCCTCGGCGGTCTCCTGCCCGTCCAGCCGGGGCAGCACAAGGTGGAGGTAGGCCCCCGGCGCGGCGATCCCGCGCCCGGGAACCGCGTTCGCCAGCCGGGCGGCTAGCCGCCGGTTGACCTCGGACTCGGTGGGGTCGTTGAGACGCAGTTCGATCCGGGTCCCGATGCTGTCCCGCAGCGCGGGCCGGATATCCAGCCAGCGGCTGGTCGTGATGACCAGGTGGACGCCCACGCCGAGGCCGCGGGCCGCGATGTCAGTGACCGCCGCGTCGGCGTCCTCGAACTCGCCGCGCACGCCGCCCCAGTTGTCGATCATCAGGAACACGTCCGCGGCCCGCAGGCCCCCGGGGAGCCGGCCAGCCAAGCGCCGGGCCCGGAACTCAGTGACCGAGTCGATGCCGAGTTCGCGGAACAGTAGCTCGCGCTCCACGATCAGCGAGCGGACCTCGGCCAGCGTCCGGCTGACCATCGCCGCGTCGGTGCGCCCGGCCACCGAGCCGACGTGCGGCGCGACGGCGTACTGGTGCAGGCTCCCGCCGCCGAAGTCGATGCAGTAGAACTGCAGTTCCTCCGGAGTATGGGTGAGCATGCCAGCCATCATCACCGTGCGCAGGGCCGTGCTGCGGCCGGTCTGCGGCGCGCCCACCACGGCGAGATGTCCGTGCGGGCCGGCGAAGTCCATCATCAGGGGCTGCTGCTGCTGCTGCAGGGGGAGGTCGAGAAGGCCCAGCGGTATCTTCAGGTTCCCCGACTGCGGCCACATGCGCACGGCCAGCCCACGCCCGGGCCGGATGCTCGGCGTGTCGGTCAGGAAGTCCAGCGGGATAGCGGCGGGCAGCGGCGGCAGCCATACCTGATGGACCGGCCGGCCCACCTTCTTCAGCCGTCCGACGATGACGGACGGCTCGGTCGGGCCGGCCTCCGCGGCGCCGGCCGGGTCGGCCGTGTCCAGCCCGCCGAGGGCCGGGCGGGCGGCCTCGAACAGCACGATCGGGGGGCCGGACACCCGCGCCGCCTCGGCGTGGTCGCCGGCCGAGACATACGGCGACGACACATGTGCCACCCGGAACCGCTGGTAGATCGACTGGTCCACCTTGAGGTACGCCGAGCCGGGGATGGGCGGCAACTGATAGGCGTCGGCGGTGCCGATGACCGTGCGGCTCTCCTGCGCGCTGAACGTCCGCAGGCAGATCCGGTACGACAGGTGCGACTCCAGCCCGCGCAGCCTGCCTTCCTCAAGCCGCTGAGTGGCCATCAGGAGGTGCATGCCCAGGCTCCGGCCGACCCGGCCGATCTGAACGAACAGGTTGGCGAATTCCGGCCGACCCGACAGCAGCTCGCTGAACTCGTCGACGATGATCAGCAGATACGGCAGCGGCTCGAGCGGCTCGCCGTCGACGCTGACCCCCGTGCTGGCCTGCATGCGCTGGTAGTCGCGGATCGAATCCAGGTTGCCAGCCGCCCGCAGCATCCGCTGCCGCCGCTGCTGCTCGCCCATCAGCGCGGCCTCGACCCGGTCGATCATGGCCGCGTCATCCACCAGGTTCGTGATCAGGCCCGCCACATGCGGCAGATCCGTCAGCGGCGCGAACGCGGCTCCGCCCTTGAAGTCGATTAGTACGAAACTAAGCGCCTCAGGCGAATGAGTCAGCGCCAGCCCGGTCACCAGGGTGCGCAGCAGCTCGCTCTTGCCCGATCCGGTCGCGCCCACGATGAGCCCGTGCGGCCCGAAGCCGCCCTGCGCCGGCTCCTTGATATCGAGCATGACCGGCACATCGTCGGCGTCGTTGCCGATGGCCACCTTCAGCAGGCGCTCGGCCGCGGCCTCCGCCCACCGGCCGATGATGTCCACGGAGAGCGGATCGCCGCCCAGCAGCATCTCGGTGAGCGATATCGTCCGGGTCAGCACCTGCTCACGTTCGTCGGTGAGACGCAGCGGCGCGAGTTCGCGGGCGATCAGCTCGGCGAGCGGCAACGGCACGAGGTCGGGTACGCACCGGTCCACCGCTGCGGCGACCAGGTCCGGCTCGCCTTCCATGGCCAGCGTCCCGTCCTGCGCCAGGCGCAGTCGCAGGTCCACCCGGCCAGGCTCGTCACTCTCCCGCTCGACCAGGAACAGCATCGTGACGCCCAGGTGCGGGCCCGCGGCGGTCAGGAGCGACCGGAGCAGCGCCGACCGGCCCCACTCCGATACCGGCTGGAATCCGGTGAATACCACGATGAGACGCCGCGGCGGCACCGCGGCACCGCGGCCGGCGCCGAGGTGAGCGCGGCGGACCGCCGCCTGCTCCTGCCGGCGCACCAGCTCCTGCTCCAGGAACTCCGCCAGGCCATCGGGATCTTCCGCCACCAGCGGAGCCACGCCGGCGGGCCCGGGCGCGTCCGTCTCGATCACGTGGGGCAGCCACTTGACCCACTCCCATTCGTCCGGGCCGGACCGCTCCACCGCGATGCACACGTCGTCCGGAGCGTGCAGCACGGCCACCTGGCAGAGCATCGCCCGGGTCAGCGCCGCGGTCATCTCGGGCGGCCCGAGCACGCTCACGACGCCGCAGCCGCCCAGGTCGAGCACGGCCGGCTGACTTGGGACGCGGCCCATCCGGGTGACCAGCCGCTGGGCATCGCGCATGCACTCCCAGTCGTAGTCGCCCAGCGGATCGAGCTTGCCGCCGATCTGTACCCCCGTGACCAGATCGGCGTCCCCGGTGCCGACCCGGATCCGGAGGAAGTCGCCGTCGCCGGAGCGACGCTCCCACACTCGTATGTAAGAGGACGCGATCGCCCACAGCCGATCCGGGTCGGGGTGGATCAGCTCGGCATGCTGCCGCTGTACGGCGGCGACCTGGCGGGCCAGGTGGCGGGTGCTGACCAGGTGGCTGCTGTACCGCAGGCGCTGGCGCCGGTTGCCCTTCCGGCTGGCGCTGCGCATCTGGATCCGCATGGTCACAGTGGAGCCGACGGCCACCATCACGAACAGCAGGCCAACGATGATCAGCACCGGCTTGCCAAAAGTGATCATGTAGGCGGCCATGCCGACGCTGCTCAGCAACGGCATCAGCATGTACATCGCCTGGGCGCCGCCGCCCTGCTTGCCCTGCGCCTCGGGCGGCGCCGCCAGGACGATCTTCTCCTGGGGCAGTTGCGGCGGCACCAACCGGGCCGGGCGATGGAATGCGAGCCGACTCATGCCACTCCTTTCTGCACAGCCGGGATCAGCCGGTGCACCTGACCTTGACCTGGGTGATGGCCAGCCGTCCGCTCGCGGTCGCCGGCGTCGCGTTGTCGACCAGCTCGACCGCGATCCCGTCCGGGTTGACCGGGAACGTTCCCGCCCTCGCCCAGGAGCCCGGATCCGCCGCCTCGTCCAGCACAAAGCCCGCCAGAGGGGTGCCGTTCTGCCCGGACAGGACGTAGAAGTGGGCGGCGGTCGCCCCCGAGTCCAGCGGCTGCTGCGGCGCAGGCCGGAAGACCATCACGGCGCACTGGGTCATCGCCGACCCGGGGGCGAACCACCACGTGGCGACCTGGCTCTGGCCTTGGCTGGCCTTGCTGGTCGCCGGGATCGACTCGAATGTGCCGTCGCAGCCGTTCTGCGGCCACCCGCCGCGCGGGACGGTGTACCAGGCGCTGGTCCGTCCCTGCGCGTCGAAGCCGTAGTCGGCGGCGCCGCCGTTGCAGTCCCAGCCGCTCACAGCGGTGAACGGGGCCCCGGGGGCGGGCGGCGGGGCGGGCGGCTTCGGCACCCGGATCGGGTGGATCAGCTGGAGCACGACACCGGCCACGACCGCCCCGGCGGCGGTGAAGGCCGCGATCATCAAGACGATGTGCGGCCGGGCCGCCGGCCGTTGCGCGCCCGGGCGCGCCCAGCTGTGCTTGACGAGCGCCCGGACGAACTCCTGTCGCGTCGGGCGGGTCGGCTCGGCCGTATCCTTCGATGCGGTCACCGCTTACGTCCGGGTCGAGCCGGGGTCATCCGGTGCGGGGCTGGCCGGCCGGGGATCGCCCTGCGCGTGCCTGCCCGGCGCGCGGTTGCGCGGTGCGGGCATGGCCGGCATGGGGCCGCCCGGCCGCCGTTGGGGCAGGCCACTGGCCCCCGGGCGGGAGGCCGAGGCGCTCGCCGGGCCGGCCGGGTCGGCCGGGTCGGCCGGGTCGGCCGCGCGGGCACCGGCCACGGCAGCGCTAATCGGGCTGGCCGCGTGGGCGCCGGCCAGGGCAGCGTCGGCCGGGGTTGGCCAGGCGGGGGCGGGGGTCGACACGAGCCCGTCCCTGCCGGGGGGCATGCTCGGCCAGGTTTGGGCGGCCGGCGGCGCGCCGGCGGGGCCGGCGGGCGGCCCGGTGGCGGTCTGGGTGTCGGCGAGCGCGGCGGGCTGCACGATCCGGCGGATCCGCAGGGCCAGGAGCAGCAGCACGACCAGCGCCAGCACGATGCTGATCACCAGCGCCCGGATCCGCGCCGATGACCAGCGGCCCGGCGGCGGCGCCGGGCGGCGCGGGGCGTCCTGGTGCGCAATGATCCGGGTCACCGCCGCGCCGGGATCGATCAGCCCCCAGCCGAACGTCGCATCCGGCGCCGCCGGGCCCAGCCGATCAGCGGTCGCCTCGATCTGCAGCACCACCCCCGCCGCGCTCAGCCGCGGGTACCGCGCCCGGACCAGCGCCGCCTCCCCCGCCACGAACGCCACCGCGTACTGCGACCCGCTGCCGGTGAACCCCCCCGTCCCGGTCATCCCCAGGCTGCTGACATCCGCCCCCGGCGCCACCAGGTCCACCGTCCCTGGCTGGTAATCCCCCGCCACCGCCCCGCTGATCCCGATCGCCCCCACCCAGATCGCCCCCGCCGGCACCACCGCCCCGCCATACGCCGGC
>Ga0193728_1002208_pt1 | contig 10033 bp, 14 predicted proteins | sample U1c1metaG_FD_143037 | JGI IMG/M metagenome (GOLD analysis project Ga0193728, IMG submission 143037) | Soil microbial communities from a riparian zone of the East river system, Colorado, United States - U1c1 | ecosystem: Environmental > Terrestrial > Soil > Riparian zone | place: USA: East River... | reverse complement strand
TTCGCGTTCCTGATGCTGTTGATTTCGCGCAATAATTCGCAGCGTTTTGTCGCGCGATACCGCCGGATCTCCGCCCATGGTCTGGTTGTTTACCCACACTCGTCCATTGACGCCGCCACGGCCAATCAAATCTCCGACCAGATCGGTGACATCTGTCTGGCGATCACGCCAGCCGTAGTGCGCCCGCATGATCTTCCAGACGCCTGGACCTTCATCCTGAGCGGAAATCTTCATGCTCACCAGACTGGCAAACATCACGAGCATCGAGAATACGGCCGCACCCTGAACTGATCGGTTTCGAAGCTGTGTTCTGAATCGCATTACCGTCCTCCGTTTCAGCGTGACTACCGCGGTGTGCGCAATTTAAACGGCCACATCGCTTTTATGTCTTAAGTTGCGGGTAGGCACGCAAGTGTCTTCAGAATAGTCGTTTTTTTACATCCGACACGGGCAAGGGTTTCAAGTCCACCAGCTGAAGAATATTATTGGATTGGGCAACGGCGAAGAATTTGAGCGTGCCTAAAGTCGGTTCTGGACTCGGCTATGCAATGCTCGCTAGGCGTAGGGAATCGTCGTTAGCGGCCGGAAATGCACGAACAAATCGAGCAGACACTAAGTCCTTATAAACGTCAGCGCTCTATCGGAGGCGCGTTTTCACGAATGAGTTATGGCGGGCGGTCGATGCAACACTAGATCGACGCCAACTTGTAGAGAGCTCAAGGGCCAAAGTCGCTTAGTTCAAACAAAAACACTGCTCTGTCTAGGTTTGCATCGACTGTAGTCGGTTCTCGGGCAGAAGTGCTGTCGGATCAAACGATTGGTTGGTGTTGCGTCGACCCCTTGAACCGGCACGACTACTCGGGAGTTGACCCGCCACTGAGAATAATTAGCTCGATTTTTTAGGAGAAGTTCAAAGACAAAATTAGAAAGTAAACTTTAGCGCAAGCTGGACGATGCGCGGTGCGACGCTCGTGCATGAGATCCGGCCGAATGTATGCGAGTTAAACAGCTCCGGGTCACAGAATTGCGGGTGGTTGAACGCGTTAAAGAATTCCGAGCGGAACTCAAGGAGCGAATTCTCGGACAGGCCGCGGAGCGCGAAGCTCTTCGTAAGGGACAGATCGAAATTGTTTTGCCCGGGGCCGTCCATAAACAGAGATTAAATGGGGTTGAATTACGATTTTCTCTTCGCGACTTCGGCAATTAATTTCTGGGCTTCATTCGGCGGGATGGCACTTGTTCGGTAACGCGACTTTCGCGGATTACAATTCCTCACGTTTGCAAGCTCAGAAATCGCCTTTAATCGTGCTGTAACAATGGCGAGCCAATCGAAAGTTCGAGGTGTGGTATGCACTGCAAGAGGTGCGGATCGGCAACCAGAAAGAGTTCGATGCTGAGATTAACATCCATTTCCCCGGGCTGAAAAATATGGACAGGCCGGCCGTTTTGGTATTTCCAAAACTCTTGGTCTGCCCAGATTGCGGTTTTGCCGAATTCACTCTTAGAGAAAGCGAAGTGCCTCTTGGCGACAGGTGCTGCGGAATAGACCGCGGTGAACTTGCTCTGGTTGACTGATCCGCACGACTTGCATGGCATACCGACCGGACTCTCCTCTTAGGACACGTCTCTGCCGATCGAAGCAAATTTTAGTAAGCGTGACATATGGCTCCCTTCATCGAACAAAGAAGGGCAAACTCAACCTGCCAGCACTCCACAAAAGCCTCATTCGTGAACTCGGCACGCGCCGTGGTTTTGTGTTCCCGACGTTGTCCTCCCGAGGCCGGGCGATCTATCCAAGGCGTGCCGTTCTCTTCACTGTGAGGTGTCCATCAGTATCCCGCCGTGTTGCCCCCTTTGGACGCGCGTTTGAGTTTTCTTGACGCACGCGGGTCTGTAGTGGCTATAGGCTTGAAGCTCGTCTTCATTCTCCCGCTTGTATACGGCGCACAGGCCGTCGCAGATCATGATTCGTGCTCTTCGTTAAAGTCTGGTCGGATACTATGATGGAAAGCGCAGACTAGTCGGCAAGTAAAAGACATCGCGCTTGCTTCGAGAGCTGGTGACAGCGGCTGGTTCCGTGTGGCACACGTCGAAGTGTTTACGTGACGTTCGACCAGAGTCTCGCCTCTTGTCTATCTCTTGCGGTCATTCGGGTGGAACGGATCAGGCTCCACATGGTTTCAAGGAGTTCCTCCAAAACAGTGTCACGCCCAAAGTGAGCGTCGACAAACAACAGCTCCGAAGCGGCGAGATCGCTGTAGCCCGAAATCAACACAATCGGAATATGGGGTGCTAAAGACTTAATTTCTTTTGCCAACTGTGAACCACTCAGGAACGGCATTCGATAATCCAGAAGAGCCAAATCAAATCGAAGGCCGGTGCAGCGTGCAAGGGCCTCGAGCGGATTACTTGCCGTAATTACTCGGAAGCCGCAGGTCGTCATCAGGCCACCAAGTAGTCTTTGAGCCTTAGCGTTGTCATCGACGTAAAATACTGTTGCATCCTCTTTATTCACTGCGGTTCTCATTAGCGTTCACTTCAAAGTTGCAGAGATTGCCTTCAGGTGATTGCGAGAATACGAGCAGCGTTTCATGAAATCGTAAGCAACTGCGTTTAAGACGGGTAGGATTGTGAAAAGCCACGCAAGCAGTGCCATGGCCGTCACCGAACCCGAACAACTACGACCGTCATGTCGTCCTGTCGACGAAAGTTCGAAAAAACTTGCACCGCCTGAATCACAGTCTCGGCTAGAGACGCAGGTCTAAGGAAAAGTCGATTCCTTACGATTTGGATTAGGTGATCACGCCCAAAGTCATCCGCCGCTGAATTCCTGGCATCGATGACACCATCCGTGAACATCACCAGCACATTGCCTGGCCTGAGGGCTACCTCCTCGACCGCGCCGTCCCAATTCTTAAGCATCCCTATTAAAGGCGCGGTGGGTTCGAGCCTTTCAACCTCGCCATCATTTCTAAAGAGAAGTGGCGGCACGTGTCCGCAATTGACATATCTCAAGGAGCCAGCACGCTCGTTATAATCAGCAAAGAAAAGCGAGGCGAAATGGCCCGGGGGGCTCGACTCGTAGAATAGTTCGTGCACCCTCTTGAGTGTTTGAGGTAGATCATTGAATGCGCCTGGCCCCTGAGCGAGGATAGAAGCTCGTAAACTGGCCATTAACAAGGCTGCGGGCAAGCCCTTTCCGGAAATATCGGCAAGCACAAACGCCATCCTGCCGTCGCCGATCTCCAAAAAGTCGTAGTAGTCCCCGCTCAGTGCCCGCGCGCACAACGAGCGGACTGCATATTCCACGGTGTGAAGTGCGGGTCTAGATTTCCTCTCGAACGACTGCTGAATTTCTTGTGCCATTGCAATCTCTGCTGCGTTCGTCCAACTCATTGAAACCTCCAAAAGCCGCAACCACGCGACTGGTCATGATTTATTTCGGTAGCACTGAACCCTAGTCATGCTCCTCGTCAAATTGGACGGCGGCAGCAGTCAAAGTGACGGTTAAGAAGGGTGAAGATTGGGCGCAGCAGCGTAGGGCTGCTTGCAAGCACCGGCTGGAGTCTGTCTGTAAATGAAACTTGCGCTTTACAAATCCTTACAATTCGCACCTTGAGAGGCTGAAGTGGCGTAAAGCCTTAGGGAACTCGGCGCATCTAACGAGGGGAATAGCCTTGAGGAGGACGAACACGATGCTCCGAGTCCTAATGATTGATGATGATCAAGAATTGTGCCAATTGGTGAGTGTTTGCTTGGTCCTCGAAGGGATGAACGTGCAGGTAGCACATGACGGACAATCTGGTCTTAGCCTGGCAATCTCGGGCCAGTACGACTTGGCGATTTTGGATGTGATGCTGCCGAAGTTAACGGGCCTGCAGGTACTGAAGCAACTGCGCAGCACCTCGAACCTTGGCATTTTGATGCTCACCGCCCGAGGTGAGGAAGCTGATCGAATCATGGGGTTAGAGTACGGAGCGGATGATTATCTTTCCAAGCCGTTCAGCACAGGCGAACTCGCGGCCAGGATTCGAGCCCTCGGACGCCGACTTAGGCCTTGGGCGGATGGGGAAATCGGGCGAGTTCCCGAACGACTGGAAATTGACGATCTAATATTGGACGAAGGCGCACGTACTTGCCGGCGGAACGGAGAAATCGTCGATTTGACTACCGTCGAATTCGGCCTGCTATCGTTATTCTTGCGTTGCAGCGGACGAACAGTGCACAGAAAAGAACTCTCCAAGCAGGTTCTGGACCGTGAGTGGTCTCCATTCGACCGTAGTATTGACGTTCACGTAAGCAACCTGCGGCGGAAGTTGGGCTCTCTCGCTGACGGAACAGAACGGATTCGCGGCATTCGCAACATCGGTTACATTTACGCGCGAGCCGTCGCGGCTCAGTCCATCGCAGGCTGACGGGTATGCCGAAACTCTTCTGGAAAATTTTCCTTTGGTTTTGGGGCGCCATGCTCATCGTAAATTGCGCCATCATATTCTCGGTATTTTCAATCCGGTCGGTTTCTGAGCTGGACCGCGCCCAATCGATGATGTCCTTGCAGGCTCGCAAGCTCGCTGAAGTTTTTGAAAGCCCATCCTCAAGAGCGTTTGCTGACTACTTGCGCGATTTCGCTAAAACGGCGGATATGCATTTCAGTCTGTACCGGCCCGATGGTTCGAACGTTCTTGGAACACCGACGGACCCGACGACCCGTTTATGGATTTTGGAGGCCGCGCAGGATGAAAAGACGCACTTCCCAAAACACTACGGACCTCCCGTCATGCTCCAAGCAACCACAGGTCCGAGCGGAGCGAAATACATACTTACTGCCGAGCATGCTTCTCTACCATTTGCACATTTCGTACGCGGAGGAGTCGGTACTCAAATCCTTCGTCTTTTAGCAGTCGCACTCGCCGTGGCGCTGGTCTGCCTTGGTCTCGCCCATTACATAGCCTCGCCTATCCTGCATCTCCAGAGCGTTTCGCGCCGCATCGCGACAGGAGATCTCACCGCCCGGGTTCGAAAGCGGCTCACGAGCGGAAGGGACGAAATTGCGGACCTTAGCAAAGACTTCAATCTAATGGCCGAGCAGATTGAAACACTCCTTCACTCGCAAAGCCAATTGTTGCAGGCTATCTCTCACGAGATGCGCTCGCCCCTGGCGAGGCTCACACTGGCAGCAGGACTTGCTAAAGGTGGCCGGCCTCCTGAATGGGATGGCCTGCTCGAGCGAATCGAAACCGAAGCGGAACGAATCGAGCAAATGCTGGCGCAACTTCTTACCCTCGCTCGTCTCGATCGCTGTGCAATATCATTCCCAAGAATCCCAGTCGAGCTATCACTTCTCCTCACGGATATCGTTTCGGACGCCAGCTTTGAGGCTTTTGCTACGAATCGCTCGGTGGTCCTCACCCATGCGGATCCGTGTTTGGTTGACGGTTCGGACGCTCTGCTGCGAAGCGCGATTGAAAATGTCATTCGTAATGCGATTCGGTACACGCGACAGTCATCGACGGTAGAAGTCAGCCTGAAGCTGCATAACGCTAAAGAACTGATTTCGATATTCTGACTTGGCCCCTTTCGATACTTTGATTTGGCCCCACCTTACTGAAAACCAGATACGGTGTACTCCGCTTCGGGCTCAGTCGCCCAAGGGGAGGCCGGGTGGACAGGAGAGCCAAGGTGGAGCTATTCGAGCAGATCCGACGTGAGTATGAGCATGGCGGGGGAACGATTCGCGGGATCGCCAAGAAGTTGGGGATACATCGACGCATGGTGCGTGAGGCAGTGCTCAGTGCGATTCCGGTAGAACGAAAGACACCGATGCGAGAGCGACCGAAGCTGGCACCGGCGATGGCCTTTGTCGATGCGCTTCTGGAAGCGGACTGCAAGGCGCCACGGAAGCAACGGCATACGGCACATCGCATCTGGTGCCGGATCCGAGCGGAGATGCCGGAAGTGCAAGTGGCGGAGTCCACGATTCGTCGCCACGTTCGCGAACGGAAGATCAAGTTAGGGCTGACTCGCCGAGAGACCTTCATTCCTCAGTCGTATTCTTGGGGCGCAGAAGCCCAGGTAGACTGGTATGAAGCCTACGCAGAGATCTGCGGAGAGCGGCAGAAGACTTATCTATTTTGCATGCGGAGCATGGCCAGCGGAGGAGCCTTCCATCGCGCGTTCCCGCACGCCAGCCAGCAAGCTTTTCTCGAAGCACACGAGCTGGCGTTTGCTTATTTCGGCGGAGTATTCACGAAGCTTCGCTACGACAACCTCAAGAGTGCGGTGAAGAAGATTTTGCGGGGATATCAGCGCGAAGAGACTACGCGATTCATTGCCTTCCGGTCACACTGGGGTTTTGCGTCGGAGTTTTGTACGCCAGGAGAAGGCCATGAGAAGGGTGGCGTGGAGGGCGAAGGTGGTTATTTTCGCCGCAACCATCTGGTGCCGGTGCCGCAGGTAGCGAGTTGGGAAGAGCTGAATGTCCTGTTGCGGGAAGCCTCGAAGCAGGATGAGCAGCGGATGATCGGCGAGCGGACCCAGACGGTTGGCGCAGGAATGCATACCGAACGCGAACACCTGCGCACGCTGGCCGAAGAAGGCTTCGACCTGGCCGCGGTTCACTTTCCCCATGTGAACGCCAGCGGCTGCATACGAGTACTGACCAACTTCTACTCGGTTCCACTCCCGGTCGGCGTCGAAGTGCAGGCCAAGGTGTATTCCACTTACGTCGAGATATGGCATCAGGGGCGGCGCGTAGCCCGGCACGAACGCTGCTTCGATCGACAGCAGAAGGTTCTGGATCTGGAGCACTATCTGGAAGCATTGACGAAGAAGCCAGGAGCGTTTGCTGGTTCGACACCGCTTGAGCAGTGGCGAGTGCAGGGACGCTGGCCGGTAAGCTTCGATCGCTTTTGGGAGATGTTGAAGCAACGACGAGGCCGGCAGTCTGGAACACGCGCAATGATCGATGTTCTGCTGCTGGGCCGTCAGCATGGATTCCCATCGGTAAGAATAGCGATTGAAAAAGCTCTGGATATGAGTTGTTTCGATGTGGATGCCGTTCGTCTGCTGCTGGATGCGGAAGACCTCGGAAGACGAGAACCGGAACCAGTGGAGATCGGCGCATTACGTTGCTACGACCGGCCGCAACCGACTACCAGGAACTACGACCAGTTGCTTCGGAACTATCCTGTGACCGGGGTAGTGCAATGAGTGCGGCCACCGTGGCGGTACAACAAGCAACGATTCGGCAATATGCCAAGCGACTGCAGTTGGCGACCTTGGGCGGACAGTTTGCGCAGGTGGCAGAGCAAGCCGTAAAGGAAAAGAAGAGCCATCTCAGTTATCTGGAAGCATTGCTGGAGGCCGAGGTAGAAGAGCGAGAACGCAACACGGTAGCGCGGCGGATTCGCGAGGCCCATTTTCCCAAAGTGAAGACGCTGGAAGAGTTCGAGTTTTCCCACGTCCCGTGTATTCCAGCAACTTTGCTGCGGCATCTGGCCGAAGGTGGCTACTTGAGCCGCAGCGAACCGGTGATTCTTCTGGGAGAAGCAGGCACGGGCAAGACGCACTTAGCGGTCGGCCTGGGAGTGGCGGCCTGCCGGCAGAGAAGACGAGTGCGCTTCACCACCGCGGCGCAGTTGGTGAACGAACTGATCGAAGCCAAGAACAAGAGCGAACTGAATCGCGTTACGAACCGCTGGACGCGTTATGACCTAATCGTGATCGACGAGATGGCTTATGTGGCGATGCCGGAAGCTGCCGCGGAAATGATGTTCCAGATTATCGCCGGACGAGCGGAACGAGCGGCGGTGATCGTGACCACGAACTTGCCGTTCTCGGAATGGACGACGATGTTTCCGAATGCGAGGCTGTGCAAGGCGATGCTCGACCGCTTGACCGATCAGGCGCACATCATCGAGACCGGGAACGAATCGTATCGGTTTCGAAGAACGCTGGAGAAAAAAGGCGGCAGCAAATAAAACTTTCACTGTGCCCCCGGCCTACGCTGCGCCCTAAACGCGTCGCCCTACGGGCGCCGCAGGGCTTCGCTCCGGCCAGGGGCACAGTGATGCAACACCAGAGGGTGGGGCCAAAAGAGAAGATCGAAAGGGGCCAAATCAAGTTGACGGAAGCACGGACGGATGACGCGGCCTGAAAGGTTATCCAGCGTCAGGGCGAACCGCTTCTTCTCGCCTGCGAAGACGTAGCCTTTGCGTCAAACACGATCACCGTGCTCCGCGAGAATGTTTTGCAGGAAGGGAATAACTGGCACAGCGCCTGTGCTTTGATCGCTCTTTGTATCGCATACATGCGTTCTCCAGATCTAGCGCTGCACATTCAAGCTAGAACCGTCGGAGTTTTCCCACCGAAGCCCTCTAAGCTCTCCGTGGCGAAGCCCACTAAACGCAGCTACAGCCACAACAGTGCGAGCAGGCTCCGGTAGCACGGCAAGCATCTCTGTGATCTCGGCCAGCGTGTAAGCGTGCGGCTTGAATGTGCTGCGCGATGTCGCCCTGGCACAAATATCCGGCACATCAAAGCTACCGAAGCAAGGAAGACTTACAACCAGACGGGCCAGCAAATCAATCTATATCGGCATATTTCGTGGAATGCGTCGCTACCGCATCTTGGAAATCGCTGTCAGTAGGTTGTGGCCGATCACCGCGATCAGCAGGTTGTTAAGCTTCGCGAAAACGGAGAGGAACACTTGATGGAGAAGTTGATTAGAAAATACAAACCAAACTTGGACAAACAAACGTACTAAGGCTTCGAGCGTGTTGCGGCGGCTATTCAAATGACGCTGCAACACGCTTTCTCTTTTCACTAGACCTGTCCTTCCCACAATACCGTTCGTAATTTGTTCACTGTGTCCAATTTGCATCACTGTGGTAAACTCGCATCATGGCCAAAGAAGGCCAAGGTGATGAGCTTTCAAATACTTGGAGTACAAAAAGAAGCGGGCACTGATCCGCAATTGTTCACGGTGTGGTTGAAGGACAACGAGAACGCTGGTAAAGGATACGTTGGTAGGACAGAGACAGGTACGGAAGAAGTCGTGCGCGGCGCACTAGCGAAGGGCGGAATGGCCGATCCAGAGATCGATGAGCTATTTGCGCACGCGGGAGAACCGCGATGAAGGTGAGGTTTGCGGTCGGTGCCAAGGTTCGAATTAAGACTCCAGGCGTGAACGGCACGGTGACGGAACTCGCGGACGAACCAGGGCCAGTGGGCGAATACTGGCACAAGATCAAAACGGAGCGCGGAGAGCGCAAAGAGCCGGGCTGCAATATGGAGTTGATTCCAAAGCCACAGAGCTGATTCTCGCTGCATGACGTACCGCCGTGGTAAACTCCACGACGGAGGCAACGATGGTTGTCATCTATGTGAGGAAGGATTGGCTGTCCACAATTGGCGATACAGCGGACCTGTTGCTTGTTCACGGCACAGCAAACGATTACGTTTCTTTTGTAGCTGACCCTACAGTGCGCGTGGACCACCCGTTCGTTGAAGCGAAGATCGCTCGCAAGGACGTGTCGCAGGGCGAATACTATGTTCCGTCTAAAATTCCAGTTGGCCTTGTGTCAGGAATTTTTGATCTCACGATGAAGGAAACCAGCAAGTTTGGCTTTCACGGCCCGCCTCAAGGCAAGTGATTCGTGCTGTATAAATTGCCGACGTGGTAAACTCCACGGCGGGAGGCGACACGCGTGTTCATCTGGACATTCCCGCAGCCGAATGGTGGCGCTAAAGCCACGATTGGCGGCAACATGGTCAAAGTGGATCCTCACGATGTGCCGAAATCGTTGCGGACTTTGCTGGAACTGATCGCTGACCTTGAGGATCGCATTGATCGGCTCGAGCGCAAAGACGAGTGATCCGTGCGCACACTTTTGCGCACAACCATCGTCCTAGGACGTCCGAATAACACGAATTGCGCACAATATCTCCGTTGCATCTTGTTGAAAACACATTGATCCAGTACTAAACGTGTGCTTTCGTAATCGGCAGGTCGCTCACTGAAAATTCTATTTTG
>Ga0193728_1002207_pt1 | contig 10033 bp, 8 predicted proteins | sample U1c1metaG_FD_143037 | JGI IMG/M metagenome (GOLD analysis project Ga0193728, IMG submission 143037) | Soil microbial communities from a riparian zone of the East river system, Colorado, United States - U1c1 | ecosystem: Environmental > Terrestrial > Soil > Riparian zone | place: USA: East River... | reverse complement strand
GATCCTCACGCGGGTAGTTCCGACGGTCGATGACCCCGTCGATCTCGCCGCACCGGATGCCCGCGAAGAACTCGCCGATCTGTACCGACCTCCCGCGGCCGACTGGGTGCGACTCAATTTGATCGGCAGCGTCAGCGGAAGTGCGACCGGCCCGGATGGGACGAGCGAGACGCTGACGAACCCGGCGGATCGGGCAATTCTTGGGGTCATCCGCAGGCTCGCCGATGTTGTCGTCGTCGGAGCGGCCAGCGTTCGCGCGGAAGGCTACTTCGTACCCCGGAACGGCGCTCTCGCGGTGGTATCCCGCAGCGGTGACTTCTCCGGCCATCAAATCAAGGGCACAGCGACCGGCGGAACGCTGGTCATCCTGTGCCCTGCGACCGCCGTCGAAACCGCTCGCGCGACCATTGGGATGCCAGACGTCAGGGTCATCCCGGTGCCCGACGTCGATGGTTCCCTCACCGCTCCGGACATCGTCGCTGCACTCCGCGCGGAAGGCCATCGCTCGATCGTGGTCGAGGGCGGACCGGCACTCGCGACGCTGTTCGTACTCGGCAGTGCGGTGGATGAACTGTGCCTGACCACGAGCCCGGTGTTGAATGGCGGCAGATTGCCACTGTTCGGCGCCGACGAGTTCGCGGTCCATCCTCTCGCGCTCACCCAGCTGCTCGTCGACGACGCTGGCGCGACGTACGCGCGCTGGGCTCTGTGACCGATTCGGCCCACACGCTCTCTCGCGCAGGCGAGATAGTTAAGGCAGCCTGCTGAGCCAGCCGCCGATGTCCTCGTTGAAGCGGGCGGCGTCGTAGTTCCACAGCTTCGCGTGGCGAGCGATAGTGAATTCATCGAAGGTCACGATGTCCGGCCGGGTAATGGCGAGGGCCCGCGATGCATACGGCGGAACGTAGCCGTCGTCCGCACTGTGCATCAAAAGGATCGGCAGCGTGAGCTCGGCAGCACGCTGGACGAAATCGAGCCTGGCGAAGTCGATGGGTGAAGTCTGCCCGGTGAGACCGCGCGACCACGACGAACCGACCAGCTTGCGAGCGATCGTGCTCACGACGCGCGGCGCGTGCTGGGCATCCGTCTGGTAGTTGATCGTGTCCGCCCAATTGACGACGGGCGACTCGAGGATGATCCCGCGCAGGATGCCGGCGTGCGCGGAGCGCGTCGCCAACTGGAGTGAGATCGCGCCGCCCATCGACCAGCCCATGAGCACAACCTCGGTTGCGCCGTGCGCGATCGCATATTCCAGCGCGGCGTCGACATCCGGCCATTCGGTGTCGCCGAGGCCATACCGGCCGTCTGCACTCGGCGGGGCATCCCCGTCGTTGCGGTAGGAAACCAGAAGGGAGGTGTACCCGCAGCGGTGCGCGACGTCGACGGCACGAAGGCACTCCTGTCTGCGAACTCCCCTGCCGTGAACGCCGATGAGCCAGCGGCCGCTCGTGCGCGCCGCGGGAACCAACCAGGCCGGCGCCGGGCCCACCGGTGTCTCGATGACGACATCCTCATACGGGATGTTCAGCTCCTCCGGATGCAGGTAGAACCACCCCGCAATTGAACCGCGCGTCGCCGTGGGCAGATCGCCGTGATCGATCGCGATCAACTCCCGGACTACCCAGCCCGGACCGACCTCAAGGATTCCTCCTACCCTCGCGTGGCCGGAACCCTCCGAGAACCAGAGCCCGTATTGCCCGGGAGCGAGTGTGTCGAGCGTCTTCGACAGCGTGACCGTCGTGTCCGTGCATCCGAGCACGCGGAGATCCTCGACACGCGTCTTGCTCGGGATGATAATGCGCCTCGCGACGTAGACGGAGAGGGCTCCGAGAGCGGCGGCTCCCGCAAATGCGGCGGCACCGAGGGCAATCGCGGTCGCGGCGACAGCAGACGAACCTGCGCCCGGCTTCCTGGCCATCCGCTCACACCCTGCCCTATGCCGGTCGCTCTATTCAGGGGCGGCGAGTCTGACGATAGCCACCTTCAAAAAAAGCCTATCCTTCACTCGTGTCCGATTCTGTCGCCGGAAGCCCGAGTCCTCCGGCTTTTGTGCGCGCGGTTGCCGCGCTTCAGGCCGCACAGACGCGCCCGGAGTTGACGATCACCGAGATCGCGGCGCCCGGATCGCTGGCACCCAGCGCCATGGCGTTGGCTGCTGATGTAACGCCGGCACGCCACGGGGTCGACTCGCCCCTCGGCACCGGCCGGTTCATCCTGCTGCACGATCCCGCAGCTCCCGAGGCTTGGGGCGGTGAGTTTCGCATCGTCTGCTTCGCTCAGTCGCCGCTCGACACCGACATGGGCCTCGACCCGTTTATGGCCGAGGTCGCCTGGTCCTGGCTGGTTGACGCACTCGCGGCCAGCGGCGCGAAATATCACTCCGCATCGGGCACGGCTACGAAGATACTGTCAACGGGTTTCGGCGAATTGGAGTCGCAGGGCGACGGTGCCGTAATTGAATTGAGAGCGTCCTGGACGCCACTCGACGCCGAAATCGGTCCGCATGTGCAAGGGTGGAGCGAGCTACTGTGCATGTTGGCCGGGCTTCCCCCGGCAGTTGAGGGAGTAAGTCTGATGTCTCTGCATAAGTCATCACCGAGTAGGTCGTGACGAGCTCCGACGAGACGCCGACGCTCGTGCCACAACAGGCCGAGCACGTAGCGGTGAGCGTGATCGACACGCGGGCGGCCTACCTCGAGGCCGTCGACACCATCGCGGCGGGCAACGGGCCCATTGCAATCGATGCGGAACGGGCATCCGGTTTTCGCTATTCACAGCGTGCGTACCTCATTCAGATCTTCCGCCGCGGGGCTGGCACGTTCCTATTCGATCCGCCCGCGATCGGCATGTTCACGGAACTCAACGACGCTCTCATCGACGAGGAATGGATTCTGCACGCCGCAAGCCAGGATCTGACCTGCCTGCGCGAAGTCGGCATCGATCCCCGGAAACTGTTCGACACCGAACTCGGAGCACGCCTCGCCGGACTGCCGCGGGTGGGGCTCGGCACGGTCGTCGAGGAGCTGCTGGGCATTCACCTGGCCAAGGAGTTTTCGGCCGCGGATTGGTCGACCAGGCCGCTGCCGCAGGCCTGGCTGGTGTACGCAGCGCTCGACGTTGAGCTGCTGGTCGACCTTCGCGAGGCCCTCGGTACTCTGCTCGAGAATGACGGCAAGGGCGAGATCGCACGCGAGGAGTTCGAAGCCGTGCTCGGTCGGGACTTCCGCATTGTGCGCGAACAGCCGTGGCGACGTCTTAGCGGTCTGCATTCCGTTCGCGGAGTGCGCGGTCTCGCGGTTGCGCGCGAATTGTGGCAGGCGCGCGACGACTATGCTCGGGCGACCGACATCGCGCCGGGACGACTTGTGCCGGACTCCGCGCTGGTGGCCGCGGCTCGCGTGCTCCCCACATCCAAACGCGACCTCGTCGGCATGAAGGAATTCACTGGCAGGGCGAGCCGGTCTCAGGTCGATAGATGGTGGGATGCGATCCAGCTCGGGATGGCCACTACCGATCTTCCCGTACTGCGCGCGACCACCGACAGCGTGCCGCCCCCGCGGGCATGGCCGGAAAAGAACCCCGCAGCAGACCTGCGGCTCAAGGCGGCCAGGGTCGCGGTAACCGACAAGTCCATCGAGCTGAACATCCCGATCGAGAACCTTCTCACGCCCGAGTTACTGCGTCGCATTGCCTGGGCTCCCCCCGAGCCGATCGAGCTGGATGCCGTGCGCACCGTTCTGGCGGTCATGGGCGCGCGTCCGTGGCAGATTGAGGCAATTGCGGCCCCGATTACCGAGGCGTTCATCGCATCTGCCGAGACCAATGTGGCGGAACCCTCCGAAGCCGTTGTGGAATCAGACCAAACGACAGCGACCGCGAGCTCCCCCGAATCGTAGGAACAGTCAAAGGATTATGGGCCCTATTTTGCGAGCCTAGGATCAAAGAGAGCCGTATTTCATTGCGGCCTTTTGACTGTGGAGGGCATTGTGGCCGAGAGAGCTGAAGTCGTTTTCGTTGATGGAGTGAGAACGCCATTTGGACGCGCCGGCGAAAAGGGAATGTACTGGAACACCCGGGCTGACGACCTGGTCGTGAAGGCCATGATCGGGCTGCTCGAACGCAACCCGAGCCTTCCCAAGGATCGGATCGACGACGTCGCAATCGCCGCGACCACGCAGACCGGGGACCAGGGCCTCACCCTCGGGCGCACCGCCGCCCTCCTTGCGGGTCTCCCCCAGTCCGTGCCCGGATACGCGATCGACCGCATGTGCGCAGGTGCCATGACTTCGGTCACCACGATCGCAGGGGCGATCGGATACGGAGCCTACGACTTTGGGATTGCCGGCGGCGTCGAGCACATGGGTCGTCATCCGATGGGCTTTGGCGCCGACCCGAACCCGCGATTCCTCTCGGAGAAGCTCGTGAGTGTCGAGGCCCTCAACATGGGAAACACCGCCGAGAAGATCCACGACCGGTTCCCGGCTCTGACCAAGGAACGCTCGGACCGGTATGCGATGCGCAGCCAGCAGAAGGCTGCCGCTGCCTACGACAACAACAAGCTCCAGCCAGACCTCGTGTCCGTTGCCATCAAGAGCGAGGCGGGCTGGGGTCTCGCGACCCGCGACGAGGCGCTGCGCCCGGACACCACCATGGAGGGTCTCGCCGCGCTCAAGACGCCGTTCCGTCCGCATGGACGCGTCACCGCGGGCAACTCGTCGGGGCTCAACGATGGCGCAACGGCAAGCCTGATCGCCAGCGCGGATGCCGCCAAGGAGTTCGGCCTGAAGCCGAAGATGCGCATGGTGAGCTTCGCCTTCGCTGGTGTGGAGCCGGAGATCATGGGTATCGGCCCGATCCCCTCGACCGAAAAGGCGCTGCGCAAGGCGGGCCTGACAATCGACGACATCGGCCTGTTCGAATTGAACGAGGCGTTCGCCGTCCAGGTGCTCTCGCTGCTGGACCACTTTGGTATCGACGACGAGGATCCGCGCGTCAACCAGTGGGGCGGTGCGATCGCGATCGGTCATCCGCTGGCCTCATCCGGTGTGCGGCTGATGATCCAGCTCGCGGCCCAGTTCGCCGAGCACCCCGAGGTGCGCTACGGCTTGACGGCCATGTGCATCGGCCTCGGGCAGGGCGGAAGCGTCATCTGGGAAAACCCAAACTTCAAGGGGAACAAGTAATGGCAACAGAGTTTGACGACCTGAAGGCGCTCTCCGTCGACGAGGTCATTACGCACTCGTATGTCCGCGACATCCCGCTGCCATCCGGCGGTACCCTCGCGCTCATCACGCTCGACAACGATCGCGATCACACCCGGCCATCCACGCTGGGCCCGGCCACGCTGGTCGAGTTGGGCGATGTGCTGGATGCCCAGAAGGCGCGCGCGGCGAAGGGCGAGATCAAGGCTCTCGCCGTCACCGGCAAGCAGTACATCCTCGCCGCGGGGGCCGATCTTTCCAAGGTCGGCGAGATCCCGAGTAAGGCCGTCGGCAAACAGATGGCCCAGCTGGGCCATGCCGTGCTCGGCAAGCTCGGGAGTTTCGGGGTTCCGACCTTCGTCTTCATCAATGGACTCGCGCTCGGCGGTGGCCTCGAGATCGGCCTCAACGCCGACTACCGAACCGTCGACAGCTCGGTTGCCGGTGTGGCGCTGCCCGAGGTCTTCCTCGGTCTGATCCCCGGGTGGGGTGGCGCGTGGTTGCTGCCCAACCTGATCGGGATCGAGAACGCCCTGAACGTTATGATCACGAACCCGCTCAAGAACAACACCATGCTGAAGGGCAAGGATGTGCTCGAGCTCGGCATCGCGGACGCGATGTTCGGACCAGCGAACTTCCTCGAGGACTCGATCAAGTGGGCCGACGGCGTAATCGGCGGCAAGACCAAGGTCAAGCGGCCGAATGAGCCGGGCAAGATCGAGCGCGCCGTCAAGTGGGATGTTGCGATCGGCATCGCCCAGAAGACGCTCGAACGCCGCATCGGCACCATCGCGAAGTCTCCGTATGCGGCGCTCGCGCTGCTCAAGGCCGCGAAGAACACCGACAAGAAGACGGGCTTCGCCGCCGAGGACGAGGCGCTCGCCGAACTCATTGCCGGGGACCAGTTCCACGCCAGTATCTACGCGTTCGACCTGGTGCAAAAGCGGGCCAAGCGGCCCGCGGGTGCGCCGGATAAGGCGATCGCCAAGAAGCATCCCAGTTCGCACTGCTATTCGTGCGACGCCTGAAGGTGCCGGTGGTCATCACCGACCTCGACCAGGAGCGCGTCGATAAGGGCGTCGAGTACATCCACAACGAGATTCACAAGCTTCTCGACAAGGGACGCATCTCTAACGACGAATCCAACCGCCTAAAGGCTCTGGTGACCGGGACGACTAACAAGGCCGACTTCGCGGAATGCGACTGGGTCATCGAGGCGGTGTTCGAGGAGCTCGGCGTCAAGCAGGATGTCTTCGCCGATGTCGAACAGTACCTGTCCGACGAGGCCGTTCTCGCGACGAACACCTCGTCACTCTCGGTCGAGCAGATCGGTGCAAAGCTCAAGCGTCCGGAGCGTCTGGTCGGCTTCCATTTCTTCAACCCGGTCGCGGTCATGCCGCTCATCGAGGTCGTCAAGACGCCTCACACCGACGAGGCGACTCTCTCGACCGCGATGGTGACTGCGGTTGCCCTGTACAAGAACGCTGTGATCACGACCGACACTCCCGGGTTCGTGGTCAACCGCATCCTCGCAAAGGTGCTGGGCGAGGCCATGCACGCCGTCGACACCGGAACTCCGTTCGAGGTCGTCGACGGGTCGGTCAAGCCATTTGGTCTGCCGATGACGCCGTTTGAGCTTCTCGAGCTGGTGGGTCTCAAGGTGGGTGCGCACGTGCTCGACACACATCACGCGGCGTTCCCGGATCGCTTCTTCGAGAGCGAGAACCTGCACAAGCTCGCGGAACTCGGTCACATCTTTGAGCGTGATGCCAAGGGGCACATCAAGGGATACGATCCCAAGGCCGTCGCCATCGTCGCTGGCGGAACCACTCCCATGACTGGCGAGGAACTACGCGCGCGCATCGAGGATGGCCTGGCCGACGAGGTGCACCGGATGCTCGACTCGAAGGTGGTTGCTGCTGCAGAAGACATCGACCTCTGCCTCATCCTCGGTGCGGGTTACCCGTTCCAGATGGGCGGACTCACGCCGTACCTCGACCGAGTCGGAGCGTCGGAGCGTGTCTTCAAGGACACGTTCCACCACCCGGTCATCCGCGGCACCAACTAAAGGTCGAAACCACCGCGGCGAGTCGATTTGCGGCGAATGCAGGGTGTCCAGCATGTGGCACCCCGCATTCGCAGCAAGTAACGAGATCTAACGCGCTAAAAAGTCCGCTAGAGGTTGACGGCCGACATGTCGGCGTAACGGTCGCCCTGGGGTGCCGCGACGGTGTCGAGGGCGGCCAGCTGCTCTGCGGTCAGAACCACGGCATCCGCCGCCACGTTCTCCTCGAGGTACTTCACGCGCTTCGTGCCCGGGATGGGCGCAATATCGTCGCCCTGTGCGAGCAGCCACGCGAGCGCGACCTGGCCTGGCGTGACGCCGGCTTCGGATGCGACGGCATCCACCTGTTCGACGATCCGAATGTTCGCGGCGAGATTTTCGCCCTCGAAGCGCGGGTTGTTGCGGCGGAAGTCCGTCTCGTCGAGATCCGCAACCGAACGGATCGCTCCGGTGAGGAACCCACGACCGAGCGGCGAGTACGCCACAAATCCGATCCCCAGCTCACGAACCAGCGGCAGGATTTCTGCCTCGGGATCGCGCGACCACAGCGAATACTCGGTCTGCAACGCGGTGACCGGATGAACGGCGTGTGCGCGACGGATCGTCGCGGGTGCCGCCTCAGAGAGACCGTAGTGAAGGATCTTGCCCTCGGCGATCAACTCGGAGAGTGCTCCGACTGTCTCCTCGATCGGCGTGTTCGGGTCCATGCGGTGCTGGTAGTAGAGATCGATGTGGTCGGTCTGCAACCGCTCGAGCGAACCTTCAACCGATGCTCGAACGTTGGTTGCGCTCCCGTCGAGCTGCCGCTCGTTGGTCTGATGATTCAGCGTCCCGAACTTCGTCGCGATGACCGCCTCATCCCGACGCCCCTTGAGCGCCTTCGCGAGCAGCTTCTCGTTTTCGTACGGCCCGTACATCTCCGCGGTGTCGAAGAGAGTGACGCCCAGCTCGAGAGCGCGGTGGATCGTCGCGATCGAGCCCGCCTCATCCGTTCCGGCGCCCGTATAGAAGGCGCTCATCCCCATGCAGCCGAGGCCGAGGCGCGAGACCTCGAGACCGTTTGTTCCCAGTGTGATCTTCTTCATTTTGTTCCTTTTCTGTACGTCGCGATCTTGTAGTCGATCGCGGCGAGACTGTGGGTCATCTCTTCCAACTGCGCAACGACGGATTCGCGATGGGCAAGTAATAGCGCGAGTCGAGCGGGCGTGCTTTCATCGCCCCGCCTTACCAAATCGACGTACTCGCGAACCTTCGAGATCGGCATGGCAGTCGAGCGCAGCTTGGTCAGAAACTCGACCCAGGTGATATCGGCGCCCGAATACCGGCGATGGGTCGAGGATGCCCGCCCAACCCCACCGAGCATCAGTCCTTCCCGTTCGTAATAGCGCAGAGTGTGGGTCGACAACCCGGTTCGCTCGGCCGCCTCAGAGATGGAAAGCGACGCGTCAACAAGAGTCATAACCTCAGGCTAGAACTTAGAGTGCACTCTAAGTCAAACCCAGCCCTCCACTCCCCTCGAAAGTACCGATTTGTCGCGAAGTCACCGCAACTTTTCGGCACTCTCGTGACAAATCGGTACTGTCGAGCCACGCGGCCGGCGTGAGTTCCGCCATGGCGTATCTGACCATCGCGTTGCCCCGGAGAAAACGGAGTAACTAGCTCTCGTCGCGCTCTGCGTCCGCCGCGATCGAACGCTTCGCATCCTCGGGCAGCGGCCTTGCAACCGGCACGCGGCTGCCGAGAACCTGGGCGACGAGGTCGCGCGCAATCTTCTGCGGGTTTAGCCCGACCATGTCGAGCAGTTCCTCGCGTGTTCCGTGTGGCAGGAACTGGTCTGGCAGGCCCAACTCGGTCACGGCAGACACGCATCCGGCAGCTCGAAGGTCCTGGCGGATGCGTGTTCCAATGCCTCCGACGCGAACGCCGTCCTCGATCGAGACGACGATGCGGTAATCCGCGGCCATCGAGATAACACTCTGCGGGACCGGGACGACCCAGCGGGGGTCGATAACGGTCGCGCCAATCCCCTGTGCGGCGAGCCGCTCCGCGATCTGAAGCCCGAGTTCTGCCATTGGCCCGACGGTGACAATGAGGACATCCTTGTGGGCTGCCTCGCGCAAAACGTCAATGCCATCCTGCGTGCGCCGAGTTGCCTCGTACTCGTTACCGACCGATGCCTTGGAGAAACGGATAACCGTCGGGGCGTCGTCGATTGCGACGGCCTCGCGCAACTCCTCGCGCAGCCGGGACGCATCCCGAGGCGCGGAGAGCCGGATGTTCGGAACCACCTGCAAAATGGCGAGGTCCCACATGCCGTGATGGCTGGGACCATCCGGACCCGTGACTCCCGCGCGGTCGAGCACAAACGTGACGCCCGCCTTGTGCAAGGCGACATCCATCAGGACCTGGTCGAAGGCGCGGTTCACAAACGTTGCGTATAACGCGACGACCGGATGCAGGCCGCCGAAGGCGAGCCCTGCCGCCGAGGTAACCGCGTGCTGCTCCGCGATTCCGACATCGAAGACGCGCTCCGGGAACTTCTCCGCAAACCGGTGCAGCCCTGTCGGCCGCAGCATCGCGGCCGTGATTCCGACAATTCGCGGATTTTCCGTCGCGAGCTGCAGGATCTCATCCGCGAAGACCGAGGTGAAGGATGGCCGGCTCGGCGTCTCGATGGGCTCGCCTGTCTCCGGGTCGATGTGCCCGACCGCGTGAAACTGGTCGGCGACATCGTGCACCGCGGGCTCGTAACCGCGACCCTTCTGGG
>Ga0193728_1002206_pt1 | contig 10039 bp, 12 predicted proteins | sample U1c1metaG_FD_143037 | JGI IMG/M metagenome (GOLD analysis project Ga0193728, IMG submission 143037) | Soil microbial communities from a riparian zone of the East river system, Colorado, United States - U1c1 | ecosystem: Environmental > Terrestrial > Soil > Riparian zone | place: USA: East River... | reverse complement strand
ATCTGCCCGTCGGTGATCGAGATGACGTTCGTGGGGATGTACGCCGACACATCGCCTGCCTGCGTCTCGATGACCGGCAGTGCGGTGAGCGAGCCGCCGCCGAGCTCATCGTTCAGCTTGCACGCGCGCTCGAGCAGCCGCGAGTGCAGGTAGAAGACGTCGCCCGGGAACGCCTCGCGGCCCGGCGGGCGGCGCAGCAGCAGCGAGAGCTGCCGATACGCGTCCGCGTGCTTCGAGAGGTCGTCGTACATGACGAGCGCGTGCTTGCCCTGGAACAGGAAGTACTCGCCCATCGCTGCGCCGGCGAACGGCGCCATCCACTTGATCGGCGCCGACTCGTGCGCCGCGGCGGCCACGATCGTCGTGTACTCCATGGCGCCCGCGTCGCGGAGCCGCTCGTACACCTGGGCCACCGTCGACTGCTTCTGGCCGATCGCGACGTAGATGCAGTGAACGTCGGTGTCCTTCTGATTGAGGATCGTGTCGATCAGGATCGCCGTCTTGCCGGTCGAGCGGTCGCCGATGATCAGCTCGCGCTGGCCGCGGCCGACATTCGTCATCGAGTCGATCGACTTGATGCCGGTCGAGAGCGGCTCCTTCACGGGCTGACGCGCGATCACGCCCGGCGCCTTGAATTCGAGCGGGCGCGACTCGGTCGACTCGATCGGGCCGCGCCCGTCGAGCGGGTTGCCGAGCGGGTCGACGACGCGGCCGAGCAGGCCCTCGCCCACCGGCACGCTCGCGACCTTCCCGGTGCGGCGCACGGGCTCGCCTTCCTTGACGAGCTCCCAGTCGCCGAACAGCGCAGCGCCGACGTCGTCCTCTTCGAGGTTGAACGCGAGACCGACGACGCCGTGCTCGAGCTCGAGCATCTCCATCGCGACCGCGTTCTCGAGCCCGTAGATGCGGGCAATGCCGTCGCCGACCTGCAACACGCTGCCGACCTCGGCAAGGTCGGTCTCGATGTCGTAGTTCTCGATCCGCGAACGCAGGATCGACGTGATCTCTTCGGGGCGCAGCTTCAAGGTGTCTCCTTAACTCCTCACGAGTTCTTGTCTGAGTCGTTCAAGTCTTCCGCGGACACTTGCGTCCGCGAGATGCGATCCCGCCTGCAGGACGATCCCGCCGACGATGTCGGGGTCGACGGTGCGCGTCGCCTCGACCTTGCGTCCTGCTGCCTTCTCGATCTGAGCGACGATCGCCTTCGCTTCGTCGTCGGTGAGCTCGCGCGCCGTGGTGAGCGCGACCGTCAGCCGGCGCTCCTCACGTGCGATCAGCCGCTCGAACTCGGCCGCCATCTCCTGGATCTCCCCTGCACGGCCCTTCTCGGCCACGACGAGCAGGAAGTTCTTGAAGAGCGGCTCTTCGTCGCCCGCGATGTCGGCCAGGATCTCGGCCTTCGCGGTCGGGTCGAGCTGCGGGTTGCGCAGGACCGAGCGGAGCTCGGGCGATTGCGTGATCGCGGCTGCGAAGTCGGCAAGCGCCTCCTGCACCTGCTCGAGGCGGCCTGCGTCCTTCGCCGCGCCGAACAGGGCGTCGGCGTAGATGCGGTGCGCGACGGCTATGCCGACTCCTCGAGGCGCGAGAAGTCGAGCGAGCCGATCGCCTCGGCGATGAGCTCGCGGTCGCGGTCGGAGTCGAGCGTGCGGCCGACGACGCGCGATGCGGCCTCGACGGTGAGCTCGGCGACCTCGGTGCGGATCTGCTGGAGCGCGCGCGCAGTCTCTGCGGCGATCTCCTTGCGCGTCTCCTCGAGGCGGCGCTGCCGCTCGGTCTCGGTCTCCTCGCGCATGCGCACCTCCATCGCCTCACGCGTCTTGCGTGCCTCGGCGAGGATCTGCTCCGCCTGGCCGCGTGCCTCCTGCATCAGCGCCTTGTGCTCCTCGAGCAGCGCGCGTGCTTGCTCGCGTGCGTTGTCTGCTTCCTCGATCGACTGCCGGATCTGCTCGCGGCGTGCATCGATCATCCCCTGGATCGGGCCGAAGGCGTACTTCTTCAGCACGAAGAACGCGATGGCGAAGCAGACGAGCGTCCAGATCATCAGCCCCGGCGTGACCGAGATGAGGGGATTGGCGGCCAGCATCAGTTAGACGAGAACGTAGGCGAGGATCGAACCGAGCAGGCCGTAGAACACGACTGCCTCGGTGAGTGCGAAGCCGAGCCACTGGATGCCCTGGAGCTCGCCACGGAGCTCGGGCTGCCGCGCCACCGACTGGATCATCGAGGCGAAGATGTTGCCGATGCCGATACCGGCGCCGAGCGCACCGAGACCGACGCCGAGGGCGAGGCCGATCGCCTTGCCGGCCTTCGTGACGTCGCCCGTAGTTGCGGCGAGTAGGGAATGCATGCGGTGTTCCTCCTAGTGTTCCGGCTCGATTGCCGAGCCGATGTAGATGGCGGACAGTGCAGCGAAGATGAACGCCTGGATCGAGACGACGATCACGACTTCGAAGAGATAGAAGACGGCGGCGACCGGGACGACGACGACCGCCAGGAAGATGTTCTGCAGGATGAAGAGCAGGCCGATGAACGTGAGAATGAGGATGTGGCCCGCGAGCATGTTCGCGAAAAGCCTGACGCTCAGCGAGATGAGGCGCATGAACTGGCCCAGCACCTCGAGCGGCACGATCAGCGCGAGCAGCGGCTTCGGCGCCTCGGGAATCCAGCTCTTGAAGTAGCGCACCGGCCCGTTCCAGCGGATGCCCTCCACGTGCGTGAACACGAAGGTCATCAGTGCGAGCGCAAGCGTCACCGACAGTGACGACGTCGCTGCGTAGATCCCCCAGGTCGGGACGCCGTGCCACTTCTCACCGGTCAGCGGCAGCGGGATGAACCCGAGCATGTTCACGACCCAGATGAAGAGCATGATCGTGGCGACGTACGGGAACCAGCGCCCGATCGCCTTCGACGGCAGCCCCTGCTCCGCGACCTGCGTCTGCGCGACCTCGTAGATCTGCTCGCCGAGCGCCTGGCGGCGGCCGGGGGTCTTGACGCGCATCAGCGTGATCCCGAGCAGAATCGTCAGCACCGTGCCGAGCATCAGGTAGACGACGGCCTTCGTGATCGAGAGGTTGAGCGGGCCGAGGTGAATCGGGATCCACTCGTGCTGCTCGAACTCCGTCGTCGGGTCGAACGTGCCGCGTGCCAGCGCAGCCGGCGGCGTCGCGAGCGCGAGCATCACGAGGACGCCGAGGCGCTTCATCGCGCAGCTCCCAGGTACGTAACGATCGAGAGGCCGAGCTCGAAGGTGTAGGCGATGGCGTACGTCAAGGCCGCGGCGACCGCGAGGTGCGGGTCGGCGACTGCGGCCACGAGCAGGACCACGAGCAGCCCGATTCCCTTGAAGAAGAGTCCAAATGCCTGAACACCAGAGGAGGCGAGGTTACTCGTGCGCGTTCGCGCCTGCTTGAGCACCAGGTCGATGCCGTGCACCGCGCACCAGAGGACGGCGGCCAGCGCCCAGCCGCCGATGCTCAGGTGGGCGAAGACGAACACGGGGAGTGCGAGCGCGATGATCAGGGCGCTACCGATCGCAGGCAGCAGATGCCCCGGCTCGGGCCGCGGCGTGGAGAAGAGCGTGCCGAACATCAGATCAGGCCCCGGTAGCGGCGGTAGACCGCGAAGATGCCGCCGAGGATTCCGGCGACTGCTCCGAGCAGGACGCCGATCCCGGCGGAGCCAGCGAGCCAGCCGACGAGGAGGCCGGCGCCGACGCAGAGCGCGAGCACGGCGAGAAGCAGGCCACCGGCGCCTGCTGGCTCGAACGACGAGGGAGAGGCGGCCTGCATCGGCGCGACGAGAATAACAGACAGGGGCGCGTCGCTTGTAACACAGTCGACCGGCCTCACTGTGGGAAAAAGCGGCGACTTCGTGCGGGTCTCTACGATGGCCGAAATGGCCCGCCCGCGCGTCCTTCTCGTGCACGGCAGCGTCGTCAACGGCGACGCCACCTGGGCGGCACAGCGGCCGCTCGCCGAGCGCTTCGACCTGGTCGTGCCGAACCGTCGCGGGTTCCCGCCGGGGCCGGACGTCGAGTCTGTCGACTTCGAGGACGAGGCCGTGTGGCTCGATTCGTTCCTCGAGCCGGGTGCGCACCTCGTCGGGCACTCGTACGGCGGCGTGATCGCGCTGCTCGCGGCGGCGCGGCGACCCGAGCTCGTGCGCTCGCTGACGGTGGTCGAGCCGCCGGCGCTCGCGGTGGCGCGCGGGAATCCGGTGGCGGACGCGTTCGCGGCACGCTCGACGGCGCTGTGGGAAAGCGGGCCGCACGAGCCGGAGGCCTTCCTCCGTGGATTCCTCGAAGCGGTGAACGCGCCGGCGCCGCGGGGCGATTTCTCCCCCGCGCTGCTCCAGGGCGCGCGCACGCTGATGGTCGAGCGCTATCCGTGGACGGCGGAGATCCCCCTCGACGACCTCTCTGCCACGCCGTTCCCGAAGCTCGTCGTCTCGGGCGCGCACAGCGAGGCCTTCGACGCGGTCTGCGACGTGCTGGAAGAGCGGCTCGGCGCCGAGCGGGCCGTCCTCCCCGGCGCCGGCCACGCCGTCCAGCTCCTCGGCAAGCCCTTCAACGACGTCCTCGCCGACTTCATCGAACGCGCCGCGTGCCTTTAGACACGAAGTGCCTACGGGTTCTGCGCGCCGCGGCGGCGGCGGTACGGGTTCGCGACCTTGACGATCTCGAGGACGTAGACGACGTAGATCGAGAAGCCGAGGGCGACGAGGGCGATCGCGGCCGCGCCGACCGTCGGCCACGTGTGCCACACACCGTGGGCCCGGAACGGGATAAAGCGCGTCGCGAGGGCCGCCGCGGCGAGGGACAGGCACCACGCCCAGATCGTCACCGCGGCCTGTGGCTGCGAGAACCCGCGCCGGAGGAAGCGATGGTGCAGATGTGCCTGATCCCCCTCGAACACCTTCTGCCCGTGGCGCAAACGGCGCGCGACAACGAACGTCGTATCGACGATCGGTACCGCCAGCACGAGCAGCGGGAAGAACAGGGCGACCGTCGCCGCGGTCTTCAGCAGGCCCTGCACCGACAGCGCCGCCAGCACGAACCCGAGCAGCAGCGCCCCCGAGTCGCCCATGAAGATCCGCGCCGGATAGAAGTTGTGGCGCAGGAAGCCGAGGCACGCGCCGAAGACGATCGCGGCCATGATCGCCGCCTCCGGCTTCGCGAGCGACAGCGCGATCACCGCGAACGTCACGCTCGCGATCGCGGCGACCCCCGCCGCAAGGCCGTCCAGCCCGTCGAGGAAGTTGACCATGTTCATGATCGCGACGATCCAGAGGATCGTGGCCGGCACCCCGACCCAGGACGGCACGGTGTGGATGCCGATGAACGGGAACGTGAACCGGTCGACCCAGATGCCGAACATCGTCGGCACCGCGCCCGCGAGCAGCTGGCCCGCGAGCTTCTGCCACCAGCGCAGCCCACGCAGGTCGTCGATCGCCCCCACGCCCATCGCAACCGCCGCGCCGAGCAGCAGCCCGCGCGTCTCGCTGCCGAGCGGCAGGAACGCAAGCGACGGCACGAACGTCCCGGGGAAGAGCGCAAGCCCACCGAGCCGCGGGATCGGCGTCAAGTTCAACCGCCGCCCGCCGGGCACGTCGACCGCGCCCCATAGGCGCGCTGCCGCGCCGACTGCCGGCGTCACGAGCACCACGACTGCGAAGGCGACGAGCGCACCCCAGATGACCTGGAGATGATCGCCGAGAACGTCGAGGACGTCGTGACGCGTCGAGCCGAGGTCTCGCACGACGGCGACGACACTCATCATCACGCCAGCCTACTTCGTGCCGTAGAGACGGTCTCCCGCGTCGCCCAGCCCGGGAACGATGAAGCCGCGCTCGTTCAGTCCACGGTCGACCGCCGCGCAGACGATGTGCACGTCCGGATGCTGCTCATGGATGTACTCGACTCCGGGCGGCGCGGCGACAATGCACACGAGCGTCACGCTCTGCGCGCCGGCCTCTTTCACCGCGGCGATCGCGGCGGCGCTGGAATGCCCCGTTGCCAGCATCGGATCGAGGACAATCGCATCGCGCTCACTGAGATCGGTCGGCAGCTTCGAGTAGTACTGCACCGGCTCGAGCGTCTCCTCGTCGCGATACATGCCGATGAAGCCGACACGTGCACTCGACACGAGCGACAACACGCCGTCGAGCATCCCGACGCCCGCGCGCAGCACGGGGCACACGGCGACCTTCTTGCCCGAGATCCGCTGCGCCGTCATCTTCTCGAGCGGCGTCTCGATCTCCCACTCCTCGGTCTCCATGTCCTTCGTCGCCTCGTACGTGAGCAGCAGCGTCACCTCGTTGACGAGCTTGCGGAAGTGGACGGTCGGCGTCTCGACGTCGCGCAGATACGCCAGCTTGTGCTGGACGAGCGGGTGCCCGACGACGGTGAGACGCTTCGTCCCGAGGCTCATGCTTCGTATGTCGTCCAGCCGCGGAACCCCGGGTAGAGCGGCCGCGTCGCGCACAGCGCGGCGACGCGCCCGAGCAACCCGTCGATGTCCGGCGCATCCTGAAGCGCGTCGACGATGATCCGGCCCACCTCGCGGAAGTCGTCCTCGTCGAAGCCGCGCATGGTCATCGCAGGCGTTCCGATGCGCACCCCCGACGCGACGGTCGGCGGCCGCTCGTCGAACGGCACGGTGTTGCGGTTCACCGTCACGTTGACGTCGTGCAGCCGATCCTCGGCGGCCTTGCCCGTCCACTCGGAGTTGCGCAGATCGAGCTGCATCAGGTGCGTATCGGTCCCCCCGGTGACGAGCTCGAGGCCGCCCTCCTGCAGCGTCTCTGCGAGTGTGTCCGCGTTGCGGCGGATCTGCGTCTGATACTCGCGGAACGCGTCGGTCATCGCGATCTTGAAGCAGGTCGCCTTCGCCGCAATGGTGTGCTCGAGCGGGCCGCCCTGCATGCCGGGGAATACGGCACGGTCGACCGCCTGCGCATGCTCCGCGCGGCAGAGGATGAAGCCCGCACGCGGGCCCGCGAGCGTCTTGTGCGTCGTCGACGTGACGAAATCGCAGTGCTCCACAGGATTCGGGTGCAGCCCCGCAGCGACGAGACCGGCGAAGTGCGCCATGTCGCACAGCAGCAGCGCACCGACCTCATCGGCGATCTCACGGAACTTGTCGGTCTCGATCGTGCGCGGATACGCGGAGCCGCCGCACACGATCAGCTTGGGTCGCACCTCCTTCGCCTGCGCGAGCACCTCGTCGTAGTCGACCATCATGGTCTCGCGCGACACGCCGTAGCCGGCGATCGTGTAGAGCCTCCCGCTGAAGTTGACCTTGTGGCCGTGCGTCAGATGCCCGCCGTGGTCGAGCCGCAGCGAGAGGATGGTGTCGCCCGGGTCGAGCACCGCCGCATACACCGCCATGTTCGTTTGCGAGCCCGCGTGCGGCTGCACGTTCGCGTGCTCGGCGCCGAAGAGCTCCTTCGCGCGGTCGATCGCCAGCTGCTCGATCTCGTCGACGACCTCGCAACCGCCGTAGTAGCGCTTGCCCGGATACCCCTCGGCGTACTTGTTCGTCGGAACCGAGCCGACGCCCTCCAGGACCGACGGCCATGTGAAGTTCTCCGAGGCGATGAGCTCGATCTGCCCGCGCTGGCGCTCGAGCTCCTTGCCGAGGAGCGCGGCGATGTCCGGATCGACGTCCGCAAGGCCGGCGGTGGTCAGATGCTTGAAAGTCTCCTGCGCGACGGACACGACGAACGCTCCTCTCCGGGATTACCTGGCCCGGATCGTACTGCCGCTAGCGGAGCGCGTCGGCGACCCGTGCGAGCGCCTCGGCCGAGGGCGCTACACCCTCGCGCACGACCCGCGGCTCCGGGCCCGTGAAGTCGAGCACGGTCGAGGGGGCGCCGAGCAGCGGGCCTACGTCCACGATCGCCCCGACGCGGTCGCGCAGCTCCGCCGGAATGTCGCCGACCTCGCGTGGATTCGGCCCTCCCGGCTCGTTCGCGCTCGTCGACGTGACCGCGCCGACGGCGGCGACCACCTGCGCAGCAATCGCCGGCAGCTCCGGCACGCGAATGCCGATCGCGTCGGGATTCGTCCCGGTGAGCCATCGGTAACGTCCCGACGGGTTCGACAGGATCAGCGTGTAGGGACCCGGCAGCAGCGCGCGCACGATCGCGCGATCGCGCTCGCTGAGCTCGGGCAGGCATGCGCTCAGCGCCTCGAGATCCGCCGTCAGCAGCGCAGACGGTTGCCGTGCGTCTCGCCCCTTCAGCGCGTAGAGACGCTCGGTGGGCTCGTTTCCCTCCGCCCAGGCGCAGAGGCCGTACACCGTGTCGGTCGGCAGGATCACCGATTCGCCCGCGCGCAGCGCAGCGATCGCGTCTGCGCTCATCGAGCACCCTCCACGACGCGCTCGAGCCCGGCAAGGTCGAGCGTGATCCGCACGTCGCGGTACCCGACACGCTCGAGGGTCTCGGCCACCTCCGCAGCCTGGCCGTCGCCGACTTCGAACACGAGGAACCGCGTCTGTGCGGCTCGCGCGATCTCCTCGTGGAACCCCTCGCCGATCAGCGCGCCGCGCGGCTCGTACCCGAGCTCCGGCTGCAGGCCGTCGAGCGTGTCGACGTACGGCGGGTTCGAGACGACGAGATCCCAGCCCAGTGCGGCCGCGTCGACACCCTGCTGGCGCAGCTCGACGTCGAGCCCGAGACGGTCGGCGTTCTCACGCGCAAGCGCGAGCGCATCCATCGAGACGTCGACGCCCGTGACGCGGGCGTCGGGACGCTCGTCCTTCACCGACAGCGCGATCGCGCCCGAGCCGACGCCGATGTCGAGCACACGCGGCGACTCGATCCCGTCGAGCAGCGCGAGTACGCGCCCCACCACGACCTCGGTCTCCGGCCGCGGCACGAGCCCGCGGGCGTCGGTCTTCAGCGTGAGCCGCCGGAACCCCCATTCGCCGAGCACGTACGCAAGCGGCTCGCGCGACTCGCGCCGCGCGAAGAGCGCCTTCGCGCGATCGGCCTCCGGCCCGCTCAACTCGCGATCCGCCTCCGCGTAGAGCCCGCTGCGCGACAGATCGAGCACGTGACCGACGATCCATTCCGCCTCGCGGCGGCCGTTCTCGATCCCCGCCGCGAGCAGACGGCGTGCGCCACGATCGAGCGCTTCGCGCACGGTCACCTCAGCCGGAGAGTGCGAGCTTGCGTTCTTCGGAGTTCAGCGCCTCCGTGAACTCCTCGAGCTCGCCTTGGAGGATCCGGTCGAGCTGATGCACCGTCAGCTTGATCCGGTGGTCGGTAAGCCGATTCTCTGGAAAGTTGTAGGTGCGGATCTTCTCGGCGCGTTCGCCGGTGCCGATCTGCGAACGGCGCGTCGCATCGAGCTCCTGGCGCCGCAGCTCGAGCTCACGCTCGTACAGCCGGGCGCGCAGCACGCGCATCGCCTTGTCCTTGTTCTGGAGCTGCGACTTCTCGTCTTGCATCGCGACGACGACGCCGGTCGGCACGTGCGTGATGCGTACGGCGGAGTCTGTCGTGTTCACCGACTGGCCGCCCGGCCCGGTCGAGCGGTAGACGTCGATCTTCAGGTCGTTCGGGTCGATGTTGACCTCGACCTCCTCCGCCTCAGGCATCACCGCCACGGTCGCCGTCGAGGTGTGGATGCGCCCCTGCGACTCGGTCTCGGGAACGCGCTGCACGCGATGCGTGCCGCCCTCCCATTTGAACGTGCGGTACGCGCCGTCGCCCTTCACGGCGAACGTGACTTCCTTGTAGCCGCCGCCGTCGCTCGGGCTCGAGCCGAGCTCCTCGACCTTGAAGCCCTGGCGCTCCGCGTAGCGCGCGAGCATCCGGTAGACATCGCCTGCCCAGAGCGCGGCCTCGTCGCCGCCGACGCCCTGCCGCACCTCGAGGATCACGTCCTTGTGGTCGGCGGGATCGCTCGGCACCATCGCGAGCCGCAGCTCGTCCTCGAGCTGCACCGCCCGCGCCTCGAGGTCCGGCGCGAGCTCCGCGAGATCGGGATCTTCACGCGCGGCAGCGAGATCGGCTCGCACCGATCGCAGCT
>Ga0193728_1002205_pt1 | contig 10039 bp, 10 predicted proteins | sample U1c1metaG_FD_143037 | JGI IMG/M metagenome (GOLD analysis project Ga0193728, IMG submission 143037) | Soil microbial communities from a riparian zone of the East river system, Colorado, United States - U1c1 | ecosystem: Environmental > Terrestrial > Soil > Riparian zone | place: USA: East River... | reverse complement strand
ATTTTGACCATTGTCACGAGGAGAGCGACGAGAGCGAGATTGCGCCGCCCAACAGAAATGTTGACGACTGTCTCGGCGGAATCTGCTGGCGCAACTACTGGCGCGGAATCCATCACTGGCAAAATTCTAAGCGCTTCATCCGAATGCACCCTGAGTGCGACGAGAGGGGCTGGACCGTCGCTTGACCACAACATCCGAGTGAGGCGTCAGATGACGCCTACAGCTGGGGTACCTGGACTCGAACCAAGAACAAAAGAATCAGAATCTTCCGTGTTGCCAATTACACCATACCCCACCGCACTCAGCCGAAGCCGAGCCGACTAGCTACTCTAACGTACCGTCGAGGGCCGTCCCAAACGAGGGCTACGGCGCAGGCCGAAGCAGCGCCAGGGTCGGACTCGGACGATACGCCGTCGACGATGCCCGCCCGTTCTGCCTCGGACGCGGTGAACCTGCGCCCAAGCACCATGGCGTGGTGTGCGGTTTGGGGCGACAGCTTGGCCGTCAGCAGGCTGTTCATCCCCGGGGTGAAGCTCATCTTGATATCGACCTCGGGAAAGCACAGAAACCCACGGTCCTCACGCATGAACCGAGCATCGTGGGCAAGCGCAAGCATCCCGCCCGCCGCATAGCAGTGACCCTGGAGGACCGCGACCGTCGGGTACGCCGCCTCCAGTATCCGCGCGAAGAGTTCCTGGACCGCGACGACAAGATCCGCGAGATCGATACTGTTCGCGATCATCCAGTCCAGGTCCAGCCCGTTCGACCAGAACTTTCCGCGCGCGACGGTGACCAGCGCCTTATCCCCCGGCGCCGCATCCACCCGGCCCAGAGCCTCAATCAGGCGCGAAATCGAGTCGAAGTTGAACCTGTTTTCGGTATCGCCGAGGTTCAGGATGAAGATTGGGCCACGCTGCTCGAGGGAGGCGGATTCAGTCATCATCCGAGCCTAGCCAGCGGGCCCTAGTTGTTCGACACAGTGTTCTTCGGCAACACAGTCGTGGTGGCGACGGTGCAGCCCTTCGGGCCATCACAGGAGACCGTGATGTGGGTTGGAACACCGAGCGCCTCAGCGTCTCCCACGGCGAGCTTGAAGTGCGAGTCCGGATCGCCCGCACCATTCGGCATGGCATTTGAGAATGCCGCCATCTGCTGCGTCGTGATCCCGAGTACGGAATACGCGACGAGCTGGTCGTGAATGAAGGTAAAGCCATAGTCGTGGGTGGTCGTCGACACGGAGGTAACGAGACCGTCTTGAGTGACGATGTGCATCGAATCGACGAAAATCGACGCCGTGCCGTGGGTACCGACAAGGTCGACTTCCAGCTTGATGTTGCTAAAGGGCCCGAAGGTCTTCCTCGTGTTCGCCGGTAGTCCGACGGCTGCGGCCTTCAGCGGCTTGCGAACATCTACCTGCGCGTCGGCGGCCCCATTGATGACGTGAATTCCCGCGATATTGAACTTGGAATCGCCCGCCGGCGGGTTGATCACTTTGCCGAGCCCCGTCGCCTGGAATATGACTGCCCCGGCAATGGCGAGCAGGATGATTCCGCCGATGATGACGGTCGGAATCCACGCGCGACGCTCCTTGCGGCGGCGGCGCTCTGCCGGAGTCAGCTTGGGCTTTTCCTGACGGGTTGGCGCGGTGGTCACAACTCTGTTTTCAGTCGTGCGAGTCGGGCGATGGTCGAATCCTTGCCGAGCAGTTCCATCGATTCGAAGAGGGGTGGGCTGATGCGTTTGCCCGAGATTGCCGTGCGCAGCGCGCCAAAGGCGATGCGCGGCTTGAGTTCGAGACCTTCGATCAGGACGACACGAAGGGTCTCCTCGATCTTCGCGGTCGTCCAGGTCTCGAGCCCGTCGAGCGCGACGGATGCGGCATCGAGGATGGCGACGGCCTCGGCGCCAGGGAGGGCATCAGCGTCGAATTCGATGTCGTCATCCGGAGTGAATAGGAAGGAGAGGAGTGCAGGCGCCTCGCCCAGAAGCTGCATGCGCTCCTGAACCAGAGGCGTCGCCCGATCGAGGAGATTTCGGTCGATCTCAGTCTGCACGAGGTTGCCCATGTATGGCTCGATCCGGCGGCTCAGCTCCTCCGTCGACAGCAATCGAATGTGATCGCCGTTGATCGACTCCGCTTTCTTCAGATCGAAGCGGGCGGGATTCGGGTTCACATCCACAACGTCGAACGCCGCCACGAGTTCCTCGACCGAAAAGACGTCACGATCGTGGGTCAGAGACCAGCCGAGCAGCGAGAGGTAGTTGACGAGACCCTCGGGGATGAAACCGCGGTCGCGATGGTGGAACAGGTTCGACTCCGGGTCGCGCTTCGACAGCTTCTTATTGCCCTCGCCCATGACGTAGGGCAGGTGACCGAAGCGCGGGATGAACGTGGTCACGCCGATCTTGATGAGTGCGTGGTACAGCGCGATCTGTCGAGGCGTCGACGAGAGCAGGTCTTCGCCGCGGAGCACGTGGGTGACACCCATGAGCGCATCGTCCACCGGATTGACGAACGTGTAGAGGGGAGCACCGTTGGGGCGCACCACGACGAAATCGGTAAACGACCCCGCGGGAAAGGTGATCTCGCCGCGCACCAGATCGGTGAAGCTGAGATCGGTATCCGGCACTCGGAGTCGCAGCGCGGGCTCGCGCCCCTGGGCCCGGTATGCGACCCGCTGGTCTTCGGTGAGTTCGCGTTCGAAGTTGTCGTAGCCCTGCTTCGGGTCACGTCCGTTCGCTATGTTGCGAGCCTCGATCTCGTCGGCTGTCGCATAACTCTCGTACAGGTGCCCGGATGCGCGCAGCTTCTCGATCAGGTCGAGGTAGATGCTCGTGCGCTGCGACTGACGGTAGGGCTGGTGCGGTCCGCCGACGTCGACGCCCTCATCCCAGTTGATGTTGAGCCAGCGCAGGCCATCCAGCAACTGCAGGACGCTCTCTTCTGAATCGCGCGCGGCATCCGTATCTTCGATGCGAAAGATGAGCTTGCCGCCGGTGTGCCGGGCGTACGCCCAGTTGAACAGCGCGGTGCGGATGAGACCGACGTGTGGGGTTCCGGTGGGCGAAGGGCAGAAGCGAACGCGAACGTCGGATCCGGTGGCGGTAGAAAAGGGCGCAGACATGGCACCTGAGATTCTACTGGCCCGCTATCCACACAATCCCGAGCCCGAGTCCGAGTAGGGCGATCCACGAAATGAGGCCCGCACCCAGTGCCCGAGCGCCCGAGCGGGCAAGTTGTTCGAGGCGAAGCGATGCGCCAATCCCGAAGAGCGCCATCGCGAGCAGGATCGACTGCACGACGTTTGCGGTAGCGACCACGGCATCCGGCAGAGGCACGAAGGTGCGGATCAGCACCATCGCGAGGAACCCGAGAATGAATAGTGGCACAATTGCGGGCTGCTTACCGGTCGACGTTCCGCGTCTGCGAGTGATGAGGGAGGTGATCGCGACCATTGGTGCGAGCATGAGCACTCGCGTGAGCTTTACGACGATCGCCGCCGCAAGCGCCACGGTCCCCAGAGTCTGCGCCGTCGCGACAACCTGGCCGACATCATGCACGCTCGCTCCGACCCAGTGGCCGAATTGAAGATGGTTCAGACCGAGAAGCGGCGCCAGGGCGGGAAGCACGACGATGGCCGCCGTCCCGTACAGCGTGACCAGTGCGGTCGGAGTACCGGTGTCCTCGGGATCGGAACCGCGCGCCGCACTCATCGCGCCCACCGCTGAGACCCCGCAGATCGAGAAGCCCGCCGCGAACAGCACAGGCTGGTCACCCTCGAGTCGAAATGCTCGAGCGATCAGCCAGGTCACCAGAAAGCTGATCGCGACCAGTACGACGATTGCCACAATTGTCAGCCAGCCCAGACCGAGGATGTTCGAAATACTCAGCTGAAGTCCGAGTACGACAATGCCAAGTCGCAAGAGTCGACGGGACGCGACCACCAGTCCGGGCTTGAATATCCCGTCAAGGGAGGGACGCGCGGGGGGAATGCTGCCCATAATCACTCCGAAGACGAGCGAGGCCGTCAGCCACGGGAACCACGGCCACAGTGCGTGGATGCCGTAACCAGCGGCAGCGCCTGCTCCGGCGAGGAGTACGCCGGGGAGAGAATTCGTTACGCTCGTGCCCCTTGGGCTCGCGCTACTCAACCAACGGCCTACAAATCACACTTCGGGGCGGTTGCGGGCCGGGTTGCTCAGCGTGCCGATACCGTCGATCGTGATGTCGACGGTCTGGCCGTCCACGAATCCGCCGAGCCCCGCCGGCGTTCCGGTCAGGATGATATCGCCGGGCAAAAGCGTCCAGATATCCGAAGCAAATGCGACGATCTCGGGGATGCCGTGGATCATGTCCTTCGTGTTGCCGTGCCTGCGCGGCTCACCGTCGACGTAGGTCTGAATCTCGAGAGCGCTGGTGTCGAGTTCTGTCTCGATGTACGGGCCGATCGGGCAGAACGTGTCGTAACCCTTCGCGCGGGCCCATTGCCCGTCGGCGAACATCACGTCCCTCGCCGAAACATCGTTGGCGATCGTGTAGCCGAAGATGTACTCCGCGTAGTTTTCGGCCTTGACCTGCTTGGCGATGCGACCGATCACGATCGCAAGCTCGCCCTCGTGCACGATCCGCCCCTCGACCGGCGGGATCTGGATTGTGTCACCCGGGCCGATGATCGCCGTGTTTGGTTTCAGGAAAAGCAGAGGGGTCTCGGGGCTGTCGATGTGCAGGTCATCCTTGTGATCCGCGTAGTTCAAACCGACGCAGACCACCTTCGACCGCGGGATGACCGGAGCGAGCAACTTCACGGTGTCGAGCGGCAACCGCTCCTCGGTCGGCTGAAAACCGCTGAACATTGGATCGCCCGCGAGCACGACGATGTCATCCCCGTCGAGAATTCCGAATCGGGGGTCACCGTCAGTGCTGAATCGTGCAATCTTCACTCGTCGAGACTACCCGTCGCTTGAACCCTGACCTGTGTCTACGCATCAAGGCGGGTGAGCCAGCCGTGTGGATCCGGTCGGCGTCCGTACTGGATGTCCAGCAATTCCTCGCGCAATGACATCGTCAGCTCGCCCGCCGGGGCATCCGGCGAACCGATCGAGAAGTTCGCCGCTTTGAGTTCGGCGATCGGGGTGATGACCGCCGCCGTGCCGCAGGCGAAGACCTCCGTGATGTTGCCGCTCGCGGCCTCATCGCGCCACTCGTGCACTGACACCCGGCGCATCTCGGTTGCGAGCCCGCGATCACGCGCGAGGTGAAGTATGGAGTCGAGCGTGATGCCCTCGAGGATGCTCGATGACTCGGGGGTGATGAGTGTCCCGTCCTTGTGAACGAGAACGATATTCATACCGCCGAGCTCTTCCAGGTACTGACCCTCTTCCGAGTCGAGGAACAGCACCTGCGCGCAACCGTGATCGTAGGCCTCCTGCTGGGCGACGAGCGATGATGCGTAGTTTCCGCCCGTCTTCGCTGCGCCCGTTCCGCCCTTGCCCGCGCGGGCGTAGTCGGTCGACAGCCAGATCGACACCGGCGCCACACCGCCAGGGAAGTACGCCCCGGCCGGGCTGGCGATCAGGTAGTAGTTGACCTTTGCGGCCGGACGCACGCCGAGGAATGCCTCCTTGGCAAACATGAATGGACGAAGGTAGAGGCTCTTCTCGCCGCCCTCCGGAACCCAGTCGACATCGTTCTGGATGAGCTGTCTGAGCGAATCGAGGAAATAGTCGACCGGCAGTTCCGGGAGCGCGAGTCGCCGCGCCGAGCGCTGCATCCGGTAGGCATTCGCCTCAGGACGGAAGGTCCAGACGCTGCCGTCCGCGTGACGGTACGCCTTGAGTCCCTCGAACACCTCCTGGCCGTAGTGCAGAACGGCGGCCGCCGGGTCCATCGAGATGGGGCCGTAGGGCTGAACGCGGGGGCGATGCCATCCGCCGTTCTCTGACCAGCAGATGTCGACCATGTGGTCGGTGAAGAACTTGCCGAAGCCAGGGTCGGCAAGAATCGCGTCGCGCTCGGCCTTGGACTTCGGGTTCTCATTCCGGAACGTCTGGAAGTGAAGGTCCTGCGGTGCCATCTGGAGTTGGATTGCCATGGGTGCTCTTTCGTCGAAGTAATCTAATTCTGCGTCAGCCGCGCGACGATTGCGTCGCCAATAGCTGAAGTTGTTCTCTGCTCGGTCCCTGAGACCTCCGAGAGTTCAGCCGTCACCGCCGCGCTCACCCGAGCCGACGCATCCGCGAATCCCAGGTGGTCGAGCAGGAGCGCGACCGACAGGATGGCCGCGGTTGGGTCGGCCTTCTGCTGCCCGGCGATGTCCGGCGCGGATCCGTGGACCGGCTCGAACATGCTGGGAAAGGTGCCATCCGGATTGATGTTGCCCGAAGCGGCCAACCCGATGCCCCCGCTGATAGCGGCGGCCAAATCGGTGAGGATGTCGCCAAAGAGATTGTCCGTGACGATCGTGTCAAATCTAGCGGGATTGGTCACGAGAAAGATAGTTGCGGCATCCACGTGCAGGTAGTCGACGGTGATGTCGGGATATTCTTCGCCGACCGCGTTGACGGTGCGCTGCCACAGGCTGCCGGCATTCGTGAGGACGTTGGTCTTGTGCACCAGCGTCAGCTTCTTGCGCCGCTTGCGGGCCGTCTCAAACCCGAAGCGAACGAGGCGCTCGACGCCGTGTGCGGTATTGATCGACACCTCGGTGGCGATCTCGAATTCTGTGCCGCGACGGATGACCCCGCCGTTGCCGACATACGGACCCTCTGTTCCCTCACGCACCACGACGAAGTCAACGTCGCCAGGGTTCGCGAGCGGTGACTCGACGTTGGGAAAGAGCTGGGTCGGCCGAAGGTTGACGTAGTGGTCGAACGCGAAGCGCAGCTTCAGCAGGAGCCCGCGCTCGATGATGCCGCCGGCGAGCTTCGGATCGCGCGGGTCGCCTCCGACGGCACCGAGGATGATCGCGTCATGCCTGGCGAGAGCGGCGAGATCGTCGTCGTCCAAAATCTTGCCGGTGGCGAGATAGTGAGTGGCACCGAAGGGATACTCGGTGAGTTCGATCGTGACGTCATCGGGCGCTGCGGCTTTCAGCGCTTTGGTGGCTTCTGCCACTACTTCCGGTCCGATTCCGTCGCCGGGAATGAGGGCAATGCTGAGAGTACGAGGCATTCCTCTACCGTACCGGTCGGCGAAGCGCCACCCCCTTGTCGCAGAAAGCGTCGAGCGTACGTTGGAGGCATGAGTATAGGAACTGGAATTGGTCTGTTCGTTGTCGGCGCGATCCTTGCGTTCGCGATTCACCTGCCCAACAATGTGGTGGTTCTGCCCCTCATCGGATACATCCTGATGGCGGCCGGGGTCGTCGTGTTCATCCTCGGACTGGTGTTCACGCTTCGCAAGCGCCAGTCGATCACCACTGTTTCATCGGGTGTCGACGGGGACGGCCGCTCGGTGAGCCAGAGCAAGACGGCTTCAACTCCCGACGACACCGGTCTTTGAGTCGGAGCGGTCAAGTAAACGAGGTTTGGCTCAGCGACCATCCAATTCGCTGATGCGACGGCCGTAGTAGTCGCGCACGGCTCCATTGCGCTCGTGCGAACGCACTCGAACGTAGGCTTCGCGGGCATCCCGAGTTCGTCCGAGACGGCGAAGGATGTCCGCGCGAGCCGCAATTGCCGTGCGAGCGGCCGCTCCGCCGAGTTCGCCCTCGAGAGCATCCAATTCGCTCAGAGCGGTCACCTCGCCGCCGGGCAGGAAGCTGCGGGCGACGATTCTCGCCACCTTCGCAGAGGGCGAAGGCCAGCGCTCGATGAGCCGGTCGTACAGCGTGCAGATGGATGCCCAGTCGGTGAGACGCCACTCCGCTGCCTGGCAGTGCAGCCCGGAAATTCCGGCCTCGAGGGCGAACTGGCCACCGCCCGGCAGCGCGATCGCGGCGAGGTCCAGTCCTTCTCCAATGCGCGGCAGGTTCCAGGATCTGCGGTCGACGTGTTCGAGGGTGACCACGTCGCCGTGCGCGTCGAGCCGCGCCCCGGAGCGGGCATCCGTCAGCAGGAGCAGCGCGAGCAGGCCGGCGACCTCGAGGTCGTCCGGTAGGAGGGTTCGCAGGCCGCGTGCGAGTTCGATGGCGGTTGCCGTGATCGATCGTGACCCCAGTTGCTCGCCCTCGAGGGACGTGTGCCCAATCGTGTAGAGCAGGTGCACGGTGCCGAGAACGTCGGCGAGACGTTCACCCAGAGTGAGATCGGCGAGCGGGGCGAATCGGATGCCTTCCCGCTCGATCTGCCGCTTCGCGCGCGTGAGTCGGGCGCTCAGCGCGGTGTGAGTGAGGAGCATCGCGTCCGCGATGTGCTCGGTGGGCACGCCGCAAACGAACCGCAGTGCGAGCGCCAGTCGGGTCTCGGGCGCAAGATCCGGGGTGCAGGTAACGAAAAGCAGTCCGAGGCGATCGTCGCCGCCGGGCGACTCTTCGACGGAAGCCGGTTCCTCATCAACCAGTAGCGGGAGTCGCTGCCGCAGTCGCGCGTCGCGTCGCGCCGCATCGATCGCGATGCGTTTCGCGACGGTTGTCACCCACGCCGCGGGATTGATCAGCAACTCGCGTTCACGCGACGCCGCGGCCCGCGCGAACGCCTCCTGCACGGCATCCTCCGCGAGCTCCAAGCTGCCGGTGAAACGGATGACCGCCGCAAGGATGCGCGGCCACTCCTCGCGAAACGCGGTTTCTAGCTCAGGAGTGGCCACACCCTAGTCTTACTGCATCGCGCCCGTGTCCATGACGGGATACAGCTCGACATATCCGCCGGTTGGGCACAGAGCCGCGAGGTCGCGTGCCTGCGCCGCATCCTTGACACCGAGCTTGTAGTAGCCGGTCACGACCTCCTTGGTCTCACTGAACGGGCCGTCGGTGAATACCGCCGCCCCGCCATTGTGAGCCGGCGTGATGCGCACTGCGGTCGATGGCGGCTGGAGGGCGTCCCCTCCCAGGATCTGTGCGCCAGCTGCCTCGACAGCCTTGGCAAAGGCTCCATGGCCCTGCATTGCCGCAGTCCACTCCTCCTCGCTGACCTTCGACGGATCCCATGCCTCTTCGACGATCAGGACGATGTATTCCTCAGCCATGAAGTACTCCTTGCTCAAGCGAGTCGGCGCAGCCGCCCGCGGGTGAATGTTTCACTCCCGCGACGAACGGTACTCGCCCGTTTCGACACGGGCGAGCAACAATCCCCCTCCGCAAACGGTTGTGCAGGAGTTTCGGCCCACAAATCACATTTCTATTGGAGAATCCGGCTGGTGGGAGAAAATCTCCTGCACAACCGTTCAAACTGTCGGCTAGTCGACGATGTCGATCTCGCGCAGGAGTGACGCGTCGATCTCGAGGCGCACCTTCTCGAGGAGCTGCTCAGGGACGGGCGAGTCCACGGTCAGCACGCTGAGGGCCTGTCCCCCCGCCGTCGTGCGCGCGACCTGCATACCGGCGATGTTGATGGATGCCTCGCCGAATTCCTTGCCGTAGATGGCGACGATTCCCGGGCGATCCTTGTAGATCATGACGATGAGGTGGCTCGCGAGCGGAACCTCGACGTCGTAGCCGTTGATCTCGACCAGTTTCTCCGTCTGCTTCGTCCCAGTCAGCGTGCCCGAAACCGAGATGAGCGAACCATCGCTGAGCGAACCGCGGATGGTGAGCAGATTGCGATATTCGTCGCTCACGGGATCGGTCATCAGCCGAACCACCATGCCGCGCTGCTCTGCGAGCAGGGGCGCATTCACGTAGCTCACCGACTCGCTCACGATGTTGCTGAAAATACCCTTGAGCGCAGCCAGCTTGAGCACGCTGACGTCGAACTCGACAATCTCACCGCGCACCTCCACATCGATGCTCGTGAGCGGGCTGCCGGCGAGACCGGCGAAAACCTGGCCCAGCTTTTCGATGAGCGGGATGCCCGGGCGAACTGTAGGGTCGATGATTCCGCCGGCGACGTTGACGGCATCCGGAACCAGCTCTCCGTCGAGAGCCAGGCGAACCGATCGGGC
>Ga0193728_1002204_pt1 | contig 10040 bp, 6 predicted proteins | sample U1c1metaG_FD_143037 | JGI IMG/M metagenome (GOLD analysis project Ga0193728, IMG submission 143037) | Soil microbial communities from a riparian zone of the East river system, Colorado, United States - U1c1 | ecosystem: Environmental > Terrestrial > Soil > Riparian zone | place: USA: East River... | reverse complement strand
CGGAAACCGACCGCCGCCAGTCAGTGATGTTGGCGGCCCGCACTTCGGTCCAGGTCTCCAGGAACTGGAGCATCGAGGTGTGGTTGTAGGTGTTGGAGTCCACGAAGCCGCCCCGCGTCCACGGCGAGGCGATGATCATCGGCACCCGGTTGCCGAAGCCGATCGGCAGCCCGTCAATGAACTCGTCCGTCACGCTCGGGTCGGGTGCCGGGGGCAGGGTGTGGTCAAAGTAGCCGTCGTGCTCGTCATAGGTGATGAACACGGCGGTGCTGTTCCACAGGTCCTGGTTGCCCATCAGCGCCTCGAGCACCGCCCGGACGTAGTGGGCGCCGTAGCTCGGGCTCGCCGCCGGGTGCTCGGAGTAGTTGTCCGGCGCCACGATCCAGGAGACCTGCGGCAAGGTGCCCGCGGTGGCGTCGGCGAGGAACTGGGCCAGCACGTGGTTGACGTGGTTCGGGCCGAGCGGCGTGCCGGCGTTGGGCTGCCAGGGCTGGACGGCACCGCGGATGGCCAGTTGCTGCCCCGCCGCGGTGGTCGCGTTCTCCGAGTCCTCGTACTGCTGGTAGAACCACAGCGGGTTGTCGCCGAAGTCGCCGACCCAGGCGTTGTTGCCGCCGCCGTCCCCGACCTCGTGGTTGGTGTAGACCTGCCAGCTCTTGCCCGCCTTCTGCAGGAGCTCGGGGTAGGTGGTAATCGCGTTACTGCCGCTGAACACCGAGACGTAGTCGGCTGGGTTGGTGATGAAGCCGCCGCTCGTGCCGGTCCAGAAGTACATCCGGTTCGGGCTCGTCGGGGCAAGAATCGCCTGGTGGTAGCCATCGCAGATGGTGAACGCGTCGGCCAGGGCGTACTGGAACGGGAGGTCGGAGCGCGTGAAGTAGCCCATCGTCTGCTCCGTCTTGGCGGGCACATAGTTGTTCCACAGGCCGCTGTTGCGGGCGCTGTGGTCGCCGGGCCAGCTGTGGTCCAGGTCCCGCGCGTTCTGGGCGTTCACCTTCGTCGAGTCCATGTGGAACGGCAGCAGGTAGCCGAGGTCCGTCCGGGCCGCGTCCGGCTGCTGGAAGATGGTAGTGCCGTTCTGGTACTTCAGCGCCTGCTTGTCCGCGAAGCCGCGCACGCCCCGCAGGCTGCCGAAGTAGTGGTCGAACGACCGGTTCTCCTGCATGAGGATCACGACGTGCTTGAGATCGCGGATCGTGCCGGTGCGGTGACCCGGCTTCGTCGCCGCGGCCGCCCTGGTCGCCCTGGCGATCTCGCCGATCTGCGTGCCCGCGCCCGCAGCGATCGCCACCCCGGCGGCCGTGCCGCCGCCCAGTTGGAAGAACCGCCGGCGGGAGACGGCCGCCTTGAACGGCGCCCGGGAGCCGTAGTCGGTGGCGGACCCGGCGGGGCTGGTTTCTTCCCCGCCGTTTCCTGCGCTTGGGTTGTCTGTGTTGTCCATGTCGATGACGTCCACGTCCTCTCAGCAGTGCGCAACGAAGCCATCCAAGGGGAATCTGAGTCACGCATACAACGGCTGGAAGCGGACGGAAGGCGGATGTTTAGGCAAAAGGGAGATGAACACCGAAGCATTCCGGGCCTCGGGATCACGCTCATACAGCGCCTCGTCCGAGCTCACGGACCCTCCGCGCTGGGGACGGCGAAGTCGCGGGCGTTCCTGGTCAGCCACCCGTAGAGCCAGAGTCGGCTGCGCAGGCACTCCTCCAGGCGGCGCCCGGCTGCGGGTCCGGCCAGCCGGCCGCAGGCGGACCGTTGCCTCAGCCTGACGGCGCGCTTCGGGCGGCAATGCGCTGCGCCGACTGGCCAGGAACTGGTGCTGGTCAGCTGCGTGGTGGCTCCTGGCTTCGATTACGCGGACTTCCGCCTGCCTGCCCGCGCCGCGAATTCTTATTGTCGTGTCGACTTCTCAGCGATAATTGCGGCAAAGTCGCACGATCATGGGGACTCCAGTCGGGCTGGTGTATTACGCCTTCGGCAATCCGCGGTAAATGAATGGCCCATATCCTGGGGCCGCATGAGCGATCGTAGGAAACGGGCGAGGGGGAATCCCATGAGGCACGCGCATATCACCCGCGCTACGCGCGCCGCCGCGGCTGCGGCGGTGATGACGTCACTGGCCCTGGCCGACGCCGCCGCCCCGGCCACTGCCGCCCCGGCCGCCGCCCTGCGGGCGGTCAGCACGGCGCCCTGGTCGGCGCACCCGGCGCCATCGTGATCACGCCGGTCGGCCAGACCGCCTAGGCCTGGCCACAGGCCACGCCCGGTGCAGAAACGCTCGACCTCCTCATCCAGCTCGACGTCGGCGTCCTCCGCCTCGGCCACGGCGGGGCCGGCGACCCACCAGTCGCCGCTGGGCAGTCCGGCGGACAAATAGCCCGTGTTCTGGGCCGTCGATGCTGCTGGGCGCGGCGGGGATGCGCAATGACCTCGCCATGGGCGGGCTCCCATAGCCGGACGAGGCCGGTCTCTTCGCCTAGCACGACGGCGTCGTACCAGGCCAGACCAACACCTCAGCGCCGTCCGCCGCGGTCGCGGCGCTCGGGCGCGGCGGGCAGGCAGGGCGTGTCGATGTGGTGGTCCTGCTGCGCGGGTGCGCGCGCCGGTGCGGATAGCGCCGATCCCGGCAATGACCACCAAGATGACGCCGGTGGCGGAGGCCATGTTGGGTATCTGTCCGAGTACGAGTAGGCCGGCCAGGAGCGCGATCGCGGGTTCCAGGCTCATAAGGGGGCCGAAGGCCTTCGCGGTGAGTCCGCGCAGGGAGAGGTATTCAAGGCTGAACGTCAGCACGGGATGGATCGCGGCCAGTCCAGCATGATGAGAAGGGCATGCCAGGTCACTTTGCCCAGCTCTGACGGTCCATCGACGAGCAGGACGCTAAGCTAAGCGTTGCGAAGGCGCCGGCGACGGGCATGGAGACGGCCAGCCCGCTCAGGCCGGTACATCGGTCGCAACATGCTGGGCGGATGTAGCTACCCCAGCAGCCGCCTGCAGCGAGGGCGAAGGCGAGGCAGGCTGGGTCGCTGCCGCCGTGCCACGGCTGAGTCAGGAGCACAACGCCAGCGGTGGCCATGACCGTCCAGCGCTTGCGTCCACTATATGGCTGAAACGCCGTTTTGACCCGCCAAGGCCGTGCCAAAACGCCCGTTTTCGGAATGGCCGGGTGGCTACAGGTCCAGGCCCCGGTAGATCTCGCGGCGGTGGCCGACGGCCGCGACGGTGACCGTGCGGGCGTGGTCGTCCACGGCGTAGATGACGCGGTAGTCACCGGAGCGCACGCGCAGGTAGGGCCGGTGGCCGGTCAGTGGCCGGGCGGGCGGGGGTCGTCGGCTAGGCCGTCGATGACCTGGGCGACGGCAGGTCCAACTCTGCCCTGACCTGTTCCCAGGGGATCGATGCGCCCGGCTCGTCCATCGCGGCGTCCGCCTCGGCGGCGTCCTCGGCGTCCTCCGCGGCCCGAAGGGCCTCGATCACCGACTCTGGCAGATGGCCGCGACCCGCTCCCCGCGGTACGTCAGGTGCGTGATAACGCCCCGGCGGGCGTCCTCCACGGCGTGGGCCACAGCCGGGCTATCGGCTGGCAGGTCACGCGCGGGCTCGCTCATGGCCGGGAGTCTACGCTGATGCGCAGCTAATGAGCGCAATGCCCTGTCGCCGTCTGGGTGCGCGGCCAGGACCCAGCCCCCGGCGCACGAAGCGCCCCGCTGATCCCAGATGGAGGAAGGCTAGCGATCCTTGGTCGCTAGCTTCTGCTCGTCAAGGGCAGAGACAAGCCGAGCGTGGTAGTCCGGGGAGGTGTCGATGTGTCGTGCGAGTTGTTCGACTCGCCGCAGGCAGGCACGTACCTAACGAACACCGACCCGTGGTCGATGACGATGGTGTCCGGCACGATCACCGGCCGGGCCGCGGCGTGCCGCAGTCGCTCGTAGATGCCCAGCAGCCGGTCGTAGGGCAGGGCCGAGTGCGCCATCGCCAGGCTCGCCGGCCACCCGGGGCGCATCGGCTCCGGGGTGAGCGCGCGGGCCAGCAGCACGCTCGCGTCGACCGACTTCGTCGTGGGGCGCAGCACCGCCGCGGGCGCCGTCCGGGTTGCCATGTCGATCATCCCGTTGTGACGGCAGTTGAGGACTGACCGTTGACCACCGGAAAGCTGCCGCCGCGGCCTCCGCTCCTCGTGGCTACTGGCTCCAGGAAGCTCTGGGAAGCACGCCCGCCCCCACAACGATCAAACAGCTTCCCGGGCTGGCCTGACCTCCTGGGCCGGCGGCACGGGGAGCGTCGGTCAAGGCGCCGCCGTCACGGGTGAAGCTTCGGGCTATCATCAGCCATGCGCGATGCCCCCGCAGTCATGGCTGGCCGGGGGGCCTGCCAACTGGCGGAGGCGGCGGCGGTGAGCCGGCAGCGCAGACGACGGTCCCGTCCTCGAACCCGGCCTGTCCCCGAGTCTGCCGTGGAGCAGGCTGATCCCATTTGGGTGGATGTTTCCGGCCGGCGCATGTTCGTCGTCGGCTGCACGCCGGGTGGAGTCCCGTATGGCATCTTCGAGGACGAGATGGATGCCGGGACGGGTGATCTTGATATGGGTGACGCAGGCCAGCTGTTCTGACGCAGCCCAGTGCACCGGAAGCGGAGTGAGGGTGTCCCGGGGCGGGCTCAGCGGGGACCGCCGGCCTGTTTGATGCGGCGCAGCAGGCGGGTGGAGAAGTATCAGTCCCCATCCTTCAGCCCACGCACAAACCCCCGCCACGCCTCCACACCAAGCACCAGCACCGCCCCGCCCCGGTCCTTCGAGTCCCGGACGGCCACTACGGTGCCGAGATCGGCTATCTCAACGCAACTGCCGTTGCCGCCACTGTAGGTGCTCGTCCGCCAAACGGCACGGGACAGGTCTACACCCGGTGCCCCGCGCTCCTCTGGTGCATCAGTCATGTCAACTCCTCTGCCGCTGAGGCGAGCATAGCGCTCGTGGCCTGCGGGCTGAGGGCGGTTGCGCGGAGGTAGTCGAACACCTGTACGCAGCGGGCGATGTCGGCGGGCTCCTCCAGGAACAGGGCGCTGGCCATGTTCTCCAGGTAGATCACGTCCGGGTCGATGGGCTCGGGGAAGCCGAGGATCTCGAACGCTCCGGTCATGCCGCCGTGCGCACCGGCCCGGAACGGCAAGACCTGGATCATGACGTTGGGCAAGTCCGCGGCTTCGGCCAGGAAGTGGAGTTGTTCGGCCATGATCTCGGGGTCGCCGACGAGCTGGCGCACGACGCCTTCGCCCATGATGGCCGAGAGATGGAGTGAGCGTTCCTCAGTGACGCGGCGCTGGCGCTGCAAGCGCACGGCGGCGCGCTGGTCGAGTTCCTCCGCGCTGTCACCAGGCCGGAACGCCTGAATGATGGCGCGGGCGTAACTCTCGGTCTGAAGCAGGCCGGGCACCAGTCCTTGCTGGTAGGTGCGCAGTGAGGTGGCCTCGGCCTCCAGGCCGATGAAGTGGGCGTACTCGTTGAGCAGGAGACCGCCGTAGGTCTGCCACCAGCCCTTCTGCCGGGAATCACGGGCGAGCTGGACGAGTGCGTCACGCTGGGCCTCGTCGGTCAAACCGTAGATGTCGAGCAGGTCGCGTACGTCCCGGAGGTTAAGGCGGGTCCACTGGCCGGTCTCTATGCGCGTGAGCTTGGTGGGATGCCAGTCCAGGCGGGCGGCCACGTCATCACGGGTCAGCCCGGACGCGGCGCGAAGGCGCTTGAGTTCCGCCGTCAGGCGCTTATGGCGCACGGTCGGGCTGTGGTAGGGACGGCCAGCCATATTCGTCCTTGCCTAGTACTTACACGGTGTGAGTCACACGGTGTAAGTTGCTTGGTGTGAGTTCCGGTCTTGCCCCGAAGCATAGCCGTCTGGCCTTAGCCGGGCGGGCGCAACCGACGCGCCCAGCCCGAGGGGCCGAAGCGGCCGGGACCGGGATGGCCACACCCCCTGAACGCAGGACCGGCGTCGTCCACGCGGGCGCTCCTCTGTCGCTAGAAGAACGCCCGTGGAGCGCGGCTCCGGCGTCGGTCCTGCCCGAACGCCAACCCACTTACTGGCGTTCGCTTTTGAGCGGCGGGACCGGCACTGTGCTGGCGGTCGGCGGACGTTGGAGGGGACGGACTGCCACTGCCTTCGTCTACGGTGTCGGTCCTGCTTTCCACGAGAAGGAAGGCCAATCGCGCGATGGCTGATGTGAACGCGACCTTCATTCCGGCTCAGCGCGCCGCGCAAGAGAGCGAGCCCTGGCCACTCACAAGCCTGCTCGTGCTGGGAGCCCTGCCGCGCGCCGTCGGGTGCGCCCGACTCCATGCTCACCATGTGCTGCATGAGTGGAAGCTGGCGCACGTAACCGAGACGGTAAAGCTCGTGGTATCCGAGCTGGCGACCAATGCCGTACTTGCTTTGACCTATCCGGACGGCACACCGCGATACCAAGAGGGGGCCGGACTCCCTACCTTGTACGTGCGGCTGTCATCGGATCGCGTGCGCGTCCTGATTGAAGTCTGGGACGCTAACCCTAATCCACCAGCTCGCCGGGATGCCGAGCTGGGCGAGGAGCATGGCCGGGGTCTCATGCTCGTTGAAGCGCTATGCGAGCGATGGAGCTGGTATGTGTCCCCGGAGGGGTTGAGTGGCAAGGTGGTGTGGGGAGAGGTGAGGGTGGGGTAGGAGTGCTCCAGCCCCGGCAACTTCGGCAGCCGCAGTCGTTGGAGCTGCAGCCTGGAAACCTCATCTCGTACACCTGGCCGCTCACGGAGGGCAAGGCGTATGTGATCCGGTGGCAGTGGAGTGAGCAGTTCATGGCGCAAGCTGCGCCATAGCTGGCAGTAGAGTCCGCCGTGAGCGGCTCAGCGGAGGACGAGTGCCAGGCGGTCGCTGACAATAGCCGGTATGGCGAGCAGGCTCGGCGCTCCATGCGCCGTGACGTCCTGGCGTGCGCGCGCGCTGGCGTCGTACTGGCGGCCTACGCTGCCCGGATACTGGCCCGGCTCGCAGGCTGGGAACCCTAGATCTGCGCCGTGATCACCCGCGCCCGCCCGGAACGCATCTGTTACCGTTCCCGACCTTGACAATCGCGAGTCCAGATGCACATCCAAATCAGCTGAAATGAATATTCAGTTGGATTCTTGACGTTAAATTATCCCTTGGTTACGTTACGCGCAGGCAACCCACTTCGGGTGCTGCCATGCGCATCTGCGGGATGCGTTGGACGACCCTACGGAGGGCATCCAATGAACCTCTCCAACCGGCTGCGACGAGGCTTAGCTCTCGTGTCGGCCGCCGCGCTCGCGGCAGGCATGACGGGATTGACCGCCAGCGCCGCCAGCGCCAGCACCGCACAGACTCACCCTCACGTGTCGATCACCTCGGAGCTCTCCCACAGCGCGCATGCCTCGCAGCCCGCCAGGACGACAGCGAACTCCCGCTCAACCCACGCCTGCGCCGCCGTCATCGTCGTCGGCCACCAGTCATGCATGCTGCTCAAGCGCGACGGCCTGCACCCGATCCTCGCGAGCGCCTCGCCGGACGCGATTCCGGCGGGCGTCGGGTACGGGCCCTCGCAGCTGCAGTCGGCTTACAACCTGACCTCGGCCTCGGCCGCCAACGGCACTGGCCGCACCATCGCGATTGTTGACGCGTTCGACGACCCAACCGCCGCGGCCGACCTGGCCACCTACCGCTCGTCCGCCGGGCTGCCCCCTGTGCCCAGCTTCAAGAAGATCAACCAGAACGGCGCGGCCTCGCCGCTGCCGTCCGAGGCGCCGGCCAGCGACGACTGGACCCTGGAGGAGTCGCTGGACCTGGACATGGCCTCGGCGATCTGCCCGCTGTGCAACATCGTGCTGGTCGAGGCCACCAGTGACAGCGGCACCGGCCTATATGTCGCTGAGAACGCCGCCGCGTCCGCGGCCGGGTACATCTCCAACTCCTGGGGCGGGAACGAGTCGGCCTCCGACACCACGCTTGACTCCTCGAACTTCAATCACCCGGGCGACGTGATCACCGCGTCGGCCGGCGACTCGGACTTTGGCGTGATCTACCCGGCGACCTCGCCGAACGTCGTCGCGGTCGGCGGGACCAGGCTGAGCACGGCCTCGAACGCGCGCGGCTGGACCGAGTCGGTGTGGAACACCTCAGCCGGTTCCGAGGGGACCGGGTCGGGCTGCTCCTCCGTCGAGCCGCAGCCGTCCTGGCAGACCGCGCTCGGCCTGACTGGCTGCTCCCGGCGGATCGACAACGACGTCGCCGCAGACGCCGACCCGGCTACCGGGGTCGCGGTGTACGACACCTCGAACGGCAACGGCGGGTGGAACGAGGTCGGCGGCACCAGCGCTTCCTCACCGATGCTCGCCGCCATGTACGCGCTCGCCGGCAGCGCCGGCACCACCCCGGCCCAAGACATCTACACCCACACCAGCAACTTCTTCGACGTCACCACCGGCAATGACGGCTCGTGCACCCCGGCCTACCTGTGCACTGCGGAGACCGGGTACGACGGCCCGACCGGCATCGGCACCCCGAACAGCGTCGCCGGCCTGGTCAGTGGCGCCGCTGGCAACACCGTCACCGTGACCAACCCCGGCAGCCAGACCGGCACTGTCGGCACCGCGGTCTCCCTGCAGATCCACGCCAGCGACTCCGCGGCTGGCCAGACCCTCACCTACCAGGCGTTCGGCCTGCCAGCGGGCCTGTCCATCAGTTCTGCCGGCCTGATTTCCGGCACTCCCACCACCGCGGCCACCTCAAGCGTTGCGGTGACCGCCACCGACACGACCGGGGCGTCCGGCGCGGCCTCCTTCACCTGGACGATCAGCAGCACCGGCGGCACCTGCACCACCCACACCCAGTTGCTGGGCAACCCTGGGTTTGAGACCGGCTCGGCCGCGCCGTGGACATCCACCCCCGCCGTTATCAACGAGAACGGCTCGGGGGAGACCTCCCACACCGGTAGCTGGTACGCCTGGCTGGACGGGTACGGCACCACCCACACCGACACGCTCTCCCAGACGGTGACCATCCCGGCAGGCTGCACCGCCACGTCGTTCAGCTTCTGGCTGCACATCGACACCGCCGAGACCACCACGACGACTGCGTTCGACAAGCTGACGATCACGGCGAACGGCACTACGGTCGCCACCTTCTCCAACCTCAATCACAACACCGGCTACACCCAGCACACCGTCTCGCTGGGCAGCCTCGCCGGCAGCAGCGTCACCGTGAAGTTCAGCGGCACGGAAGACTCCTCGCTGCAGACCTCCTTCGTCGTGGACGACACCGCCATCACTCCGAACTAGAACATGCCACGGCTCCAGGGGAGGGGTACCCCCCGCCCCTGGGCCGCCATGGACCACTAACGCTCCAGTTCACCAATCCGCAGGCGACAACTATTACCGGACGCCGGGATGCAGATGACGCACTGAACCGCCCCGGAGTTTCAGAGTCTCCGGAATCGCCGGGGCGGTTCAATGAAGACTTATGTCTACGAGAGCGACGAGGACCTGAAGGCCGGGACGAGTACGCTCGTCAAGCTCCGCAAGATCGCGTAGAAACCCGTGAGAGATCGGCTCCCCAGGTAGTCAGAAGGGGCCTGCTCTCACAACGTAGAAAAGGCCCCGACCTGCGGAGACTCCGTCGGGACGCGGGACTTGAACCCGCGACCCCTTGACCCCCAGGACGGAGGGTCGGGAGTCATAGCAGCTCAGAGTGTGTTTTTCGTGGGGGCTCGCTGTTCGCCGACGTGCCGATCGTGCGCTATGTGGTCCCCAGATGGTCCCCAGCGCCGTGCGTCTGAGGTTCTATTTGGGCAGCGCCAAAGTCTCTCTGTCTACCTGACCGTATTCAGGATGTCGGGTTCGATCGGCGCCTTGATCGCCACCGCATCCCATCGCTCACCGCTATGGCCACGACAAAGCGATCTCCGCGACTGTCGGCCAGGTTCAGTCAAGGGGTCTGCCCGTAGGACGCCGTAGTACCCTGGGTTCCGCAGATAAATGATCACCTAGTCGGCGGTTTGGGGCCGTT
>Ga0193728_1002203_pt1 | contig 10043 bp, 3 predicted proteins | sample U1c1metaG_FD_143037 | JGI IMG/M metagenome (GOLD analysis project Ga0193728, IMG submission 143037) | Soil microbial communities from a riparian zone of the East river system, Colorado, United States - U1c1 | ecosystem: Environmental > Terrestrial > Soil > Riparian zone | place: USA: East River... | reverse complement strand
AATGGAATTGACCTGCGACCATTTGCCAAGGCAATCCCCTCTCTCCGTGAAGATACAAATGCGGATCAAACCCTGATCGTTGGCTGGATCGGCCGCCTCTCTCTGGAGAAGGGCGTTGATATCTTCCTGCATGCTGCTGCGCGCGTCTTGACTGAGTGTCCAGCCACAAAGTTTGTGGTCGTAGGCGAAGGCCCGGAGCAAGATACGATTGAAGCATTGATTGATGAGCTGAAAATTCGCGAGAGCGTATCCCTCGTTGGCCGCAGAGACGATATGCCTTCGGTGTATGCGTCGCTGGATGTGATGGTTTCGTCATCGCGACAGGAGGGTCTGCCTATGGCGATTCTTGAAGGTATGGCTAGCAGGCTACCGTTGGTTGCTACTGCTGTAGGCGATGTGCCAAACGTGGTTCTGGATGGTCGCACTGGATTGATTGTCCCTCCGGAAAATGTGGACCTGCTGGCCTCGGCAATAACGGATTTACTGCGGAATGCCACGCGTCGAGAGCAACTCGGAGCTTCGGCAAGAAAGCTGATAGAAGAAGAGTTTTCCGCCCATCGTATGACCGCCGAATATCTCCGGGTATACGAAGAAGCGGTTGCTGGAGGAAATATCGAAGCAGCAGCATCCAAGAACGGTATCGTTCCGGACATGAGGGCGAAGTAATGAGGACCTGTGTGTGAACGGAAAAGTCCGGCGGCCAAAAGTCTTCATGATGGATATATGGGCGACAGTGCCGTATTACACGGCCTACCTCTCCAAGGCTTTACTTTTGGAGGACATAGATTTGATGGTGGGCTCCATTTCCTACTATTTAGATCCGAACTGCTTCTCAAGTCGTGGCATTAGGGTCGATCCAGGATTGCTTGACATCGTAGGGAAGTTTCGGTTGCCGCGTCTGTTGCGCAGAGTTCTGAAACTGGGGGAGGGCATTTTGAACTTGCTCGCCCTCACAGTTCGCTTTCTGGTCTCTCCTCCCGATGTGATTCATGTGCAATACCTGCCGATGCTGAAGTGGCGCGTTCCGTTGGATCTTTGGTTTTTAGAGTTGTGCCGCAAACGGGGGATAAAAATTGTCCTGACCGTCCACGATCTCCTTCCTCATGACACGGCGGACACATATGTTGAGACGTTCCGTGACCTGTATTCCATGGTCGATGGGATCATTTGCCATTCTGATCACATCAAGACACGACTGGCGGCGGAGTTTTCGGTGGCTCCGGAAAAAATATCGGTTATTCCGCACGGCCCTTTTTTTTATGATCTGCCAGAATTAGACTCCAATAAGGCGCTCCAGGGTGTCGCGAGCGAGCCCGGCCAAGTGGTGGTCCTTTGGCAAGGAATTATCTTCCCCTACAAAGGGATCGACTTGCTGCTGAACGCGTGGCAAAAGGTCGAGGCAGTCAGTGAAGATGCATGCCTCGTAATCGCGGGTACGGGCACCCCCGAACTGCTGGAGCAGATTCGCGCGCAAGTCGAGCGTCTGGGCCTCAAGCTCGTGAATCTGCACTTGCGCTTCATCACTACTCAAGAGCTGGTTGCGCTCTATCGTGCTGCGGATGTTGTGGTATATCCCTATCGTGCAATTACGACTAGCGGGGCGCTGGCGACCGGACTGGCGTTAGGTAAAGCTATCGTAGCTAGCGACTTACCAGTTTTTCGTGAATTGTTGACTACCCGCGAGAATGCGCTCCTGGTTGATTCGCAAAATTCCGCCGAGCTTGCCGATGCATTGATTGAATTGATACGAAATTCTTCCCTGCGAATGCAACTGGCTTCGAATGTGCGAGAGATGAATTTTGGTGATGAGTCCTGGCTCTCTATTGCGAGCAGAACAGCGGCTGTTTATGAGAGATATTGCGCATCATAAATCCTGGCTCGCAGGCGGCGAAGATATTCTCGTATTCGAATCAATCTAGATATTGCTAGCTTGGTGGCATGGATTCTCGGGTGTCCCAATCATCCACTTAATCTTCAGCAACTAGGCCGTCAACTATTGAAGGGCCAATGTTTAATGGAAGTGGGACAACACGTCTCAAAGAAATAGTTGACCAGTCATCATCGGGCGACTACAAAAAAATAAGCATTTAATAATGCAGGGCTCATCGGAATTACTTAGAGTGAAAATTTGCGATAGCGATCCTGACTGTTATTTTGTAGTTTGGTGCAACGTTAAAGAGGTCCGTTTCGTTTCACGCAGACGTGATATAAGAAAACAGCTCATCAATGGAAGTTGTTTTCGACCTTCTGCTAATGCAGGGAGTGCCGTCTTCTTCTTTGTTTTTTTGCCACGCTTCAAGTGAACGATTATTTTTCTGCTGGTTCTGACGCTTAGGGTATTGCTCATCGATTTGTCTCAACCAGTCGGGCCAGAAGAATAATTATTGCTATTTCATTACTTAAAAACCTGGATTCACCTTCCCTCGGCTGCGGCAGCTCCTTGTGCTCGAGTATTTCCGCTATCGGTCAGATCTCATCAGTGCTTCAGTTGGGCTATGCGTGAGATGAGACATCCTCAGTCCAGCGATAGCTCGGAAGTTGTACGGACAGCGACCCTTTGGTAATACGCAACCTGGCAGGTTGCTATTAGGTTAGTGATAGCTCCACTCAGCTTAGCAACATTTAACCAAGGCCGTAACGTGCTTTTACGCAAAGAGTAAACGCACGTGCGCGGAAAGAGAGCAACATGAAACGTTTGCTTTTCTTTATTCTTCTGTTCTTTACCCCGCTTGCTTATGCGAAGACGCTTACAGGTCTCGCATTGAACCATCAAGCGGCGATATTGCAGACAGGGAGTACCTTCCAGTTTTCCGCAACATGTACATATTCTGATGACTCGATAGATGACTGTAGTGCGGCAGGTGGCGCGAGATGGAGTACAAGCAGGAGCTCAGCACTGACGGTCAGCAATATTGGTCTTGCGACCTGGGTCACTGGTCCCGCCGCAGGAGTGTACGATTATGGTTATGTAATCGTCACCGCAGGTATATTGAACGATCGTGCGACCGTCTATGGGCAGCACATCGGCGATACCTGGTATCAGTACCCAACCCCGGACTATCGTAATTACTCCAGACCTGATGTGACGATCGGGTCCACTGTTACCATCGGTTCGGGGGTTGAAGTCAATCGTACCGATACCAGCGTCACCGCGGAGCCTTTTCAGAATTCCTGTAACTGGTCAAGCTCAGACCCGACAAAGGCAACAGTCGATCGGCACGGACAGGTGACAGCATTAGCCGCCGGTAGCGTGACGATCACTTGTGGCAGAGAAGGAAACGGAATATTCGGCGATAGCTCGATTAATGGCTGGCAGGCGCCGGGAAATATCATTACGCTGAACATAGTTGCCGGTGGAACTGGAAATAAAATATGGTATGTTAGGCCTGATGGCGGCTCTATTTATAACGCCTCCACCAGTCCCACCGGGTTGTGCGACGGACTGTCAAATCTACCCGCAACGAGAGCCGCGGAGCATCATTGCGCGGTCGACAATTTACGTGATCTTTGGGCGGACGGCGTCACTCCCTATCAGGAGCGGTGGGTTATCTCCGGAGGGGACACGGTTATTGTGGCACCCACTGCCGCCGGACTCGGGTACAACATGAATCTCGACTCGGCCAGTCCCTACCAAGACACAACCCCAGGACCATCCTTTGCGCCTATCAACTGTAACGGCGATCCCAATTGCACGATGCCTCCTATTCCGTCTGGAACAGCGGGTCAGCATACAAAAATCCTCGGAGCTAATTACGCGAGTTGTCATTCTGATTCAGCGAAGACGCAGTTGAACGTATCTTATGCTGGGTTTGCGGGTATCAACGTAGGCGACTCTCAGTTTGTGGACGTCGCTTGCTTTGAAATTACCGACAAAGCACAGTGCGCCGTATGGGGTGCCTTCACCCATGCCTGCAACAACGATGGCAGCAACTGGGGGAAGTACGGGATCAGCTCCACCGCTTTAGCCAGTCAAGTGAATATTAGCGATGTGTTCATTCATGGAGTTGGTCAGGAGGCATGGATAGGCGCGACGGGTGTTGGCGTTGTTTTGGACCATGTTCATATTAAGGGAGTTCCGTTTGGAGGACTTGATATGGATGACGGCCCATGGGGGTCGTCAAACATCTCGGTAGCTGGTGGCCTGACAATGAACTATTCGACCACTGAGTTTGTAGGATGCATTGAAGAATATCCGGTAGTTCATAACTATCCTTATATCGAGTGCCGCGATCAAAATACGGGTGCTTACGGTGACGGATTGGGTACAGGTAGTACGGTCGGTGCCTGGAGTTTTGACCATGATCTCTGGTTTGCAAACTTTCAGGACGGCTTAGACCTCTTGCATTCAGGAATGCAGTCGCTCAGCGTTACAAATTCGCAAAGCATAGCGAATGACGGGCAGTCTTATAAGATTGGCTCTGCCGATACAGTCGTTTTCAGGAACAATGTATCAATTGTCAATTGTGATCGCGTCGGTTCACTGTTTGGCGATGAGCCAGCCAGTGCGATTGTTCCAGGGGTAAATCTTTGTCGGGCTGCTGGCGATGGTTTGGTATTTCACTTCACCGATCTAGGATCGTACACAGTTCAGAACAATACTTTCATTGGTTATAACGCAACTCCATTCGATCTTATTTGCGAGGATGCTTGGGACTTTTGCTCCGGCGCAAGCTCCGTGTTTCAGAATAACGTTGTGCTGGGCTACATCGATCCCGGTTACAACTCAGGAATTGCGCCAGGACTGTTCTACACGGAAACAGGAAATGGACAGGTATACCCGGCAAACTATGGATGGTCTGTTCGAGACCATAATTTGTACTACGGTGTTCGCCCGGAATGGTGTCCGCTCCCGCTGCAGATCGGAGAAACTTGCAATACTGCCAATCCCTCATTTACAGGACAGCCTGCCTCTCCTATATCGGCTGAGTCTCAACTCGATAACTTCAATTTTTCGCCATCCGCTTCCAGTCCGCTGATCGGCGCAGGCATCAGCATCCCAGGTCTCTTAAGTGACATCACTGGACTTACTCGGCCTCTACCCCCTTCCATCGGAGCTGTTGAAGTTGGTGCCGGGCCGCCTGCTTCTATTCCAAGCACTTCTCAATTGATAGTGGCTATTGCGCCGAGTCCTGTGGAAGTTGGACAGGAAATTGTAATTACTGTATCGGCAGCTTCGGTTGGTGGTGTAATTCCAACTGGTAGCATCTCATTTTTGAATGGACCCTCTCTTCTTGGAACAGCTACCCTCGATAGCACGGGTGTAGCCAGATTGTCACTCTCGTCGCTTGCAGCGGGTACGTATGCTGTGACTGCCTCATACTCCGGAGATGCGAATTACACACCCGGCGTATCGAGTACTGTAGCCTTGACGGTGAAGACGTCAACCCCACCTCCTCCCGTGATAATCCCACCTCCTCCGGTGATAACCCCACCTCCTCCCGTGATAATCCCACCTCCCACGGTTCTCTCAATCAAAATCGGCCAGCCGAACTATGGATTCAATGTGATTCCAGGTTCAACTCGACGTATCTTTGCTACCGTTACGAATGGAACAACGAACCAGGTCACCTGGTCGGTCAAATCGGGTTCAGCGCAGATCTCTTCAACCTCTGGATCATGGATAGATGTAACTGCTCCAGCGAATGGATCTTCGTGCTCCTATACCGGAACAAGTGCGCAGTATGGCGTTAGTTCTGCGACTCGGTTCACCATTGAAGCTATTTCAGTCGATGACAGGAAGAAGACGGCATCAGCCACGTTTAATGTCTGCAAGCCTGCCGTAGAAGTTTCCATTGTTCCGTTCTATCGCACGCTTTATGCAAACCAGCCAGCGGACGTGCAGAGTCTCGTTCTTGGTTCCGTGAACCAGAACGTCCACTGGGCAATTACATCGCAGCCCAGGGGCGGAGACGGCAAACTCACTGATTCGACCTCGCGCGATACTCTCTTCACTGGAACTGCTCCTGGTCGCTATGAACTTACGGCGATAAGTGTGGCGAACACCGGAAAGAGTGCGACCGCGATCATGTATGTGACCGGCCATGAAATACCATATCGCGTCACTCCTAATCAGACAGAGCCAGTAGATTGCACTGTAGATCCATCCATGCTGGGTACTGTCTATGAGGTCGGTCCATCGCAGACCTTCAAGACGCTCGCCTCGGTGCCGTTCTCAACGATCGCCCCTGGATCGACCGTGCGGCTGCATAACGAAGATACCAGCGGTTTGCATCCAACGGTGTATCACGAGTATCTGGAGATATCGCAGCCGGCTACGGCAGAGCAACCATTCCGTATGTGTGGTGTTCCAGACGCCAAAGGGAATCTCCCCATTATCGATGGGGCAAATGCGACAGGCGATTCGGACACAAGCAGGGATGGAGACGGCTATGGACTCTTGACAATTCATAACTTCAAATCCTTTGCCTACTGGCCCAAATTTATAGCTGCCCAATATATAGCCATTGAAGGCGTTCAGTTTCGCAACGCCAAGCCTGGATATAGCTACGGAGCGAAGCAGAATTGGCAAGATTCCGCAGCATGTATCCACATTAGTGAAGTGCAAAATGCGGCTTTTGTAGGCAATGATATTGGAAGCTGTGGCAATGGGGTATTGAGTGACTTCAATAGCAACGGCGGCTGGGGCTCATCCGATCTAAATATACTTTGGGAGGGCAATCACATCCATAACAACGGAATCGCCGGCTCAAAACTCGATCATCAGATGAATCTCCAGTCATGGGGCAATGTCGTCCAATTCAACCGAATCGATAACTACACAACGGGCGCACTCGGCGCGAATATCAAATCGCGCGGTCTCCAGGATATCTTTCGCTATAACTACCTCGGCGATGGCGCACAGCGTGAGATGGATCTAGTCGATGTAAAGGACGCGCCTGCCTACATGTCCTTTGCCGGATTTCTTGGTGGCGGAGCTAACTCCTTCCATGCGCAGCACAGCAACGACAGCTATCCTGCTGATCAAATAGCAGCGGAGCAGGAGGCATGGAACTCCCATTTCGTCTACGGAAACATCTATCTGAACAGCACCTCCACCGTACCAATCCATTTTTCGATGGATACCAGCGGCGGAGAACTGGCCCGAAAGGGATCACTCTATTGGTATAACAACACGTTCTACGAAAAGGCGTGCTCCACCTGCTCCGCCAGCCTATGGACGCTATTTGATACCACCGGAGGAAACGGTACTTACTATTCCCAGGCGGAGTTCCAGACCGTTCAGGCCTATAACAACATTATCTGGATGAACAATACGGTTAAGCATTCCTTCCAGTGGAACAACTACTCTGCGTTCATCGGCGTTGGTGGCGGCAACCTTCTGCCGTCAAACTGGGGGAGCGACCTGATGACTGGAGGGACCGGTTCTGGTTGGAGCACCGGTTCAATGACTGACGCATATCAGAACAGTTTGCCTCTGGATCCCCACGTGAGCGGCTTCGATAAGAGTGACATCGCAACTACCGGCTCTATTCCGTTTGACAATAATTCGTGGACTCTCGCTAGCCAGATGACTGCGACCCAGTCTGTCCCCTCGGCAGTCTGCGAGATGCCAACGCGGTTCGCCTACCTAGCCAATCTGGGCTACGCTGTTCCCCGTACCTCCACTCCAAACGTTGGCGCAACCGATACGGTTGCAGAGACCGCGGATCTCATTAACCAGACTGCAGGAAGCGGCAGGTACAACACACGCTACTCAAACTGCAATTGATTGACCTCGGCCAGCCAGGACTTGTGGGCCCGGTACTCAGCCCGTGTCAGAGTTAATCCGGGCTCATGCAAACTGCGCCAATCCTGCGGCGGAACCCCCGATATAACCTGCTCCTGCCAAACCGCCTCGCCGGACGGCAATGTTTCGGTAGACTCATAGGGTACGTTTGCTTTGAGGGTACTTATTCATGAAATTCCGGTTATTTGCTTTAGTCGTCGGTTTATCTCTGACGGCCGTTGCGGCCCAAGCTCAGTTTGGCCTCTATCTCAACCCCATCGCAACTCGAGTGAGCAACGCGCAGGCCGATACGGGGCCTTTCGCCTTTCTTGGCCAAAACTCCACTTCTAGAATGTTCTACGGCGTGGACATGGGAGGCTACTATAACTTTTATCAGCAGGGCAAAACCGAGGTTGGCGTGGATATCCGTGATGCCATCCAGCACGGCAATAGCGCATCGCTCAACAGCTTCCTTGTAGGAATCCGTGTGGCCACCAAGCCATTTAGCCGTCCGCTCAAACCTTATCTCCAGGCCTCGGTCGGCGTGGGTACCACCCGTCCTCCCACCAGTACCGTACGTGTTAATCGGGCACAGTATGGGATCTTCGGGGGCGCCGATTACTCACTCAACCGACATGTGGATTTCCGCGTCGTCGAGGTTGGATTCAACTCCCTTGTGACAGCGAGCAGCTCCACCATTGGCGGAAGCAGCAGCAATTTCCCTGCTTCCAAACTGCTTAGCATCAGCACTGGATTTGTCTTCCGTTTCCGCTGATTCTCGCGGTGCAAAAATGTATTCACAAATTCTGGTTGAGCCTTATCAACCGATAAGGCTCAGTTCCTTTTCCGCATCCTTTGCCGTCTGAGTATTCGGGGCAAGGGCCGCGGCTTTCTTCAGATGAAGCGAAGCGTTGGCTTTGTCGGAGAGTTTGCTGTAAATCATGCCCAGGTGATATTGGAGCGAAGCACTATCGGGAGAAGTCTTCAGCGTATCTTCCAATAGGTCCCGTGCCGAATCGTAGTTTCCTTTCTGGTAATTGATCCATGCCAGCGTGTCTGCGGTATCGGGGGAGTTGGGCAAACCGCGGCGTGCCGTCTGTGCCAGCGACAAGGCCACATCAAGGTTCCCTCCTGTCTCCGTCATCAGGTAGGCGAGATTGTTGGAGGCAACAGCCTGGTCAGGCTCAATCGACAGGGCTTTCTTATAAGAGGCGCTGGCGCTAGTGCGATCTCCCTGTGCTTCCTGCAGCGAGCCCAATATGGTGAAGGCCTGTGCATCGTTGGGATGGTCTTTCGTCCACTGCTGCCAGGTGGCAATCGCCTTTGCCGTGTCGCCCACCCCAACCTGGGCACGTGCGTAGGCCATCACAGCCGCCTGGTCTTTCGGGTTGATCTGCATTGCCTTTTGGGACGATGCGAGCGCGCTGTGAGCGTCGCCCATCTGCATCTGGAGACCCGCAAGCAGGTCATACATCTCGCTGTTTTGCGGCGCCTTGGCAATCTGGTCCTGTACCCGGCTCAGTGCCTTTGCCGGCTGCTTTTCAAATAAATCGGTCGAAACCAGCAGACTCAAGGCACGCGAAGAGTTCGGGTTGTATTGCAGCGACTGCTCCAGCAGGCTCTGCGCTTCAGGGATCTTCTTCTGGATCAGGCGAAGCTGGGCCATCTCCAGATAAGCGTTGGCATTCTTTGGATCGAGCTTGATGGCCTGGTTGAAGTCGGCTTCTGCCTTGGGCCATAGCTTCTGGCTTCCCTCAGCCATGCCCCGCCACAGATACGGAATTGCCGACTGCGGAGCGATGGCGATGGTCGTTTCGGCGACCTGGGCCAGCGTGGTGTAGTCGTGAAGCTGCATGGAGACCTGCGCCAGGCCGCTCTGCGCTTCCAGGCTCCTCGGATTGATACGCGAGGCGTCGCGGAAGCTCTGTTGAGCGACATTGGTGTCTCCCTTCGCCATGGCGGCGCGTCCCAGCCAAAGCTTGACCTGCAGGTTCTCTGGATTCGCCTTCGCCGCCTTTTGCAGCACTCCGAATGCCTCGTCCGTCTTGCCGTCGTTGAGCAGGATCATGCTTTTCAGAACAGCGACTTCCGGAAGGTTACCGTCCGTCTTGCTGAGTTGATCGGAGATCTCCCGCACCTTCGGAATATCGCGTTTCTGTAGAAGAATTTGCGCATAGGCGAGCTTCAGCGGAGCGCTCTTTGGATGCTTCGCCACCAGGTCGGCATAGGCTGCCGCGCCCTTGTCAGCCTGATTCGTGCGCAGATAGTAGGAGGCCAGAAGATCGGCCCCCGTGGGACTGTCGTAGAGTGCGTCGGT
>Ga0193728_1002201_pt1 | contig 10051 bp, 10 predicted proteins | sample U1c1metaG_FD_143037 | JGI IMG/M metagenome (GOLD analysis project Ga0193728, IMG submission 143037) | Soil microbial communities from a riparian zone of the East river system, Colorado, United States - U1c1 | ecosystem: Environmental > Terrestrial > Soil > Riparian zone | place: USA: East River... | reverse complement strand
ATGCGACATGCAACAGATGTCTTTCATCGACCCAGAAATGGGCTTCTGTGGCATACCATTCCAGCCTATAAGTATGCCACTCCGTCATTTCGATGGGAAGCAACGCCTCATGTGCTCCGCTGAGCCTCTGCAGCCAGCGTGCAGCTAGGCGTGTGTTGCTGGTTATGTGGCCCCAGCCTGTGGCGAGAAGTGTCGGGACAATTGCTAATGCTGCACCCGGTCGCATTGCATGCACCACCTGGGCTTTCCATCCCCAGCCCGCAATATCGGGAACAAGGGCCATATCTGAAGGCGGAGATGCATAAAAGAACCACATCGCTTCTGGCAGCATGAGGATATCGCCGCGTAGGGAGAAGGGATAGTTCCAGAAACCGAAGCCTGCCGTGCCGCGCAATATACCCGGACTCGCGGCTGTACTGTCTGCTATTGCAGCAGGAAGAGAGGAACGAGCACGTACCTCCATACGTAGTGGTGGGCGCCATGGAAAATTGGCACGTGGCAGTTTGCCATAGTCATCGATTTGTGCATCGGTATACTCTCCCTGCCGTACAGCAGGAATAGTCATGCGCAACGCCGAATCAACTATAGTCAGCTTACCGGGGCCAAGACATGTCTGGGTCCAACGTTGGTCAATCGATTGGGAAAAATCGTCAAATACAGCAGTATCTATGTGTCTCGCCCCTTCTTTCTACACTATGGAGATGTACTTCTGGATACCGGAATTTGCAAAAGCTCGTCTTCTAACTTTTGCCATACTAATAGATCGGCCTGTGTGCTGCTCACCAACTGGTTTTTCTGGGCGGCGTCACGCATTGTCTGGGAGACAAGGTGACGAAACTTTGCAAAAGAGACCTTCTGCTCCTCTGGTGAGGGCATGATAGAGAGCGCAATTTGCTCTGGCGCATAAAATTCTTGTGGGTTAAAGGCCAGTGCAATTAGATCTGCGTAACGCTCTATGAGATCCATGCTCACCTGCGAAACAAAATAATTTTTTTGTGTACTGAAAACCAGCAATACTCCGGCAACACGGCCTGCGAATAAAATGGGATAAATAGCCGCGCTTCGCTCGTATTCTACGCGGCCAGCAGGCATAATCAAGCGCTCTTGTTCAACGTCCTGGACCATGGTTGGTCGGCACAGTGTGACAACATTACCGATCAGCGACTCAGCGCCTAGGAACACTGCCGTTTGCTCTAGATTGCTTGCCCAGGGAGGCGTTCCCACCCCAACACTCTCACGCAAGCTACGTACTTTGTTATACGGCCCCGAAGGCGGCATACAGCATACAACCCAGATGGACATACCCAAACGCTCTGGGTCGAGCTGCTCCAATGCTTGCTGCAAAATCAGCTGGCAAGTCGACCAGAAGCGCAAATTCTCAGTGGTACTTGCGCGAGCCTGTAGCACGTGTGCATAAAATTCGCAAGGAATTTCTTTAATCAGTTGACGCAGCTCCAGATCAGCTTCCTCGCTAAAACCGCTTTCTTCTTTGAGCAAGACACGCAGTTGCTCACGATATTGTGGTAAAACAGTTATCAGGCGGCGCAGGTTTTGAGGGCGTGGATCTGATTCTCCAGTTACCCAGCGTGTTAGGGTAATGGAAGTGATGCCTAGTTCTTCAACCAGACGTTGTTTCTCTTTCCCATCGCGAATAATATCCGCCAGCAACTCACGCCATGTTCGTGCCTCATGCATATTATTTGCCTTGCCGCTGAAAATTGCCATAAAAGCACTCCATGGATTATATCATACCAGCTTGCAGTGATAACGTCAACAGCTATTGATCATCTTTCTCGGATTTTAATGGTATTTATCATCTGGAGTAATGCTTAACATGTCAGGTGGTTTTGCTCTAGGGTGCTAGGGGATTGCTTGTAAGAAACTCAATGAGTATCGCCATTTCAGCGGCACAAAGCACACAGATATTCAAATGGTCCTTGACCTGGGCTGCAAGCTGCTTACTGAGCAGCCCCAGATGATACTCGCCAAGTACCTGATTGGAAGGACAATTCCACCTGTACAGCTTACTGATGAGCTTGCATTCGATTTGTCGGTAATTCGCTAATTGAGCTGAGCAGCATTGGCAGTGTGCAAGGTGTGCTTCAATGGCAGATCTCACCTTCTCACCTTCGAGATACGCTACTAACTCCTCGCAGCGAATAGCACCTGGCTCACTACACTGCATGAATATTCCCTCCAAGTTAACATAGGATACAACTTTAGCATAATGAATACGCCAAATTGAACAAAGAAGCTGTACACAGGAGACACTGGTGACTTCACACCTAGGAGATAGATGTTCAGTATCTATCTGAGAATCAATTTGTCCTCTTTATCTAATAAACGGGCCACTGGAGTATTTTCGGGTGTGTATCTAGTTGGTAATCACCTATCGGAATAGAATAGTTAAGGCTGTGTGTTTACAGCTATATATGGATAGTTCTAGCGAGCTTTAAGGATATCTAAGGAGAGTAGTTTTATGTCTGAATCGACTGCAGAAACTGCCAACATAGAAAAACAGATTGTAATGTATGGTAAAGACTGGTGTCGTGATTGTCACTCGGCCAAGCGCTGGTTCGATACTCATGGTATTGCCTATGAGTACGTCAACGTTGAAGAGGATAAGCTGGCAGAAGAATATATGCTGAAAGTCAATGGTGGCATAGGCAGGGTTCCGACCATTGTTTTTCCCGATGGTTCATTTCTGATTGAGCCGACTGGACGCGAATTGGATGCGAAAGTTCCGTTAGGAAAATAGCATGATCTATACTATCAACCCTATGTCTAAAAGGTCTGTCTTTTATCTACATTTTTGGCGGGTGTCTTGTGGAGTATTAGACCCAGTATTTTCTGTGAGGTCATAATGTCGAAGAGAAACGTATTCAAGATAACAAGTGTCGATATTGTTTGGGTTCAGGTCCATTGATAGAATGGATATAGATAGTTAGAAGAAAGGAGCGGCGCTTGTTCTCCCCTCGTTAAGAGAGATGAAAGGGGGGTTGGCGCCGCTATTGGGTGAACTCAGGATGCAGTTTCCAGTGCCATTAGCCATTGAACATCCCGAACTTCTCACCTATCGCGATGAGTTTCCGCTGCTACAACAGAGAACCTATTTGAATAGCTGCTCGTTAGGTGCGCTGTCCCAACGCTCTATGCAGGGTATGGCTCGTTTTATGGAGATGTGGAATGAGTGGGGGGCTCATGCATGGTATGATGTATGGATAGAGGAGATTGAGCACGCCCGCGAGAACTTTGCCTCCCTGATCGGAGCACAAGTCCATGAGGTGGCAATTGCCCCGAGTGTTCCCGCTGCTTTGAATTCTATTGCCTCAGCCCTTGATTATGGTACACGCAAAAAAGTGGTCTTGAGCGACATGGATTTTCCGATGCTAGCGTACCAATGGCTGACCAAGGAACGTCTGGGGGTAGAGTGCCGTTTTGTGAAGAGCCCCGATGGCATCTATGTGCCACCGGATTTGTTTGGTGCTGAAGTTGACAGCCAGACGGCATTGGTAGCAACCTCGCATGTCTACTATACCAGTGGCTATATCCAGGATATTCGGTCTATAGCCGATATTGCGCATAAAAATGGTGCGTATATCTTGGTCGATGATTACCAGGGTACGGGACAAATCCCATTGAATATCGTAGTACAAGATATTGACATTTTGGTGACTGGTTCTCTAAAGTGGTTGATGGGTGGGCCTGGACTCGCGTTTGTATACATTCGTGAAGGTTTGATTCCTACTCTGGAGCCAACCATTACTGGTTGGTTTGGTCATCGTGACCAGTTCGAGTTTCGGGAAGGTGAACTGGTATTTCGCTCTGAAGCGACTAGGCTGGAAATGGGCACTCCGTCCATGGCTGCGGTCTATGCAGCTAATGGGGGAATGAATATTGTACTCGAAGCCAGCGTCACAAGTATTTGTGAGCGTACACGTTATCTCACTAATGACTTGATAGCGCGTGCTCGTGAACATGGGTGGACGGTACGTGCACCGCAGGAACCGGAATTGCGCAATTCAATTGTGATGCTTGAATTTGACCAGCCAGAGGAGATTGTGAAAGGACTCGTAGCCCGAAATATCATTACTGACTCACGACCTAGCCTGTTATCTATCTCTCCTTACTTCTATAATACAGTTGAAGAAAATGCGCTCGTCATCGAGGCAATTGCAGAGATACTAGAACAGCAAAAAAAGGCCTGAGTAAGCTTATTAGTAACTACTCAGGTACCAATCAGACTGATCAACGCGATTTATGCCCATGAAGGGCACAGGTCGCCAAGGGTAGGGGCCCGATTTATACCCATGAAGGGCACAGGTCGCGCCCGCCGTAAGTATTTTGTTCTTGAGGAGGAAGGTTATGCGTTGTTACAATTGTCGTATCGAAAATGTAGTGGGGGAGACGTACTGCCGCGAGTGTGGAACGGATCTGACGACATCATCAAAGAGTCTTATGACGCTGCAGCCAAAGCTGCCTGCTCTATTGTATCAGTCTCCTGTGCCGCGTAGTGTGGCAGCTGGGGTTGGTGCGCTGGCTCTAGGTGTGGGGATTGAACTGCTGCGTCGAAATATGCTGTCTCACTTGCAGCTGAGGTGGGCAAAGAAACGCACCCTTCCTACCATGACCGTCAACGGATTAAAAGATATGTTGTTTTCGCGGTCCGATAACTCGGTGAAACTGCCAAAGGGATATGAGCTTCACGAAACGGTTGTGTATATGAGCCGCGTCGTGCGTAAGAAGGACTGAGTGTGGTGTCGTACAACGGACGATGGACCCGCTAAAGCGGGTCCCTACGTTCTCTCGGGCTAAAGCCCTTTGGGCTTGCTATTGATATATGGAGCGCTTTAGCGCCTGAAAGTGTAGGGACCCGCTTTAGCGCGTCCGTGGGGTGGGGTGGAGTGTGGGGTTAGTGATGCTGCCAGCCAAAATAAGCTACAATAAGATAAAGTATGTAGAGCAAGCCACAGATGAGAAAGATCGCGCCATAACAGGTCAATTTCCAGGCACGCTGGTTATTGAGGGCCTGCCAGAGCTGGTCAGCCATATCGGGGGGATCAAGCTCTAGGTCTGGGTGCAGTTCAAGAATCTGCGGAATCATGGCACGGAAACCGCGTGCATTGGTCATACCTTCGGCCAGAATGACAGTTGAGTCATCATCCAGGTCGGCCATTAAGATTAATTTGGATGGATTGGGATCACCGGGTATCAAGGTCAGGCGTTTGATCTCATGGAGAGATAAGCGGATCGCCTGACCTTCTTCTGGCTCAGTAACTACCAATTCGTCTTTATACAGTTGTATTTCTTTTCCTAGTCCAAAGCGTACGACGTTGATGGGAAATTTGTGGCTTGTTTCGTTTTCGTTCATGCTGTTTCCATGGTTGCCTAATAGGGGATATAGTATTGCTTTCTAGATTGTACATCATGTCCTGCTAGGCGTCGAGTGGCTAGAGATTGGTTCTGATGTTTGGATATGAGAAATTTGGCAGTTGGAGGCTCTACATAAGCTTGGGACTGGGGTGGGGGCTTGGCAGCCACAATAAACGAGCACCAGCCATGTGAGCAAAAGAATAGGCTCAATAGGATCACAACAAGGTTGACAGCAAGAAAGCGTTCTGCTATAATTCAAACATCGGTTTTATGAGGAGGCAGGAAGGAATGTCATGGCCCAGGTAGGTTTGCTAGAAGATAATTCGCGTATCGCGAAACTATGTGCGACGATACTGCAGTATGCTGGTCATCAAGTCTTTATTTATGAACATCCGCAAGCGTGTTTAGACGCTCTTTTACCTGCAGCAGTATCACGTAGTAATAAACAGGCAACAGTGGTTCCGACCGCCCCGCCTGTTGATGTGCTCATTTTAGATCTTCATCTGCCTGATATCCCTGGACTTGATGTTTTGCGCTCGTTGAGTTCTCATCCCACAACGCAGTCATTGCCCCTAATTTGCTGTACCGCTGCAACTGCAGGTGAAATTTCTAAAGCCATCAGTATTGCTCCCAAGGCTTTTTTTATCGAAAAGCCTTTTACATACCAGGATCTTGTTTCTGCTGTATCAACTGTGCTTGGTTTACCGGACGACTAGGCTGGCGGTCACTAGGCTCGAAGGCAAGGCTGGTATGTTCAGATGAGAGAGTGGACTCTTCCCTGTTATGGGAAGCTCCTGCTCTCTCGTGGATGTTGTGTGTAGAAGGCGTGTTAGATCAGCATCAGTGAACTGGTGAGTAGTGTGAGATCAGCGACTTGCCACTGACCACCCATTCTCACGTACAGTTCTTGAATGCTGTCTCTGGGACCAGTATAGACAACTTGTTTGGTATCGGCCGTTGGCCAAGCATAGCCTGCAATTGGTCCTTGCTGGACGCGAGGAGCACCTGTCGTTGCCATTAAGTCGGCACAATGCCAGTAATCGTTCTCTCTTACGTACAGTTCCTGAACATGGTAATTGGCGTCAACAAAGACGACCTGCTTACTTCTGCCAGCAGGCCAATCATAGCCCGCAATGCCGCCAATCGTGTTGGCGAGAGGAGCTTGCGCAACCATTGTAAGATCAGCCAATCGCCACTGGCCACCTACGGTGACATACATTTCCATGATATGCTCGTTGCGATCCATGTAGATGATCTGTTTGGAATTGCCAGCTTCCCAGGCGAAGGCAGTAAGAGAAGGACCAAGGTTTCCTCGGTCAGCGAGGGGTGCACCGGTGAGTTCGGTGACGTCAATGAACCGCCATTGTCCTCCAATGCCAACATAGAGTTCTATGACATGGCCTCGGTTGTCAATATAGGCGACCTGCTTACTTCTGCCAGCAGGCCAATCATAGCCGACGATGTGTGTTCCTTCGGCCAGAGGAGCACCCGTGAGTTCGGTAAGATCAGCGATTTGCCAGTTACCTCCGGGGCCGACGTGCATCTCTTGAATGTGGTAGTTGTGGTCAACGTAGACAACTTGCTTGGTATTGCCTGCGGTCCACTCGAAGCTGGATAGGGCAGTACCATCAACCAAAGGGGCATGAGTAAGTGCAGTTAAGTCGGTGCACTCCCACCAAACGTGGACGCCAGTATACAGTTCCTGAATGTGGCGATTGCGATCCATGTAGACGATCTGTTTCGTGCCACCAGCAGTCCAGGAGTAACCAGCAAGTGGTGACTTATCACTTGCCTTGGGGGCATTGGTCCTAGCGGTCAAGTCGTGTTCTTGCCAGAAGTCTCCTTCCTTTACAAACATTTCTCGAATGTGGTCGCGCTCATCAAGATAGGCCACTTGTTTTGACCTTCCGGCGGGCCAGTCGAATCCACATAACATCATGGTACTTCTCTCCTTTAGTTGTACTAATAGGTGCGCTAATGGGACTACTCCATTCCCTTGTTACACTATCGGTACTTTGTCGATAAAGAAAATACCATACATAGTACTATTCCTGAAACTGTTTTCAGTTTTGCATTCGTGTTATTGTTAGGCGGCCCTAAACTTCCATATGTTTCTTGATTGGCTCCTGGAACGGCTTTCAGGGGTAGGGTTTTTAGATGGTCAGCCGAAAATGCGAAAATGCATCTTTTGATGGGCAGCGGCAGCTTAGAAGGGCATCTAAACTACCCTTGCCGCCTTCGTTTTTGACTATCTTTTAGTACCTTTTTCAAAAACCTACCCCCTGAAAACGCTGGAAGGGAGGGACTATGTTTGATAGCCAAGATATGCTTCCTGCTTTCTCAGACGCATAAAAACGTCTTCGTTGCGGTGAAAACATCCGCACACCGCACGAGATCGCCCGTGTGTGGCCCTAGCCGGGCAAGGTACCGTTATCAATGCAATATGCTCGATAACGAAGCCGGAGAGGAACGCTCTGGGTGGCGCATTTCTGCTGCCTTTATCCGTGATCCGCTCTTTTCACGATGGTTTCAGGTGAATGGATTCAGGCTTGCACGGTCAGCCTACTATCCGTGGTCGAGCTACGCCACGATGTGTGATTTGCGCACACACTCGCCTAATCTCTTGATGCGCCTATCGTAAAGGAAGAGGCCTCATTTGTCAAGAGGAGAAACCGATATGTCTAAGAAGCCCACATTCGAACACGTTTACACACCAAATCCATCACCATTGGCTACTCCTGATGCCAGGACAATCCTTGTAGTAGAAGACGACAGATCTACTGGTGAAGTGATCCAACTTACACTTACAGAGGAACTATCGTGGCATACCTTGCTGGTTGCTGATCCTTATGAAGCGTTAGATTTTGCTAATACGGTCAAAGTCGACCTCTGGATCATTGATTACCTGCTTCCTGGCATGAATGGCCTCGAACTCTATGACAGGCTCCATGCACGCAAAGCCTTACAGGATGTTCCTTCTATTCTCATCAGTGCGAGTTTTTCCCTCCATAGCCGTGATCTGGGCGAGCGAAAATTGACCGTATTGGACAAGCCGTTTGATCTCAACGTGCTTTTAGAAACTGTCAAGCAAATAGTCAATTGACGGTAATGCCAAGATAGTAAATACAATCAGAAAAGAGAAGCTCTAATGCATAGATGTCTGCGACTTTCCGTCCGCTAGGGCCTTGAAGTCATCGGAGTGATTACCGTTGGCATTTTCTGGCATTTTCTGCAAAACAACCTGTTGCGTCGGAATGGAAAGGTCTATGCCAGTCTCGAGCAGCCTGTTCTTGAGAGCGGTGAGCACTTTATCCTGCAAGTGAAGGATATGGGTCTGTCCAGGCGTTGTGGTCCACCAGTAGATACGAATGGTCACACCGGAGTCGCCTAACGCCACGACTAGGGCCTCGGCAGGCGGATTATCTAGTACTCCATGGACACTATTTACAATATGAAGAATAATTTTCTTGACATGATCGATATTTCCTTGACAATCAATTGCCACCTCGTATTCCAGGCGACGCTTTCCAAAGGCGGTGTTGACCGTTACCGAATTGGTAAAGAGAGTGGTGTTGGGTAGGACAATGCGGCGTCCATCATAGGTCTTGATCGTTGTCGCACGTGTCTGGATGTCTTCGACGGTTCCTTCAAAATCTTCGACCATGATCTGATCACCAATCTTAAAGGGAGCGGTCAGTAGCAAGAGGATGCCTGCCAAAAAGTTCTGAAAGATGTCGTGAAAGGCGAAGCCGATGGCCACGCTACCAATGCCTAGAAGTTGGATCAGATCGCCAGGCCTAAACGACGGGAAGACGACAGTCATTGTGACCAGCAGACCTGCGACAATGACAGAGGTCTGTGCCATTTTTCCCAGCAGCGCCCCGAGATTTTTTGCCCTGTGCTGCTTTTCGGTTATTTGAGTGACAAGTGATCGTATTTTTCTGGCAACAACATAAAAAATGATGAAAATGATGAAAGCTAGCACGAGATTAGGGAGTGCTGCTATAAAACCTCCCGCCATATTTGTTATTGTGTCCCAGGCTCGTTTAAAGTCCATTTTTCACTTTCTAACGAGGAGCTACTCGTTGGCGTACTGCTTTAGCAAATCGATCAGCCACTGTTCGTCGTGGACAGGGACACCGGCTTTTTGCGCCTTGGCAAGCTTGGAGCCAGGATCTTCACCGACAATGAGGTGCGTGAGCGCCTTACTCACTCCACTGGCAATGGTTCCTCCCAACTGCGTAATAGCCTCCTCAGCGGCAGAACGAGACATGCTGCTGAGGCGTCCGGTGAGCAGGAAGGTTTGATCTGATAGTGGACCGCTGATCGTTTGCTGTTCCTCCTTCATGGTGAGACCGGCTTTACGTAACTGCTCGATCAGGGCACGATTTGGCTCTTGTTGCAGCCAGTTATAGAGACTATGGCCGGTTTTTGGACCGATGCTTGGTATCGCGATAATCTCCTCCTCCTGCGCTGCCAGCAAGCGATCAATGTCGCCGAAGGCCTGGGCGATCATCTGGGCAGCCTTCTCACCCAGGTAGCGGATATTGAGCGCGAAAAGGAGGCGAGAGAGGGGTTGCTCTTTACTGGCTTCGATGGCATTGAGTATCTTGGTGGCACTTTTCTCCTTGATGCTTTCCAGAGCCAACAACTGGTCGCGTGTCAGAGAATAGAAATC
>Ga0193728_1002200_pt1 | contig 10051 bp, 5 predicted proteins | sample U1c1metaG_FD_143037 | JGI IMG/M metagenome (GOLD analysis project Ga0193728, IMG submission 143037) | Soil microbial communities from a riparian zone of the East river system, Colorado, United States - U1c1 | ecosystem: Environmental > Terrestrial > Soil > Riparian zone | place: USA: East River... | reverse complement strand
CCAATCCGATTCCGATCGAATCAGCCGATCGAACGATTCCTTTTCCCAAATCGGCCCGCGTGTTCCGGCCGCCTTGTTGATCCGGTGAGCCGTTGATGACTTGATGGCCTGAAGAAGCTCTGTTAACAACCAGAAAATAGTTCCTCCTTTTGCGTCTTGGCCTTTCACTTGCGGTTCCAAAAGCAAGTGAACGTGATCTGGCATCACACAGGCCGCGTACAGCTCGTAATGGCGATGCTCCTGTGCGTAAAGAATGCTCTTCAGGACGACGTTTCTTTCGGCAGGCGTTAATTGACGGCGCTCGTGCGTTGAAAACACCACAGCGTATTTTCCCCATGGACGCTCAAAGTGGGGAAGGTACCGCTTCGAGTAAATTGTGTCTGCGGAGGTTTCAGCGAGGGCGCCGAAACCAGCACGCGAGGCGCGTGCGCTCCCCAAATCGCGCGACTCCACGAGCCGTGGCGCAAAACCGCGCACCGCCGCTGCAATCGCGCGGATGTGTTCGGGTGTCGTGCCGCAACAGCCGCCCAGCAGATTCAGCCAGCCGTTCTCCGCCCATTTGGCAAGTTTCGGCGTAAATGTTTTCGGCGTTTCGGGAAAACCGGTCTCGGATAACGGATCGGGCAGACCCGCGTTCGGATACGCGCTCATAAAGTACGGCGAAATGCGTGCCAGCTCTTCGACATACTGTTCCATCTCATCCGGGCCTAACGCGCAATTCAGCCCGACAATGAGCGGCTGCGCGTGTGCGATCGAAATGAGAAACGCTTCCACGGTTTGACCGCTCAACATTCGCCCCGATCGGTCCGTCACTGTTCCGGAAATTATCAGTGGGACTTTCTTTCCGGTTTGTTCAAAGACCTCCGCAATGGCAAAGAGCGCGGCTTTGGCGTTGAGCGTGTCGAAGATGGTTTCGACCAGCAAAAGATCGACATCTCCTTCGAGCAAGGCCTTTGCCTGATCGAAATAAGTCTGTTTGAGTTGATCGAACGTGACGGCCCGGAAAGCCGGATCGTTTACATCGGGCGACATCGACGCTGTCACGGGAAGGGGCCCCATCGATCCAGCAACAAACCGGCGAGTTCCGGTTTGATTCGCAACGCGCTCCGCAGTGCCGCGGGCAATTTTAGCGGCCGCCAGATTCATCTCGCGCACGAGGGCGCGAAGATCGGGATCGTCCACGACGCGCTGGAAAAATTTCTGATTCTTGCGACCACTCTGCGGTTCGCCGGCAAAAAGGAAATCGTGCAGCCCGATGGTGGTCGCACTGAACGTGTTGGTTTCGATGATGTCGGCGCCGGCTTCGAGGTATTGCGTGTGGATTTCCTCGACGACTTCCGGCTTCGTCAGAAGAAGAAGCTCGAGGCTGCCCTTGAGATCTTTACCTCTCCAATCGCGAAACCGTTTTCCGCGATAATCGGCCTCAGAAAGTTTGTAACGCTGGATCATCGTGCCCATGGCGCCGTCGAGCAGGACGATGCGTTCGCGCAAAAGCGATTCCAGCGGATGCAAATCGGAGGACGACATGATTGTTCGGGAACTAAACGACGTTTCCCCGCTTGATCAAGGAACAAATTGACGCATCATGATGCGTAGATGTGTTCTGGGCCAAACCCGTGCTCGTACTCGCAATGAACAAGACCCGACCAAGGACGAAGCCCAAATGACGAAAGACGAATTGCGTCTGATAGCGCGACGGGCGACGAAGCTGTAGAGGCAATCTAGAAATCGCTCTTCTGTGACCGCAACATGTTGAGAAATGGCGTGCCTTGAGTTCGCAGTTTTTCCTCGAGCTTTTTAGTGCAATCGCAGTTGCAACACGCCCATGGCTCCGTTCCATTTTCGTGCCCACAACTCCGGCGCGAGTGCGCGTCCCTGACACTAAGAAGCTCGAAATACTCTTCCCAGTACGGCCGTTCCTCCGCGAGCGGCGGATCGCAGAAACAGGTCTCGACCCACTGCGCCACGCCCGTTTGGTTTAAGCGCGCCTGTTCCATGTCGTAAAGGTATTCGTCGCCGGCGATGGAGCCGTTTCCGAGCGTGCCTTGATCGATCGCGCGCAGAAGTGCGGATTCTTTTCCCATTCTCACTCGACCTTTTACCAGATAGCGCACGGACGCAATATAACATGGATAGGGGCGATTGGCGTCAATCGCCGTCACCTCAACTGGCGATCGCGCCCGTGCAATCACGAACTTCTTCCGAAAAGCGAATTGCGGAAACAGCGTAAACTGAGCCGGCAGTCTTGCCTGCGGCGTCGCCCTCAATGCCATGGCCCGGGTAAACTCATCCCAAGGATGGGCCGTTCACAAAAGTATCGTTGTGCCAATCACTCAGATCGCGCTTGTCTGGAGGCGCGGGATTGTCCGGAGCTTCCACGGTTTTTATGCCGAGATGCGTAATGACCACGTAGTCCCATGCGTCGCCTTCTTGATGACGAAGAACAACAAAGTGTCCTGGCATCGGCGCCTTCGGATCCGGCGTTTTGAGCCAATCGCCTAACTGACGGGGTTTGCCGAGAGGGGCCTTGGTGAAATGGACATGCTAAACGTCTGTTTGTTTGCCGGCTCCGGCGGGTGCGACCGTCTTCTCCTTTGGTGTGCCTTGGGCGTGAAGTGTCACAGGCAGCAGGCTAAATAATGTGATCGCGAGAATATGCGTGGATTGATTTCACGAGGATTGTTCTTTCCTGATTTTAGGTTGAACAGAACTCGTCCGGAAATCGAGTGTCGGAAATTCTTACGAGCGTCGGACATCCTTACGTCTTTTATCTTTTGTCCCAGGTCTCAACACACGTGCGGCTTTGCAATCCACAACATTGCGCCCTTAGCATCACAGTAGATCCGACCGCTTCTCGCGTGATCGTCTTCGTGGAAACGGTGGCCAGATTGGCTGGGCGCTGGGTCTGAAGCACTTGAAATGCGATCCATTATTTGGTTTCATGGCTCAGAACGTCGGAATCGCTAATTTGAAAAATCTACATGTATTCAATTGCTAATCAGTAACTTAGGTAATTGGTATAGAATCGAGTGTCGGAAATCCTTACGTTTTCATCGATTGTGTCCCAATCTCAACACAATTCGCAATCTACTAATCACCAATCACTTACATCAACTCGATGACAGTTGGCATCCGACGTGCTCATATGTGCGGCAAGGTCAATCAACCCAAGGAATAAAAAACATGAAAAGTTTATCAAAGACATTTCTCGCGGTTTTGGCGACCGGCGTACTCAGTTGCGCGGTTTTCAGTCAACAAGCTCAGGCCACTGCAATAAACGGAGATATCCAATTCGCTGGTGAAGTCCACTTTGACACAAACTCCTTGGCAACGGCAACCAGGGTGGTCACTTGGTTCGATGTATTTCATAACGCCGGCTTTAGCAGTGTTACTAGCGGTACTGGCGATTTCGCCGGGATCGCTCCGGGGACGCAAGCGACTATGGCGCAACCCTGGATCTTCATTCCATCTACGCCCACTCCAGGTCTGTGGAGTGTGGGTGGTTTCAGCTTCGATCTCCTTACGTCGACTATCGTGACTCGGAATGCAGGCACCCTTCACATAACGGGAACCGGAATTGTAAGCGGTAACGGGTTCGACCCAACGAGCATGGACTGGAGTTTCACAACCCAGAGTTCGGGCGGGAGAACACGCACAAACTTCTCATTCTCGGCAAACGGCACTGCGGTTCCCGATGGCGGCACCACGGTAATGTTGCTCGGCGCGGCCCTAGGCGTGCTTGGTATGGCGCGACGCTTCCTGATGAGTTAATCCGTTAAGCGTTTCCGACCTCGCTAAGAAGCTTGGATAAAAGTGGCTGTTCGTTGAACGGCCACTTTTAGCTTGTACGCCAGGCGTGACCACTTCAAAGGGTTCAAGTAGCGCATCGTTGTGACAGGATCGATAACAACTTCAACAACGGAACGTCCGATAGGCCAGGGTGGTGGAATCGCCTAGGTCATTCGGCATTTCTTTCCCAGCAGCGAGGCGAAGCGGAGCGATCGGCCAATTCTTTCCGCGGACTCATCCCCCCGTGTCGGTTGGCCGATTGTCCGCGGTCTGGTAGTCTCGCAAACGGCATGGGCAAACGAACAGTGCAAAAGAGAAAAGCTGGTGGGTCTACCGCAGCCAAGAGATAAAACGCCATGCCGCTCAAGCATTCTACAACCTTCGGGCGACCCGATCTCCTCATCCTTTTCGGGCTGGCGGTAATGACGTTTGGGATTTACGCGCAAGTGATCGGGCATCAGTTCATCACTCTCGATGACGGTTGGTATATCAAGGACAACTCAATGGTGAATTGCGGAGTTACGCTCGCGGGACTCGCTTGGGCATTCACCACTTTTCACGAGGGAAACTGGCATCCACTGACATGGATTGCACATATGATCGACAGCCAACTCTTCGGCATGAACGCAGGTGGCCACCTGCTGGTTAACGCACTGACTCATTTGGCAAACACATTGCTTGTCTTCTGGTTTCTGTCGCGAACGACACATGCTCGATGGCCAAGCGCGCTGGTGGCAGCGCTTTTTGCGCTTCATCCGTTGCACGTGGAGTCGGTCGCCTGGGCGGCTGAACGCAAAGATACGCTCTCGACATTCTTCGGGCTGCTTTCGCTCATCTCTTACACACGCTATGCCGAGGGGCACTCACGAAAGTGGTATGCTTGGACTGGCCTAACCCTGACGCTGGGCCTGCTGGCCAAACCGATGCTGGTGACCTGGCCCTTTGTAATGTTGCTGCTCGACTACTGGCCGTTGCGCCGCCTGTCACAATCGACAAGCCGGAAGAACTTCCTCGTTTCGATTGCGCCACTGCTGCGCGAGAAACTGCCGCTCTTTGCCATTGTAGCTGCTTCCTGCGTCATCACTTTTTTTGCGCAGTCTCATGGAGGCGCTGTGCGCACATTCACAGATGTTCCTTTTGCGTTACGACTGTTGAACGTGCTTGTCTCGTATGTGAAATACTTACTGCTCACGTTCTGGCCGCACGATCTGGCTGTCTATTATCCGTTCACGCCGATCGGCATACCGGCCTGGCAGATCATCGGTGCAGCGTTCCTGCTGATTGGGATTATGGCATCCTGCCTTTTCCAACGGAAAATCCGACCTTACCTCATCGTAGGCTGGCTTTGGTTCCTGGGAACACTCGTTCCGGTTATCGGACTCGTTCAGGTCGGCGGGCAAACCATGGCGGACCGCTACTTCTATATTCCGTCAATCGGTTTATTCATTGCGGTCGTGTTCGGGTTAGCGGACATCGCCAAAACACGACGCGTTGCGCCGTCGCTCAGCGCAGCGATAGCCGGCGTGGTTCTACTGGTTCTTGCTACTCTTACGAACGCGCAGATTCATCTGTGGAGTGACAGCTTCACCTTGTTTAAGCACGCGCTCGCGGTCACTCCGCCTAATCTTAGCATAGAAAACAGCCTGGGGATTGCCATGGACAATAGCGGCAGGTACGATGAAGCCGCGGCGCATTTTGAGAAGGCCCTGCAAGTCCAGCGCGATCACTACGAGGTCCTGGTGAATATGGGCGTTACCCGTTACCACCAAGGCCAGTTGCCAGAAGCCATCGAGTATTACCAAGCGGCAATCCGTTCACAGCCGGACGCGCCCGAAGCGCACGCGCAGCTGGCTCTGGCACTGTGGAAGCAGAACCGTAACGCAGCCGCGTACGATGAAGTGCGGCGTGCGTCACAGTTGGCACCAAAAGACGCAAACATTCGGAACTATCTTGGAATCGCGCTGGGGCGGCTGGGCAGATTCCCGGAGGCCATTGATCAACTTCACGAGGCGCTGCGGTTGAATCCCAATGGTGCGGAGGTTCATTACAATCTGGGATTGGCCCTCCTCGCATCCGGGAAGGCCCAGGAGAGCATCGCGGAATTCGAAACAGCGCTGCGTCTCAAGCCAGAGTTGAAAGGCGCAGCCGACAATCTGCGCCGTGCTCAAGCACAATTGAAGTGACGCGCTTGCCCCGCAAGCTGCCTTTGGAACGGGGCCTTTCGTTTCATAGGTTGGTTGGATCCGGGCGCGGATGTAAACTGTATGCTGTCTGCATTTCGGTAGAATTCTTCGTCAAGCCCCTCACCGCGGCGCGCACGCGCGCTCCCCAGACAGGACAACCGCAACGTTGCGGAAAAGTCACATTTTTTTCTTTACAATTAATCTGCGATTGGCGAAAAAACTCGCACGGGATCGAACCATAGATTCGTGAGCTACACAACCAATTCACACACGCATACTGGCTTGCTAGTCGCAGTCCTTTCCTAATGGAGATCCCGAAAGCACACGCAACAGACAGCATCGCTCCGCCAGGAGAACACGTCGCAAAAACCCGAATCCTCGTCGTGGACGAGCATCCACTGCTTCGCCACGGAATCGTCGCTTTCATCAATGGCCAGCCGGACATGATTGCCTGCGGCGAAGCGGACTGCATTCCGGGTGCGCGAAGCAAGATCGCAGAATGCAAACCTCAGTTGCTGTTGACTGCGCTGCGGCTGGGCACCGGCGACAGCTTGGAATTTGTCAAGGCGCTCAAGGCGGAGTACCCCATCCTTCTGATCCTGGTGTATTCCGCGTTTGAGGAAGCCATTTTCGCCGAGCGAGCGCTGCGCGCGGGCGCGAATGGTTATCTGATGAAAAAGGCGGCCAAGGAAGAGATGGTAGCCGCCATTCGCGATGTCTTGCGCGGTCAGATTTATGTCAGCCGGGATTTGGCCATGCGCGCGTTCCAAAAATCGCTGGAAACCCCGCAACAAAAGCGCGCTTCAGTAAACCTCCCCACCATCGACAATTTGTCTGACCGCGAAATGCACGTTTTCCAATTGATCGGCTCCGGACTTGGCACGAAGAAAATCGCCCACGCCGTGAATCTGAGCGTGAAAACGATCGAGACCCACCGCGAAAACATCAAACGCAAGCTCGGCCTGAATTCCGGGCGGCAGTTGGTTGATCGCGCCACTAAATATGTGGAGGAAAACTTCCTGCCGCCGCAAAAGAGCGAGCTCTCAGTCGTGAAGAAAAAGAAAGTCCTCCCTTTCCGGGCCGCCTGATGACGGAAATTGTAGGACATCTGTTGTAGGGCGTCTGTGTCAGACGCCAAGGCGATGGCGTTTCAGAGAATGGAGCCGGCGGGCGCCGAGCGACATAGACGGGCAGGCCGGAGGCCGGATGAGCGGGAGCGAACGAATCAAACGCCCTACAATTCCCAGCGCGCTTGACCTTGTAGAGGCGTTTGTCCGGCCGCCTATGTAGTAGGTTCGATGCTTTTCGCCGCGGCGGGATCTCGCGCGGCCGGGAGCACCGATCCCGGCTACAACTGGCGATTTGGAAGACGCTACGATGTAACGTCGAACAGTTAACGAATCACGCGAGGCGAAGCCTCATTCGTGTCCACGTGTCGCGCCGTAGTCCCGCAACTGCGGGACGAAGGCGGATTCGTGGTTAATCCCCCAGGAAACGATGCGCTCCCCTAGGGGATTCCCGTCCTGAAAAATCAGGGATTCTCCCCGATAAGAAATCAGCATTTTCCCGTTTACAACTAGTTAGGACCAGCGAGACTGCGCGCCATTTGAAAGCGCAAGTGCTCGAACTGCACAACCAATTCACTCGAATTTCGTTAGGAACCTACTCTTTTTCGAGAACTTCGCCCCACCGTTTCCGTAATTAGTAGGTGAGAATGTTCTCCCAGAGCAATCAACGCGCAGGTCGCGCGAAAGCGCGACCTGCGACGAAGAAGCGGAGCCGCAGTCGCGAGCCGCTCGGGTAATCAACCCTAATCCCTCCCCTTACAACTCCTCCAACAACCCCTAACAATTCCCCTAACAATTGTTAGGAAAGTAAAATTAGAGAAATGAAAACAACTTCTAAAGCAAGTAAAGCAGGCAGCCGGTTTTTCGCGTTTCTGACCGCCAGCGCCACACTGGCAATAGCAACATTCGTTAGCGCCTCAAGTTCTCATCAAGTGGAGCAACTCGATTCTCTTGTTGTTCCGCGCATAGGACACGCCGCGACGGCGCTGTCCGATGGTCGCGTTTTGATCACCGGTGGACGCGACAACACCGGCAATATCGTCGCCGTTTCCGAAATCTTTGACCCTGAAACGCAAACCTCCACCGCTAGCGCAACGCTCACCACCGCGCGCGTGGATCACACTGCGACGCGTCTGGCCGATGGCCGCGTGCTTGTGGCCGGTGGCACAGGCGACATCGCCCCATTGTCATCCGCAGAAATTTTTGATCCTGCAAATCCTGACGCTGGCTTCCGGGTGCTCGCGTCCATGATGAGCGCGGCGCGCGCGCGTCACACCGCTACGCTTCTGAATAACGGCACAGTGCTCATTGCCGGCGGTGAAGCCGCTGGCACCGCGGAGATATTTGATCCTACCACGGAATTATTTTCCCCAACGCTTTGGAACCTGAATGTCCCACGCAGTGGGCACACTGCCACTTTGTTTACCGACGACAGCGTTTTGCTCGCCGGTGGTAACACAGGTTCGATGGAATTGTTCACTCCTTCCGATCAAAAGTTCACGCTTGAAGCGGCAACGATGTCGGCAGCGCGCACCGGCCACTGGGCGCTCGAGCTCAGCGACACGCGTCTGGTTTTCTTCGAAGGGGATACAGGAAACACAATCGACGAGTTCAATCCCGTGACCGACACGATCACGCCCAAGGGTAACCTGGACGTAGCTGCATCCAGCGCCACGCTCATGGTGAACGGAAAAATTCTCGTGCTCGGGTCTGACGTGGCTGGTCTTTACGACGCGAATGCTGTTCCTCCCAGTCCACTTTTCACCGCGTTCGACGAAACGTCGGTTCCCGGCAGTAGCATATTGCCGCGCAGCGGTCAGAGCGCCACGGAACTTCCCGGCGACAAGAAGATCCTTATCTCCGGTGGCGCGGACACGAACAACCTGTTCATGGGCATGGCCCTCTTTAACCCGGCGCGCATCTGGACTGACAGGGATGATTATTACCCAGATGAGCCAGTTATACTGAGCGGGTCCGGCTGGATAGCTAACGAAGCCGTTTATCTTTATGCCGTTGACAATGAGACCCAACGATGGGAATACGGGACCACTGTCACCGCCGACGCAAACGGCGAGTTCGTCGTTGACCCGTACTTCATCGTAGAGCTGCGGCACCTCGGTGTGCAGTTCCATGTAACTGCTGTCGGCGCGCAGTCCGCGATGCAGGCGGATGTTTACTTTACCGATAACGTTACCGGGACATTGTATGAGAATTCTGGACGGACGATCAAACGCGACGCCTTCGCCTGGGGCGCAACAGTCTATCTTGGCGCAGCCTTCAACGGACAAAGCGGAAACCGATGCTACAAGGTCGAGTGGGTGAACCCATCCAACACTGTTGTCCAGACCGCCCAATTTGAACCAAACACACTGCAGGATTCTTTCCTTGTTCCGTCCTCAGGTCCCAGCGGCATTTGGCAGGTGAAGCTTTATGAGGCTAACGCCAATGGGCCCTGCAGCGGCGCGACCTTCCCGACAACCCCAACCCAGACCCTGAGTTTTGATGTCGCCCGTGCCGTGGTCATCGGCGCTTTGGCAGATAATTATGTCGATCTAAAGAATCCAACCACTGTCCAGAACGCCGCGGGAACCACGCTCATTGTAGCCAAGAAAAGCGGCACTGACGAGCAGCGGACGTTTCTCCGTTTCGACCTTTCCGGGATTTCCGGAACCATCAATTCCACCCAGCTCCGAATGAGCATTTCCGCGGAGGGTGGCAGCGCATTGAACCGAACCCATAATGTGCATCGCCTGACTGCCAATTGGACCGACACCAGCATCACCTGGAACAATCAACCGGCTGTCGCCGGGAGCCCCACCAACTCTCAGACGGTGACGGCCGCCCCCAGCTTGATGCGTTGGGATGTTACCAGCGATGTTGCAGCGTTCGTAGCCGGCACGTTCACCAATTTCGGTTGGCGCGTGAGTGATCCTGGAATTGCTGCAAGCAATACCGACGTCACGTACGGCTCAACGCAAGCGAATACTTCAACTGATAAGACACAAGGGCCTG
>Ga0193728_1002199_pt1 | contig 10053 bp, 1 predicted proteins | sample U1c1metaG_FD_143037 | JGI IMG/M metagenome (GOLD analysis project Ga0193728, IMG submission 143037) | Soil microbial communities from a riparian zone of the East river system, Colorado, United States - U1c1 | ecosystem: Environmental > Terrestrial > Soil > Riparian zone | place: USA: East River... | reverse complement strand
TTCTAGGGGTCGCAGCCAATATATAGCCTTAGATGCTTTCCCATTAAATACTACCCTAATATAGAGGAGGAGAAGCGAGAACTTGCTAATAAAGGTTATAAATTTATTTTATTAATAGGGACGCACTACCAATAGTATAAAAGTAAAGCCTTTTATATAGAGAATGGAAAGCCTACTAAGGTATCCGTTAATGGTCGGATTATAGTTAACCCGGTACTTTTCTAAGAGTATAATCCAAACTATACCAAACCTAGCATTAATAAGCTGCGAAAGTATATAAATAGTAATATATATACATTTAATATTAGTATACTAGGAGAGAAGAAACTTAATAAAGTTAAAAGTAATAGTAAGGAGCCTACGGAGTTAAAAATTAATAACTTGCTTATTTGCAGTCCGACTATATTAGGGTTTAGTCTTAATAATAAGTTCTAGGGTAAGTTCCTAGATTCGCGAGCTAAGAAGACTATAGAGCTAATTTAATATCCTAAAGTAGAGTTTGCTATTAATAATATTAGCGACATTAAGTGGAACCCTCTCTCCTTTTAAAACCTTGCTATCCTAAAGGACTAGAAGAAGCTTATTTAGGCTCTTATAGCTTCTTATATAAAGAGGATTTAGTTTAATAATTTTATACTAGGTAAAGGACGTGGCCTAATTATACTACTACAGTACGAGCTCTATTCTGTTTTATCCTTAGGGAAAACTAATATAGAGTATTAGTAGCCCTACTAGAGTTAGCAAGACCTTAACTACTAAAGGACTTTTAGAAGAGCTGCAAAGGCTACTTTATACGGTACGCCCTGCTTAATTAAACTACTACTATTTACCTAACTCTTCTAGTTATCTAGTAGAGATCTAGCCACCGACCTAAAGCAGGTTAAAATTAAGCTTTCTCGTACTTTCCGGCGGGCTAACTGTTAGGATACTATACTTCTATTAGATAAAGCCGACGTATTTATAAAGTAACAATTATTAAGTTATGCAGATAACAACCTAATTACGATTTTTCTATAGAAACTTAAATACTATAAAGGAATTATAATCCTTACTACTAATTATATAAAAGACTTTAATAACGCAATACTAAACAGAATACGTATGGCCATAAGATACCTTCCATTGGGTGTTAATATAAGACGAACCCTTTAGGCCAGTTTCCTAGTAAAGGCAATTTCAACTAATAGGACGAGATTTAGTTCTAATAAGCTTAACGAATTAGCGGAATAGGAGCTTAACGGCCAATAGGTAGGCATACGTAAGCCCTAGTAGAGAAGTTTTATACTAAATTATTTATATTTTATAGATTAAAAACGCTATAGGAGTAGCCCTTGCCTTAGTATATAAGGAAAAAAAACCGTTATCTATTTAGTATCTAGATATAGTTCTACAACTAGGTAATAAGTTTAATAATAACCTTAGTAGTCTAAATCAAGTTGGTAACTAGAGCGTTTACTACTAAATATTTCCACCTTTCAGGACTCGTATTATATTCCTCTTCCTTTTCCTAGTAGTAGCAATTTAGAGACTTCGAGACTAACTTTAAGGGTGTTAGATTAGTTAAGGGGGTTAAGCTTATATATACTAATTTGCTTATATATAGTATATACAGCATCAAATACGTCTTATAGATCTTATAGTTAGTAGTATTATTACCTATTGCTTTTTTAAAATTACTTACTTACTTTTATAGCAATAAGACCTATATAGTAGGCGGTAGCGTAGGCAAATCGCTTATAGATCTAGGAATAGGAGAACGGAAGCTATAGGGTATTAGTTCCCGTAAGGAATTAAAAGCTATAAGGCGACAAAGAAAGCCAGTATTAACCCGTAGAGAACTGCAAGCTATAGGAGATTAATTTCTATAGGGGAGTGGAAGAAATCGCTATTAGTTCCTATAGGGGAGTAAAAGCCGTATAAGAGTAGGAGCTATAGGGTATAATTCTTATAGGGGTAGTAGAAGATACGAACGGAATTTATAGGGGATTTGTTCTATAGTAGAAGACATAGCTAATAGTTTCTATAAGGGAGTAAAAGCTATATAGGAATGCAAGCCGTAGGGGATTGGTTCCTATAGGGGATTTGTTAGAGTAAGGGATTTGTTGGAGTAGGGGATTTATTAGAGTAGGGGATTCGTTAGCGCAGGGGATTTATTAGCGTAGGGGTTTTATTAGAGTAGGGGACTTAATCCTATAGGGGATTTTTTAGAGTAGGGGACTAGTTCCCATAGGGCGGCGAAACACGTAGGTATTGGCTCCCGTAGGGGATTTATTTAAGTAGGGGACTTATTTAAGTAGGGGATTGGTTAGAGTAGGGGATTAACTCTCCTATAGCCTCTATTTAGGCGGCATAAAGCGGCTTCTAATAGGCTAAGGAGTAGATTACGTATTTTATAGAAATATAAAGCCTATACGGGATAGTAGGGTATAGGGACCTAATAATCTGGCGGAAGATTGGGTTATCTACTTTCCCGGGTTTATTTAGCTAGGCGACTCGCCCTACGCTATTTTACATGCGTTTTAACCAAGGCTACTACCTAGCCTTAGCTGCCCGCTAAACTTCACTTATATAGTAGAAGAGTAATAAAATATTATTCTATCTACTCTACTAATACCTTTAGATCCTTCCTTGCTTCCTAAAGCACCTCCTTTATTTAAAAAAGAAGTTTTTTATTATTTCCCTTTCGCCTCCTACCGCCTAAAAATACTACCTTCCGCAATCTATTGACCTAAGGGATTAGTAGCTAATAGTACGGTGAAAAGTTATCACCTACACCCTTAAGAAAATCCCCTTCGTTATCCACTTCTCCTTTCTTTATCTTAGCTAGCTCTTCTATATCTATAGAATTCCACTTATTAAACCTATTAATAACATTACCTTTCTTATTAGGTCTATTATAGTAAATATATATCCAGAATAGTACCTAAAAGAACGACTTAAAATTATGCTAAGCTAAGTATATCTCGCCTAGGAGCACTCTAATCGCCATAAACGCTCTTATATTAGTCTTGCCCCGCGCTCCTAAAAGCCCTTCCTACTACTCCTTAATTGCAAGATTAAAGTTAATTAAGAATATCGGCTAAGAAGGATTATTATCTTCCTCGTTTATTATAAGGTTGCCTATTAAAATATTATATTAGATAATACTAGCCCGCGTATATAAAGACTTGTATCCCTTAATACCACCCTCTAATGCAGCAAGTATTGTAGCCTAAGAGCTTACCTTATAAAGAGGCTTTCTATAGTCCCTAGTAATAATATATTAATATACTTAATTTAGGGTTATAGAGCGCTTTCCGCCTTTAGGCGGAGAGCCTAAATATATACGCTAGACGACCTCTTTCTACTAGAACTTCGGCCTTTCCTAATTTTTACTCTAGCCGGTCTTAGAGGTATTATTAAGTCTTCTAGCTTATAGTTTATCGCTCTTATAATATCTAGCCCCTTGTAGACATTATTGCAAATATTATCTTCTTTACCGCCTATATAAACTATCTCGTAGTAATAGTACCTAGCTACGTTAACTACTCCTTTCTCCGTTACCTTACGTAGCAGTTTACCTTCTTCCTCGCGCTGCGAGTACTACCACAAGTCTTTAATAACAAGGGGTATCTTAGAGGTATCCCCCTTACGGTATACCCCCTAGTAAGTAGTCGCTCGACCAGCAATATAGTATCCCCACTTTATAAGTTTGTTAAGGATAAGACACTTAGTCTAATTATTGCGCACGACCTTAATATATTACTTGCCGTCCGATATTAGAATAGTAGGGTTAAACCTAAGCTGCTCCTCATTTATATAAAGAAATCCTAATATCGCTAAAGTAAATTATAGTCCGTCTTTATTAATATTAAATAGTAATAATACGATGCCTCCTACCTAGTTATACTCCTATAGCTATATAATAGATCTATAGAGGGTAAAGCCTAGGACAAAGCGACGAGTGTCCTAGGCAGCGAAAACTTCTCTTACATATTTTCCTAAATTAAACTATACCTACGAGGCTATATTAGTGTTTAAATTACTCTTTAGCTCTCCTAGTATAAGTATATACAACTAATAGTATTAAGAGCTTTCGCTAGCTATTAGATTATCTATAAAACTAATATCTAGCTTTCGCTTTACTATAGACCCTTATAAAGGCTACTTAGTATATATAATAAGCGTTTATCGTATCTTTAGGGCGGACCCGTGCTCCTCTATAAAGCCTAAAAATGATTTAATTAGGTTATTAAACCACTCTAGGATATTATCTTGCTTTGCGCTTTTAGGCTAGTTACGCTAGCCGCCCTTAGCGTACAGTAGATTATCCCCTTCCTTGCATTTCTTGAAAACGGCGGCGCTTGCCTCTTTAAGACCTTCTACTCCCCTAAAGAATGCTTTATATAAGCTAGGAATCCCTATATAAAGAGGGCCTAGCTCCTCCTTTAGAATATTATCTATATATTTCCTATATTTAGATAAGTTAGTGAAGCTACTTATATTACGTAGATATAGGATTTAAACGTAGAATAGTAGCGGTTAGGGGGGAGGCGTAGACTCTATTATAACGGTATAGACCTTTTTCTAGATAACCTCGTTAGGTTAAATCCAAAAGATCGCATTTAGAAGAGGTAGGAACCGTTTAATATTAAAGTTATTAGAGTTAACTACTAAATTAAGTCTTAACAGATTACTAAGGAGGTTTTTATTGCTACCGTTAGATAGTAATAAATAAGAAGCGGGAAGGCTCTATAGAGCTAGTATTAGATTAAGCAAAATATCTTTTAGTTCTGCGAGCGTTAGATGGAAACTTGTAATAGGTATATTAGCAATTACCTTTATTACCTATCTAGTGCAACAAGTCTAAAGAGCTAGAGATATCTAGATCCTAACAAGCTAAGTTAAATAAATCGCGAAAGTTATTTAGTCCTTCTCCAATAGGTTTTGTTTTAATTATCTCTAATTAGGAGAGATTTGCTATTATAGGTAAACGCGCCGAGATCTATATTAGGAGGGCCGATATAGTAGGCAGGTAGGTAGATAAGAAGGGGAGATTAAAGAGGCTAGTATATAACGGATGGTATAATAGCAGATAAGTGTAGCGAGGTCGAGTATACGTTAGGCGCGTCTTATAATAAGGAAATAACTAGGGAGAAAAGTATAAGGAAGGAAGTAAGGTATAAGTAAACGCAGGGACAATTGGGTGCGGAAAAGTCAAGCCGATTTAACGTGGCTTAGACTAAGGCTTTATAGGGCTTAGTTAAATGCTAAGCTATAATAGCCGTAGGCAGCGTTTTCTAGTCTATAACTAATTATACTTATTAGTTTAGGTTTATTCTACGGCGCGTAAGGCTCTAATATAGCGGAGCTCTTATATAGTAAGGCTAAAGGGGCGCCTAAGAACGGGTTAACTGTGGGGTTAGTTATATAAGCGCCTATAAACGATTATATAGCTTATCCTAAAACAAGCTAAACCTAATATACTAAATATAGATATAGTCAACCTCTTTTATAGCGGTTAATTGACCTATTTCCTAAAAATAGGTTCTAGTTCTTAGAACTAGATCCAGTTTTTAGAATTACGCCCTTTTTATAGTAGTTAATTAGCCTATCTAGTTTTTAGAATCGCAATTTAAGCCAGGACTAAAAATAGTCCGTTTAGCTCAATACTATATACCTTTTTAGTTACGTTTAGTACGTCTAGAACCTAAAATCGGGATATAGTCTTTAGAATTAGAATATAGTTTTTAGAATTAGATCTAGTTTTTAGAACAAGATCTCGTTTTTAGTTAAAACTTAGGTCAATATTAAGGGGTAGATCCTCTATTTATTCTTAACATTCCCACCCCATTAATATAAAATTTAGAGTCAATTCGTACCCTAGTCATCCTATAAAACGCTAGTAGGCCATTAATTATCTAGTACTATAGTAATATATCCAAAGCAAAGTCACTACTAAGGTCAAAGCGAGCTATAAATAAGAATTTTCAAAAGTAAAAGGAGAACTTTTTACAAAGGGCTAATAGATTAAAGCGAGACTATAACATAGATTGCTATATCCTAATACGGCGCAACAGTCGATTTTATATCTATATATCTATAGATTAACCTTTATAGCCTCCAAACCTATAAGACCTAGTAGGCCCTCTTCTCTCTATTACTATACAGACTACTAACTACTTTAAAGGAAATTTTCTATTCTGCACTAGTTAAAAAGACGCTAGTATATTTTAACTAGGTTAAAGAGGGTAGGCCGATAAAGGCTAATTCTATCCTCTACTAGTAAAAGAAGACGCTAGTAGAAAGTGACTAGACTTAAATACGTAACAGGGGAATATAGTTCTGCTCGCTTTAGACGCTAAGCTTAGTTAGATCTACTAACTTATTACTAATTAAGCATATAAAAGCGGCAAATACTTACTATAAACTACAGGGCTAGTTCTAGCTTAAATCTAATATACAAATTTCCTTTAACAAGTAAATGATATAATAACTAAAGAGCGTACTATTTAAGCTAATAAATTTCCTCAATTCTACAGACTTCTCTATCCTTAGGCTAAGCGTGCCCTTTTCCTCTTAGATGCCGTAATCTTGTTTCCAGCCTTTGCAACCCATTTATCTCCGTAATCTAAAGTTTTATTATAGCCTCTCTTAAGAGTATAGATTTCGTTTTAAAACCGCCTAATAATATTTCTTATTTCTTTCCAGTCACTTCTTAGGCTATTAATCCGATTATTAACCTTCCCTAGATAACTTATAATGTAGCAGTTACTTTCTTTAAGGCTGCTAGCTTTCCCATCGAGTTAGCTAAGTCTATAGCTAAGTTAATTAACTAAGCTACCTAGTCTCTCTATCGCCCCTAATAGAGTAAGCTAGGGGTTAATAAGCTTTATTAGAAGGAGTTACTAAGCAGACTATATTAAGACGACTTCTTTATCTTATTAGTACAGGGTAAGTATTTCCTTATAGTTCTTTCCACATTAGCCTTATCGTTCTCTAAATTACTCTTGCGTTCCAGTACTAACTAGATATCCTACTTATATTAGTAAGCTAGTAAACAGGTAAAACTACGGGGAAGCAGCTATTGTATACCCGCCCTACTATATTAACAGCCTTATTAGAGCCCTTAGGATTAGAAGCAAGCGGTATATCCTAGCTCCGTTAGCGGTATCCTATAAAGGATTTAATATTTAGAGTATACCTTAATCCGATATAATATAGTATCTACTATTATAGCGTCTAAGTCGCTTATTATTAAAGATATAAGGCAGCTAATAGTTTAAGTGTCTTTATAAAAAAGTAAGAAGGGATTTCCTTAAAGGATACTATACTTAATATAGGTCTAGTCAAAGGATATAGAGGCCTTTTATATCCTACTCCTCTCTACCACTTAGCTAATAGGAGAGCTAATAGTAGGCTCCGCTTTAACTGTGCCTTAAAAGTCGAGCCGATTTACTAACTTAGGGATACTGGTATAGTATTACGAATACGCTATAATACGGCCATAATAGGAGTATAATCCTTCCCTATCTATACCTTACTTTGCTATACCTCTATAGGAGGGTTATATTAAATAACAAGGGCTAGCATTAACCCCTTTCTTTTAATTATTCCGAGACGGCGATATAGAGATAGCTAGTTAAGCGTTGCTTTATATAGCAATACCTATCTAGTTACGTAGCTTTACTTAAGCCCTATTATACGCCTTAACGCAACTTCCTATCGCCTTAATAGCTAACAAGCCTAGCTTAAGGTTAAGATAAGGTAAATAGGCAACTTAGCTTTTAGATAGCCCTAATAGTATAGGGTTTAGAGGCGTTTATATAAAGTTGTAAACTAGAACCGGAAGCTAATAATAACCCCCTAATAACGCCTTACCTAGCAGGAATAGTATTATATAGTCCACTCCTAACGCCCGCCTTTTATAGAGTAGGATACTACTTAAGCAGAAGACTTATCTTAGCTAGTTAATCTTATATATTTACTCCCTATCTATAGTAAAGGAGCTGTTAGTACGTTATAGGGTGGTTTAATTAGCATTCTAGCTAAGCCCTTTATAAGCGCTCCGCCTTATACAGGCGGTATAATAACTCCTATTAATCTGCCTTATGTTAAGGGAGGACTTATATTTAAGATACTAAGTAGCCGGTACTTAGAGGTATATAGACTTATACCCTTATTTATACGTTCTACTACGTCCTTATTTCTATAAGTAGTCGGTTTACTTTTTACTTATTATTCGTCTATTAGAATACTCTATCTTCTCCTTTTTTTACTAGCTATTCTATCTAGTTATTAATACTAATCCTCCTCTCCTCTATAATAACTATTCTAGAATTTGCTTTAGATCCTTGCTTATGAAATTAACTAAAAAAAAAAGCTAAACACACTATTATGGATTTAAAGCGTTGGTGTTAGCCTAAGTACTATTGGACTTCTTAGTCTTTACTATATATAGGTACCCTCCAAACTATAAAATTACCCTTCTCTATTGTGCTCTTTCTAGGAATAATTAACACCTATACTTATAATAGTATATTTAGATCTAGTAACACTCTTTAAAGCCTATTAAGCAGCCTAGATAAGGTTTAATAATAAATAACCTAATAAAGAGGCCGGTATAGGCCTGCGAAGATCCTGATATCTTAAGCTAACAATTAAGGAGGAAAGGCTAAAAGCAGCTTTAAAGCGTAAGATACCTACTAAGGATTAAGTTTGTGCTATCTTATTTGGTTTATAGATAAATATACTTCTTCTTACTATTCCCGTCGGCTTTATAGTTAATTATCTTTACGTTAACGGTATTACCGTATTTATCGTTAACTTTATTGCTATTATTCTGCTTGCTATAATACTTAGTTCCGCTACTAAAGAGATTACGCTCCGCGCCGGTAATATATTAGGTGGTCTTTTAAATATAACTTTTAGGTACGTTTCTCCGCTTCTTATTTGTCCTAATATTATCTAATATTTAGCGTAGAAACGCTATTAAATTAATTATCTCTATTTTAGCCCTAACTAAGGGCTAGATTACTATTATTAAAACTTCCTTAATTAGTAGTATGCTTTTAAACTTACTCCTTATCCTTAGTATATACTTCTTTTTTAGAGGCATTAACTAGATAGAATAATATTTTAATATGACAGTAGCAGATACTGCGGCCGGTCTTTTAGCTCTATACATTAGTAGTCTAATTATTCTAACCGCCTTCTACTCTATGCTATTAAGTAAGTTTAATAATAGCTTTAAACCTATAATAGATACTAACCCACGTAGTCACGAGCCCTAATAGCTCTATATTTATTTAGGAGCTTTCCCGCGGAATAGCCGTTATTCTCCTAATTATATACGTTTGCTACCTTATATTTTAATTAAAGTTATATACTAAAATGTATAATACTCTAAGCTAAAGGGCTCCTAAGCGTAAATCCTCCTAAGTTAAGCAGGGTATATCTCTCCGTAGTATTATATAGATTGGTGCTAGAGCAGCAGCTATATCTGGAGGCGGAGTAAACTAAGAATAGCTTATATAGGATTTAAACGTAGAAAATAAAGATAACGAGATTAAGGAGCCCTAATTAACGATCTAGGGTATAATTATAACCCTTAGATTCTCTATTACGTTAGTCGCCTTCTATTCTAAGTTTATAGTTAATAGTATTAGTAATATTATAGTAAGCGGCACTATCTCTACTACTTTTATCGGTCTTATCCTACTCCTAATCATTAGGAACGCTGCTAAGTATATAATAGTGGTTATAGTAGCTTATAAGGATAAAATAAGTCTAGTAATTAATATTGCTATTAGATCTAATATATAAATCACTCTTCTAGTTCTCCCCTTTATTATTATACTTAGTTAGATTATAGGCTAGGATTGTATAACGCTTTATTTTAATACCTTTCTAATCACTGTTTTATTTATTACTGTGCTCCTAGTAAACTATCTTATCTAGGATAGTAAATCTAGCAAGTTTTCCTTTCTATATAGGTAATCTACTCTAACTAATACTAAAATAGACTGGCTTAAAGGCGTTCTTATTATAGCAATCTATACTATTATTGCAGTT
>Ga0193728_1002198_pt1 | contig 10056 bp, 7 predicted proteins | sample U1c1metaG_FD_143037 | JGI IMG/M metagenome (GOLD analysis project Ga0193728, IMG submission 143037) | Soil microbial communities from a riparian zone of the East river system, Colorado, United States - U1c1 | ecosystem: Environmental > Terrestrial > Soil > Riparian zone | place: USA: East River... | reverse complement strand
TCAATGATCGGGTGACGTCGCGGGGGTACGGTCAGAGTTGCCCGTGACTCGCGAGCAATCAGGAGTGAAGCTCAGAGATCTGCGAGTTCGAGAGTCACATCCGCGTTTTTCCAAGCGGCCTCAAATTCTCTTCGAACTTCTTCCACCGCGGCGGTCTTCTGGGCTTCCAAACTGCTCAGAAGGCCAAACAGCGACCGGGGATTTCGGGGATACTGCTCGAGATCGGCGCGAAACACAGCTTCCGCTCGATCCGCGTGACCGTTCAAGAGCAATGCCGCACCGAGGGACTCCCGGACCGGATAAAACCATTCGGGTGGCTCGCCATAATAAAGTCCGTCCTCGATTTCAACCGCCTTCTCCCAATGCTTGATTGCCCGTTCATTTTCGCCGTGGGCGGCGGCAATTCTAGCGTCCAGGATGTTTGCAGCGAGCTCCAGAAAGGTTTGAGCTTTGTTGCCATAGAAGCTGAATTCCATGCCCGCAGTTGTTTCCTTGCGTGCGCTCTGCAGGATTTTCCGCTCAGTTTCCGCCAATTCCGTTTTGCCCTTGGCGGCAAACGCAGATCCGCGGGCAAAATGCCAGAACGCCGTTGTCATCGACAGGGTCGCGTCTGGGGGTGGTAGCTTCAGAATCTCGTCCCATCGATGAAATCGCACGAGGACAAAGATCGGCGTGGGCAGGTAGGTTTCGGCGATAGGCATATGGTGGATGATTGGACTGGCGTGCTCAACCAACTCACCCGCAGCCTTTTTTGCGTGGGAAAAGTTACCTGCCATGCTGGAGGAGGCAGCAAGAAAGTGCAGGTTGTGACAGTAATACATCATGTCGTACATGCTGCCGGTCGTGCCGCTCTCTCGCAGATACACGCTGTCAATCACTGCCCCGTGCTCAGTGCTGCGCGCTGAGGCGGAGTAGTCGCCGATGCGCATGTAAATGTGCGCGGGCATATGAACCAGATGCCCGGCTGAGGGCACAAGCGTCTCCAACCGTGTAGCGCTGGGAATAGCTCGCTCAGGATGTGGCGAAGCCTCCACAGCGTGGATGTAATAGTGGTTTGCTCCAATATGCTCTGGATCACGCCGCAACACGGATTCCAAAACCGCAACGATCTCGTCTGTGTCTTCGGCCGGCCGGCCATCCAAACTCCACAACTTCCAAGGGCGCAGGTCCATCAGACTTTCTGCGTACAGGGTAGCTGCGTCCAGGTCGTCTGGGTAGCGCTTGTGTAATTCTCGCATCGTCTGGGCGTAGTCGGCGTCGAGCTTCCTCAAATCGATTTTGGCGTCAGACGAATAGCGCTTGGCTAGAGCCTGAATGTAGGCGCGCTCGCTTTCCGTTGCACCCGGGCCGAGCGACAACGCGTTCCGTATGGCTTCGTACGCAGCCTTTTCGTGAGGCGGGTCGACATCCAGATTGATGCATGGACCTAGCGCCAATGCCACGCCCCAAAACGCCATCGCCGACTGCGGATCCAATTCTGCCGCTCGCCGGAACGCCCGAGCCGCTTCTTCATGGTTGAAGGCGAAGACCAGTGTGAGCCCCTGGTCGAAAAGCCGCTGCGCTTGAGGGTTCTTCGTGGAGATCCTGTGGTGATGTTGGCCCATACTGGGCATCAGGTCTGGGGGCCTTGACTGGGCGAACAATGAGCAGACGCCCCCTAGGAACGCAAGTACCGGCGCCAGAAGTTTCATCCGGATTCTCCAGGCGTTCAAAAACTCACTGATGTTTAGCTCACTTCAGATGCTTATACCACGTATGCGCCCAAGGCACCGGGTGGATTGTCGGCAACCCTTACCTGATCGCGTTACGTCAGAGTTGCCCGTGACTCCCCCGAGAAAACGCCGCGAGCCTTCGTTCGATAGACGAGCGCGGTCGGACCTTGCGGCGGATCAGCGCGTGCCCACAGTGTGGGATCGTCACATGGGAAACGACCGCTGGCTATTCACGTTGGAGCAACTGAGTAGTTATGCGGGCGCCGCGGCGGTGGCGGGCAGGGTGAACTGAAAAGTTGCACCGCTCCCGGGGACACCCGTGGCCCACAAGTGACCGCCGTGCGACTCGATGATCGAGCGACTAATGGGCAGGCCCATACCAGTTCCGTTATCCTTGGTCGTAAAGAATGCTTTGAAGATCTGGTCCGTCTGCTCCGGGCGCAATCCCACACCGGTATCGCTGACCGAGACCTGCACCTGACCGTGGTCGGCTTCTGACGTGATAGTAAGCTCACCCTCGCCAGTGGTTTCCTTCATGGCATCGATGCCATTGAGCATGAGGTTCATGAAAACCTGCTGGAGTTGGACACGGTCTGCCATGACCCTGGGAAGATCTTCAGCAAGCTCGATGCGGATAGAGATCGAATAACGGTTCGCTTCGCTGCGTAGCAGGACAATCATTTCTCGAATCACATCATTTACATCAACCAATTCCCGCTGCAGCGCGCCCTTCTTGAACAGCAGGCTGATTCTGCTAATAATGTCCGCCGCGCGCGTTGCGTCTTTGACGATTCTGGCCGCGGCTTCGCTGGCCTCTGGCAGGTCGGGGACATCGCGACCAAGCCATCGCAAGCAGGTTTTAGCGTTTGTTAATGCCGCGGAAATGGGCTGTTTGATCTCGTGTGCCAGGGATGCGGTCAACTCGCCCATGGTGGTCACGCGACTTAAGTGCGCAAGATCAGCTTGCACCTGCCGGAGTCTCTCGCGCTCCTCTTCGGCCCGCTGGCGCTCGGTGACGTCGATTACGGTACCGACGTATTCGACGAGTTCGCCGGATGAACTGAAAACGGGATGGCCTACTGTATGGATTTTCCTGATCTCGCCGCCGGGATGCACGATTTGGTAATCGAACTCGAACTCGGTCTTTTCACGGCCTGCTCTCTCCAACTCTTCCATCGTCTTAGCTCGATCGTCCGGATGAATGCGCTGAAAGAATGTTTCGGCGCGCGGCTGTCCGTCGTGGGGATCAAAACCCAGGACGCGATAGCATTCCTCGGACCAGTAGCGGATCTCTCCCGCTCCGGGAGCACCTGCCCAACTGCCGGTGTGGCTGAGCCGCTGTGCTTCCAGCAGATAACTCCTGCTCTGCCGTAACGCTTCCTCCGCCTGCTTTGCTGCGGTGACGTCGATCGCGGTCCCGCCAAATTCTATGAGGTCGCCCGACTCGTGCAAGACAGGACGGCCAATGGTGTGGAGGTGCTTGATCGTTCCGTCTGGAAGAACAATGCGGTAGTCCACTTGAAACTCGGTTTTCTCAATTTCGGATTTTTCGAAAAGGTCCACAACGCGCTTGCGATCCTCAGGGTGGAACCTATTGAAGAAGAATTCCGTATTCGATGTGTCATCATCAGGCTTGATGTCGTGTATCCGATAGATTTCCGGAGAAACTGTGACGGCGCCCGACGCAACATCATGTCGCCAACTGCCGGTGTGGCTTAGTTTCTGCGCCTCGAGCAAAGACTCTTCACTGCGGCGCAGTTTTTTCTCCACGTGCTTGCTCTCCGTGGTATCCATCACCGCTCCAACAAACTCGAGCTCCCCTGACTCACCTCTTTGCGCACGAGCCACAACGTGGACATGTTTGACCGCACCATCTGGCATCACCAAGCGAAATTCATGCTCAAAGTCCTTTCCATCCCGCGTCGCGCGCTCGATTGTTTGTGACACCAAGGGCACGTCTTCCGAATGGACGCGTTGGAGAATAAGTTCCACGGTGGGTTTCATAGCCCGGTCATATTGGAAGATGCGAAAGGTTTCCTCGGACCAACGAATCTGGCCAGTCGAAACGCTCCAGCCGAAGCTGCCGGTTTTGCTTAGTCGCTGCGCTTCGGCTAAGTAGGCCTCGCTTTGCTTTAGGGTGGCGTAGAGATCTTGCAGGCGGCTGGCAGTGTCGTTGAAGACATGCCCAAGATGAGCGAGTTCATCTTTACCGGTTACGGACACTTGATGTTCAAACTCCCCGCGCGCCAATGCCTTGGAGCCTTGCACCAATCGCGCCAGCGGTTGCGTGATACTGCGGGTAATGGCCAGGCCGAGGGTAGCGGCGATCAGCAACGTAAAGACGGCGGTCAGCGGCACAACCCAAAAAACAAGACGTCGCACGCGCCTAATGTTCAGCACGGTTTCAGCCTGCTGTTCGCTGGCCTCGTGCTCGACTTTCTCGACAAGCTTCGAGGTTAGCGATTCGAGTGGTCGTACCTGGTTCGCCAGGCGCAGGTGCACAGCGCGCCAGTCGCCGGATGCGGCCAGTGTGGTGATAGCCTCAAGCTCCGATGGCAGCGCGCTCTGAATGACGTGCAGGGTAGGCAGGACGGTCGGATCTCGCCGGGGGTCCACGGGCGGAAGACTGAGGGCTTTCGTTGCGCGAAGGATGTCCCCTAGAACCGCGGCACGAAGAGGTCCAGCTTCCATCAGTAATCGATCGGCATCTTCGGCGTCGGCGAGCCCCTCCAGCTGATCATGAAACGCTAACAAACTACTATGCACGCGTAAAACCGCAACTAGCTTCTGGTCGATATCGTTCAGGCGCATTGCCTGGGCACGGACCACGTAGAATTGCCAAAGAATAATGGCATCCGCGACTAACATCGACATGATGATGAAAACGAAGCCGAGTATCAGACGAGGGCCAATGGCAAGGCGGCCGGAATGAACGGTTTTCGCTTCAGCGTGTTCAACCCAACGTGTTGCAGTGTGAAGCCCCATCGGTTGTTCCTATCGAGCTATCGCTGGGCTCGAATTCACGCCACGTCTTTCACCCTTGGTTTCACCCTTTGGTCTCACCGTTTACGCGCGAAACGGAAGCCGGTCCGAGAGGTTATCGGGACAGAATTCTATTCCGGGTGTACTGATTTCTCCAGGGGCGGTCCCTTCTTGAAACCGGTGATGCGAACCAATTCGTTCTCCAGGGCTGCGGCAGTTTCGGGAGCACTCTTCTCGCCAGTCAGGACGGAGTGCACTGCCTGGATATAAGCGTCGCTGACTTCCTGGTATTTATTGCTAGCGACATTCGAAGGACGCGAAACCATGCCAGTGCGAAACGCTTGATTCAAAAGTTCAAAACGGGGATTTGCTTCGAGTACTTCAGGCAGGTTGTAGAGTTCCGGTAACGTGGGCGGCTGCGAAACCACGCGGGCGCGCTTTTCCTGCACGTCCTTGCGAGTCAGATAGCGGATCAGCTCTACTGCTTCACGAGGATGAGGCGAGAATCGGGAAACTGACAAGCCCCATCCTCCCAAGGTACCAGCAGTACCTGCCTGACCACCGGGCAGCATGGCTATATCGAAATTATTTCGAATTTGCGACCCCACGGCCTGGCTGTTGAAGTACGCTGACGGCCAATGCCGCATGAATGCCGCGTCGCCCGCGACCCAAACGTTTAGCGAATCCCACTCTCTGTATCCGGCTACGCCTGGGGGTGAGATGGAACCAACCCAGTGCGCCGCCCTTTGCCACGCCCTGATGGCCTGCGGATTATTCACACTGATGGTCTTGTCCTGCTCGATGATCCGGCCGCCGCCTTCGGCGGCCTGCCATTCCAGGGCGTTGCAGGTCAACCCTTCGTCAGCCGCCCCTTGCCACACAAAGCCCCAAAACTGTTTCTTACCTTTGGCTCGCTCACCGGCCTGAATTCGCGCCGCCATGCTCTGCAGCTCGTCCCATGTCTTGGGTGGGTCAGGATAGCCATATTGACGCAGGAGATCGGTGCGGTAGTACAGAAGTCCGATGTCGGCACGATAGGCCACGGCCACCAGCTTGTTATCCACGATGTAGCCGGAGGCTATGGCCGGAAATTGGAGGGAGACGTCGTTGGCGAAATATGGCTTTAAATCCACGAAATATTCGGAGAGCATTCCAGGCCAGATTACGTCGATGCCGTAAACGTCAGGACCTGACGCGCCGGTCCCGAGCAGTTCTCGCCACAAAACTAACCTTTGCCGCGCGGAATCGGGAGACGGAAGGAGACTGACTCGAATTCCTGTTTCCTGAGTGAATTGTTGCAACTCCTGCTGGCGGGCCTCGCTGAACCTCTTGTCCGACCATTCCTCCAGAAGAGTTAACGTGACCGGTTCATGAACAGCTGGCCTCGTACAACCCTGCAGAAGCAATGAGAGCAACACAGTGCAAATAAGGCGTACCATCTTGCCACCCAGCGTACAGACCACGAATTTCCTGTGCGAGACTCTCAGGGAAGACACATCCCATATTCTTTACTTCCCGTTGGAGCACAGCCTAGCACGGACAACCGATTAATGAACGAGGGGCCGACAAGCCAGAACTTAACTGCGGCGCACCGGACTTCCGGGCAGACGTGCGCCCATTCCAGAGGGCTTTGTTGCACAGTCAAAACGCTAAGCGATTTTCTTCCAGAAGGTGGATTCGCGCGAAGCTAACAGGGTGTCTTTGCGGGCGTTCCAGCGCAAAAAATGAGGGGTTTGTTTGTGGGCGGCGTGAGCTTCGCGGCTGGACCAGATTTCATAAAACAAAAAATTCCCGGGCACGTCGGTGGAACGATGAAGGTCGTACAGGAGGCAGCCTTCTTCGTTTCTTGTGGGACGGACTAGAGCTGTGAGCTCGGCTTGGAGGAGCAACTCCTGGCCGGGTTTGGCGTGCATCGCTACCACCAGGGCGACCGCGTCTTTGGGGAGCTTCGCGGGTTTGTTTGGACGAGAGGATTTACGTTTGGTTGAGGTGCGGGATTTTTTCGTTTTGCGTTTGGCCATGGCGCGGGATTGTACTCCAAGTGCCAGAGGAATCGGAAATCGGACTGTAATTTCAAACGGCCTCAGTGAGTAACGTCGCGGATTAGTTTCGAGCTCACCACGCTGGCACTGCGACGATCAGCGAAAGCAGGAAGCAGAAGTTCAATTGAAAGACCCACCCTAAAAATCGAGGGTGGGGCACCCTCCGCGTAATTTTGATTGGTAAAAACTAGGCGGGGGCTTTGGCGGATTTGTCGGCGGGATGGATTACGACTTGGCGTTCTTCGCCCATGCCGATGCTTTCGGTGCGTACACCTGGGACGTCTTTAAGAGCGAGATGGACGATGCGGCGTTCGCGCGAGGACATGGGATTCAAGCGGAAAGGCTGGCGCGAAGCCTCCACGCGTTCGGCGGCAATTTTTGCGGTCATGCGCAGCTCTTCAAAGCGCAGCGCGCGATACCCGGCGCAATCAACGTGAATTTTTTCGTGGAAGGCAGGCTCGAGGCGCAACGCGCGGAAAGCCAGATGCTCGATGGCTTTCAGGACTTCGGCATTTCGCTCCAGCAGGATTTCTTTGTCTCTTCCGTCGAGGTCAGCGATGACTTCGGCGTGGCCTTCCAGGCCGGTGGTTTCCGGCGCAACGGCGCGGACACTCACTTTCAGGTCGAGGCCCGCGGCACGCACGCTGTCATCCAGAAATTTCTGCAGAGCTTCCGCGGTTGCGGTGCGGTCCAGCTTGCCATCGTGGATGAGATTCGGAATCATCGGCCCCTGGAACGAAGTGGTGTGATTACGCGCGGTTCTTTTCGCCTATGATTTTTTGCCGCGAACCGGTTTTGTAACCGGAGCAGCGATTACCGGATGGTGGCGATTCAAGTACCACTGCTGCCCAATGCCAACGATGCTGCTGGTGAGAATATACACCGCCAAGCCGCTGGAGATTGGGGAAATCATAAAAATTCCCGCCATGGTCACGGGCATGATTTTCATCATCATCTGCTGCTGCGGGTCGGTGGAGGTCATGGGGGTCATCTTGGAGACGAGGTACATGGAGAGGCCCATCATGACCGGCAAAACGTAATAGGGATCGCGCGCGGAAAGGTCAGTGATCCAGCCGAACCAGCGGGCGTGGCGCATTTCGATGGCGAAGCGCAAAGCGTTGTTCAAGCCAAACCAGATGGGCATCTGCAGGAACATCTGGAAGCAGCCGCCAGCGGGATTGATTCCTTCGCGACTATAGACGGCCATGACTTCTTTGTTCATTTCCGCTTTGCGCGGATCGTTCAATTTATATTTTTTGTAACGCTCCTGGATGGCTTTAATTTCCGGGCCGACGCGCTGCATCTTCATGGTGGTTTTGTAGCTGGAGATGCGCAGCGGGAACAGCGCCATGTTGATGACCAGAGTGAGAACGACGATGGCCCAGCCCCAGTTGGGAATGTATTTGTGCAGCCACTTGAGCATGTGGAAGATCGGGTCGGCGATGAATTCCAGCCAGCCAAAATTTACGAGGCCGTGGAGCTGCGGATTCATGTGCTTCAGCTCGTCGTAATCTTTGGGTCCAACGTAGACGCGTAACGCTAGGGCTTGCGGGCCGGAGGCGGTGGCGACTTCTGGGACCGGTTCAGCGCCGGGCTGGCCGTTGATTTGCGCGGGATGAAAATCTTTCCAGTAGCGGGTCTGCAGCGTTCCGGGAGCAGCGCCGTTGGGAGGAAGAAACGCGGCGGTGAAGTAGCGGTCTTCTATGCCGGTGAAGTCCTTGCCGCCTTGCCAGACGCCGGGGCCCCAGTGGTCCAGCCCTTCGAGTTTTTTGTACGGGAAGTTAATGATTTTTCCGCTTTCGCTGTAGTAGGTGGTGACGGTTTCGACCGGCGCGGGATTGGTAACGGTGAGGTCGCCGAATCCGCCGAGCCAGGCGAGCCCGGACGGGATGGCCTTGCCATCGAGTTTGGCGGTGACGTCAACGCGAACCACGTAACTATTCTCAAAGCTAAAGCGCTTGGTAACTTCGAGGTGGCCGTCGCTCCAGAAAAATTCCACGTTGGCGGGCGCGGAGATCTCGCTTAGCGTCAACTTTGGTGGTTCGGGGATCGGTGCCCCTGGGGCTGAGGTCACGACTACGGCGCGTGCAACTCGCGTCTGGTATAGGCCGGTATTGGCGGCCTTTTCCAAGTCTGCATTGTCTAGCACTACCGAGAAAGGCCAGCCTCCGATTTGTTCTGCGGCTCCCGGGTGGACGACATCCAAGACGCGCTGCGGCTTGTTGTCGTCCATATATTTGTTGAGCTGCCAACTTTTAACTACCGCGCCGCGATTGGAAATTTCCACGCGATAGAGATCGCTTTGAATGACGATGGAACGCTCTTGGCTATCGGATCTCGCGGAAACCGGGGTAACGAATGCGGTTGGCGGATTCTTGCCGGAAGACGCTTGTTTGGAGGTCGCGTCGGAAGTTGCAGGTGAAACTGCGGATGGCGTTTGCGGCGCGTTGATTACCGGCTTGGGTTGCGGCGGGACGACCGGCGGCTTGGGCGCGAAATATTTAATCCACAAAAGGATTACCAGCATGGAAAGCAGTGAGGCGCCGAGAATCCTCATCTCCGGCGATTGCACGCCTTTTTGCTGCGGAGCACTCACGAATGCACCTCGTCCGGAATCGGATCGTAGCCAAATCTGCGAGAAAAAGGATGACAGCGCGCCAGGCGTTTCATGCCAAGCCAAACGCCGCGCGGGACGCCGAAGCGCTCGATGGCTTCATAGGTGTATTGCGAACACGTGGGATGGAAACGGCAATTTCCCGCGAAGAGCATCGAGAAGTACGCTTTGTAAAAACGTAGCGCGAGAAGCGCGGCTCGCACAGGAAACGATCGCGCGATTTTCTTTTCCGAGGCTGTAGGCGGGGTGTTCACGGATTCTGCAACAGGCGCAACAGATCGGCGGTCAACGTGGAATGATCGGAACGCGCCACGATGTTCTTCGGATGAATCACAATGTCCCATCCTGGTGGTATCTCCAGACGATGACAACGAACAGCCTCCCGCAGGCGACGGCGAATACGATTGCGCACTACCGCGCCGCCGAGAGCCTTTTTAATGCTGAAGCCGAAGCGGCTCTGCGGCAATTGATTGGCGCGAAAAAAAGCAACGAAGTGAGAGCTGGAACGCCTTCGACCGGCGCGATAGACAGCGTCGAAATCTCCGCGGCGCACCAAGCGCGCGGCGCGCGGAAATTGAAGGCGTGGCACTTCATTCGGGCGTGAGGCGATGACGGCCCTTCTTACGGCGAGCGGCGAGGACTTTGCGGCCTCCCGCGGTTTTCATGCGCGAGCGAAAGCCATGCGTTTTGGCGCGGCGTCGTTTAC
>Ga0193728_1002197_pt1 | contig 10072 bp, 7 predicted proteins | sample U1c1metaG_FD_143037 | JGI IMG/M metagenome (GOLD analysis project Ga0193728, IMG submission 143037) | Soil microbial communities from a riparian zone of the East river system, Colorado, United States - U1c1 | ecosystem: Environmental > Terrestrial > Soil > Riparian zone | place: USA: East River... | reverse complement strand
AAACGCGACCGTGAACGGCGAGAACTGGCCCGCCTGGATGCTCGTGGTGCCTGCCGTGAACGACGGGTTGAACTGCGGACCGAAACAATTCCTGTTGATCTCAAACGCCGAGGACGGGAAGATGTCAGAGGTGAACGGCGTGCTCCATGGTTCGAGGTCCATGCTCGTGCTCACCGCACCACACGTCCTTGGATTCGCCAGCGTCGCCCGGGAGCCGCCGCCCAACGTCAGCTTCAGGGCGCTGAACGGCAGCTGCGGATTGTTGTCGAAGGTCGCCGTGATCTGCCCCGTCTGCTGGTTGACCTGAGCCGTGCCTTCGAGCTTCACGACGATGCCGTTGTCGCCTTCGCCGACGACCTGCAAGAACAGGCGTACCATCCGGCCCGACTGCGCGTCCTGCGGGCTGCACGGTTGACAGAGCGGTTCAGCCAGGTACACCTGCCCGGTCAGCGGCAGTGGCAGCGCGGGCGTCTCGATCTGCACCGTCCCGACCTGCGACTCACGCGGACATGCCCCCGGCGCCGCAGGCATCTGTTCACGCGGGCCAGACCCGAAGAACTGCGCGTTCGAGCACGCCCCCAGACCCCACGCCGCCGAGGGCGAGATCACGGTCCCCATCGGCAGCGTCGTGACGACCTTCTTCACGTACGGTTGCGAGAGCGCTTCGGGGTCGTTGCCCTGCGGCACTTTCAGGTTCAGCGAATAGCCCGCGGGGGCGCCTGCTTCCAACGTGTCCGGCAGCATCGAGAAGGAGCCCGCGAACCCCAGGAAGCTACACCCGCTCATCGTCCCCATCGAAGCCGACGCCCCGCTGAACGCGCCGGGAGCGACCCACGAATCGACTGACACGGACGCCGTCAACGGACTAGCACATTGAGTGGGGTTACTCAACAACGGGACACGGGTCCCACCACTCAAAGGACCACCAAACGGCAGCGTCGAGCCGCCTTCTTCGTCGATTCGTCCTGGTCCCTGATGATCGGCGGGAACACCCCAGATCGTCACGGTCGCCGACAGCACCGGCTGAGCCTCGCTCAGTTGCGGGGCGGTCACACGCACCGCGTAGTTGCCATCAGACAGCACGCTCGTGTCCAGCCGCACGGGCACGCTGTTCTTTACGAAGAACTCGAACGCCGCGGGCTCCCCGGGGGCGGGCGGGATGTTGAACACCCGCGCGATCGGGATATTCAGCTGATTTTCGAGGTTTGGGTCGGTGGATCCCGAGGTGGTGATGACCGCCACGCCCACCATCGCGTCGCGGCTGGATTCCGGGCCAGGACCCCCGGCGCATTCGAACGTCTGGATGTGAGACGGCTTACAGCGGGGCATCCCGACCGTGTTGCCAACCGCGCCGGGCGGCAGATCGAACCTCACATCCCGCAGGTCTGCCGTGGGATGCGAGGGCCGCGCCGTAGTCAGCGAGAACGATGTCGTCACGTTCGAGTGCGCGCCGGCCTGCTGAGAGGAGGCGGCGGCGATCACACTGCCCGGAGCGATGCCAAACGGCGCTCGGGTGGAGCTGACCTTCATCGTGTTGCTGACCGACGCGACCCCTTCGGCCCCGCCACCGGAGACGCTCGCCTGGTTTACCGCGCTCCCGACCGCCCCCACCCGCACGGTGATCCTTGCTTCGATCACGTCGCCCGCGGGCGCCACGCCAGGGTAGGTGCACGACAGGACCGGCGGGTGTGAGCAGGACATCCGTTCTTCGTTGTAGGATTCTGCCCCGTAATACTCGCCGGCCCTAATGCCGGTGGCTGTCAGCCCGGGCCCGGGTGAATCGGTGATAGTAACCGGGCTGCCATCGGTGTCTGCGCCGCCGACGTTGATCGCTTTCACCGTGATCTGCCCTTCGCCCGACGGTGGCAGGTTCGTCGGTTCTGCGACGGAGACGATCCTCCACTCCGGCTTACTCGACGCCGACGCGGAAGCGGGCGCGAGTGCCACCATCAGGACGATGCCGGCGAGAGCGCCGCGACTCAGCAGCTTGAGGGCCCTTATCGCCATTACTTCCTCCGCCGCTTCGAGTGCGCGTGTAGCCTCTTCGGCGCTTTCCGCGTGCAGTGACTCTTATTTCTCACGAAGCCCTTCCGGCAGCGATTGACCTTGGCTTTGGGTTTCACGGCCGGTGCCGCCGCGGGTTCGGGTGTGGGGTTGCCGAGCCCGTTGAACGTCGCGCTCGCGGGCGAGCCCAGCAACGAGGGCACACTTGGGGGGCCCTGGCAGACGTCACCCTGACAGGGCACCGCCGCGGGAGGCGGATTGTCGCCTGGCCGTGGGATCCGTGCGTCATAGACGTCAAAGGCGAAATCGTTATCCCCGGGGACGAGTTCACTCGTCGTTGCGATGAAGACATCACCACCGGATTCGCTGTTATCCAAGAACAGCGACGGGTCTTTGCCCGACCCCGATGAGATCAGGAAGATCCTGCCGTTCTGCCACTCATAGACGTCACGCTGACCGTTATTATCCTGCGGCACCAGCGGGTCAGCGGTGTCGAAGAAGATGCGACTGCCATCGGCTGAGATACCGCGGGTATCGGTAGGGACGTCGGGTTCGCTCGCGAGGGTGACACGGCCACCGACGCCAAACGTGTTGTCCTGCTGGGAGAGCACCGCATCTTTGGTGGGCGCGACCCCCGCGGGGGGACACGACACGCAGCCCAATTCGTTTGAGGTGAAGTCGTAGCGGAAGACCTGCATCCAGCCTCCCGCGTCGTTGAACCCCGCAATCGGGGCTTCGGCGGAGAACACGAGCACGTTGTTGTTGGCCACGAGCCGGGCCGGGCCGACACACGATAGTTCTTCACAAAGATGCCTGCCGGGGAGCTGGGCGATCGGCGTGACAGACCCGCCGTGCGGGCCAGCGGACCAGCGGTCGAGCTCCACGGGCGAGGTCGTGGAGTTCTCGAACACGAACGAGGACCCGTCTGCCACCACGGTGACGATCCCTGCGACGTGTGCGGCGACATATTCGAGCATGCCCGTGTCGACCGCGAAATCGTAGAGGCCGCCACCTTCGGGGGCTTCACCTGTCAGCCGATCGGAGCTCTTGAAGAACACGTGCGAGCCGTCCGGCGAGGCGTAACCGGACATCGGGTGCACGACGTGGTAATTTTCTATGCTCAGGTCTTCTCCGCCTTTGCGCGGCCCCGGTGGAGTGGCCGTTAGGCGGCCCACGCCGTTCGGCGCGGGTTCACCGACGTGACCCGGTAGCTGGGACTTCGAGACAAGCAGCGTCCGCTGTGTCCCGTCCGGATCGGTCTCATGCACGTACAGCTCGCCGCCGCTCGTAAAGAACACGCGCGACCCATCCATGGACACCTGGTTGCCGGTGGCAGCCGGACTGTAGTGACCAGCCTCGTTCTCTCCTACCGCCAACGCCGGTGCGCCTTTGGGATCGTACGACCCGTCGGGCAGCAACCCCGCATAGCTCAACACACCGTTGCGGAACTCGTAGAGGCCCCACTGCAGTTTGCTATTCTTAATCGCTTCAATATTTATACCTGGAACAAGCTGTCCAAGTCCGGAGTAGGCGAAATACACGGTGCTCAGGTCCGGCGAGGCCCCAAGCAGACTGACACTGTCAGCTCCTTCTTCCGTCAGGTGAACTTCTCCGCCGGCAGGCCGCGCGAGCCACACCGGTTCGACGAACGGGTCGGGGCCGGCGAGATACAGGTTCGTGAATGAGCCTTCGGGCGCGGCAGGGACGTCTTTTCCGCGAATACCAAAGATGACATGCGACATATCCGGAGAGAACTCCACCCATACGGGCGCCTGCCTGAGAAGACTTATCCCGGGGGCTTCGCTCAAGTTTTCCCCACTCGGCATCGCGGACCTGCTCCGCCAACCGGCGGCTGAGCGCTGCGCCACGAAGAGCTGGTTCACACCACTCGAGTTCACTTCCGACGCCGCCCCGTGCGCACCGAACGACATGGCGTTCCCGTCGGCGCGGCCATACTCGGCCCCCAAGGCGGGTATCACGAAGCCAAAGAACGTATATGCGCCCGATTCGTAGCCGTGCTTGTTCGCCGGAGAGACGAGCTCATAGACACGCCCATCGGGCAGCCCCGTCGCGCTCGGATAGGTAGGCGGCGGCGCGATCGTCGCGTACGCGCCGGCAACGGAGGGGAGCGTGGCGCAGAGCGCGCAAAGCGAGACGATGGCAGCACTGCGCGCGCCGTACAGTCCAGAGCGCGCCAAGGGCCCGCGAGCAACTCGTGTGAGTGTGAGTGTCTTCATTTCCCGGCCTTTCCGTCGCGCGATGGTTGATGGTCCGCCGAGCGGCAGCTGGGGGTGTTCACGGGGTTGGCGTTGACCGCGCGCTCGATCTCTTCACCGCGTGGAGTGAGCCGCCACGCGTTCGGTTCGCCCGTGGGTCGGTGGTTGTTACCGGAGGTGTTCTTGATCAGGCCGAGCCTCTCCAGGCGCGCGAGCAGCTTCGATATCTGCCCCTGGTCATACGTGTCGGCGGCCTCGCCGACCACGCGATTGCTCGCGCCGGGGTACTCGGCGATCGCGCCGAGCACACGCAACGTGCGATACGTGATCCGCATCGGCAGACCCTCCAACGGGTCACCCTCGACCGCTCCCCGTCCGTCCCGTCCGGTGCCGGGCCTTTTTTTCGGCGAATGCGCGCCCTTCGGCGCGGGGCGCTCCAGCTCGCGTCGCGCCGCCGCCCGGCCCTGATAGGGCAGCACGATCATGCCCATCAGCGGGTTCAACATGCTCAGGGTCCCCGCCGGATCATTCTGCGAGAGCCGGGTATGGATCACACCGAACACCGCGCCGATCACACCCTCGCCCGTGAGCGGCGCGATCCCAGTGATCCCCCCTGCCCGCGAACCGTCCTCGTGCAACCTTACGCTCAACCCCTTCAACACCTCCGCGCGACGCGCCAACACCCGCGGACCGGCACCCAACGCATCAACGACGAGCAGCGACGCGGCCCTCGGCTCCCCGTCGAAGAACACCAGCAGCTCCTCGAGCGCCCCACGGACGCGCTCACACCAATCACCACCGCCATCGCCATCGGCACCACCCGCGCTCTCCACGCGCTCGTACGCACCGAGCACCCGCTCACCGGCACGCGCAAGCGCATTCTCGAAGATCGCCATGAAACAGTCCTCGCGATCCTCGAACACGTCATAGAACGTGCGCCGCGACACCCGCGCACCACCAGCCACGCGCGCCACGCTCATCTTCTGATACCCGAACTCCGAGACGACCCTCACCGCGGCGCTCAACATTCGTGCGCGTTGCACCTCCGATACCCCCGCAGAGCCCTCACGCCCCACCGGACCCACGCCGCCACGCCGCGAAACACGCGTCGCCGCCTCACCACCACGACGACGACGAGACCCGGCCACCGAGGAGGACATCACGCGAGGACCCTCCCCACCGAACCACCAACATGTCGGGGAGCACACAACGGGGCCTGTTCGAGCGCCACCAGTGAAAAAGGGATAACACGGTGGCGCTCGAACAAACCCCGGGAAGGCTCAAACAAGTTCCGGGAAGCGCAATGAGAGAACAGAGCGCGGCGAGGGGAGGAGGCGCAGCGTGTTCCAGCTACGCCTCCAGGCGCGCGGCAACTCAGCTCGCCGTGGGCTTGCCGGCCCATCGTTGGTGTGTAAGCGAGGCTTCGGTCTCGCGTTACCTTGAGCGGGCGGCGAACATCATTGCGCGCGTGGCAGGGTCGCTTCGAACGTAGCGCGGGGCACGGGGTGTCATACCCCGCGAAGAGGCCGGAAAAGCGCGACGGTGCGGCGCTTAGATGAGGAGTGCTACCGGAGCAAGAGAGAGAGAGAGAGAGAGAGATGTGTCAGCGCTGCTGACGCATCTACCTACGGGCCCGTTCGAGCACGCGGCGACTCCCGACACGTCTGTCCCCAAAGAAAACACGCGAAAACAACCCCTCGTCATACGATCCGGCCCTCTCCCATACATCCCTGCTAAAGCGCTTGAAACCGATCCAGTGGACCGACCCAAACCCGATCTATCGTGCCCGACAACCCACGGTGGGAAGTCATGAACACACAAGAACATAACGCCACATGCACGACTTGTCAAGAGCGAACCGTCGAATGACACGCAGAACAGGATGACAACACACTGCGCTTGGCTCTACAAAGCAGGCAGACTAGGCTGCCCCGTGCCGGCTCAGCTGATCGACACCGTCTCGTCGTCGAACACGGCGAGCACTTCGAGCTTGCCGCCCAGCGCGTCTACGTAACCCGCGACGGTCGACAGAAGCGGTCGGCGCGCAGGTTACCCAGCGGAGTGGCGTAGGATCAGCAGTCCCACCGGAGGTGCTGTCAGGGCTCATCGCGCCAGCTCGCTCGGGAGTCTGAGGATGACTCCGGCGGCTTCAGCCTCGGCGGGGGTGTCGAACGCATGGGTGGCGCGCAGCTGTGCCTCGGCGCGATGGAGGTCGCTCCAGTCGATCTGCGAGCACAGCTCCTGGGCGCGATCGAGCACGGCGATCAGCGGCGCGGGGCTGGATTGGCGAGACATGACGCGCAGCGCCTGAAGATAATCGTCGCGCAGGACTGTGGGAACGATCAGGCGCTGCTGGGCGGCAGCGGTCAACTCGGCGTTGGCGAGCAGGCGGGCGACGCGCCCGTTGCCGTCGGCGAAGGGGTGAACCTCAGATATGAGGAACATCGCGAAGACCGCGCGCTGAAAACCAGGGGCCAGAGCCCGCAGGCGCTCGAGACCGCGCTCCAGCGTGCCGCGCACGAGCAGCGGCGCCACGAACTCCGTCTCCCCCGCCCGGTTGGGGCTACTCTTGTAGCGACCCGGGTCGAGTCCCGGGCGCCCGGCGAGCATGCGGGCGTGGGCTGCTCGCAGGAGACCGTCGAGCGAGGCGGGGTCGTGCGGTGTCGCGGCCCTCATGGCCGGATCGGACACGGCGTCATAGCTGCCCAGGATGTCGTGCGCATCCTCGGGGCGGTTGGCGGGCATGGCGCCGGCGAACACGATGTCGCGCGCCTCGCTCACAAGGAACTCTGTGCCCTCGATGAAGTTCGAGAAGTACGCCTCGAAGAACGCAAAGGGCGCGCCGGTGTGCGCCGGGCGCTCGGGCCGCAGCGCCGGCACGTGCGCGCTCAAGGCAGCGAGCAGCTCGTCGAAGAGCGGCAGCCGCGCTTCGTCCCATCCGCGCCCCGCGCGAGTGGCGCGCCCCGCCGCGGTGAGCAGGCGCGTGTCCTCGCGTGTGCCCAGCAGCGCACCGATCATCGAGTCCAAGAGCGCGCTCTGGGCTTCGGCACCGAGGGCGGGAGCCAGCCGGCGGGCCTCATCGCGCAGTCGGCCCAACTCGGCCTCGCCCTGGTTGACGAGGATCGCCTGCAGCCGGCGCTCCAGCTCGGCCCTGCTCAACGTGCGGCTCACCCCGGTGCGCATGCGCGAGCGGCGCATGTTCTCCAGGAACCGCCGTGGCCAGGAGCTGAGGAACAGCCCCTGCATGAAGGGCTGATCGCCGCGCATGGGGCCGGGTCCGATGCGACTGTTGAGCACGACTCCCGGCAGCCGCACCATCCGGCGCGTGCGCGAGCACAGGAAGATCGATCCCTCCGGGCCCGAGGGGCGCATCTCAAACGCGCTGCGGTCCACGATCACGGCCCCGGGAAAGTAACCCGCCGCGACATCCCACACACGGCGGCGCACCACGTCCTCGAGCGGATCGCCCAGATTCCTCGTGTACAGACGAGGAGCGATATGGCGCACCTCGCCCGCCGCCAGGCGACGTCGGATCGCCCGCGAGGTGCGAGTGCTCGAGAAGAATACCTCGGGCTGCTCGGCGAGCGAAAAAGACGGCGTAGCACGAGGCATCACAGGCATTATGTCGAAATCTACGTCGTAAGGCGCAAGAAATGAAGAAAAAGCCATCATAAACCGCGTTTAAGCCACACCCGCTCATGCCCGTGCTGCTCAGCTGATCGATACCGTCTCGTCGTCGAACACAGCGAGCACCTCGAGCTTGCCGCCCAGCGCGTCGACGTAACCCGCGACGGTCGACAGACGCGGGTCGGCGCCACGCTCCAACTGGGAGACGTTCGACTGCGACACCTTCAGTTTCTTCGCGACGGCGGTCTGGCTGGCCTTCCGGTGCTTGCGCAGCGCCGCGAGTCGCAGCTCGGCCTCGATGATCTCACGCTCACGCGCGATATGCGGCTCGTCCTCGGGCCTGACCGCCCGCTCGCGAACCTCTTTCCACGGTGCGGTCTTCATCTTTGTCTTGGTCATCGCAGGGTCTCCAAATGCTCGTCGTAAAGATTGTCGGCTCTGGGAATGTTCTCGCTGTACCAGCGCTTCCACTGGCCCGCCTTGTCGCCGCCGATCAGCAATATCGCTTTGCGCTCGGGTCGAACGCGAACAGGATTCGTACGGTCCCACCGGTCGATCGCAGCTCCTTCATGTTGTGGTGGCGGCTTGCTTTGATTCGATCGACGATCGGCCGTCCGAGGGTTGGCCCGATCTCCTCCAGCTTGTCGATGGCCGGGACGATCTGCCTGCGCCCGTCGTCATCGAGCTCATCAAGCAGCCACCTCTCGACCTCCTCGGTCAGCTCGATGCTCCATAGCACCAGCGAAGTATAAGCTAGATCTTCTAAGAAGTCAAGGCTTATGTGTGGCGGCAGAGTTTGCGATTATGAGCATGCTACAGTATGAGCATGCCACTGGAGCATCGCCTGCAGATCCTGATCGATGACGAGCGTCATCGACGGATCGTGCGCGCGGCACGCGAGCGCGGCGTGTCGGTCGCGACCGTCGTGCGGGAGGCAATAGATCACGGGATGAGCGGACCGTCCGCGCGCCGGCTCGCCGCCGGGCGACGCCTGCTGGACGCCGCCGACATGCCAGTCCCGGAGCCGCACGAGCTGCGCACAGAGCTGCAGGCGCTGCGCGGGCGCCGCGCGTGATCGTCCTCGACACGACCGTGCTCGTGTACGCCAAGGGCGCCGACCATCCGTTGCGGGACCCCTGTCGCCGGTTGATCGACGCGATCGCCCACGGCACGCTCGAGGCGACGAGCACGGTCGAGGTAATCCAGGAGTTCGTGCACGTGCGCGCCCAGCGGCGCGAGCGCTCCGACGCCGTGGCGCTCGGCGGCGACTACGCCGATCTGCTCGCGCCGCTGATGATGGTCGACGAGGAGCGCCTGCGCCGCGGACTGGCTCTGTTCGAGCACAACGAGCGCCTCGGCGCGTTCGACGCCGTGCTTGCCGCGACCGCCATCGACATTGACGCGAACGCCCTAATATCCGCCGACGCCGCGTTCGCGGACGTGCCGGACCTGACCCACGTCATCCCCGACGACGCCGGAGTGGAGAAGCTGCTCGAACCCTGAGTGGCGGCCGCCGCCCCGAGGTGATCCACTCGGGGCGGCCGGGAAGAGGCGCAGCGATTACCGCATGTGGTGCGGGGGCGCGGGTGGTGTTGTTGTGGTGGTGGTGGGTTCGTTGGTTTCGGTGGATTCTCTGACGAGCCTGCTGCCGGCCTCGATCACGATCGGGTTCGCATCAGAGCGATGTAGCAGTCGTTGCCCAGGAGCGGGTTTTCGAGCTTGAACTTCACGGGCAGCGAGATCGCGGTGCCCTGTTCGATAAACGCAGCGTCCTCATTCAGGACGACCGAGCTCGCGGGAGCAGCCAGTTCGGGGGTCATGTACAAGCCGGCATGCTTGTTTTCGAAGATCGCTCTGCAGAGTCCGTGCTCTGCTCTCTCAAGCCACCACCACCGGTGATCCCTCCTGCCGAACCGTCTCGCACCCCGAGTCTTGTCGCACTGCACCGATCCGTCGGGGACTCTCTGCGGCGTCCTGGGAAACGTTTCGCCATTGGCCGCGCCCACCAACGTCATGGCGCCGGTTTCTGCGTTTTCGATGAATCCGCCCTGCATCGTCTGCGTGTTGACGATCGGCGCCTTCAGGTTGCCGATCGTGATTTCACCGCCTTCGGAGCGGATCACCAGACAACCAGCCAGTTCCTGATTCTTCAACGGGCACTGAGCGAACACCGCGACTTCGCTCGCCGACGTAGCCACAGCCGACGACGAAATGCCAAGCACGAA
>Ga0193728_1002196_pt1 | contig 10075 bp, 6 predicted proteins | sample U1c1metaG_FD_143037 | JGI IMG/M metagenome (GOLD analysis project Ga0193728, IMG submission 143037) | Soil microbial communities from a riparian zone of the East river system, Colorado, United States - U1c1 | ecosystem: Environmental > Terrestrial > Soil > Riparian zone | place: USA: East River... | reverse complement strand
AGTCCGACATCATGATCCCGTCAAAACCCCATTCCTTTTTGACTACCTCGTTGTTCAAATAGCCGTTCTGCGTCATGTACACACCGTTCACGAGGTTGTACGCATCCATAAGCGCGCCCACTTTCGCTTCCTTAACGGAGGCTTCAAATGCGGGAAGATAAATTTCGCGCAGCGTTCGCTCGTCCACATCGGAACTATGGTCCATGCGGCCATATTCCATATTGTTCGCAACGAAGTGCTTCGCACTGGCAATCACACCTTGCGATTGAATCCCTTCAATAATGGGGACCGCCATGCGCGACGCCAGAAAAGGATCTTCGCCCAGGTATTCGAAATTTCGGCCGTTCATGGGTGCGCGATAAATATTCATGCCCGGCCCGAGAATAAAGTGCACGCCGCGAGCGCGGGCATCTTGACCCATAGAGCTGCCCACGCGCCTGGCCAGATCGGTGTCCCAGGAAGCGGCGAGCGCGATGCCCGCCGGATAGGCAGTGGTCTCGCCGTAGTCGTGAACACCCATGGGGCCGTCGGAAATGCGCAAGGCGGGCAGCCCAAGTCGGGGAACCGCACGAATGTAAAAATCATTGATACCGCCGATCAGAGTGACTTTTTCCTCGAGCGTCATTTTCCCTAGCAACGCTTCGACGCGCTTTTCCATTTCAGCGGAGGATAGATGCTGGCTCTGCGCCATTGCCGGGGCCGCGATGATCAGCATCGCTAGAAATACCAGACTGCCGCGGCACAATAAGTCTCGACACGCCTTGGGAATTAAATTCATGACAGACTCCTCATCACAATCAATGCCGACGGCATCTTACTGTCTTATGCCGAGTCTTGAAATTGTGTAGACAAAAACAACGCCGGAAGCGATAAGGAAGGCATTCACAAAATCGATTCAAATAAACGAAATCTTGACAAGCCATGCGAGGCTACGTAAAAGAAGAACGCCCCTTGTTTATTTCCGAATCAGAAGAAAGTCCTGCGTACAGGAGATCGCGATATGAAAAAGTACGGTTTTACACGCCGTGGATTTTTGCAGAGGACAGCCGGATTTGCGGGAGCGTCGCTGGTTGGCAGCATCACGGTGCTCGAACCCGAGCCTCTCCCGGCGCTGAGCCATTATCCGAGCGCGAGTGACAAGCTTCGTTTCGGAATTGTCGGAGTCGGGATGGAAGGCACTGGGCTACTGACCAATGCAGTCCAGCTTCCGGGAGTGGAATGTGTCGCCGCTTGTGACCTTTATGATGGCCGTCACGAGCTGGCGAAGGAAATCGTCGGCAAGCCGATAAAAACGACTCGCCGCTACAAAGAGTTGCTGGACGACAAAGACATTGATGCCATTCTCATCGCCGTTCCGGATCACTGGCATAAGCAGGTAGTGGTGGACGCGGTGGGAGCCGGCAAGGACGTTTACTGTGAGAAGCCCATGTCGCACAGCGCCGCGGATGGCGTGGCCATGGTGGCTGCCGCAAAGAAGACAGATCGTATCGTGCAGATCGGGGCGCAGCGAACCAGTTCCGTTCTGTGCGCGAAGGCTAAAGACCTTCTCGCCAGCGGGGCCATCGGAGAACTCAGTTTGGTCGAGGGGAGTCTGGGCAGAAACGATCCGACGGGAGCGTGGGAATATCCACCGCCTGCGGATTTGTCCCCGGAAAATCTGGATTGGGACACCTGGTTGGGCACCGCGCCGAAAAAACCTTTTGATCCTTTGCTCTTCGCGCGTTGGCGCTGTTGGAAAGAATATGGCACAGGTTTAGCTGGCGACTTGCTGGTTCATTTGCTCAGCGGGATGCAGTTTGTTCTGGGAATCAACGAAGCTCCCAAGAAAGCATCGGCGTTCGGTGGAATCTACCGTTGGAAAGATGGGCGCAACACGCCGGATGTCCATCCGGTTCTTTTCGAATATGCAAATATTCCGGTGTACATGCGTTTGACTTTGGGAACGGAAACGGCGGAAGTCACTCGCTTCATGGGTTCCAAAGGCATCATCGAGCTCAGCGAGTTCGGACTTAGTTACACTCCGCAACCCGGTATCGACATGTCGCCGAGCTACTACTGCTACGGACTTCCGGCTCGTTTGCGGGAACCGTACTTCAAGCAGTGGCATGCGGAACATGATCCGAAGCCCGGGCATGAGCCTACTTTCGAAACGCAAAGCTTCAAGGGCGACGATTATGACGACTTGAAACCGCATCTCTGGAATTTTTTCGAGGCTGTTAGGTCCAGGAAGCCTGTTGTGCAAGACATCGTATTCGGTCACCACGCGGCGCTTGGTTGTCACATGGCCAACGAATCGTATTACCGAAAAAGCCCGGTGTATTGGGATGAGGCGTCGCAAGCGATTAAGTCTTAAGCATTCCCCCCAGCCTAGGAAGGAAATTAGTTGCTATGAAAGTTCATCGCATGATATTCGCGCTGGCGGCAACAATGTCGCTGTTCGCGACGCGCAATTTACCTGCTGCAACTCCCGGAAATGGAGCCGCCGGCGCAGCGGCTGATTCCGCCGCGACTTTTCTCGGTCGCTGGGATTTAACGCTGAAAGCCGCGGATCACGAATATCCATCCTGGCTGGAACTCAGCGAAGAAAATGGACAATTGAAAGCGCAGATGGTGGGTCGTTGGGGAAATGCTCGGCCGCTTCCGAAGGTCGAGCTTTCGAATGGCCACCTGACTTTTGTTTCTCCAAAATCTGAGGAAGAACTCCCCCAGGATATGGTCTTTGAAGGAACCCTCAGCGGCGCGACGCTATCTGGGACCGTTACCGGGCCGAAAGACGGCCCTTGGCACTGGACTGGCCAGAAGGCTCCGGTTTTGAAGGCGAAAAAGGAAAAGTGGGGGAAGCCCATTCCACTGTTTAATGGAAAAGATTTAACTGGCTGGAAGATGCAGGGCGGCGGCACCACAAAGTGGACCGTGGAAAACGGCAACCTCGTCAGCCCCGGCAATGGTCCTGAATTAATCAATGATTCCAAATTCGAAGATTTCAAGCTGCACGTCGAATTTAATTGCGGGCCGACTTCTAACAGCGGTGTTTATTTGCGTGGACGCTATGAAGTGCAGATAGAAACCGATTCAGCCGAGGAACCACCGAGCCACCACACTGGCGGCGTTTACGGTTTTCTCGCGCCTTCACCGGAACCGGCGCGAAAATCGGACGAATGGCAAACTTTGGATATTACCCTGAGTGGGAGATGGATCACCGTGGCGCACGACGGGAAGACCATCATCGACAACAAGGAAATACCGGGCATAACCGGCGGCGCGCTAGACAGCCACGAAGAGTTGCCCGGCCCCATCTATCTGCAAGGAGGCGAAAAAGGACACGTCCTCTTTCGCAGTGTTGAGATCACGCCTGCAGCTAAGTAGCGAGCATCCGCTTGGCACGAACTGATCGATGACTCACTTCCTGCGCGACATTCTTCGCCAACCGAAAGAGTTACAGCGCACCATCGAATTTCTTTTGGGAAGCGGCGCTGGTGCTCTGGAGGCTGCCAAGAATTCGATTCTCGCCGCTCGCCATGCTTATTTGACTGGGATCGGCAGTAGCTGGCACGCGGCGTTAACTGCCGGGCCGTTGTTTTACAGCGCCGGTTTCCCGGTCTACATGCTCGATGCGGCGGAGTTGTTGGAGTTCGCCGCGATTCCTACAGGATCGACAGTCGTCGTAATTTCGCGGAGCGGACGCAGCATTGAAATTGTCAATTTGCTCGCCAAAGTTCGCGGTCGCGATGTGACGGTCGTGGGCATCACGAACTCCGCAGACGGTCCGTTAGCTCGCGAAGCCCAAATTTCCATCGTGGTTCCCATCGAGTTGGATCACGCGATCTCGGTGAACACCTATTCCACACTGGCGCTCACGGCCGGAATACTCGCTAGTTCCGTGGCCGGTTCCTTCGACACGAATCTCGCAAAATTACTGTCATCCAGCATCGAAAGAATTGAGCCCGCATTCGCCGGCTGGCAGACTCAGATAGAAACGGCTTCCTGGCTATCGCCCGGATCCGTTTATTATTTCCTGGCGCGCGGTTCAAGTATGGGCAGTTGCCAGGAGACGCGACTCCTTTGGGAGGAAGGAGTAAAATCGCCTGCCACCGCTATGAACACCGGTAGTTTCAGACATGGCCCGCAGGAGATGGTGAACAAGGGAATTCGATTTGGTTTGTGGATCGATTCGATTCATAGCCGAGAACAAGATCTCGCAGTAGCCCGCGATCTGCGACGGCTGGGAGCATCCGTCATGGTGATCGGCCAAGACCTACCCTCCGATGCTGGCGACCTGGTAATGCAACTCCCGCCAGTTCCAGCTGCATGGCAATTTTTAATCGATATTATTCCCGCACAGCTCGCTGCGGAACGCCTGTCGCGCATGTCAGGAGTTGATTGCGACTCTTTTCGCTACTGCTCCTTCATCGTTGAGGATGAATATGGACTGCTGCATGACGATGCAAAAAAGCCAGGCGCGTAGCGTCATGTACGCGGAAGAGAAGAACGCAGTGTGCGAGGAATAGTGGTCGGTGCCGTTGATATTGGGGGAACAAAAATTGCCGTCGGCGTCGTCGATGACTGCGGCAAGGTATTGTCCCGCATGGAGTGTCCCACGGATGCGCATCTTGGTTACGCCGCGGGACTCGAGCGCATCGCTCGCATGCTTCGAGAAACTGCTCGCGATGCTAGCGTCGATATTTCAGGTATAGGGATTGGATCTACCGGCATGGTGTATCCAATGAGCGGCATGTTCGGAGATGTCGACTTTCTGCCGGGGTGGAAAGGCTTCAACCTGGTCGAAGATTTGAAGCGAGCATTCCATGTGAAAGTGGCTTTGGAAAACGATGCGGATGCGTCGGCGCTGGGGGAAGCCAGTTGGGGCGCGGGAAAAGGCAAGTCGCGGCTGATCTATGTGACGGTTGGAACCGGAATTGGTGGCGGGATCATACTCGACGGACAAATCTACCGGGGAGCGGATATGTCCCATCCGGAAATTGGCCATCACGTTATCGAGACCACTGGGCCGCTGTGTTCCTGTGGTTTTCACGGATGTTGGGAATCTTTGGCGACTGGTCCTGCGATGGCTGCCTGGTTTGAGGCGAACACGACGAAAGATCCAGGCTACCCCGCGAAGATCACCGCCCAACAAATCTGTGAACTCGCGCAGCAGGGCGACGAATACGCGATGCGGGCCGTCGAACACGAAGCCTATTACCTTGGACTGGGCTTGGCGAATCTGATTAATCTTTTCGTTCCGGACATGATCGTTCTGGGTGGCAGCGTGATGAAAAGCGCGGCTCTCTTCCTTCCTGGCATTCGCAAAGTTATTCGCCAAGGTTGCCGCTTCGTCCCGTTTGAGAAAACGGAATTGGCGCCGGCTTCGCTGGGAGAACATGCCAATCTGATCGGCGCGGCGCGAGTGTGGCACCATCGGTACGGATAGATGGAGAACGGCGGTTTCTGATTCGCAGGATAGACGAAAAAAATTGGCTGTAGCTTTGTAGCGCACTCTTCACCGTTTTAAAAGTATCGAGAAAGAAGGAACTCGTGGCGAGAAGCCGCTATGCGGTTAGCTTGGTCTTCTTGACCTTCTTTGTAATTTCCCTGCTGACCAACATTTTTGGTCCGATAGTTCCAGACATCATCAGCAGCTTCCACGTAAGTTTGACGGCGGCAGGCTTTTTGGCGTTTGCGTTTTTCATTGCTTACGGCGTGATGTCCATTCCCGCGGGATTTTTAGTGGAGCGCTTCACAGAAAAGCCTGTGATGGTAGCGGCTTTCCTGGCTGGCATGCTTGGATCGCTCAGTTTTGCGCTATTCCCTGGGTATCGTGTCGCCCTCGTCTCCTACTTCACTATTGGAGCTGGGATGGCCGTACTGCAGGTAGCCATCAATCCATTACTGCGAGTGGCAGGAGGAGAAGAAAATTACGCGTTTAATTCGACTTTGGCGCAATTGATTTTCGGCAGCGCTTCATTTATCAGTCCGCGAATTTATTCCTACCTGGTCCTGCACCTGAAGGATTCGTCGCTCGACGAGAATTTGTTTTTGCGCATTCTTCGCAAGTTGACCCCGCCGGAATTGCCGTGGGCTTCCATCTATTGGATTTTTACCGCGTGCGCGTTGACGATGGTCTTGCTGTTGTTATTTTCGAGATTCCCCAAGGTGCAACACACCGCGGAGGAACGCGTGGGTTCGTTAGACATGTACCGCAAGTTGGCGAGGCAGCGGGTGGTGTGGCTTTACTTTGTGGCGATGTTTGCCTATGTGGGGTGTGAACAGGGAACGGCTGATTGGATCTCCAGTTTTTTGCGGCAGTATCATGGTTTCGATCCGCACACTACCGGAGCGGCGGCAGTTTCGTGGTTTTGGGGCTTGCTCACGGCTGGCTGCCTGGTGGGGATGTTACTGCTCAAAATATTCGATAGTCGGAGGGTGTTGATCGGCGCGGGCGTGGGAGCATTTTTCGCTTTGTCCGCCGCATTATTCGGACCCGCAAATATTTCGGTGATTGCATTTCCTGTGGTTGGTTTATTTGCTTCGGTTATGTGGCCCATCGTGGTGTCGCTGGCGCTTAATTCTGTTAAGGAATATCACGGATCGTTCTCCGGAATTTTAGGTACGGGAATCATTGGCGGCGCAGTGGTGCCGGTAATTATTGGGCGTATTGGAGACTACGCCGGATTGCGCGTGGGGCTGGCATTCCTCTACATCACGTTTGGATTTGTTCTTAGCGTGGGCTTCTGGGCGCGCCCGATCATCAGCAATGCCACAATAAGTTTGAAAAAAGCTGTTGATGAAATACCTGCGTGATGGAACGACGTCTCCGGGAAGGAAATTTCTGTTACCTCGCGCATTATTTCCTCTGACCTTCCGAGGCCATCATTAACAATTCGCGGTCGAATTTTTTGAATTGCGCCACATCCCGGACGTAGTCGGTGAATCCGGGCATTACCGCCCGTGCCAACGCGTCGGTTCGCTGCCGGGCTTGGCGCGCGGATTCCAATAACAATTCGTAATCTTCAATGCCCTCTCTCATTATTTCAAGACGCAACGATACGAGCACGCCGTCGTGTTCTGGGTCGGGATATACGATCGCATCATCACCGGCCGGCAAAAAGAATCCGTTCCCCCAATCTGGCTGAACGTTTTCGAATGGCTGATCCGTCCAGAAGTTGCCGCCCCAGTGCAGATAACCGGTAAGTCCATACCGATAGTCCACCCAGGGTAGAAGCCGGACCTTGAGTGACGGAAAATCGATAAAGCGGTTGAGATATTTTCCACGCGGATCGAGACATATGTAGTACCAACTTTGTCCACCACGCGCCTGGTGCGCCGCGATGGCCTTCGACTGCTCATCGAACGTTCCCAGTTTAGGGACCCAGATGGTGGTCTCTTCCTCTGACGCAATGTCTTCTTGCAGACTGATGGCGTCAAGCGTTGGCACTCCGGGCAACTCTTCACTGACAATATGGACAACGCGGCGGTAGACCGGCATCTCCGCTCCGTGCGGCTCATCGTGTACGTGTTGAGTGTAGTGGCCGAGCAAATTTTTCTCCTTCAGGTGGCTGCGAAGTTGGCGCAGGAACACGCGGAGGTTTTCCTCCGCTCGCGGATCATCGGCCGGAAGTTCCTTTCTGATAATTTGGCCATTCTCAATCAGATCTGTCGGAATCACGTACGGCGAGTCATATCCACCACCAAGCCGGCTGCACAAATGACCACCTTCGATCATTTTGGCTATCCCAGCATGGTCAAAGATCTCGATCCATCGATCGAACAATGCAAAATCGTAGTGCACCGTGCTGTCAACCAGTTGTGCTTGAGCCAGCGTGCGCACCGGAACGAAGATAACGTTCTGTTTGTACTGCGCCATGGTCCGTCCGATATTCTCGAGAATCTTCCAGTAGCGATCCGGATCGGACTTTAATTTGGGATAGTGCTTTTCCATCAGCGAATGTTCAAGCCATAGCCAATTCGTAACCCACAACTTCTGTTCCTTCGGCACCGTGGCAGCGAACACTTCTACATGAAATGGCAACGTGAACTTCTGCTTGCCTGAGTTCAGCTGGACGAGTCCGCGATAGATCCCTGGCGGCATTTCCACTGACGTGAACACAGAAATCCATAACGTTTCGGTACGTGAAGCTTGCAGCGAGATTTCCTTCTCCAATGGAAACAAGGGATCCGGATAAGGGCCGACCTCCGCACGGACCACTTCGTTTAGAGGAGTATCCGTAGGGTGCGAGCGGACCGTCACCATTCCGACGCGGTACGACTGCACGGTGAGCGCTGCAGTTTCTGAGTGAGGGGCAATTATCCGAACGCTCACCTGTTGCGATGATTCGGATCGCAACGCGACCTGCAGACTGGCATGACCGTTGCGTGCTGACACCACACCAAATTCCGGCTCTGACGTGACCGCCGGAGTATCCGGAAACACTTTTACCAGTGAGTCCACGAACCAGGCAGAAAGGTTTTCATGCTGTTCGACATGGAGTGACAGGGGAAAAAACAAAATAAATGAAAGAGAAATTCTCCACATGATGGCCGTTTACCGATTTCCATCTGAACAAGCGCTGAATTCTGCTAAATAAGCCGAAAACAATTGCGTGTGGTTAGGGTCGCCAGTTCCGTGTATACGCGGAAAAGCGAGCGGAACGCAACACATCAAATTTGACGGCTATGGCCCCAGCGATTCGCTGAAAGTAAGAGCAATCGCGATAATTTAAGATCACGAAAAGTTTGACTGCAGAACTGTTATCTTTTAATTCTGAGCTTTGGTTTTTGCCGGACTTTTTATTGCGATGAACGACATCTGCTCCAGGTCTGGATAGTGGCCTTCGGAATCGGACGAACGGGTTGTCGGAGCTAATTGCTGGACCAGGGTTTCGGCCGGAAGCGGGGCCTTGAAGTATTCAAGATAAACCTTGTTGAAAGCCTCGGTGTCGGAAAGATTGTCCAGATAGACGGTGGTGTATACCACCTGGCTGAAATCCATGGCGGCTTCTTCCAGATTATCAAGTTGGTTTCGCATCGTCTGACGAAGTTGCGCGGCCGTGGACTCGGCATAGACGCCGCCGTGCGGCCCAGGGATGAACCCACTTTTGGCGGAGCAATACAGAGTTTCGCCGGCAAAAACGCAAGGGCTGGCGGTGGGACTGGGAGGCATATTTTTGGGTCGGATGGAGCGGCGTAGATTTGGATCGCGGACGGCGACCCCGGTGTACTCGATTTGTGCTTTGCCGGGCAGCGCGGAAACTTCGATGGTGGCCCGCGCTGGCGTGTTGCCGAATTCAAAACGGCGGGCGTACTGCTCGTTCATGCGCTCCATGGGGATTTTTTGCGTGAGATAGGGATTCACAAACACCATGTGACTGAGCTTCAGTCCGGCGGCTTCCACCACGGCTTTGACTCCGTCGAGCGCAAGATTGGTTTGAGCCGCGGGGTCATCGGGGACCGCGCCGGTTTGCGGGTCGCGGCCCTGCATGGCGGAGACGAACAAACGGTCGTGGGTGAGAATGCCGGGCGAGTAGGGTTCCGTGGTTTTGTAATTGGCGGGGATGATCGCTTTGCGGTCGGTCAGATCATGAACCGCCACCGCCGTGATCTCGATGGGGGATTGCGGCAAGCGCGCAACGCCAAGCACGGCGCGCGCCGGCCGAGTGTGCGGGAAATATTTCGCGAAAATAGTGTTGAGTCGATCGTAGTTGCTCACGTCTTGCAGGTACACCTGCACGTAAACGACGTGCTCCATGGTTAAGCCGGCGGCTACGACGAGGGCTTTAATATTTTCCAGCGACTGCGTGGCTTGCGCATCGAAGTCACTGGGGACGCTGCGGTCCGCCCGCTGCGGGCCTTGGCCCGAGATATAAACGTAGTCGCCGGCGTCGATTGCCGAGGAGCGAAGCGCGCTCTGCGATTTTTGATTTTGCAGTTCGATCTGACGTTGTTGTGCGAACGTTCCGCTGGCCAAAAATAGGGAGAACGCAAGCAAATGGGCAGTCGTCAGAATTTCGCGAAGAAACCTTTTTTTTTCGCTGGGGAACTTGCGAATTGTTGTCATGACTAAACTCTTGGTGCCGCTTTG
>Ga0193728_1002191_pt1 | contig 10095 bp, 1 predicted proteins | sample U1c1metaG_FD_143037 | JGI IMG/M metagenome (GOLD analysis project Ga0193728, IMG submission 143037) | Soil microbial communities from a riparian zone of the East river system, Colorado, United States - U1c1 | ecosystem: Environmental > Terrestrial > Soil > Riparian zone | place: USA: East River... | reverse complement strand
TAGTAGTAATAGTAGTACTTTATAAGATGCTTAATTACCTTAACCTTAACTTTATAGCCTACTCGCTAAAGAACCCTAAGTAATTAATAAATAGATAGGTAGCTAAATTAATGGTATAGTTAATATAACTCTAACTTAGTTAGGTAGCTCTAAGCAACACTCTTTTCTAGTTAATAAAGGAGCAACCAGGGGTAACCCTACTTGCGCACGATGGGTACCTAATTATCTCCCTAAATAAGTACATTCTTAAGGTTATTAAGCTTAACGCCTAATTTATCTATATCTCTAATACAAAATAGGAATAGGGTGTTTATAGGGATAACGTAGAAAGTAATATACCCTAAGGGGGTTTAGACCCTAATTATGCTAAGAGAGATTGTAGTACCCTTGCTAAAACGAATTATGTATTAGCCTGCTGTTAAATAGTCGATCTAAATAAAGCTATTAAGCTGTTAAAGAGCTTAAACTTAAGGTTCTCCTACTATAGATACTCCTGCGGCTCTAGTATCTGGTATAATACAATAGAAGACGTTCGCCAAGTATCTATCGTTAAAGGAGAACGCAGAACTTTCCTTTAGCTTATTAAAGATATCTAACTTTATAACAGAATAGAGTGTAGATTGGTTATTAAGAACAGTAACGGTTTGTATACTATTTACCTTACTAAACTTAGTAAAGTATTAATTGGAAGAGTAGTCCTTAATTTCCATATCTATAAGGAGCTGTTTGGCCTCGTTAACCTTACCCTTAAGATCTTCTTCGCCTTTATATTAAACTAGGAAGCTTTAAAAGTAGGCTATAGTAACCTCTTAGTTTCTAACGTTTCGTATGCTCTAGCAAAACTTGTTATATACCTCCTTTTACTCATTAAGAGAATACCTAGTTAACTAGTAATTCGGTTTCTTATAAACGTAGTACTTCTTCTAGCGATTACTTCGGAATAAACCTCTATAAGGACCTCCACCTTTACCTTATAGTCGTTAATTATACCCTCTACCATATTGCCTACTACGGCCACTATATATTCGATTAGTCCAGTTATAATTGTGTTGGTTAGGCGGGTTAATTAAAGTAGGTTAGAGTTAGGCGTTAAATTGCTGTACTTCTTAAGAGCGTAGAGTGGTGCTAATAGAAGATCTTAATTAAGTATATATACCTTTATAAGTATTTATAGGATTAAAGAAAGCAAGGTTATATTCTTTAATACCTTAGCATACGCTAATAACTTAATCACGTAGGCTGAAATCCTCTTAATATAATTCGGATAAACCACGCTAAATCGTCTAAAGTTAATTAAAGAGCTTTTAAAGATAATTAAGCCGAGGGATACCTAGGTTTATAGTAATAATCCTTAGGAAGGTAGTCTCTCTCTATTCTAATATATACTGCTACTTATTCTCTTCTGTTTTGAAGTAGTATCTTAACTTATATATTATATAGTCGAAATTATATCCTTTTCCTGCTAAACGATTATAATAGAAGGTACTAGCTTGGCCCTTAAGCATAACGGAATAGGCGTTATAGTATTTATCAGACTCTATTCCTACCTTCTAGCAATAGTTATAGAAGATACGTAGTTTCGAATTAAGAACATTATATAATTCCCTACTAAACTTCTTCTTCTAATCCGAATAGAGCTTCGCAAGCTCTGTAAGCAATTTTAAACTACCCTCGATTTAAGATTAAGATAGAGGAGGTAGGAGTTGCATTATAGGCTGTAGTGGGGATATAGGTCTAGTCGGTAGGGTCTAAAGGCTATTAGATCGCGAAGTAGGGGGATCTTATACTTGCTAAAGGGCAGTAGTTAAAGTTATAGGTTAAATTAGTTAATATAGGGGAGTTAAAGATAGAGGTAGAAGTGTCTCTAGTAGTGTATTACTTAGGTTCTATTATAAATTAAGCTTCCTTATAGTATATAGTTAGTGCTTAATCTCTTATAGAGTCTATTTATGCTTTTCTTTTACGTTAATAACTTGCTCCTAAATGTTATCTCTAATAGTACCCCCATCTATAAGTATGAACACTCTGTTCTCCTATAGGAAGTTACGGAAGTCCTATATAATATCCTTATTCGCAGGAGCCTATATTTCCTTTATCCATCTAATAAAATCCTCCTTTATATAGTACTATAGCATAGTATTATTATATTCGCTGTCTTTATAGTATGCTATATGGTGTAATAAGAATCCGTTTAAGTCTTGTTGATTAACATCTTTAGGATTAATTATAGCGGTTTTCTATATCTCTAGGTTAATGTCGTCCTTGTACTTCTTTAGGTAGGTTAACGCTATAATAGCTGTTATTAAAGATTGTTTAACGCGTTTTAATAAAAATTAAGGGAAACGAAGGTTGTTTAACGTGTAGTTGGGTAGTAATCGTAATCCTACGGTCTGCGAAGGTACACTAAAGGTATTAAGATGGTTGTTTTAACGCGTTTTAGACGTTAACTTAGGACCCTAGGTTTAGTGATACTTCTGACCTAAAGTACTTGACTAAATCTTTATAAATGTAGTTATTCTGCGTAATAGACGCAACTTAGTATCTCCTAGTACTTAGTAACACTTCTATTACTAGTTTTCCGCAAGTCTAAGGTAGTATAGTATCGCTGGGATCCATTCCATATAAGCGTATATAGCACCCCTATATAAGACTGTCTCTTCTATTTAAAAACCTAGCTACTCTATAGTTAACTGTGTATTTAACCACTAATTAGTGTTAGTTATATAGGGTGACTTACTAATAACGACTACTTGAGTAGGTTATAGTAATATTGGTTAATATACTTCTTTTTATCTAGAATGAGGGAGGGCGAGGAGCTTAAGGCTCCTTGCCACGCTAGTGCCGCGGCGACACGTAACGACTGCTTGCCTTATTCCTAACACTTATAAAACCATTACTCCTAAACCCCTACTAATGATTTTCTATTTAAAATATAAATTCTTTATACTTCTATAAAGTGATAGTAATCTTATTTAATTAAAAGTTCTACTATATATTATTATTTATAAAAATTACTTAACTAACTACTATAAGGAATGCTTAAAATTAATAATAAAAAAAAGAGTAAGAAAAGATATTATAGTTATAGAGTTTACCAAAGCTTCTATACTTACAAAACTCTTTAATAATATTTTCTTTACTTTATAATCCTTAATATTAAAGTTTATTTTAGAGTTAAGTAATATCCTAAATAGCCCTCTTAATTATCTTATTTTTATTTTTTTATCCCTCTCCTTACTTTGCTATAGATCTAAAAAAGAAGGCTTAGGTAATATATAAGGGGACTTTATAGACAGGGGGCTATAAGGACACGATTGTAGGAATAGATAGATTGTAGAGGAGACGAATCCTTGAGGAGGTAAGGCCTCTGGGATTGTGGAGACTATATACTAGGGGCACGTGCCTCCAGCACGTGACCGATGGACGTCCGAGGGGTGTCCGGGGGTTGTCCTGAGGGCAACCCGAGGTACCGCAATAATATCCCTTATACAATATAATTAAGATTATAGCTAAAGCAATATACTTAATAAAGGACTAAGTTAAAGTGCGTAGTTTTTTTATTTTACAATATAGCATAATATAAAGTTATTTAAACTATAATTATTTAATATAAAGAAGCTAAGTTTATCTTGTAGACTAGCCTCTCTTATAACTTAAAGAAAAAACTTTACCTATTCCTTACCACTATATACTCCTTTAAATTCTTTAAATAATAATAAGGCAGTCTCTATATAGTAATTCTTTATATCTACCTAATATACTACAATTGCCTAAAATCCTATTTTTACTAACAATGTCTATATATTAATTAAAAACTATATTAGGGAGAGGGAGTTCTTAAACTTTTTAATTAGCTTTTTGCGGTAAAGAATATAGATTAATTTAATAAACTTTAGTATATTTTATTATACAAATTTAAAAGTCTCTTTAGCCCTATAGTTAATTAATAAAATAATAGCCTAAAATTTAAGCTAATTAAGTAATAAATAAGAAAGGGTTTAGATAGCAATAAGTTATATATAGGTTTCTTTAAATTTATGTACTTTAATAGCTACTTAGAGTATCTTTTCTTTAATTAGGTTCCACTTCTCTAATAAAGTTATCTACTTGCTAAAGATATCCACAATTGTATTATTAAAAGCTCTCTTTATTAAATTTAGAGGCATAGAACTAATATATATACTATATGATTTAAAAAAAAAAAAAAACTTTTAGTATTTAGAGAGACCTTATAGCTAATATAATATTCGCAATAGTATATCTGCTAATAATACTTATTCCTTACCTCTTTAAAACCCTTTATTTTACAAGTATAAGACTAAAACTCCTTATTTACCTTTAGCTTATTTTAGCGGAGGATTTTATTACTATTAGTAGTACTAGCTTAAAATACTAAGTAAAAACTATCGTCTTTATCTTATATATGCTCCATAAAATCTAAAACTATAGAAGTATTATCTTAAGAAGCTATATAAAAATGAAAGGGTATTAAAATAGAGTTGGTGAAATGGAATTAGGGTATATTCCCTGCCATATTTTACTATATTCTACTACGCTTTACTATTAGCTTACTTACTATTAGTGCCTTAGCGTTCCTCTTAAGATATTTATATATACTAAAGCCTCCTTTCTTTTTCTTCTTCTCCTTAGTTTAGTATTTTCGTAATATAGTATTTGTTTAAGCTATTATAGTTAAAAAAGGAAAAACCTTAAATATATAAAACGGTTTAAAATATCTTAATCTAAATAAGGTTTAGTTTTATATAAACCTATATAGCTACAATGTTTTAAACACACTAAAACTGGTATATTTCTATATATCCCTATTACCTTTAATATAGAAATAGACTGGAAATATAATAGAAAGGAAGCTATAAGGTACTAACTTTAAAAACTAGACCTAATAGGCCTACCATATAGAAATAGTAAGGTTTAGGTACTATAAAAAGGAAGTCTATAGCAGAAAATCCTTATAAAGAATTATAATAATCCTTTAAGCAACTACTATAATTTAGCTAAAATAGTAGAACTACTCTTATATAAATATTATTAGCTAAAGCTTAGATAGGAAGTAAAATATTATATTAGCTATTATAAGGGGCATTAAGTATATAAAATATAACCGACTACTAGCACTATGCAGAGACACGAGATCGTCGCCTAGAGGACCCCCAGATAGGATTAGCACCACTCTTATATATCTTGGATATGGTCAAAGATTAGGTTATAGACTTCGGAGTTAGGGGTCTACCTTTATATATTTATTTTACTTAATTTCTATAGACTTAGAATTAAGTCGCTTATTTAATTCCTATATACTATAAAGCTTATAGTTATAAGCCTAGATCGCACTAGTTGCTAAACAATTACCCGAATCGCACTACCTGTTGCATTATCTATTAAGCAATTAATCTACTACCTTATTTAAGAAGTCATTACTTCTACCACCTTTATAGTGTCTTAAGCTTCTTTATTTATAAACCGAATAGATAAATAACCCTAGTTAATAAACGTGCCTAACTGATAAAGAAACTAATAAATTAAATCAAAAGTTCGGAATATTACAATAATGTTTTCGCTAAGATGCTAATTAGACTCTTCTTGACCTATTAAAATCCTAAAATAACGACTATAAATGAATTAAAAATTATCCTTATCCTTAACTAGCTATCTAATTAGATTTAATAGTTCTTTATTATCTAAGACATTGCTAAAACTAATAAGGTATAGTAGTATATTGACCTATCTAAAAAGGACGAGCTTCTAAAGCTAGAACTACTAAGTTGGCCTATACTAAGGGATATACTACCTATAGCTATATTAATAGTAAAGCTAGACCTAAACTAGCTTACTACCTATAACTAGCTCTATATTAAATATAAAAATAATCTCCATATATAATAGAAGCAAGAGCAGGCTATAAATAATATCAGTAACTATATTATTCGCTCTATATTAGTAGCCTACCTTCCCATTATTAACGGCCTTAAAATAGTATATAAATAGCTACAAGCACTTAAGAACGCATTAGCCCCTACCACCTTAGGTCGAAAGCACGATATCCTTATTTAGTATATGGCTCTAAAAGGCTATAATAAAAAGTAGAGTATTAAAAAATGGCCAAATAGCTGGTGGAACGTCTATAAGCTTATAGAATAATTAGAGCTACTAGATATATAGGGATTTAGGGTATACTACGATTTTAATTAAGAAATTAAGCCTATCTCTTCTAGTTTTATAGGAGTACTAGAAGTAGATCTTATTAGGAAAAAACGGAAGGACAAAGCTACTCTGTCTATTATTAATCTAATTAAGGAATTTAAGGAGCACTGCCGCATGTAGTAAGTATCCTCTACTACTACTGCCAATAGCTCCATATTTGTAATCTTTTAAAATAATTCTAATTCTAATTTAAACCCTAGTTCGAACTCTAATTTAGACTCTAATTTAAATTTAAATTTGAAATGGTATAAGAAATATATATACAGCCTTATATATTAATTTAATAACTACTACTATATTGCTAAGTAGAAGCGCCTATATAGATAGAAGCTAAACCTAGACGTCTAGAAGGAAGTAGAAGAAAAGATCTTTTCTACACCTTAGATTAAATATATTGTTAACTAAATCTAAAAAAGAGAATAGGAAGTAAAGAAGAATATAAAATCTATAATTTTATTTTATTTTAAAACCCTACCTTCTATAACACTAACTAGTTATACTACTATATTTAGTACTAGTTAAATTCTATTTAAACTCTAGAATGCCTAGATATTTAACCCTAGCGTAGATACTTATATCTATAACAATAAAGAAGACTTTATATTCTCCTACCTAGTAGTAAAAGATAACTACCTAATTGCTAATAGAAATTTTAAGAAAATCCAAGCCTATAGAATAGTAACTATTACTATTAATATACCTACTAAGAAGTTAAAAATAAAGCTATCCTATGTTACGGACGCTTTAAGTATAATGTTACGACTACTTGGAGAAGAGTTAGAAGAAGCTAGTTGGTTAATAAGAGCACGGTCTAGGATGGAGCTAGTTAAGCTATATGACGAGAAATGGTAACCAAGGTCATATAATATGATCTATATAATCTATATAATCTATAATAGAGTAGATAGAGCACACGTACCTTACGTATAAGAAGGATTTCTTAGGAGTATGGTTATATATTTAAAAGGACCTTAGTCCCTACCTTAGATAGTTCCTTCCTTATAGTAATTTTTAGAATATAATTAGAGTTAATCTGTTAGGCAACTACTCCACCAGTTATTATTATATTGTTAACTATTCTATACCTATATACCTAGCCTATTAATATATCTACCGTAGTACTCCTATAAGGTGTCGTTATATAATTACTACTATAGTTATAGTAAAAGAAGTTAAACAATATGCCACTAAAAGCACTAGTTACGACGCTGTTAATAGTAGCAACTACCTTAGGAATAAGTGGAGATACTAGTATATAAGATACTGACTTACAGCTGGTTATAGTAGGTTAACTATAGGAAATCATTAATTATATAATAGATAACAATTAATTACTTAAAGAACGAGTTAACGGAATTGGAGTAGCTAAGGTAAAGTTACCTTTGGTTAAATAATATAATAGAGAAAGTGTCGGTATCACCCGGGGGGTACTGCAATTGCAATAAGTAGTTCTGGTTCTTGGTTTATTCGTGTCTGTCCTCGTCTACCAAAGGAGAAAGAAAGGGGTAGTAAAGGTCGGACTATCTATCGGGCCGTAGGTGGTCAGGTGACCTACGCTACGCTATGCGGCCCCTGCCGCATACGCTCTACGCGTAATGCAATTTACAACCTCTACTTGTACAGACAGAAAGATCTAAGCTTAAGGGGTTCCTTATATAAATGCACTTTAAGGTAATATAAGAGGGAGTAAAGCTAAATACACTAATAGACCAGGTAGTCTATACCGGATTATTCTTAACTAGATAAGTACTTAAGTAGTTTAAACTATATCTTATAGAAATATAGAAGAACGGAATTATAACTCCTAATGGGGAAGTTAGGTTTATATTCTTAAGTTAGGATAGGTTTATAAGCTAACTTATATAGATATTTAGGGATCTAGAGGCGACTATAATAGCTGAATAAAAGCTTTAAGGTATAACTTAATAAACCTTAGTAATTAAGTATACGATATAATTCTAGATACTTATAATATAGGTTAAGTAGAATAATAAGGCGCTTATAGTATAGTATAAATAGGGACTTAAGGCAAAAGTCTAAGACGTGATTATCCTAATAGAAGATGCGGAAACCCTAAGAGACCTAATTAATTAAGCGATTAAGATTAATAATAGGATCTATTAGAGGGAATAGACTAAGAAGGGTTAGAATAGAGTTCTATAGTTATATAAGGCGTAGAGTATATATTAATAAAGCTAAAACTAAAAACTATAGTATAGCGCAGAGCTAATAGACCTAAGTGGTACTAAGGAGGGCTAAGGTTATAATAAGAAATTATAGAAACCTAGAGGTTAAGGATTAAGTAATTAAAGGACTAAGGAGCAGAGGCTAAACCAGGGATCTTAGCAGCAGAAGATATTTAGGCGGACTCTATAGCAAGAATAGTAGTATAGAAACGGAGCTTATATAAATTGTAGAAAATAAGGTTACTACGCTAGGGACTATAGAGGTAGTTAGAATAACTATATAGTAAGAGGGACTAAATTAGCAGACGATATATACGTATAAAGGGATAATAATATGCTGTAAGGAATAAAGTAATGTTTAATTAATAGTTTCGCGTTTTATTATAATAACGCATGCTAAATTTATAAGGACGCTAAGTATAGCGCAAGTTATTAGCTATAAGAGCCTAAGTTAAAAGGACTCTAGGGTATAAGAGAGTTAGATAAAGAATAAGATTAACTCTATAAATTGGATTAGGACAAAGACAGTATAGTAAGCTAGCAGTTAGCGGAGAAAGTTCTCGCGCATTAATTCTAATTAGCGATAGTATCTATAAAGGATTAGGAAGATTAGACTATTAGTAGTATTAAGGAAGCTAAAGGAACTAACTAGGAGTATCTAAACCTTAAATACGCACTAAATAAAGTAGAGGTTAAATTAGTAATAGAAACTAAAACAGCAATAGGAATTAATACTCTATTAGATATGATATCTATTATTTTATAAGAAGGTAGAAAAGGAAAGTTTAAGGACAAACTTGGTAGATTATTATACGATATCGCCACCTTACCCCTTAATAAAGGCAAAAAGCTATAAGCTTAAGAACCTATAACGGACGAAAACCAATAGCTACGAGTAGTAGCTTAATTTAGGGATTTATAAATAAGCATAGGATGAAGGTTCCTATAGGTATAAGACTTTTAAAGCGAGATAAGTAAGATCTAGGACTCTTAAAACGAGATAAGGATATTCTAAACGCCTAAGTAGACTAAGGTAGGGGTGTAGCTTAAGAAAGAAGCTAATATAGGATTAAAGTTCCTATAGAGCTAAGATTTCGGATAATAAATAAGGACTATAGCAATTCTAGGTAAATAAAGTATTTAGCCTAAAGGTTAAACGGTTAATACACGTAATATAAGGGTGTGAAGAGGCTTTAAGGAAGATTTAAAGGAATAATATAAATTCTATCTAAATCTAAGGGTATATAGCTCTTATAGAGAACAAGATATTACGTAAAGAAGAGAAAGGAATAATAAGAGAAAGGAATAATAAGAGAATCTTATAATTAAATAGTTAGGGGTCTTGGTAGTTAATACGTGCGTATATACGCACGCGGTCTTTAACAGACTTTAGTAGAATTTAATTAACCTAGCAGAAGTTAGCGGAAGTTAATTAAGCTGGTAGAATTCGGCAGAATTTAGTTAAAGCGTCGGAATTTATATATGTTGAGTGTTTTACTAAGACGTTCTATTACGGGGCGCGGAATAGTAGTAGCTGAATGTATGTATTTGGGGAGTCTACAAGACGTTACGCGATCGATCGTAAGGGTCAAGGGCGTAAGGAGGTGATATACCTACGCGTAGCTGACGTAAGCTATACGCGAGGTATACGCGAGAGCACGGGGCTCTCCTATGGAGGCCCCTACGG
>Ga0193728_1002190_pt1 | contig 10096 bp, 8 predicted proteins | sample U1c1metaG_FD_143037 | JGI IMG/M metagenome (GOLD analysis project Ga0193728, IMG submission 143037) | Soil microbial communities from a riparian zone of the East river system, Colorado, United States - U1c1 | ecosystem: Environmental > Terrestrial > Soil > Riparian zone | place: USA: East River... | reverse complement strand
ATTCCGGACTTTGCGGCGAGCCGCACCAGCGGGCGGATGACCTTCATGGGTACCGCCAAGGCTGAGGTGGGGTGCGCATCGCGGCGGTCTGATTGAAGCACAGGCGTGAGCGAATTTGTCCTACGATCGTGATCGCCCCGGTCATCGACGACCGGCAGGAAACATGTCTAGGATACCTTGTCTGCACTGGAGCCGCGACCCAAAGAAAAAGGGATCATTGGCCGATGTCATGAAGCAGAAGACACAACAGGGGGAGCGAGCCATGGGTACGAAAGACATTCCAAGAGCATCCGCGTGTGCAACGAGACGTAACTCCAGGCTGGTGCGATCGCTGAGCGGATTCGTCCTCAGCGCCGCTTTGCTATGGGCTGCTCCGATCCCATCTTACGCGACCTCGCCCGTGCTCGAGGCCACCTACACCACGTCGATATCGAACGGCTGGGTGCAAGTGGAGCGCTGGCGTGATCCCGGAACGGCTTTTACTCAGGAGACCTTTCCACCCGACGGCCGTGGCAATCAGAGTGGGCAGCGTGTCACTTTCTTCAACGGCATTGCGACGCCGAATTCCGCGCGCTTTCTGCTGTATTACGCGCCCAGCTGGAATACCAATCCAAAAACTACACCCGTTTTGCTCGTGCACGGCGCCAATCAAGATGCGGATCTCGCTTGGGCCAATCCGAATGACGAAGGCGCCTACGGTTGCGGGCAGGCGAGTTGTCCCACAACCGGTCTCATGCAGTCGCTCGTCGCAAGCGGCTTTAAAGTTTTTGCCATCGGGTATCCACACAAGAATGGGGACGGTTACTTTTGGGCCGAGCAAATCGAGGATGCTATCCAGGTAATCAAGTCCCGTACCGGTGCGCTGAGCGTCGACGTTGTTTCCTGGTCCAAGGGCGCGTTCAACGCCCGCATGTACGTCTCTTCGGTCAAGCAATCATGGGGTACGGCCTATCAGAGTGACATCCGCCGCCTGATCATGGCAGGCGGCCCCAACAACGGCATCGATCTGTCGTTTCGACATGGCTGGTATTTCAGCCTTCCGGTCTACCCGGCCTGTGGTGGAACCATTGATGGCCCCACCCCCCATGACAAGTTGGTGTGTTACGGCGTTTGGCAAAACGGTCCGCAATGGACGTATTCCTCGGCCTACTTTCCCGGCTCGGCACAGATGCTCAAGCGCTGGGACTCGGTCTATTCCTTACCGAGTACTGAACAGGACTGGTACACCACCTACTACGGCGGACTGGGTGCCTACACGCATGGCAATGGCATCGTTGCATACATGGGCCCCTCGTTGGTCGACACGGTGCGCACGGCCGGCACATCCAGCAGCGTCAAGGTCTACAATCTCTGCGGCAACATGAACAACATCGCTCTGTTGCACAACGAGCATACGGGTCCTTCGGACGGGGTCCTATTCATCGCAAGCTGCAACGATTCGACCGGCATCACCAATTTCGGGGGCTCGGCAGTCATCGGGGTCAATCATCTCGGGTTGGGATGGAACACGCCCGCCGTCAATCAAATCACGGCCTGGCTCAGCGCGCCATGACGCGATCAGCGATGCGTTGCATCCCCGACAGGATCCAAAGCGCACCCGGCAGTGCGGTGAAGTCGGCTATCAGTGCCAGCACGAACGCCGAAGCCGACACCACGCCGAACTGGCGCATCGGCGGAAGATCCGAAAGCGTGAGCGCTAGAAAGCCGCTGGTATTGATCAGCGTCGCGAACAGAATCGGACGACCCGCGGTGAGCATCGCGTGCTTCAGCGCACCTTCCGTGGTGCCGCTCGAGCGGCCTTCCTGAAGATGATAGAAAAAATGCACCTGATCGTTTTCGGTCGCTCCCAGCACGGTCGAGCCGATGAGAATCGTGGCAATGTTGAGCGGAATGCCCGCCACGCGCATGACGATGAATACCGACAGAATGGCGAAAAATGAGGGAATCATCGTCATGAGCCGCGCCGAGGGGCTGCGAAACACGACGAGAAAGGCCAGGAAAATAACGCTGGCGGTAATCGCGAAGCTTTGGGTCAGCGTGGGCAGCAATCGCTCGGTGATGATGCCGGACAGCACGCCGTTGCCCGCCATTTGGCCGCGCACGGTTCTGAAATTCGGATCACTCGCCCGCGCCTCGTTCCACGCCTGGAGAATGAATTTGCGCATCGCGCCGGAGGGGCCGAAGGTCTCGCCCCGAGCGCGAATGCTCAGTCGCACGCTCGACAGATTGGCCACGTCGACGTAGCCACGCGAACTCGGTTCATTCAGCAGAATCTGCTCGAGGTCAGCGGCGAGCTTTGGCCACGCTTCGGGCGCCGTGGGCAGCTCATCCGAGCCGGTTTGGACGTATCGCGCCCAGCGCAGCACGGTGGTGGGTCCGTCGACGGCATTGACTCCCGGGTGCTGTTCGAGCCGCAGTGCCAGCAAATTCACGCTGCGCAGAAATTGTGGATCCAAGGCTTGGCCTGGCTGCGTCTGCAGCCACAAATCCTGGATGTCCAAGCCGTTGGTTTGTTCGAATTGGCGGGTGTCCTGCGCCACGGGCTCGCGAGGATTCACATACGTCAGAGCATCCGTCTCGAGCCGCAGCGGCTTGAGCTTGCCGGGAATACCGAAGAGCGAAGCTGCTCCGCACAGCATGATCAGCACGGCGCCGGCGACAAGGAACCAACGGAAGCGGCGCGTCGCGGGCACCAGCACATCGACGAATCTTGCGAACCACTTGTCATCCGACGCGACGCCAGTGCGTCGCGGAGCGCGCAACAGCGACTGCAGCGCGGGAAACAACGTGAAGCAGCCCACCCACGCGGCGACCAATCCGCAGGCGGTCCACAATCCCATTTCTCGCACGGGGCGGATGTCGGACACGGCGAGCGCCGCAAATCCGACTGCGGTGGCGAACATCGACGCCGTGCACGGCAGGAATTTGTTGGCGAGCGCGCGAGCATGATGATCGCGAAGAGTCGCAGACTCATCCGGCTCCATGTATCTGGAATGAATGTAGACCAGGGTGGCCGTGGTAGTGACCATCACCGTCAAGGGCACCAACGTCGACACCACGCTATTGGAAAATCCGAACACCTCGCCCAATCCGACCGCAATCGCGACCACGGCGCCGAGGGTGAGAATGATGGCCGCCAGTGTGCGCCACGAGCGATACACGGCAAACACCAGGGTCATTAGAAAAATGCCGAACAACGGCATGAACTTTTTGGTGGATGCGCCGGTTTGCCGCTCCAGCCATGCATCGAGCCACGGCGAGCCGACGCGGCGGACCGCGGTGAATGGGTGGCCGGTCGCATCGAGCGGCAACACCTTGGCATCGATGGCGGCCAAAGCTTGGTCCCGTTCGGCAGGTGAATTCACCTGCAGTTCGAGCGCGATGCCGAGGTAGTGATCCCCAATCAGTCCGGCGCGCCGGACCAGGGAGGTGCCCGCGGCAAAGGCGCGCAATTTCGCCGCCTCCTGAGGTCCGATGCCGGCGGGCGGACTCGATCGAAAATACAGCGTGAGCAGACTGTGGGCGGTGATCTTGGGAATCTTGTCGAGCTCGCGCTCCAATTGATCGGCACTCTGCAGCACGGCAGGACTCAAGGGGTCGGGCGCCGCGAGCACGATGAGGGCCTCTTCGCCTTGCGGATACAAGCGCTCAAACTCGCGGGTGGCTTGCGCCACCGGATCAGTGGCCACGATCAAGCGGTTGATCGAGGTGTCGGTCGGTATACGCAGGGCGCCGTAGATGCCGGCAAGCGTCAGGAGCAGGAAAATTCCGACAGTCACGTGCCGTGCCTGCAATATCCGCAAGAACAGCTGCAGCATCCGGGGTGAAACGAGCATGGTCTTATAGTCACTCATCGTGGGGTAATGATAGCCTGTCGCCATGAGCACACTCATGTTGGCTGCAATGGCGACCCTGGTTTTCTGCGCACCAGGCTACCCCGGCGGATCCGGCGATGCGCAGCCCTTCGTGGACCAGTTTGCCAAGGCTGCCGCGGCATCCGCAGGTTGGAAATCCGACAGTCTCAGCGCCATTTATGACCCGTCCGAACAGGGCGGCCTGGCGAAACTGGGTGACAAGGATTCGGTGCTGGCTTTCGTACCCTATGCATTTTATGTACAGCACGCGGCGGCGTTGCACCTGGCGCCGCTCGCGCAGGCAGACGTGGTCGGCGTCGGTACCCAGGAGCGTTGGACCCTGGTGGGGAAGGCGGGCGGCGCGGTAATGGGTGCAGCCTCGATGACGTGTTACACGATCTTGAGCGTTGCGGGTTATGCGCCGGAGTTCGTGAAGCATTCTGCTCTTGCGGCATGGGCTCTGCCGGCCGACGTCAAGATCGAGGCGACCGGGCAAATATTGAGCGCCTTACGGCGGGTCGCGTCGGGCGAGCCGGTGGTCGCGCTGCTCGATCAGACGCAGGCAGCGTCGCTGTCGACGCTGCCGTTCGCCGCACAGATCAAGACGCTCACGCAATCGGCGCCGCTGCCGGTGGCCGTTATCGCGGTCGTCGACGCGCGCCTGCCCGAGCCGCGAGCCAAGGCATTCCAGACGGCGCTGATCAAAATGAATTCTGCGAATGCCGAGACGCTGGCCTCGCTGCGCCTCAAAGGATTCGTGTTGCCGCAGCTGCCGGGCGACACCGTCAAGCCGTGAAGCGCTGCCTCGGCGTTGCGGTCGCAGCGTTGGCAATCGCCGGATGCAAGGCCCCGCCTGGCCGGCCGCTCGCACCGTCTCCGTCAATGACGGTCGAGCAACTGGCGGCGGCGGTCGCGGCGGATGCACGACGCAGCGACATCGAGACCGATTCGACAACCCGCAATCAACTCGCCGCCGATGCGCTTCGCGATGCGCAAGCCTGCCTCGAGCGCGCGCCTCAGGCAGCCGCTTGTCTTTATTATGATGCGATCGCGCTCGGCCTGAAGGCGCGAGCGCATCCCTTGCAGGCCAATGAGGCGCTGAGGTCGATGCTCGCGGCGCTCGGCGCGGCGGAAACAGCCGATCCCGAATATGACCAGGCGGGTCCTGCGCGCGTGAAGGCGCTGGTGCTCGTCAAAGCACCGGCATGGCCCCTCGGACCCGGCGACTCGGAGGCAGGGTTGGAGTCCGCGCGGCGTGCGGTGGCATTGCGGCCCGAGTATCCGCCGAATGTACTGGCACTGGCAGAGGCGCTGGCCAAGACCGGCGACGCTCACGGCGCTCAAGACGCCTATCGGCATGCGCAGGAATTGAGCCTGGCCTTGCCGCCGAGCCGCGATCGAGAGGATTGGCTGCGCCAAGCGGAGCAAGCGCTCGGCCGAAGCCCGCCATCACGTTAGGAACCCGGGCGGCCCTCCGGCGGTGCCTGGCCGTTGATGTCGGGTTCAGGGCAAAGTCAGTTTCAGTGCTGCTGCGGCCGATGCAAGCTTGGTTTGAGCATCCTTGCCTGCCGTCACCGCATCCTCAGGGTTGCCTGATTTGAAAGCCGCTTGAGCCTTGTCCCACGCCGATGTGGCATCTGCAAGTCCGGACTTTGCTGCATTGAGGTCAATGTCTTTCGGAACACGCTTGGTTTTCGAGAGGGCGTCGATGCGAGTTTGCACGGCGGTGAGTGATTGGGGAACGGAAGCGGCCAGGCTTCTCCAGTCCTTGCCCAACGCCTTCACCATCTCATCCTTCTTGGCTGCTATGGCGCCGGCCAATCCGTTGACCTCGGCCAATACAGCAGGCGCGCGTGCCACTACCGCCGCGTAGTCCTTCTTCTCAAAAGAGGCGGTCAATCCCGCCACTTTGCCCTGGGCTTGGGTGAATTGGTCAGGCACGTACTTTTGCGCATCGGCCGATACTGAATTCAAAGTGGTATTGATGTTATCGAGCGCATTCTTGGCAGGCTCCATCTGGTTTACGCAAGCCACAAAGAGGACCGCGACAGAGCAAAAGGCCAGAAATCTAGGAATTCTTTGATTTGAGTTCATGGCATGGGTCTCCTTTCCATTGAAACATACCGTACGCTACGTCTCGAAAGGATTGCAAGTATCGATGCGCGCTTCGGAGGCGTGGCCGCGCCGCGAAGTGTGGACCTCGCGGCGCGTATCGATGTGATGAACTTAGGCTAGAACGCCGCACTCAAACGCACGTACCAAAACGCACCGTTGAAGCCGAACGGACCGCCCGTGCGCGGATATAATTCACCGTCCGCCTCTCCGCCGGTCGTCCGATAGATTGGCGAGGCTGCGGTGTTGGCAATCTTGTCGGGAAAGGCATTGAAAATATTGCGTCCCCCGATGGCCGCGGTGAGATTTTTGAGCACTTGATACCCGAGCTCAAAATCCGTCGTGAACGAGGGGGAGAATAGTTGGCCAGGATAGTCGTTCTGGTCCCGAAACGTACCGTAGTAATTCTCATGCGCCACGGCGCGTATCGGTCCCCAGCCATAGCTCAAATTGAGGTTTGCCCGATGGTTCGGGGCATAGTGCTGGATATCGATGATGCGCGCCGCGCTGATGACGTTCGGATCGAATTTCGTCACGTCGGTCTTGTTGTAGTTATACGCAAGGGCCGTGTCCAAGGTTCCCGCAATGCCCAGCGACAGCGGATAGGTTGCCACCACATCTATGCCTTTAGTCTTGGTGTTGAATCCGTTGGTAAAGTACTGCACGGTGCCGCCGGCGCCGACATAGGCGAGCGCCGGGAGAGCGATGATATCCGCGTTGGTCACATTGAACTGCTGCGAGATGCCGATGCGGTTGCGAACCGAAATTTGGTATCCATCGATGGTGACGAGCAGTTTCGGCAGCGGGGTGAGCACGATGCCGGCGCTCAAGTTGGTCGATTCCTCGGGTTTCAGCGGCACAGCGCCGTAGTACTTGGCGTCCACGCTCGTGACCGGGTAAGTGCCGATCTGGACCTGCGTCGTGCTGCCCGGCAAGAAGGTGGTGCTCAACGTCTCGACATTCGATTGCCCGGGCGTGGGTGCATGAAACCCGGTGCTCGCGGTGCCGCGCAAGGCGAGCCAGTCGAGCGCTTTCCAGCGAGCCTGAAATTTTCCGAGCGTGGTATTGCCGAAGGAGGGGTAATGCTCGAAGCGTCCCGCGAGGCCGAGCGTGAGATCCTTCACCACATCCGCCTCGACATCCAGATAGCCGGCGTAGCTGACTTGCGAGGCATCAACCGGAGCGGATATTCCGCCATAACCATTTGAGGTCGTCGCTTGCGTGGCTACGATCTGATGCCCCGCGGCATCGAGCGCAGCCGTGCAGGCTCCGGCTGCGCAGTTATAGAGTGGCTGCGCGGAATAGGGCCCAGCTGCAATCGAGGCTTGGTCGCCCAAGAGCTGCTGATAATTTTCGTCGCGCCATTCCATACCACCGGCGATGGAGATCGGGCTGGCGAGCCAACTCACCGCCCAGGGATAACTTAAGTCCAGGTTGAAGTTGTTTTCTTTTTGAATGAACTTACCGTCGTAGAAACTGGTGGGAGATAGCGGGCCCAATGACGAATTGAGTGAATTGCGCAAGGACACCGCCAGGGAGTTCTGGGCCGTCGTGCCGGACAAATCGTAATTGATACCCCAGCGATTGGTGCCCTTGTAGCCCACGGCACCGAAGAACTGCTGCGTGACGCCGTAAAAGCGGGGCGTAAAGCCGGCAGGATAAATGGATTGGAAGTTGAAGGTGCGGCCGTTCTGGATATACCCGCCGGCCGGACAGCCGGTGAGTGCGGACGTGCAGGGATCCAGGTAAATATTATTGAACGCTGGATTAGGCGACCACACATTGCCGTCGGCGTCGGTGACGGTCCGCGGCAAGCGATAGTTGAAACTCTCATTCGTCTGAATATTGGCGTAGTTGGCGAAAAAATATACCTGATCGCCGTTGTCGAGTTTGATCCCGGAATTCAAAAATGCCTTGACGCTGTCCTGCGGCGGCGTTCCCCACTCCTGTACAGGACCGGGGTAGTGCGGCAACTGCGGTGCCAACGCTGGAAAGGTTTCAGCGAAGGCCAGGGCCGACGGACGTGTGGGATTACGAACGGTCTGTTGATTCCTGGCCCACTCGGCACTCAAGCTGACGAAGCCCTCGCTGCCCAGCGGCAGACCGATGTTTGCGGCGATCTGGCCATCGCCACCGTCGCTTCCGAAGCCGGTGGGGAAGTATTTTCCGTAGCGCCCATCTATCTGGATGCCGCTGGGACTGTTTTTAAACTGATAGTTGAGCACTCCGGCGATCGCATCGGAGCCGTACTGCGCAGAGGCGCCGTCGCGCAAAATCTCGAGCGACTTGACCGCGATGGACGGGATCGAATTGAGGTCCGGGCCTTGCGAGCCGAAGGCCAGTTCTGTCTCGCCGCCCTGGTACACCTGCACGAGTGCCGAGCGGTTCATGCGTTTGCCGTTGAGCATCACCAGCATCTCGTCCGCGGGCAGGCCGCGCAAGGACGGGGAGCGAACGAAGCTGGATGCGTCGGAAATGGAGTTCTGTCCTACGATGAAGGACGGCACGAGATTGGACAGCGTATCGAGCATGCTTGCCGCCGGGTAATTCGCGAGCTCCGTGCCGGCGATCACGTCGATCGGTGCGGACGACTCGGCCACCGTGCGGTCCAGACGCCTCGTTCCGGTAACGATCACCTCTTGGAGTTCGTTTGCGTTGCCAGTATCTGCTGGGCTGCTCTGGGCTCTGGCCACATGCGCCGACATAAAAAGAACGCATCCAATCCCGACAAGCAACATTGATTTCATGCAGATTCTCCCAAACGACGATGGAAATCTTGAATGTGAAGCGCACTAGCCGCACGTGGGCCGAGTGCCGAAAGGGCAACGGCATTCGAGGCGGCCGGCCTTAATGTATCGACTGCTTCCAACAATCATCGAAGGCCCTCCTTGGATGGGTGCAACGCGCATAGCACGTCGAGCCCGAATCCTCAGCCTCGCATCAACACTCTGTAATCATCCCCGCCAACCAATGGCGGCCCGCCAATCAAGGCGGTTCTTTTTGTATTCCAGGCTAGTGTAGAACCGAAGATCGCTGTCTGCAACCACGCCATGGTTGCGAGTGCTCGATGCGATTGCGTGACTGCCGACTTTCCGGTAGTTCGCGACGAACGAATGAACGCGTGCGCGCCTGCGGCAGAACTGCCGCTGCGTATTCAGTGGGGGGAGGGGCCCACCGCGAATAGCTGCGTCTCAATGTCTTGGAACGACTTGAACTCCAGAGCATTGCCGCTCGGGTCAAGGAAAAACATCGTCGATTGCTCGCCGGCTTGTCCCTTGAACCGTGTGTAGGGCTGCACGACGAACTCAACTCCGGATTGCTGCACGCTCTGCGCCAATTCAGCCCATTGTTGCGGCCGCAGCACCACGCCGCAGTGAGGCACCGGCACCCCTTGTCCATCGACCGGATTGTAGTGACTCGACAATTTGCCGGTGCGGCCCAGATCAGGATTCAAGTGGCAGACGAACTGATGGCCGTAAAGATTGAAGTCCACCCAGTGCGCGGCGCTGCGGCCTTCCGTGCACCCGAGGATGTCTTTGTAGAAGCGGCGAGCTTCCTCGATATCGCGCACTTGCACGGCAATATGAAACGGTGTCAGCGGTTGATTCACGGTAATCGAGCATAACATTCTGATCCGCAGGCCAGAAATAAAAAGGGCCCGGCGCAATTCCTAGGAGGCGATGCCCTCGATCCACGTGCGCCTCACCCGCAATTCATCATCCAACAGCGCCAGATTGGCGCGGTAGCCCGGCGCGATTCGGCCGAGCTCATGATCCAGTCCCAAGAATGCGGCCGGATACTCGCTGGCCATCCGAGCTGCCTCCGCAATCTCGAGACCCAGCAGAGATACTGCATTGCGCACGGCGGTGGCCATGTCGAGTCCGGTACCGGCCAAAGTTCCGTTCTCATCGCGGCACACGCCGTCCTTGACATGGATCGTGCGCCCCTGCAGCACGAAACTTGGCTCAGGCGAACCCACGGGAGGCATGGCATCGGTTACCAGCATGAACTTGTCATGACGCTTGCAGCGTAGTGCGAGCTTCAGCATGACCGGGTCGACATGGTGCCCATCGACGATGATGCCGCACCAGGTGTTCGCATCGAACAGCGCGGCCCCGACGATGCCCGGT
>Ga0193728_1002189_pt1 | contig 10097 bp, 5 predicted proteins | sample U1c1metaG_FD_143037 | JGI IMG/M metagenome (GOLD analysis project Ga0193728, IMG submission 143037) | Soil microbial communities from a riparian zone of the East river system, Colorado, United States - U1c1 | ecosystem: Environmental > Terrestrial > Soil > Riparian zone | place: USA: East River... | reverse complement strand
GGCGGACGTGGATCACGTCGCTGAGCGGGACCTGACCGAGGCTGCGCGACGGGACCTGGATGAGCTCGAGCGCGCCGGGGTCATCGCGGAACTGCTGCGCCGCGCGCAGCCACACGACGTACTGGTCGCCCTTGTCCTCGAACTGCGACGCCTCGACGCCACCGACGAGCACCGCCAGCGTGTTCGTGATATCGGCCGGGTCGACGCCGAGCATCGCGGCACGATCGAGATCTGGGCGCACCGAGGTTTCGGCGACCGGATCGAGGAGGCTCGAGTCGAGGTCGACGACGCCGGGGACCTTGCCCATTTCGGCGAGCACCTGCTTGCCGTACTTCTCGAGCTTGTCGAGATCCGGGCCGGAGATCACGTACGACACCATCGCGTTCTGGCCGCCGAGCGAGAAGTCGTTGACCGGCTGCGCCGCGACGCGCACGCCCTTCGGCACGGTCGGCAGGATGCTCTTGCGCACCTCCTGCATGACCTCCATCTGGGTGCGCTTGCGCGAGCCCGGATCGGTCATGTGGACGTAGATGCTGCCGACGTTCGACTGGCGTTGATCGCCGCCGGCGACGGTGACGAGCGTCGAGTCGACCTCGGGGAGGTCGCGGACCTGGCGCGCGATCCGCTCGCCGATCAGCGTCGAGGCCTCGAGCGTGGTGCCCTCGGGCGCCTGCAGGTAGATCTCGAACTGCGCCTCGTCGTTCTGCGGTAGGAAGTCGCCGCCGAGCTTGCCGCACATCGGGATGGTGACGCCGAACGTCGCGATGATCGCGAGGCCGACGACCCAGCGGTGGCGCAGGCAGAACGCGAGCACGCCGGAGTAGAACCGCGCGATCGGGTGATACAGGCCGTCGCTGAACCGCTCGATGATCGAACGCTTGCGCTCCTGCCCTTCCGGTGCCGGCAGCGGCAGGATCCGCGCGGCCAGCATCGGTGTGAGCGAGAACGCGACGATCATCGACACCAGGATGGCGAACGCCATCGTGAGGCCGAAGCTGTACATGAAGCGGCCGATGATGCCGCTCATGAACGCGACCGGGAGGAACACCGCCATCAGCGACAGCGTCGTCGCGAGCACGGCCAGGCCGATCTCCTTGGTCGCGTGCAGCGCCGCGGGGAACGGCTTCATCTTCTTCTCGTCGATGAAGCGATAGATGTTCTCGAGCACGACGATCGCGTCGTCGATCACGATGCCGACCGCGAGTGCGAGCGCGAGCAGCGTCATCATGTTGAGCGTGAACCCGAACATTCGCATCAGGCCGAACGTCGAGATGATCGAGACCGGGATCGCGAGCGCGGCGATCACCGTCGAGCGCAGGCTGCCGAGGAACAGCAACACGACGAGCGCGGCGAGAACGGCGCCCATCTTCAAGTGCTCGAGCACCTGATCGGCGGAGGTCCGGATCTGCAGCGAATTATCGCGCACGACCGCGACCGAGTAGCCGGCCGGCAGCTGCGTCGAGAGCTCCTTGACCTGCGCCTGGATCGAGTCGACGACGGCGACCGTGTTCGTGCCGGTCTGCTTGCGAACCTGGAGCGCGATCGACGGCGTGCCGCTGTAGACCGCCGAGGTCTCGGCGTCCTTTTCGGCATCCTCGACGCAATCGCCGAGCTTGGCGTTCGCGGGCGGCACGACGACATCCGCGACGCGGATCTGGTTATTGCCCTGCTCGCGGATCACGATCCGGCACAGCTCCTGGGGATCGAGCACGCGGCCGGTGATGCGCAGCGTGTTGTGGCTCGGACCGGTGTCGATCTGGCCACCGGGCACGTTGACGTTCGACGACGTGATCGCGCGGCTGACCTCGAGCGCGGACACGCCCGCGGCGGCGAGCCGGATCGGATCGAGGTTGACGTTGATCTGGCGATCGCGGCCGCCGAGGATCACGACCTGGCCGACACCGGAGAGCCGCTCGATGCGGCTCTTGACCTGCTTGTCGGCGAAGTGGGTGAGCTCGCGCACCGGCGTGCCCTTCGGGCCCTTGACCGAGAGCACGATGATCGGCGCGGCGTCCGGATCGGCCTTGCGGACCTCCGGGCGCGAACCCGCCGGGAGGTCGCGCAACACGCTCGACAGGTGATCGTTGATGTCCTGCGACGCCTTGTCGGGATCGATCTCGAGATCGAACTGCGCGATCACGAGCGAGACGCCCTCGGTCGACGTCGAGGTCAGCGTGTCGAGGCCGCTGACGGTGTTGACCGCCTCTTCGACCTTCTCGGTGACGTCGGTCTCGACCGCGCTCGGCGACGCGCCCGGGTACGGCGTCACGATCGTGACGAGCGGGAAGTCGACCTTCGGAAACTTGTCGACGCCGAGATTGGAGTAACCGACCGCGCCGACGACGACGAGCGCGAGCACCAACACGAAGGCGAAGATCGGCCTCCGGATGCAAATATCTGCGAGCCACTGCATGGCCTACTCCTGGACCTTCACGCCGTCGACGACCTGATCGGTCACCTTGGCGATGACCTTGTCGCCCTTGTCGAGGCCTTGGATCAGCGCGACCTTGCCATCGCCCGGCGACGATGACAGCTGGACGATGCGGTCCTCGGCGATGCCGTTCTTGACGACGAACGCGTGCCACGTGTCACCGCGCCGCGCGACGGCCTCGACCGGCAACACGATGCGCGGCGACTGGCCGATGATGATGTGAGCTTCGGCGAACATGCCCGGAACGAGGCCCGAGTCCTTGTCGAGTGTCGCCTCGACGGTGAGCGAGCGGCTCTTCCCGATCTCGGCGGCGAGGCGCGTGACCGTCGCGCCGAACTTCTTATCGGGGTGCGCGACCGCGATGATCTCGACGCGCTCGTCCTTCTTGACGTCGGTGACGGCCTTCTCCGGCACCGACAGCTCGATCTTCAGCGGGTCGTCGTCGACGAGCGTGAACAGCGCCTTGCCGGGCGCCACCCACTCACCGGGCGAGACGTTCTTCTCGGACACCGTGCCGTCGAACGGCGCGCGGACCATGCCGTCGGCGACGGACTTCGACATCATGTCGTTGCGCGCCTGCGCCTGCGCGACCTGCTCGACCGCGTTCAGGCACTGCGTGTTCTGGCGATCGAACTCGGACTTCGTGATCGCGCCCTTGTCGAGCAACTGCTTGGTGCGCACGCACTCGTCATCGGCGAGCTGCTTCGAGACGCGCGCCGACTGCAACGCCGCCTGCGCCTCGCGCGCCGAGAGCGCGGCGGAGCGAACGTCGAGTTGGATCACCGGCTGGCCGAGCTTGACGTGCTGGCCGCGCTCGATCATCACGTTGATGACCTTGCCCTGCGTGTCGGCGGTGACGTCGGAGCGCTGGTCCGCGATGATCATTCCGGTGAGCGTCAGCACGTCGGGCGTCGGGGCCTCGGCCGCCGCGACCGTCGCCGCCTTGACCGTCGGTACCGGTGCTTTCGCGGTGGTAGCCTTGGTGTCGTCGGGCTTCTTACAGCCGAGGCCGAGGACGAGAGCGGGGACTAGCGTGGAGAGTGCGAGGGCTCGCATGGGGCTCGCTACGATGCATGGACCCTGCCACTGGGTCCACTCCAAGAACCGGCGGTTACGCCGCTTTTCGGGCGCCGCCTTGTATGGGATCCCGACACGCTGTCGGTTCGCGGTGTTTGATACGATCGCGGCGTGCGACGAGTCGTCTTGGGCCTCTTGCTCGTCGTGGGTTGCCGACAAGTGTTCGGCATCCACGACCCGGGCGCGAGCGACGATCAGGCGATCGACGCCCAGCCCGACATCGACGCGGCGGCGTGCACGGCGGTCGCGATCCAATGCGTCGGCCCGAACGAGCTCCGCACGTGCAGCACGCTCGGTGCGGCGCCGACGTTCGATGACTGTGGTTGGGGCTGCGTCGACGACGGGGCGACCCTCGGCCCGCACTGCGGCGTGTTGCAGCCGGCCGGCGGCGCGGTGACCCCGATGGACCTCCAGGACATGTCGGCACTCGCGGACGTCGACCTCGCGAACGCGACGGTCAACGGCACCGATGGCTCGATCCTCCTCGGTCAGACGACGCTGCGCGCGCCCGGGCTCGGCGTGATCAGCGGCATCGACTACGAGGTGCGCGGCAAGGTCGCGGTGTTTCGGATGAGCAGCGCGCTGGTCGCCGATGTGGCGCTGACCGGTGCGTATGCGATCGCGATCGTCACGAACGGCGACCTCACGATCGGCGGCGCTGTCGATGCGCGCGGCGCGTGCGCCGACAAGACCGGCGGTCCAGGCGGTAGCAATGGCGGCGTGAATCACAACGTCGGCGCGGGGCTCGGCGGTGGCAACAACGGCACCTCGGAGCCGGACGGCGGTGCCGGCGCCGGCTATGGCGCCGCCGGTGGCAACGGTGGCTCCGATGGGCTGAACGTGGTGAGCGGGGGTGCCAGCTACGGCGACGCGGCGATCACCGCGCTCGTCGGCGGAAGCGGCGGCGGTGGGGGCGGCACGACGAACGCAACCGCGTCCGCGCACGGCGGCGGTGGCGGCGGCGGCATCCAACTCGTCTCGAATTCGTCGATCGTGATCACCGGGACGATCAACGCCGGCGGCTGCGGCGGCTTGCCCGGCATCACCAGTCCCGGAGGTGGCGGCGGCGGCGGCGGCGGTGGCACCGTGCTGCTCGAGGCGCCGAGCATCTCGATCGTCGGTGCGGTCGCCGCGAACGGTGGCGGCGGCGGCGGCGGCGGCACGGGCGCGGTCGCGGGCGGCAATGCAACACCCGACGCGGTGGCGGCGGCCGGTGGGAGCTCGCCGCATGGCGCCGGCGGTGCCGGCGGCAACGCGATCCATTCGGCGGGCAACGCCGGCGCGAACAATCTGTCGTACGCCGGCGGCGGTGGCGGCGCCGTAGGCCGCCTGCGCTTCGAGACCCGTGGCGGCACGACGAACGGCTTCGGCACGACGAGCCCGATGCCGGTCATCGCTGCCGCGAACGTGCAATAGCTACTTGTTCGCCGCCGCGTCGTCGCCGAGCGCGTTGATCCGCGCGCGTGTCAGGTCGGTCTCTGCGTCGACGAGCTCGACCGCGGTCGCGCGTTCGGCGTTCAACAGCTCCTTGCGGACGCGATAGCCTTCCTCGGACGCCTGCAGGCCCTTCGCCGACGTCTGCAGCGCGTGCACCGCGAGCTGCACGGCCTGCTGCGAGGTGAGCAGCTCGATCCGCGTGCCGCGCTCGAGATTCTCCTTGTCGGCGCGCAGCTCGTCGGTCTCGGCCTTGATGCGATGCTGGTTCGTGCTCGCGATCAACGTGTCGTTGAGCGTCCACGATAGCTGGACGCCTGCGGACCACGTGCCTTTGAACTCGTCGACGACCGGGAAGATCCGCTGGTTGGGACGTGCGTAATCGGCGACGCCGAACGCGGTGAGCCGCGGCAAGTACGCCGAGTTTTCGGCCTCCGCTTGACGCTCCTTCGCGGCGATGCCCTCCACGAGCACGCGCACGTCGAGCCGTTGCGCGAGCGCCTTGTGCAAGTCGTCGTCGAGCGACGCCGCGGCCGGTGCGGCGACCTCCTTGCGCACGTCCTCGCCGAGCGCGAGGGGCTCGTTGTGGGTCGCGCCGATCAACAGCCGCAACTGCTCCTCGCGCAGGTCCGAGAGGTTCTTCAACTGATCGAGCGTCTGCTCGGCCTCGGCCTCCTGCGATTCGACGCGTAAGAGATCTGCCTTCGATACGCGCTGAACCTCGAACTGCGAGCGGATCTGGCCGACCGTCGCCTGGATGTCGACGACCTGGCGCTGCGCGACGAGCACGTTGAGCTTCGCGCGCAGCCACTCGTAGTACGCGAGGCGCGCATCCTGACCCGCATCGATCATCGCGGACGCCTTGCTCGTCTTCGCGACCTCGAGCCCGAGCTTCGCGGCCTTGACGAGCTTGGGATAGCGATAGATGTAGTCCGACAGGTTGATGTTGACGTTCGCCTCGGCGACGTAGTTGTTGACGAGCGACGATGGGATCGAGAAGTTCATGCCGCCTGGCAATGCAATCGTGAACGCGGGCACCTGGCTGTTGCGCGTGTACTGCAGCTTGCCGCCGACCTGCGGCACCTGCTGGAGCTCGGTCGCTTCGGCGCCCGCGATCTGGGCTTCGACCTCGGCGACGCGGCGCTGCACCGTCGGAGACACCGCCGCCGCCCGCGACGCGGCCTGATCCGCGGTGAGCCCGTTCGCGACGAAGAGTGCGTCGAGGTCGCGCTCGAACGCGTTCGGATCATCCGCCGCCTCGGCCGCCTTGGGCCCGAGCGCCGGGGTGGGTGCGGGCTTGGGTGCGGGCTTGGGTTGCGCGAACGCGGGTGCCGCCGCCACCGCCAGGAGTACGAACGAGAAGCGAGCCTTCATGGGCGGCGACCAAAGCATCGTGCGTGCCACCGGTCCAGGTGCCAAACCGGGGTTTTCGCGTCGCCTTTCTTGCGGCGCTGTCGGGTGGCCTTACAGCGAGCGTCACGAAACGTGACTACGAACCATCGTCGCAGTCACGTTTCGAACCGATATCCCGAGCCCACATGTGTAGATCGACATAGAGTTGGGCGATGACCCCGGCCGACAACGTGGCTGGCACGCGAATGGCAACACCAGCCGCCGTGTCAGCGACCGACGCCGTCTGGCGGAACCACCGCGATCAGTTCTTCCTGCGAGAAGCACGCGGCACGTCGAAGCTGATGAGCGTGATCGGGTGCGTGGTGTTCATGGCGATGGTCGCCATCCTGATCGTCGCCCACTACCCGGCCTGGCGGATCGTCGCGACGTGCGTGACCTACCTCGGGTTCGTCGGCGGACATGCGCTCGTGATCCGCCAGACCCGCGAGCTCGGCCGCGTCGAGCACGCGTTCATCAAGATGAACGTGATGGCACAGCTGTTCGTCGTCGGCATGGCCGGCCTGACCGGCGGCGTGCACTCGCCGTTCTTACCGGGCTGCCTGATCCCCGCGATCGTGTCGCTGCTGTTCTTCGGCCCGCAGTCGGTGTCGCGCTGGATCGCGCTCGGCAACGGCCTGTTCGCGATCGCGATGGCGTCCTTGCCCGCGGAGATCGTTGGACCGGCGCTGCCGAACACGCTCTACGCGATCGCGATCATGGTCCAGCTCGGCTGGAACTTGTTCATGCTCCACCTCCTGGTCGGCAAGCTCAGCCAGATCGCGAGCGAGACCAGCGAGGAGTTCGACTGTCTCCGCGAGGAGCGGCTCGGCGATGCCGAAGCGCAGCTCCGCCGCCTGCAATCGGTCGGTGCGAAGGTCGCGCACGAGCTCAAGAACCCGCTCGCGTCGATCAAGGGGCTGTGTCAGCTGGTCAGCCGCACGCCCGAGAGCGAGCGCACGCAGGAGCGGCTCGCGGTCGTCGCGTCGGAGATCTCCCGAATGGAGACGATCCTGCGCGAGTACCTGTCGTTCAGCCGGCCGCTGGAGGATCTCAAGCCGCAGAAGCTCGACGTCACCGAGCTGTCGCGCGACGTGCTCGAGGTGCTCGCCGGCCGCGCCGATCAAGCGGGGGTCTCGCTCGCGCTCGAGGGCGCGGGGACCAAGGTCGAAGGCGATCCGCGCCGCCTGAAGGAAGCGCTGATCAACCTGGTCTCGAACGCGATCGAGGCGACGCCGAACGGTGGCGCGGTCACGCTGCGCGTGAAGAACGGCGGCGCCGACGCGATCGTCGAGGTCGAGGACACCGGCCGCGGCATCTCCGCCGAGGATCTGACGCGGCTCGGCACGTCGTTCTTCACGACGCGACCGAACGGCACCGGCCTCGGCGTCGTGCTCGCGCAATCCGTGATCACCCAACACGGCGGCACGCTCGCCTACAAGAGCACCGTCGGCCGCGGCACGATCGCGACGATCAAGCTTCCGTGCTCGCCGGTGGCGGCTCCCGAGCTCGCGGGCCGCGCGGCGATCGCGGAGGCACGCGCGTGAGCTGTGTGCTGCTCGTCGACGACGAGCCCGGTGTTCTGTTCACGTTGAGCGAGCTCCTGGTCGAGCGCGGCCACAAGGTGTTGACCGCGAAGAACGGCGTCGAGGCGCTGACCAAGCTCGAAGATGCCGAGACCGTGCTGACCGACCTGTCGATGCCGAAGATGGACGGGCTCGAGTTGATGACCCAGATCGTGGCGCGCGATCCGTCGCTGCCGGTGATCCTCCTGACCGCGCACGGCTCCGAGAAGGTCGCGGTCGCCGCGATGAAGCAAGGCGCGTACGACTACCTGACCAAGCCGTTCGACATCGACGAGGTCGCGGTCGTGATCGAGCGCGCGCTCGAGACCCGGCGGCTGCGCGTCGACAACCGGCGGCTCGCCGCGGAGCAGACGCTCGGCCGGCGCATCGTCGGCGATTCGCGTCCAATGCGCCGTCTGCTCGAGGCCACCTCGCGGGTCGCTTCGCGCGACGTCACCGTGCTCGTGCGCGGCGAGACCGGCACCGGCAAGGAGTTCGTCGCCGAGCTGCTGCACGCGCAATCGACGCGCTCGGCCAAGCCGCTCGTCCGGTTCAACTGCGCCGCCCTGCCCGCCGAGCTCGCCGACGCCGAGCTGTTCGGTCACGTGCGCGGCGCGTTCACCGGCGCGGTCGCCAACCGGCCCGGCTACTTTCTCCAGGCCAACGGCGGCACGCTGATCCTCGACGAGGTCGGGGAGCTCCCGCTCGCGATCCAGGCGAAGCTCCTCCGCGCGCTGCAAGAAGGCGAGATCCAACCGGTCGGCTCCGGCCGGATCGAGAAGGTCGATGTCCGCGTCGTCGCGTCGACGAATCGCGACCTCGCCGCCGACGTCAAGGCCGGCACGTTCCGCGAGGACCTCTACTACCGGGTCGCGGTCGTCGAGCTCGTCGTGCCGCCGCTGCGCGATCGCAAGGACGACATCCCCGCGCTCGCCGAGGAGTTCGCGCGCCGCTACGGCGAGCGCTTCGGCCTCGGCAACGTCTCGCTCGAGCCCGCGCTCGTCGACGCGCTCGTCCACACCGACTGGCCCGGCAACGTGCGCCAGCTCGAGAACACGATCGCGCGGCTCGCGGCGCTCTCCAGCGGCGGCGTGATCGGGCTCGCCGATTTTCAAGCGACCGAGTCGAGCTCCAACGCGATGCCGGCCGCCTCCCCCGACTCCGACCACGCCGATCCCCCGCTCGACGCGCGCAGCGGCCCGTCGCTCAAGGAGCAGGTCGAGGCGTTCGAGCGTGGCCTCGTCGGGCGCGCGCTCGACGCCACCGGCGGCAACCAGTCCGAGGCCGCGCGCCGGCTCGGGGTCTCGCGGGTGACCCTGATCGACAAGATGAAGAAGTACGGGTTGGCGTCGAAGCGGTAATCGCTGCGGGTCAGCGTCGGCGGCGACGACCGAGTACGAGCCCGACGACGACGACCAGGAACGACGCGCCTACCGGCGACGAGTGATCGGCGACCCCGCAGCAACCGGCGGGTTTCGAGCCGCCACCGCCACCGCCGCCGCCGCCGCCAGCACCGGCGTCGGGCTCGGCGGGCTTCTCCGTCACGGTCAGCGCGACATCGGCGGTCTTCGAGGTCGCGGTTCCCGTGCCCACGACCTGGTAGCTCGCGCTGCCGAGCGTCGCGGTCGGGTCCGCCGTCAACGTGATCTGGGTCGTCGCGCCCGACTGGACACTCGCCGGGTTGAACGCTGCGGTGACGCCGGTCGGCAGACCGGTCGCGGTCAGCGCGACCATCTGCGCCGCGCCGGCCGACGTCGAGGTCGCGACGGTGTAGGTCGCGGTCCCGCCCTGCGCGACGGTCTCGGCATCGGGCTGCGCGAGCGCGAACGACGAGCAGCCGGGCAGGACGAACGAAGCGATGCGCGTGCTCCACACGGTCTTGCCGGTCGTGTAGTACTCGTGGGTCGCCCAGAACGTGCAGTCATCGGTCGGATCGATGTTGATCGACGCGTAGTCGCCCCACCGGCCGATGTTACTGGCCTGCGTTCCGTTGCCGGCAATGATCACGCCCTCGCCGTAGCCGAGCGTCCCTGCGGGATCGGTGGTGTTCCGGGCTGCATACCGGATCGAAGGGCTGGTGCTCGAGGTAGCTGCGCTATAGACGAGTGCGATCTCGCCGACGCTATCCATGGCGATGCTCGGCATCCAGCGCGTCGTCGCGTCAGGAGCGTACGTGCCGCTCTGGAACAGCGTCGGCGTCG
>Ga0193728_1002188_pt1 | contig 10098 bp, 7 predicted proteins | sample U1c1metaG_FD_143037 | JGI IMG/M metagenome (GOLD analysis project Ga0193728, IMG submission 143037) | Soil microbial communities from a riparian zone of the East river system, Colorado, United States - U1c1 | ecosystem: Environmental > Terrestrial > Soil > Riparian zone | place: USA: East River... | reverse complement strand
TCACGTATTCTGCGCATTGTGCGGAAATCGGATGCGCACCATAGCAGAAAAAGGCGTGCCAGTGTACCGTTGCAACAAGCATATGAGCATTTATGATACTGGCCGGGAACCCATATTGTGCGTATTAAGACGGGCCATATTGATTCGGTGGTATGGGAGGATTGCTGCAAGGTATTCGAACGCCTTAGCCTTATACAGGATGTGCTTGAGCGCAGCATCGAGCAATCTCTCCAGAACATGCTGGAAGATACACGAGGCAGGGAGATGATCGATGCCTTGCAGCAGGAGCTTGCTTTTGCCTTGGCCGAGCGCAATAAGCATCCGGAAGGCAGTTATACGATAGAATTAGACGGTACATCCTCTATACCAGAAGGGATTGCTCTTTCGTCGCAAGAGCAACCCTCCAAGGGTGCTGATGGCTTAGCGCAAATGAAATAGAAGGATTTGCTTAATTTGCATGTTTACCAAATCAGATAATATGAAGCAGGTGATAAACGAATGCGGTTGCTATTACTGATATTAATACTCGTTGCTATTGTGCTCGTTCTGACGGGCTGTGTAATTGCGGTACTCACTTGGTACTATGGCCGTAAAGATCGGTCAACAGGTGTTAATGAGGCAGCTGGTGAGTGAGTATCAGCTTCGATGGTCTGATCTATTTAACCGCCATACTTGCATTAGTTGCTCTGGTTTCGCTCTTGTGGCTCTTCAAGAGAGAAATTAGCAAGTGTATATCTCGAAGCGGTAGCACGCTAGGTCTTTGGCTTAGCGTGCTGCCGGAGTTTCAGAACGACCTTAGCCAATAATTATCTTCCGCGTACAATACGTGCCATGTCACGTTTGACGTCACGCTCGCTGACAGCTTCACGCTTATCGTAGAGTTTTTTGCCACGACAAAGGCCAAGCTCGATTTTTGCTTTCCCACGTTTCAGGTATAGCTTGAGCGGGATAAGTGTCAGACCTTTTGTCGTCACGCGGCTGACAATCTGCTCGATCTCGCGTCTATGCAACAATAATTTGCGGGTGCGCATCGGCTCGTGATTATAGCGATTCCCATGCTCATAGGGCGCGATGTGAGCATTCTCCAGCCAGATTTCACCTTTGCGGGCTATGGCGTAGGCATTACGCAGGACAACCCGGCCCTCGCGAATTGATTTAATCTCGGTGCCAACTAATGCGATGCCTGCCTCGACCGTTCTTTCGACCTCGTAATCATGGTACGCTTGTCGATTTACTGTTATAACTTTAATTGGGACCTGTGTAGCCGGAGTCGGCGATGGTTGTTTTTTCGTCGCAGATTTTTTTGCCATTAGGAAAACTCCTTCTTTACTATTTTAGAAAGGACGTATATCTGCTGTACTTTGCCGAAGAAGGTGTGTTCCTTCCTTCCTTCCTTCACTACAGCAGGGGCACTGCTTTGCAGGCTTGGTTTCCCTCTCTGTGTCTTTAGATGGGCAAGTGTTTCTTGGCATAGATACATACTGAAGGATATAGGAGTACGCATGGATAGGCGATGATGCTTGCATCATACAACAATTGTGCATGTGAGTCGAGTAGGGAAAGGTACTTATCTCCTCGTGTGTGAGCTGTCATCATATGAGGTAGCACTCTATTTGCCAGATTTTCTTCTGCTCTCAAGAAAGGTTTGGGTATGTTCTATTATCTAGCCAAGATTGCCACTCGCTATCGCTGGTTGATTGTAGTCCTGTGGATGGTGGCCGTGATAGTTGCGTTGCCGTTTGCTCCTCAAGCCAGCCAGGTATTGAGTTCGGGTGGCTTCACTAGTCCTGATTCCGAGTCGGAACAGGCAATCAGTATACTGGTGCAAAAACTCCATCTTCAACCAACCATTGTGCAGATTATTTTCACCAGTCGGCGCTACTCTGTCGAAGATCCACCGTTTCTCCAGCAAACCCAGCATGCTCTAGCAAATTTGCATGGCTGGCCGGAAGTGACACAGATTGTCACTTTTGCCGATAATCCACGTCAGGTGTCGTTAGATCGCCATGCTGCCTACGTTAATGTGGAACTCAAGGCCAATTCCGATGCAGCTCCCAAACTTCTGCCTGAACTCCAGCAGCGTTTGCAGAGGGTGCCTGATCTACAGAGCAATATTGGTGGTGATGCTGTTTTCTACGAGGATATTCTAGCTGTCAGTGAACGCGATCTACGGCGTGCGGAAATACTAGCTTTCCCATTTGCCATTATCGCATTGCTTTTCGTATTTCGCTCGGTTATTGCTGCAGTATTGCCTGCACTCGTTGGAGGCTGCGCTGTTGTCATCTCTCTGGCGCTCATTTTTGGCCTTGGGCAGATCACAACTCTCTCCATCTTTGTTCTCAATATTACCACGCTCTTTGGCCTTGGCTTGGGAGTTGATTACTCGCTCCTCATAGTCAGTCGTTTTCGAGAAGAATTGGGACGCGGGCGCGATATTACTGGTGCGGTGACCGTCACCGTTGCTACGGCAGGACGAGCGGTTGCTTTCTCCGGTCTAGCCGTTTCAATTGGTCTGTTAGGATTGACCTTTATCCGTATCAACATATTACATTCGGTCGGTCTAGGAGGGATACTAGTAGTGCTGCTGGCAGTCCTAGCGGCTCTGACTTTGTTGCCAGCTATGCTAACCATCCTAGGATGCAAGATCAATGCTCTGCCCGTGCGCTTCCCACTTTTGTGGAAACTTGCGGACTCTAAGACCATACAAGATGAGGCTGTTGCTAGTGAAGCAGGTGTTCAAAGCGGTTTCTGGTACCGTCTCTCGCACTTTGTAATGCGCTACCCATTGCGCGTCTTCGTTCCGGTTTTATGCTTGATGATTGGCTTTGGCCTACCCTTTCTATGGGTGCGTTTCTCAGCTCCCAACGCATCGCTTCTGCCAGCAGATGTGCCATCGCGTCAGGCTTATGACCTGCTAGCGAAGCGTTTTAGCGAGAATGAAACGACACCAATTCTACTGGCGGCGCAGACGAAGGGAAATGTGCTCACAAAAACAAATGTCGATAATCTCTATTTCTATGTCAAGCGTATTGAAGCTGACCCACGTGTCAAGCGTGTTGATAGCATTGTCAGTGTCGATCCTCGTTTCACGCTTGATCAATATGAGCTGCTCTATGCACATCCACAATTGGTCGCTGATCCCTATATAGGTGCATTACTGCAATCGACCGTATCGGGCAATACTATGATGGTACTGGTGATTAGCAAATATGGGATGGGAGATCTGCAATCGCAAGCCTTAGTCCAGACCATTCGCAATACAAGTCCGGGTCATGGCATCACGATCCTGGTGGACGGTGTAACGGCAGGTGATATCGATTACGTAACCTCTCTCTATACAGATTTTCCCAAAGCAGTGCTCATCGTTTCTGTGACGACCTATCTTGTCCTGCTCCTGCTCTTCCGTTCACTCATCTTACCACTGAAAGCCATTATCATGAATACCCTTTCGATCCTGGCAAGCTATGGAGCGCTCGTGGTGATCTTTCAGCAAGGCTTTTTGCACCAGTTACTGGGTTTCTCGCCGTTGGGCTTTGTAGAGGCCTCCAGTCCTATTCTGCTCTTCTGTTCGCTGTTTGGCCTATCCATGGACTACGAAGTGTTTCTGCTTTCGCGTATCCAGGAAGCTTTCTGGCAAACAGGAGACAATACGCAGTCAATAGCTCTGGGTTTGCAGCGTAGTGGTGGTATTATTACCAGTGCTGCTATAATTGTCATTGTCGTAAGTGCTTGCTTTGCAACTGCTGATATGATTCTTGTGAAGGCACTTGGATTGGGCATGGCCCTGGCCGTGCTGATAGATGCGACGCTGGTGCGAGGCTTGCTAGTTCCTGCTACAATGCGTCTGCTTGGGAAATGGAACTGGTGGCTACCCTTTGTCGGTGTCCAACGTCATCCGCCAGCTCTGGCAGAGTATCTCGGATCACCTGATTCTACGAAGGATCATTCAAGCGAAACAGCGATATCAGTAGTTGAGAATGTCAGGAACCCCATGCTTAAAAGCAGGGGCTTGAGAAACGGCTAGCTCAACGTAAGTTCCTGTCTAGAGGGCTCGCGATTTGCGAGCAGCAGCGATACGGGCTAAGAAATAGCCAAATCCCAGGCTTATGCGGCTTCGGAGAGTAGCGAAAGTATGTTTGGACGCCACCCTAATCTAAACCACTACCTGCCACGCCGAAGCAGACGGCCTCGGACCTATGCCTGTATTGCAGTCTCGAAGGGTCATATCACCCGTGCTTTAACACGGAGGCTCGTCATCGAGCAAGAGTTTTCTGGGCCTTTCTCCTAAAAAGGCCTTTCCTAAAAGAGGAGGATTTTCCGATGCGTTTACCAGTTGTTGAGACACGCGGGATAGCGTTGATGCCATGCACACCCGCCAAAGCACGCCACTTGTTCAAGAGTGGCAAGGCGAGACCAAAGCGCAGCAAACTTGGCTTGTTCTATGTGCAACTCTGCTACGAACAGGAACCGGACAACCAGCCTTTAGTTGCTGGTGTCGATCCTGGAAGCAAATTTGAAGGCTATAGCATTGTTGGCACAAAAGAGACCGTGCTCAACCTGATGGTAGAAGCGCCGGATCATGTCAAAGACGCAGTTGAGACCCGTAGGACCATGCGATGAGCAAGAAGGCATCATAAATGGAGAAGACCCAAGCGGTTTGATAATCGACTGAACCGCTGAAAAAGAATACCACCGTCTACCCGCAGTCGATGGGAAGCCAAAGCGCGTGTGATTGCTCAACTGAAGTCAATCATGCCACTCACTGACGTCGTGGTAGAGGACGTGTGTGCAGAAACACACAAAGGGAAAGGTGGTAAGTGGAATGGATTGTTTAGCCCGATTCAAGTGGGCAAAGAGCACCTGTATCGTCTTTTCGTCGAGATGGGATTAAACGTTCACTTGAAAGGTGGTTACCAAACAAAAGAATTACGAGACAAGTATGGGCTCAAGAAAACCAAGAGCAAGTCTAAACAGTCCTTTGATTCACACGCCGTTGATGGCTGGGTCATGGCTGCATCGGTTAGCGGTGCTTCTCAACCAACCTGTACCCGCTTGTGGTACGTCGTTGGGGCTAGGCTTCATAGGCGCCAGATCCATCGCTTGCAAGCATCCAAGGGTGGTGAGAGAAAGCCCTATGGCACGACTCGCAGCCTTGGACTCAAGAGAGGAACGATTGTGAAGCATCCTCGGTACGGATTATGCACGGTAGGTGGTTTTGATCGCAAATGCAACACGATCAGCTTACATGCCTATCGCACCAACAAGCGACTCACGCAGAAGGCAAAGGTCAAGAATTGTCAAGTCTTGACCTGGGTGGCATTCCGCTCATGGCTGGTCACAAAAACACCAAAAAAGTCAAAAGGCAAAGGGTTACCCCTGTGCCCAAGCCCCAAGAAAGGAAGACCTGTTTCCTCCCCATGCTTAAAAGCAGGGGTATCCACAGGTCGAGTTTGATGAACAAACGATTTTTATGGTGGTCTGGCATCTATTGCCTAGCATTTCTGCTCTTGCTCTCTTCATGTGGCTTTCCGGGGCTGGTCTCCACTTCTGCACAATTGCCCTCAGTGAGCCAGCAACAGGCAACCCCAAGTTTGCCACCGATCAGCTTTCCACGGGATGAAGGTGTACATAATGATCTGACCGAATGGTGGTACTATACCGGCCATCTGGAGGCTACCGATGCAGCGGGCAAGCAGCATCAGTACGGTTTTGAGTTGGTAATATTTCGTGTGTCGCGTAGTGACCTGCCCCCGATTTATCCTGCTCATTTTGCGATCAGCGATATTACGCGGGATGAATTTCACTATGATCAGAACCGTGTTACCAAGGTGAACGAAGATCTTACTAGCAAAACGGCGGCAAAAGGCATTGATGTACAGGTTGGCGACTGGTCAATTCAAGGTCTCAATGGTCATGATCATCTCGTTGCTGCTATGAAGGGCTATGCTATCAATCTGAGTCTGACAACAAGCAAGCCTCCCGTTTTGCACAATGGCAATGGCTTGATCACCTATGGCCTAGCAGGCTTCTCGTATTACTACTCGCGTACCCATATGGGAGTGGCAGGAACCATCATGGACCATGATCAAGCATTGCAAGTGACCGGCTTGGCCTGGATGGATCACCAGTGGGGCAATTTTCTCACACTTGGTGGTAGTGGCTGGGATTGGTATAGTATCCAATTGAATAATACCACTGAAATGATGGTCTACTTCATCCGTGATTCCTCAGGAGCTGTCATTTCAACCTATGCTAGTTATATTGATCCAGCAGGGAAAGATTATGTGCTGCCCCCTGCAGCACTTCATATAACCGTTCTTGATACATGGACCAGCCCAACGACTGGTATTAGATACCCCTCTGGTTGGCATTTGGATGTGAATAGTCCGCAATTGCAAGCTGCATTAACGGTAGCACCGCTCTTAAAAGATCAGGAACTGGTTGTGAAGTCTTCGACTGGCAATATCTACTGGGAGGGAGCAGTAAGTGTCCAGGGGCAGGTGGGTGGTGGTGCAATTGATGGACAGGGATATGTAGAGTTAACCGGGTATGGCAAGCAATAGGGCTTCGTCAGTTCTAGATTTTGTTTGCCTGTATTAAAACACTATTCGCAAAATACTGATATGGATTATTTCGTAAGAAATCGCCAAGGATTGCCTTTAGCATAGCATTATCAAAAGAATCTTTGACTGAATTAACGTAACTACTCACTAACTGGTAAGTTTTATTAATAGTCGATGATTTAATGGAATAATGTGGATATATCTTTAAAACTTCATATATCATTTCAAGAGGATGCACAGCATGAGAAGCAGAGATAAACCTATGAACAAAAGCTGTTCCTGTATCGTATTCATTGATTGCCGTATCAATTTTTTTATGATCCTCTATGGTTAATTGGCTTAAAGCAGTTCTGATTGCATAGAATGTGTGTTCTTGTTTTGTAGCAGGAGCATGTTCATTTTGAGGAACAAATTCTGGATCTGACCAAAGCAAATAAGGTAGTGAGCTAGCATAAGCAAGGCCTTCTAAGTAGTTTATTTTAAAACCGGCATTGGCTAATAATTGTGATAATCTTTTGTGATCAAAGAAATTGACATGTCCAGATGTCGATAATCTATTTTCAATAGCATCTCTTAGAGCAGTATTGCTAACTTTGAGAATATCAGCTTTATAGAAAGCTGGTGAAACAATCACAAGTATCCCATCTTTTGTTAAGATGCGATTTGCCTCTTGCAGAACTGCAAGAGGTTCTTCAATATGCTCTAATGTATCAGCAATGATTACTGCATGTGCATAGTCGTTGGGGAGTCCTGTGCTTCGGGCGTCAGCAACAATGCCATGTATTTTGTTTTTGGGATAACACTCAATAGTAGGATCAACTGCATATAGAATACTAGGATCAAAATATGCCTTATCGACGTCTACTGCCATGTAATAAGTCTCAGTTCGTCTCTTTAAGATCGCAGCCTTTACTCCGCAGACCACAGTACCATGTATATTTCCTCCAATATCTACTACTACTGGTGCTGTAGTTTGTGAGGAGATACCTTGGTCAATACAACTTGCGATTCTTCTATTTTTTAACTGAGTATACGGACGTTTAATTGTATTAATATATTTTTCCGCATACATTTTTCCATAATGGAGTGTTTCTTCTCGCATAGGCATGTTGGGTTTACTAAATGCAAAAGCAAATAGTAAAGTTTTATTTCTATAAATAGTATGTATCGACGATTGAAAGTGTGTAGGTGTAGCTGCTCACAAATTTCAAGCAATAGGGAGTCGGTGACTGGCAAAGATAGCGGCGAGGGCATCTGTTGTCATCCATCCTATTCTAGCAGATTGGGCAATTCCTCCGACCTAGATAATTTCGCAGGCCAATTTAGCTTTCAAGAAGAGAAGAGGTTAGTCACTATGATACATGCTCGATAACCATGTCATGCTATGGGACAGATTGGTCAGTTATTGACGAGATGGTGTAGGGATGTGGTATACTTTGTTCACTCTCATTAAGTTGAGAGGGTTTGAGCGTTCCTTCCAAAAACGCTCCCCCGTTAGGGGCGGCATTTCTCTCCGCCATACATGTATGGCGGTCTCCTATCACATTTTTTTGTGAAGTCGTTGCAACATTTGTGTATTTAACTAAAGTTTCCCCGGGTCGCCAAGCAATCTTGTTCTGTCAGATATCTTGTAGTAGTAGCTGTTAGTGGAGATCGGGGATAAGGAAGCAATGGAAGCAAAAATACACACAGTAGACGAATCTGCTATTTTTGAGCGCATTGCACGTATCGTTTCTAGTGTGCGTGGTGCCAAATCTGATTATACGCGTCTGGCTGCTGAGTTAGAGCAGGCAGTGCCTTTTGATATTTTTGGCGTCGTACTGCTCCAACATGATCGACTAGCTGTGCGTGTCACTGTTTGTGAGCGTGAAGGCAATTCATGGAGAGCTTCGTACCATCGACATCCCTTCGCCGATTCAAAAATGGAACAAATGGAGCGTTCTCAGACGCTCGTTGTCAAAGATTATCCAGACAGGTTAGATGGTCCTCCGGCTGAATGTGGCGATGCACTCAGTGGCTTTCATCAACTCCGCTCCACTTTGATTGTACCGCTGATAGTGGGAGATCATGTACAAGGTACGCAGCACGTACTGGGCACCCTCGAATTGGGCAGCATGGTCCCAGATATTTATGCTGATGAAGCCCCGCAGCGCCTGATGAATGCCGTTGCAGGAGTACTAGCGACAGCCATTGAAAGTGTCCAATTGGGCGGGAATACTGCTATACAGAATAAGCAGCGCGAGGTCCTCAAAGACGTCACTAGTGCATTAACTGAGAAGATGGACCTTGCCACAATCCTCAATCGGATTGTAAAAGGTATCTCAGAAGCCCTGAACGTTTTCTCGTGCATTATTTTACGGGATGAGAGTCAGGATTGCCTGCGTTTAGAGGCACAAGCTGGTTTGGAGCAGAGTGCGCTGGGGAGAGTTTTTGGTTCGGGCTTACCTGTGAGCGATAAATGTATCTTTGGCCAGACGGTGTTACGCCGAAAGCTTTTTACCTCTAATAATCTTGCTGAAGATGACCGTTTCCCTGCCAGCCGCATCTTCGTTAGCGAACTGGGGTTGCGCTCTATATTAAGTCGTCCACTGGTAACTGGGACGACTGTTTATGGAGTTTTGTTCCTCTGTTCGTCCGAGTCTGGTGGTTTTACCCCCTTAAAAGCAGATATTTTCGCGCTTTTTGCCAATCAAGCGACGATCGCAATTCACAACGGAATCCTTCTTGAGTCTGCGCAGCAACGCAGCCATTTCCAGCAGGCTATTGAGCAGTTGGAACGAGCACGTCAAGAACGTATGGAGATGATCTTGCCGCCCAAGCTGGGAATGAGTAATAGTGAAGATGACTTAGATGATGAGCTTGTGCTAGTAGCACAGGTACGTGAAGAGGTGCAGCGTACATTTGGCATAAGCTTTGCCAATTTCTTACGTTTCATCAGTAAGTATCTCCTCACACAAGGTGAGGGTGATGTCGAGGCTGGATTCTCTTGCAGACAGGATGAGTCGGCGATCAATCTGGTGGATTCGTTGAGTACAAACCCAGATAACTGGGCTGATGAAGATGTATTGAGGCTAACAAATGATCTGCCAGCACCAGTACACAAAACTTCTTTTAGCGAAACGCTGTCTCTCTTGGCTCAAACTGCTGAATCTGCCTTGACACGTGCAGGGATGGTAGGTCAAATAGGCCGTTTGTTGGAGCAGTTAAAACATTCAGCCATTGGTGTCAAGGATGCTTGGTTTGTAGTTGATCTCAACGGTATGTGTAAATATATGAATCCTGCTGCGGAAGGGTTTTGTGAGATGCATCCGGAGTCAATGGCTGCCGGGTATGTAAATCAAGTCTTGGTTCCATCTCTAACTCAAGAGCAAAATTCATCTTTGAAGATAGAAGATGTCTTTGCAAATCTTATGCCGCACATCCAGAATGCAGAAGATGTCTGCAAGTATTTGCGAGATTTTACACAAGAGAGCACCTATCGACTGGAACTGCGTTGTGTTCTTGCGGGTGCTCAATCTGCTGTGTATAATGCTCT
>Ga0193728_1002187_pt1 | contig 10100 bp, 5 predicted proteins | sample U1c1metaG_FD_143037 | JGI IMG/M metagenome (GOLD analysis project Ga0193728, IMG submission 143037) | Soil microbial communities from a riparian zone of the East river system, Colorado, United States - U1c1 | ecosystem: Environmental > Terrestrial > Soil > Riparian zone | place: USA: East River... | reverse complement strand
CTACCGCGCACGGCGGCCCGACGGAAGTTATCCGCAATTCATCATTAATAGCGTCGATCTGAAGAAGGGAATCGATTTCATTGCCGCGAATGATCTCACCGGCATGGCCAGTTACCTGCTTGAGGAAATCGGCAAACTCGCACGGGCCGGTGCAGACTTCGGCCTGATCTCGGCAAACACGCCACATATTGTCTTCGACGACGTCGCATCTAGGTCGCCAATTCCTTTGATCAGTATTGTCGAAGCAACGTGTGCGGCCGCCAAGTCCCGGGAAATGAGACGCATCGGGCTTTTCGGAACGCGCTTCACCATGCAGGGAAGTTTTTATCCCAAGGTTTTCTCGCGCGAGGGAATCGAGCTCGTTTCTCCCGATTCAGCCGATCAGGATTACATGCACGACAAATATATGAACGAGCTAATTCCCGGAAAATTTCTACCGGAAACGCGCGCCGGCTTACTGGCAATTGTCGATCGTCTGAAGAACAAGATCGACATCGACGGTGTGATCCTGGCCGGAACGGAGTTGCCGCTCATTCTGCGTGCTGAAACGCATAAAGGAACTTTGTTCTTAAACACTATGAAAATCCATGCCGAAGCGGCAGTCGAACGGATGCTGTCCTAGAACCCACACGATAAGCATGGTGAGCCGGGCGGGGTACAGGCTTCCAGCTCGCCGCGGCGAGCATCTTGCCTGTCGGTTCGCGTCCAACGGCGGGCAAGATGCCCGCCTGCCCCACAGCCAGGATGGCCGTGCTCCACTCGCAACCGAGCTTTCAAAGCTAGATAGCTTTTAGAAGCGATCTCATAAATCCAGGGAACGGCCTGAGGGCAGGCCATCTCCAAGGTTCCTCTTCGATGCGTGCTATGGAGACAGGCCGCCCTCGGCCTGCGAATGACCGGATTAAACTCTTTATGAGATGACTTCTACTCACATTCGATCTGTTCGCGTGCTGGAAAATTGTTCGACTGCGGCCCAGATGAAAACGCTGGTGCTAGTGCTACTGGCGATCTTTGTTATGGCGATGGCCGGCACACCGGAAAAGATTAAACAAACCAATCGTATTCGTTACGCCGTGATTGGCGATTCCTACTCAATCGGTGAAGGCGCGTCGCCTAACGAATCGTGGCCCGCGGTTTTGACCCGACATTTGAATGCGCAAGGTCTGCAAGTCGATCTTGTCGCGAATCCGTCGCGCACCGGTTGGACGACGCAGCAGGCCATCAATCAGGAGTTGCCCATCTTCCTGGAATCAAAACCGAACTTTGCCACGTTACAGATCGGCGTGAACGATTGGGTCCAAGGCGTGGACGCCGAAACATTTCGCAAACGTTTCGTAGCCCTTGTCGATCGCATGCTCGAAGTCCTCCCAAACAAGAACCGATTGGTCGTTGTCACCATTCCCGACTTCGGAGTCACGCCGACCGGCCCGCGCTACGCAGGTGGCCGCAATATTTCCAACGGGATTCTGTCGTTCAATAAAATCATCGCCGCGGAAGCGACGAATCGCGGCCTGCGCGTTGTCGATGTTTTCCCATTGAGCAAAAAAATGCACGCTGACACGTCGTTAGTCGGAGGGGACGGCTTGCATCCTTCCGCGAAAGAATACGCCGAGTGGGAAAAGATTATTTTTCCAGTTGTGTTCGAGTTGCTCACGAAGTGAATACACTGCGATGCTCGCCTTCGTGTCCAGCCGCAAACTGCGAGTTGCTGGATAAGCGTCGAGAAAAAAGCTCGACATTCGATAACGCTGACATTCCCCGGATTCGGAGCCTGACTTAGCGCAATTTCTGGAGCCACGACCTCGGCCAATGTGGGCGTCTTTTGAGCGATTTTAGTTCGTCCCGAAGTGAAGACACCCTTCCTTTTAAACGCTGCTTCTCTCCAAGCAGTTCACGATTCTGTTTCTCGAGATGGTCGATGTGTGGCTGCGCCGCATCACGCTGTTTCTCGAGATGGTCGATGTGTGGCTGCGCCGCATCACGCTGTTTCTCGAGATGGTCGATGTGTAGCTGTGCCGCATTACGCCGCTTCTCGAGATGGTCGATGTATAGCTGTGCCGCATCACGCTGTTTCTCGAGATGGTCGATGTGTGACTGTCCCGTATCGTGCAACAAGCCATTTTTTTCCCATAGGTCGGCGAGAGATGCTTCAAGCTCAAGGATGCGCCGCTCCCTATTCTCGAGAAGGCGTCTAACCGCACCCAAGCGCCCAGGCAGCTCGGGCGGAGCCGGCTCCAACTGTGGCACTGCCACGTTGTCGCGCATTTGTTTGAAGACGTGGAGCAATTCTTTCCTGGATTCGCTCGTAGGCGTGGCGCACGCTTTTCCCTCTCGCCAATCGCACCAAAGCTTGGAGCAACCGCTGGATAAATAGCGACCTTGGATCATTTCGCTCCGTTTCGCGATCGCGCGTGGGCTATTCCAAATCTTGAGCAGCGGACTCTCGTAAAGGTTTCCCACCGGTTCTGCAAGAAAGCAGATCAGGACATCGCCGTTCTCTGCCACGAACATCATCGACCACGGGTTTGGACAAAGCTTAATTTTTCCCTCGGTTTCCCAGGCAACTTCCCGGAGAGCTGGAATAAAAATCGATTCTGTTGGCTCAGAACGATTCCGACGACGGCCGGAGACAGCAGCGTTTTCCGCCGTCGGCGGTAGTCGCTCTGCTTCCCGCGGCGGCTTGCCCAGAGGCTTCGAAGGCTGGTCGGGATAGAGAGAAGAATTCTCTTCATCGAGGAAGGCGGGGTCGAGTCCGTGCTCCTTAAAGAGCGAATGTAATCCACTCCAGGAGATTCGGAGAAAGTGTGGGCCTTCTTCTGCCATTGCTTGTAGGACGATCGAATAAAGCTCGCAAACTTCTTTGGGGTCTTTAATGACCTCGTTCACGAGTCCCGGTTCACGCGCAAGATTCCGCGCGTCAATTAACATGGTTTGAAATGCCACCTCGTAGATCCCGAGGTTCTTCATTAAGGCGAGAAATGGGAGGATCTCACGATAGTTAGAGCGCATAAGAACAAAAAAGGTGTCCAGCCTTGGCAGAGAACTGCCGATCGATTTTTTCAACTCTTGCAGCCGTGTGATATTCTCAATTACTTTCGGGAATCGCGCCCCTCTTCGTAATTTTTCAAAAGTCCCCTGGGTTCCTCCATCAAAAGAGACTGTTATCGACTGAAAGGGAGTTTGAACGATGCGTTCAGCCCACGCCTGGTCAATCAAGGTTCCATTCGTGCTGATGCTGATTAAGGGTCGATCCGTCGCCGAGCCCACATCGTCAACCAACTCACGAAATCCTCGGATGGCGAATACCTCACCGCCTTGAAGGCGGAGAGTCGACAGATATGGGTAAAACGCGCTAAATTCTCTTCTTAATGCCGGGCTGATTTCGGAATCTCGGAGGAGATTGTCGCCAGCCTTCGATTGATAGCAGTGGGGGCAATCGATATTGCAACCATCACCGATCACAATCGTCAAGTATCGTGGCATGGAGTGCAGATAGAGTCGCTGCAGCGAATATTCCACCTCGCTCAATCGAGCATTGGCCTCGTGCAGGGCACCGAGTGTCCCGTCTCTGCCGCGTAGGTCTGAGGGAGCTGTGGCTCCGTTTGATTGCAGCGACGAAGTGCGAAGATCGGGCAGTTTTTCCCGTCGCGTAATGGGCCTTTCAAATGGAACAGAGGGCATCTTCGTTGGCGCCTACGCCGTCCGATTAACGTTTTAGACAGGAGCCGTGAGAATGAAAAGGATTAATTTCTGCCTTCGCTGAAGTTCTCAAAGCAGCATTCACAAGGAGCGAGGTTCCTTCGTCGGCTGCGCTAAGCGCGCGCCGGGCGAACGCTCAACCTCAAATGTCCTACAAATCGATCGCCAAAATTCAAAGTTGGACGTTGGACCTTTCTTCAAAGAAGATCGACAATTTTTTTGCGCTTGACCAATAGGCGAGAGTTTTTCAAGACTCAGCGTCATTAAATCAGTCTGAATCGCGGGTAGGATGCTTCTCCCGGCGGCTTCTTGCCCGTTCACCCCACCGGGAGAAATAGAGAATCCGCCTATGAATTCATCGATCCAACTCAAAAGGAGGGTTGCTATACCTGCCTCGCTGTGTCGAGGCGTGTTCGCCCTCTACTGCTTTGCGCTTTGTTCGGCCCTTCAAGCGGTAACCCCAGCGCCTGACGGAGGCTATCCCGGAGGCAACACGGCGGAGGGCCAAGGCGCGCTCCAGAGCCTCACCAGCGGAATCCACAACACGGCCAATGGTTCTCAAGCGCTTTATACGAACACCACCGGCCATGACAATCTGGCCAACGGGTTTCAAGCGCTCTTTAGCAACACCACCGGGAGCTTGAATACGGCCAACGGTTCGCAAGCGCTTTATAAGAACACCACGGGCAACTATAACGTCGCCACTGGGTTTCGCACACTCTACAGCAACGCCTCTGGCGGCGATAACACGGCTAATGGGTTTGAGGCGCTCTCTTTGAATACTACTGGAGAGGATAACACGGCCACCGGATTTAAGGCGCTCTATACCAATGCCACCGGTGACTACAACACGGCCATCGGTTATCAAGCGCTTTACAGCAACACCACCGGTGACTACAACACGGCCAACGGAGATGGAGCACTCTCTAACAATACCACCGGCAACGATAACACGGCCGATGGTGCGTATGCACTCATACACAATACTACCGGCAGCTACAACATCGCCGTGGGGTCTGGTGCGCTCGATCGCAACACGACCGGTCACTATAATGTGGCCACCGGATTTGAGGCGCTCTTTAGCAACACAACCGGCCGCGATAATGTGGCCACCGGGTTTCAAGCGCTCAATAAGAACACCACGGGCACCTCCAACGTGGCCACTGGGTTTCGCACGCTCTACAGCAACACTATCGGCGGCGATAACACGGCTAATGGGTTTGAAGCGCTCGCTTTCAATACCGCCGGCCAGAGCAATATGGCGAATGGATTTAGAGCGCTCTATAGCAACACGACCGGCAGCCAGAACATTGCATTAGGCGATTTCGCCGGTAGCAATCTCACCACGGGCAATAACAATATCGATATCGGCAACGCGGCTATTGCTGGCGAATCCAGCACGATCCGCATCGGCACGCAAGGGAGCCAGACCGCTACTTTTATCGCCGGTATTCGCGGGGCGACAACCGGAAACGCGGATGCTATACCAGTCGTAATAGACTCAGTTGGCCAGCTCGGCACGATGAGCTCCTCTCGGAGGTTCAAAAAGGAGATCAAACCGATGGATCAAACGAGCGAAGCCATCCTGGCGCTCAAGCCGGTGACGTTTCAGTACAAGAGCGACACAAAAGGCACGGCGCAATTTGGTTTAATTGCCGAGGAAGTGGCCCAGGTGGACCCGGAGCTGGTAATACGCGACGCCGAGGGTGAGATCTACAGTGTGCGCTACGAAGCGGTGAATGCGATGTTGCTCAACGAATTCCTCAAAGAGCATCGCACGGTGCAGGAACTGAAGTCTATTGTCGCAAAGCAGGAAGCGATCATTGCCCAGCAGCAAAAAGGAATGGAGGCTGTCATCGCGCACCTGAAAGAACAGGATTCGAAGATCCAGAATGTCAATGATCAGCTTGAACTGAGCAAAGCTGCCCTGCAACTGGCCGGCAACGATTGAGGAGGGAGGTCCAGGCTACAAGTCCGCCACGGGACGGACTCGCTGCGGTGAGCCTGTGGCATTTCCGGGCAGCGCACGCGCCCTCGCGTGCACCGTTCGGCGCCTCGCCGAATGGAATCCCAAGACGCGGCAGCATCGAGATGGTTGCGCTGTTCCGTGCGCGAACGGAGGTTTGCGGCGAGGGCGCCGCAAACAACACGCGAGGCGCCCGCGCACAGGCGGGCAGGGAGTGTGCTCCCAGAACAATGTCGCACCTGCAGACAAGATGTCTGTGCTCCGCTGCGACCTCGGCAACAACGCTTGGACGTGGAAGGATTGCCGATTTTTGGATTGACAGTTTCGCGAGCGCCTTTCAAACTCGGCGCCAATAAACAGTTCTGAAATCGGGCAGGATGCCGCCTCCCCGGCACTTCCTGCCTCAAGGTTAACCCACCGGGGGAAAGAAAAGGAAACGTATGAAGGAGCCAATAAAACTCACAAAGAGAGTGTCACCTGCAAGAAATTCAACGAGCCACTCGCCCCTGCCACGCCGTAGCTTTAACGAAGGCGGGTCACTAATCACTTATCACGATCCCGCCGCGCCCAAGCGAAGCAAAGGCGGGTCACTTCTCACAGTTCTCCTCCTCGCCTGCATCTGCTTTGCGCTTTCGCCTGCTCCGAAAGCTTTTGGGGTTACCCCGGCGCCGGACGGAGGCTACGGCAACGAGAACACCGCTGAGGGTACCAACGCTCTCCTTCACCTCACCACTGGCGACCACAACACGGCCAACGGTTTTGAAGCGCTTTATAACAACACCACCGGCAGCGCGAACACTGCGATCGGTCACAATGTGCTCCAGAACAACACTACCGGCATCCACAACACGGGTATAGGTGGTGGCGTCCTCGCAAGTAACACTATCGGCTACGAGAACACAGCCAGCGGTCGTCACGCACTCCAGAGTAATGTAAGCGGGAACTTCAACACGGCCACCGGTGCTAGCGCGCTCTCTGCCAACACAACCGGCAGCTCCAACACAGCTAGCGGCTATCAGGCGCTCGGGAGAAACCTCAACGGCTTCGACAATGTAGCCAACGGTTATCAGGCGCTCGGGAACAACACAACCGGCTACTGGAACACAGCCAGCGGTTTTCAGGCGCTCGGGAACAACTCAAGCGGCCACTGGAATACAGCAGACGGTTTTCAGGCGCTCGGGAACAACACAACCGGCTTCGGAAACATCGCATTGGGCCTTCATGCCGGCGGTAATCTCACCACGGGCAATAACAACATCGATATCGGAAACGTCGGTGTCGCGGCCGAGTCCAGTACCATTCGCGTCGGGACGGTAGGAACTCAGACAAAAGCCTTTATCGCTGGCATTCATGGAGTGGGGGTTACAGGCACAGCGGTTGTTGTAAGCTCCAGTGGTCAACTTGGCGTGGCGCCCTCTTCGCAGCGTTTCAAGGCAGATATCAAGCCCATGGATAAGGCAAGCGAAGCGATCCTTGCGCTCAAACCGGTCAGCTTCCGCTACAAACGGGAAATTGATCCGGAGGGCATCCCGCAGTTTGGCCTTGTGGCCGAGGAAGTTGAAAAAGTGAACCCCGATCTGGTGACTCGCGACGCCGAAGGAAAAGTCTTCACTGTGCGCTACGAAGCGGTGAACGCCATGTTGCTCAACGAGTTTCTCAAGCAGCGAAATGAGTTTCTCAAAGAGCAGCGGACAGTTCAGGAACAACAGAAAGAAATTTCCGCCCTCAGATCGGAATTGAGAGAGCAACGGGCGCTGATTCAAAAGGTGAACGATAAAGCGGAACTGAACAGACCTGCCACGCAAATGGCCGACAGTCATCAGTAAAGCAGGGGAGCCTGACAAACACTGTAGGGGAAGCCGCCTGCTCGCGAATCGCTTTCGGAGTTGGCTTCCCCCTGGGACGACATCGTGGTTCTATACAGCGCATGCGATTCGCCGCCATTTTACCCTTGACGTGTAAGGGCACCCTTTGATACGAACCTAGTCGATTACGTCACCCGACGTTTCGGCACATCTTCGGCCCCTGGGCTGACGAGTCCGTGGGGCTAGAAACCTTGGCTGAGACACCGCCTAACGCGATCTCCAGGTCCAACTGGAGCCCCGAGTCAGCCGAAATGAAGCCGCTGTTCAAAGCGCCTCGTGCGGGTGGTTCCTGGTTCCGCGCGGAACTGGATAGGAGTTCATACAGTCAATCATTCAACCTGAACAAAGATGAAAACAAAAAATATGACAACTCTACACTTAAGAAATTCAAGCGGCTGGTCGCCTTTACGGCGCGATTTGCTGTTCATCCCGCTCGTAATCGTCTGTTTGGCGTTTTCGCCGACCCCGAACGCTTTTGGGGTTACTCCGGCGCCGGACGGGGGCTATGGGGGGCAAAACACGGCCGAGGGGACCGACGCCCTTTTCAACCGCACGACTGGCATATGGAACTCGGCTTTCGGATTCCGAGCGCTCTACAAGAATGCCGCGGGTAGTAGGAACACGGCTATCGGTTTCCAGGCGCTGTATAACAATAACCGTAACTTTAATAGCGGCGATAATGTTGCAATAGGCGCGAACGCGTTGTTCAGTAACACAACTGGCCTGGGCAATATTGCGATAGGCTCATTTGCACTCAACGACAACACCAGTGGGTCGAACAATATCGCCATCGGCAACCGAGCCTTGCTGCACTTCAATGAAGGAAGCGGGTATACAGTTATTGGCGATTCTTTTTACAGCAATCCCACCACCGTATCAATCGGCAGACCATCAATCGTTGGTGACCATTGCGAGATTGCCTGGGGAGTTTCGACCGCGTACATAAACGCTGTGCAGGATATTTACGTCGGCCGTGGTACGTTCGGCGTTTGCTCCGACCCGGGAACTGCTCGCGTACACATAACTGCAACGGCCGCAGTTTACGTGGCGCCAGTTTACACTAACCCTATTGCCGGCTCCTCAGTAACGATAAACTCAGATGGAGAGCTTGGAGTTGCCCCGTCCTCAAAGCGTTTCAAAAACGACATCACACCTATGGACAAAGCAAGCGAAGCGATCCTCGCTCTCAAGCCGGTCTGTTTTCGCTATAAGCCGCAGATTGATCCAGATGGCACGCCGCAATTTGGACTGGTGGCTGAGGAAGTGGAAAAGGTAAATCCGGATCTAGTGGCTCGCGATGCCGAAGGGAAGGTTTTTAGCGTGCGCTACGACGCGGTGAACGCGATGTTGCTCAACGAATTCCTCAAAGAGCACAGCAAGGTGGAGCAACAGGAGCGCAAAGTGCAGGAACAGGAAGCAACGATCGGGCAATTGAGGAAAGGAATGGAAGTTCTCGCTGCGCAACTCCAAGAGCAGGCCTCGCAAATTCAGAACGTGAGTGCCCGGCTTGAATTAGCCAAACCCGCGGCGAAAAAGGTCATTAACAGTCGGTCGAGCCGGGGCGGAACATGAACGTCCACACTAGTTTAATCCCGCTGGGAAAAGAGAGGAAACTTATGAATCAACAAATTAAAATCACAAAGAGAGTGTCACCCGCAAGAGATTCAATTAACCACTCGCCCTTGCCACGCCGTAGTCCCGCTACTGTAGGAGGAAGGTGGGCCTGCCGCGCCGTAGTCCCGCGAAGGCGGGACGAAGGCGGGTCAATTCTCACTATTCTCCTGCTGGCGCTCATCTACTTCGCGCTTTCGCCGGCCCCGAAAGCTTTCGGGGTCAGTCCAGCACCGGACGGAGGCTATCCCGGCGCCAACACAGCCGAGGGTCAAAATGCGCTCCAGAGCCTGAGCAGCGGCATCCAGAATACGGCCCTTGGTTATCAGACGCTGTTTAGCAACACGACCGGCATCAACAATACGGCCACCGGGTTTCGAGCGCTCTATAACAACACAACCGGCCGCTTCAATACGGCCAACGGTCTTGGAGCGCTCTTTAGCAACACAACCGGCAACAGCAACACGGCCGACGGAGTTGGTGCCCTCCAAAACAACACAACCGGCGTCCAAAATACGGCCGGGGGTGATTCTGCGCTCAAGAACAACACAGCTGGCGCCCACAACGTGGCCAATGGTTATCAAGCGCTCTATTTCAACACCTCCGGCAACTACAACACGGCCACCGGATGGCAAGCGCTCTATAGCAACACCACCGGCACCTACAACACGGCCAACGGCGTTCGTGCGCTCTATAGCAATACAACCGGCAGCTTCAACACGGCCAACGGCGCCAGCGCGCTCTTTGAAAACGGCGGCGATGACAATACGGCTACCGGGTTCAATGCATTAATAAACAACTTCGGCAGCAATAACACGGCCAACGGTGCTGCCGCGCTCGTTTCTAACTATGGCGACAATAACACGGCCACCGGTGTTGGTGCGCTCTCTCACAACGGCGGCGACAACAATACGGCCGCGGGGTTCAATGCACTACTACACAACCAAGGCAACGGCAAC
>Ga0193728_1002186_pt1 | contig 10101 bp, 9 predicted proteins | sample U1c1metaG_FD_143037 | JGI IMG/M metagenome (GOLD analysis project Ga0193728, IMG submission 143037) | Soil microbial communities from a riparian zone of the East river system, Colorado, United States - U1c1 | ecosystem: Environmental > Terrestrial > Soil > Riparian zone | place: USA: East River... | reverse complement strand
CAGTAACACGGTGCCCGTTACGCCGGGAATGTCCCCCCAGAGCTGCGGCCAGGTTCGAACCGCGTTAAAAAGGAATTCCTCAGCGGCACTGCCGCTAAACTTCAGGTTGAACCCAAGCACATAACTGTACATGTTCCCCACCCATCCATGTCGACGTCTCAGCCGCCCCCGCCATGCTGGGCGGATCCGTTCTGGCAGCGGCAGGCAGGATGCTTCTGGGTCTGCATTCCTCCCGCCGAGATCGATTCATCCATTACGAACGGAGCAGAACCAAGGAAACGCTACCGCCATGCTTACCTTGGCGCAAGGTTTCCACGAGGCCGCACGGCCCGCACTGCCACCGAGACGCCGCCTTTCGGCCACATCGTGGCCACGCCGGTCGGCTGGACCCGATCACCGATGAGGGACAACTCGGTACGGCGGGCGAGTTCCGCGATCAGCGCCCTCAGCTCCAGCTCGGCAAAGGCGTAGCCAATGCACCGTCGGTACCCGGCGCCGAAGGGCACGAAGCTGAAGGGCGCTGGCTCGCGGTAGCCGGGCGCCGACGGATCCCAGCGTTCCGGACGGAAGACCTCCGCCTCGGGCCACAGGTCCGCCAGCCGGTGGGTCACGTACTGGGAGTACAGCACCTTCGATCCCCGGGGGATGGTATGCCCGGCAAACTGGACGTCCTCAGTGGCGGTCCGCCCGGTGAGCACGCCCGGCGTGTACAGGCGCAGGATCTCGTCGACCGTCCAGCCGACGTAGTCCATCTCCCCGAGGAGATCGGCGGTCAGGACCTTGTCCCCGGCAACGCGCGCCACCTCATCACGGATCCGGTCGTATACCCGGGAATTCGTGAGCAGGGCATAGATGGCCCAGCCGGCGGCGGTGCTGCTGGAGTCGTAACCGGAGGCGATCAGGCTGATGACCTGGTCGCGCACCTCGAGGTCGGCCAGGCGGTCGCCGCCGTGATCACACGACCCGAGCAGCGCGTCGAGAACGTCCCCCCGGTCGTCGGGCTCGGCCCGCCGCTTGTCGACCTCCGCGCGGACGCGGCGATCGACGCGCGCGCGGGCGGCCATCGCCCGGTGGTAGGCCGTCCCCGGCAGGTCGTGGTCGAAGCGCAGGAAGGGCGAGCGATTGATGTACCGCAGTGCCGTCTCGAGCTCGCGGCCGATCTCGTCGGTATGTGCCTTGAGCCGGTCACCGAACAGCGAGCGGATGGCAATGCGGCGGATGCATGAGCGCACGTCGGCGAAAGCATCGACGGTGCGGCCGGGCTGCCAGCCCTCGAGCATGCGGCCAATCTCGTCGACCATGATGGGGACATAGGCGTCGATACGCCTGCGGGCGAAGGCCGGCTGCACCAGCGACCGGCGCCGCCGGTGATCCTCGCCGTCGCTGACCACCATCGCGCAGGAGCCGACCACGGGGATCAGCAGCGAGAGCACATCGCGCGAGACGAACTTCGGCCGCGCCGGATTGTCGGTCAGCAGCAACTTGTTCGCATCAGCGCCGAAAACCAGTACGTACCGCTGGGCGCCGGCCCCGAACGCGCAGACGGGCCCGTAGCGGCGCTGCAGGTCGAGCAGCGCGTCGTAGGGCGTGCCGAGCAAGCCCCTGAAGTAGCGGGCCTGACCGAGCGGCGTCGGACCCGGCAGCCGACCGGCCGGGCTGCTCGTGCGACCAGCCATCATCACCACTCCTATCCGACGGTGGCCATAGCGCCCGCGCCGCGGGAGGCGGGCAGGCGCGGCAGCCCCAGGTCGTCGTAGAGAGCCCGGACCAGGGCGTAGCGACGGGCGAAGGTCTTCACGTCGTTCAGCCGCCCGTTCCAGTAGACGGCGACCACGAGGTCGAACAGCGGATCCACGACCAGGGCGGACGTGTTACCGCCGGCGTGGCCGAACGTGCGGACCGAGCAGCGGCGCCCGAAGATGGACGGCTGCGTCATCAGCCCGAGACCGTACGGGAAGTCCGTATCACAGATCGACCGGTGGCCCGAGCCGGGCCAGTGCGTCGTTGTCAGCGCCTCGGCACTCGCCCGCCCGATGACGGGGACGCCCTCGTGAACGCCCTTGGCCAGCAGCACGTCACCCAGGACGCGCAAGTCCCGCATTGTCCCCCACACGCCGACACCGGGCAGGGGCAGCGCGCTGGTCAGCTGCATGTACTCCAGCCCCGACGACTCATCCTCCAGGCTGCCGAATGTCACCCGCTGCCCGGCGGGGACCTGCCAGTCGAGGCCTAGCGTGGCGCCGAGCCCGAGGCGCTTGAGCAGCGAGCGGTAGCTCTCGCCGGAACACTCGCCGCTGATCGCGTTGAGCACCCGGTCAATCACGAACCAGTTGGTCAGCGGGTTGTAGATCATCGCCGCGCCGGGCATGACCTCGGGCCGCGCGGAGCAGATCACCGACCAGATGAACGCGTCGATGTCGTCCCACGACGTCACGTTGACCGTGCTGACGTCCACGGACATCAGCGGCTCGGGCATGCCCGTGGTGTGGGTCAGCAGATCCCGCATCCGCACCTGCTCCCGGCCGTCACCGCCGAAGTCGGGCAGGATCTTTGCGACCCGGGTGTCGAGGTCGACAGCGCCCGCCTCCCACGCGAGCGCGAAGGCGACCGCGCCGACGGGCTTGGATGAGCAGGTCCAGGGCACCTGGGTCTGCGTCGTCATCGGCTGGCCGGTGCCGTTGTCACCGGTCGCGATATCCACGACCTCGCCCCGGTACGCGACGGAGAGCTGCACGCCCGTCTCCAGGCCGCGAGCGACCTCGGCGTCGAAGAGCTGCCGCACCGCTGTGAGGCTCAGGTCAGTGGTGATGGTCATGAGGACGGGTCTCCGGATGCGCCAGCGACGACCATGGCATAGATGTCACCGAGCGACGCCGTGTCCCAGTGGGCGATGATGTCCGCCTCGACGTCAGGGGAAAGTCGCGCCTGCACCTCGTCGATCCACGTCAGCACGGCATAGTCGCCGGCCGGCAGCTGGCTGAGCGGCGTGGCGGCGGCGGGCAGCGAATCGGCTTCCCCGGCCAGGGGCCGGACGAATTCCTCGAAGGTCGGTACCCGAGGTGCCGTCATGACGGCAGCACCATCGATCTGACCGCTGTCTCCAGGGAGGTGAAAGTGGCAAATGTCTCGCGTACGAGCGTCTCGTCCGGGAACTGGGTCCCGAATGTATCCTCGATGGCGACAACCAGCTCGATCGCCGACATTGAATCGAGTCCCAGCTCGGGCAGCGATGCGGCCGTCAGGTCGATGCCAGCGGGAATCCCTTGTAAATGGCTCGCTAGCACCGACAGCAGAGTCTCAGAAATCGTGGCGGCCAGGGCCTCGTCCCCGCTCATCTTTCACCCAGCCTGCTGATCATCGCGTCTTCACCACCTACAACGAGTACAATAGCGTAATGGTTTGGCCCAGGGAAAGTCTTTCAGTGCCAGCCGTCCCTTCTCCGGATCTATCACCGCTGCGGTTCGTCGGGGACTTCCCGACGCCCCTGGTCGTGCACGACCTGGCGGTGCTGCGCAGCCGGGCGGCGCAGCTGCGGCGGGTCCTGCCCGTGGGCACCACGCTGCTCTACTCCCTCAAGGCCAACCCGCTGCCGCCGGTGGTAGCCGCCCTGCAGCACGCGGGCTGCGGCAGCGAGGTCTCCTCGCCCGGCGAGCTCGCCGGGGCGCTGAGCACGGGCGCGCCCGCTGGCCCGGTGCTGTATACCGGGCCCGGCAAGTCGGCGCGGGAGCTGGGCGCCGCGCTGGCGGCCGGCGCCATCGTGTCCTGCGAGTCCGCGGCCGAGGTAGCCCGGGCTCGCGACGCCCTGGGAGCGGTCCCGCTCCGGGCGGTGCTGCGGATACAACCGTCGAGCGGCGCGATGGCGGGGCTGTCGATGGCCGACGGGCGCCAGTTCGGCTTCCTCGAGGACGAGGCCGTGGAGCTGTGCCGGCGACATCGCGACGACATCGAGGTGCTCGGTTTCCACTGCTATCTCGGCTCTCAGCTTCCGACGTGTGAGGCTCTCCTCGCAGCGTTCGGGCAGGCCCTGGACGTCATGGAGCGGGTCGGGTCCGCCTGCGGGATCCGGCCCCGGATCGTTGACCTCGGCGGCGGGTTCCCGTGGCCCTACGCCGCACCGGGCGAGGGACCCGACCTCGCGCCCTTAGCGGCCCGCCTGGAGCAGCTGGTCACGCCGATCCGGGCCCAGGGCGCCGACGTCTGGTTCGAGTCGGGGCGCAGCCTCGCGGCACCGGCCAGCAGGCTCCTGACCACGGTGATGGATGTGAAGAAGCGGGGCGGCAAGACGCTGGTCGTGGTCGACGCCGGGGTCAACGTCCTCGGGGGGATGTCCGGCCTCGGCCGGATCCTGCGCCCGAGCACGGCCTTCCGGAACCTGTCGGCTCCGGATGGGCCCGAGCTGACCGTGGACGTCGTCGGGCCATTGTGTACGCCGCTTGACCGCCTGTCCGCCGGCACGGCGGTCGCCGATCCCCGGATCGGCGACGTTCTGTGCGTGGACAACGTCGGCGCGTACGCCACCACGGCGGCCCTGTCGGCGTTCCTCTCCCGGCCGGCCGCCGTCGAGCTGGTCACCAGCGGTGACGACGTTATCGGAGCCTGGGCCCTCAGCACCGGTTTCGCGCCGGCCGTCGCGGACGCCAGGTCACCGGGACAGCCGCGCGCCGCCGGGCGCTAGCCGGTCGGCGGCGTCGCGCCGCCTCCTGGCTGCGCTGGCCCGGTGGCGGCGCTGAGGACCCGGAAGCCGATATACGGCACGGTGCTCAGCTCGTCGGCGGTAAACGCCGTGACGTTCTCGAAGCTCTCCGGATTCCGCACTGTGTACGCGCCTCCCTTGATCACGCGGGAGCCGAGCGCGACGCCACCGGATGGGCCGGGGGCCACCAGGGCATCCGCGCACCACTCGAAAACGTTACCGGTCATGTCACGAAGGCCCAGCGTGCTGGCCGGGGAGCCGCCGACCGGCCGGGGACCGGCGGCCGCCGGCGCGTACGTCTTCCGGTCGAAGTCATTGCCGAGCGCCCAGCGCAGCCCCGCCGGCCCCGCGGCCGCGTACTGCCATTCCGCGGCGGAGGGCAGCCCGCAGGGCATTTCTCGGCGGACGCTCAGCCACTGGCAGTAGGCGAGCGCGCCAGGCCAGGTCACGCCCGTGACCGGCAGGGTGGCCAGCTGCTCGTCGAAGCTGACGGCGCCCTCGGGAGTCGCCCGCAGCCCGGTCCCCCCCTGGCGGGGAAACCCGTGCAGACGCGGCTCGAATTTCTCGGTGAGCCCGCAGGCCACGAGGTAGCGCCAGTACTGGGCGACCGTCGTCGGGGTGACCGCGAGCCAGAATCCGCCGGTGCGGGCCGCCGCGCCGCCGGCAGCCGCCGCCGGCGACCGCCCGGGCGGCACCCAGGTGAAAGCCGGAAGGTCCCCGGACCAGGCAGGAGCCGCGTCAGTGGACATCATCGCGGACGGGCTACCCGGAAGCCATAGACCTCGCACTTGGTATCCTCATGCGCCGCCATGCGGGTGGCCGCCCCGAGCACCTGCACAGGATCGATGAATGATCCGCCCCGGACCACGCGGAACGCCCCCCGCTCCGCGCCACGGGGATTGCGGACCGGATCCGGGCCGTAGGACCCGAACCGGTCGTGGCACCATTCCCGCAGGTTACCGAGCATCTCGTACAGCCCGGCGGCGTCGGCCGGCAGACTGGCGACGGGAACGGGCGCCGGGTGCCCGGGCAGGAAATTGCCGGCGAATGTCTCGCCGGCCCGGAGCTTGCGGCACATCGGGCCCGCGTCCGCCGAGTTGCAGCCGTCCGCGTCCGGGACCGCGCCGGCCGGGTAGCCCGCGCCGCAGCTTGCCTCCCACTCCGCCTCGGTCGGCAGCCGGTAGCCGCCCGCATCAAGGTCGGCGCGGCGGGAGCCGAGATCGTAGACGCAGCGCCGCCCCTCGGCGCGCGAGAGCCAGTTGCAGTACGCCGCCGCCGCCCAGAAGCTGATCTGGATCATGGGGTAGTCACCGCACTCCGGCCGCAGCTCGAAGGCACCGGCACGGTGCACGATGAACGCCGGGTCTATACAGTCGATCATTGTGTGATCCACGTCGCCCGGCGCATCACGGAGAAAGGCGCTGAAGTCCGCGGCGCTGACGCAGCGATCGGCGAGGCTGTACTTATCGATCTCAGCCTCGTGTGGTGGCTGCTCGCGGCTGGTCTGGGCCGTCGACCCGACGGTGAGCACGCATCGGGGGAAGTCGGTCATGAAGAAGTTGGGCTGCTCAACCATGATCAAATCCGCTCTTCGTGCCTCGGCGGAGGAACGCGTTTCCGTGGTAATTTAGCGCCGCCTAGTGCTGACGGGCAAACCTCGCCGCTCCCCGGGCCTGCCCGCCGACCTCGCCGGGCATGGCAGGTCAGCATGGCGCACTGCGGGAGCACGTTGCGGGCGGCGGACCCGTCGGCGACGTAATTGTGCCGTTAACCGGAATGCGGCCGAGCCGTTAACCGGAATGCGGCCGAACCGTAACGGGCAATAAAGGAGCGCACTCACCGGTGACACAATGGCCCACGCTGCTGAGCTTCATCGTCCCTCCGCACTCGGAGAGCTTCGGGCTGGGACGAAAGCTGCCGCCGCAGTCCTACCTGGAGCGGCTGGCCGCCTACACGAGCGCTGCCGAGCAGATCGGGGTAACCGGGGCCTTCGTCTACGACTTCCCCGCGGCCATGGATCCGTGGCTGGCCGCCTTCGACGTTCTGGCCTGCTCCGCACGGCTCCAGCCGATCGTCGCGGTCCGGCCGCACCAGGAAGCCGCCGAGTCGGTGGCGCGACGCGTCGCCGATCTCGGATACCGCTTCCGCCGCCCGACGCACGTCAACGTTGTCGCCGGGGCGACACGTCCGTCGCGCGCCGCCGGCGACCTCGATGACCGCGCGGCGGCGCGGCAGCGCCTCGGCCTGTTCGCGCAGCTCCTGCGCGAGGAACTCGACCAGCGCACCGATCCCGGCGACGACCGGCCGCTGCTGGTCACGCCCTCGTCCAGGACACCGGGGGTCGTGCCCGCCGACTGCGTCCTGATGATGGCCAGGCCCCGGGCGACGCTGGCCGACGACATCATCCGGGTGCGGGCCGCGCAGCACGTTGAGCGGATCACCATGCTGGTCGGGATCGTGGCCCGGGCGACGGAGGAGGAGGCCTGGACCGCCGCGGCGCGGCTGTACCCCGCCGACCGGCGCCAGGAGGTCGCCGGGCGGATGTTCATGGCCGAGGTCGTCTCCAGCGAGCACACCGCGAGCTACGCCCTCGCCGAGAAGGACGACGTGCACGACGAGCGGCTGTGGTACGGGGCGCCGGCGCGCGGGATTGACGCCCCGAAACTAGTCGGGTCCGTGGCCCAGGTGGCTGAATGGATACGCTCGTGCCGGGACATCGGCGTTACCGACATCATCATCGACCTGGCCCCTGATCCTTCCGAGTACCAGCACACCGGCCAGGTTTTCGTCAAGGCAGAATGAGCGGGACCCGTAGCGCGGACCGGACAGCATCTCGTTGACTCTATCGCGGCAGTCCCCATATACTGCAGAACGTTACGAGAGCGCCAGCATGGCGCACTTTCTTTACAATCCCTACCGACTCGCATGGTTTATGCCTTATCGGTTCTAGATGATCGCGGCGAAGCCCGGCACGCCGACGTCCCGGCGACGACCGCGATAGTCCGCGCGCACCAAGCTTCACAGGGGTAGCGCCCTTTATCAGGGGCGCGGTAAAGGGGATGCTTCTCAATGTCGGAATTATCACACGGTGCGGCGAGCCGCCGTCGGCGCGTGCGCATCGTCCAGCAAGGCGTCTGGCACATGCCGCTAGCCTCAATGCCGCTGGCGGCAGGGTACCTGAAATCGACAGCAGACGCGGATCCCGTCATCCGTGCAGCCGCAGACATTAGCATAACGAACTTCCGTGGCAGCGACGCATTATCAGGCATGGCTGCCGAGCTCTTCGGCACCGACCGAATTCCCAATCTGCTGGCATTTTCCATTCAGGGCTGGAATATCCGCGCCTTCGGCGCGCTCACCGAGACCTTCAAGCAGCTGAATCCGCTTGGCTGGGTCGTGTTCGGCGGCACGCACGTCGCTCACCAGGCAGAACGTTTCATGGCCACCTACCCAGACGTGGACGTGATAGTCAACGGCGAGGGCGAGTTAGTCTTCCGCGATATCCTGCACGCCTACCTCGACCGGCGCAGTCCGCGGGACCTGGGCGCTATAGCGGGGATCTCCTTCCGCAGCGAGGATGATCGCGTCATCACGACGCCCGCGCGAGAGCGCCTCGCCGACCTGGATGTCATCCCGTCACCGTTCCTCAGCGGCACAATTCCGCTGGCGGATGAGTCCGGCCGGTTCCCTTACGACGTGGCCCTGATGGAGACAAACCGCGGCTGTCCCTACAAGTGCTCCTTCTGCTACTGGGGGGGCGCCGTGGGACAGCGAGTCAGGTCGTTCTCACGCGAGCGTCTCCGGGCCGAGCTGGAGCTGATAGCCCAGCACCAGATCGACACCGTTGTCTTATGCGACGCTAATTTCGGCATGCTCAACGCGGATGCCGAGTTCGTGACGGACCTGCTTGAGATCCGCTCTAAGTACGGGTTTCCGAAAGCCCTGGAGTCATCGTGGGCCAAGAACAAGTCGGACGTCTTCTACCGGATCGTGAAAGAAATGTCACAGGCCGGCTTGCGCAGCTCGTTCACGCTGGCGCTGCAGACGCTCAACGACGTCGCGCTGACCGGCATGCGGCGGCGCAATATGAAGGTGAACGACTGGGAGGATCTAGCCGGCTGGCTCTACCGGGAGGGTCTGGACTGCTACGCCGAGATCATCTGGGGCGCACCGGGCGAGACCGTCGAATCGTTCCTCGACGGTTACGACCGGCTGGCCCAGCGGGTCTCCAGGATCGCGGCCTACCCACTGCTGCTGCTGCCCAATACCGAGTACTCGGAGAATAAGGCGAAGTTCGGCTTCGTCACCGTACGCGGCGAGCGTGATGATTTCGAGTACGTCATCGCCAACAATACCGTCACCCTCGAAGAGCACCGGCTGATGCAGCGGTTCCTGTTCTGGGCTCGCGCGCTGGCGGAGAACATGGTGCTGCGCCACATCTGGATCCCGCTGCGCATACAGGGCGGCCTCACGCAGTCCCAGGTGCTGATGACGGTCTCCGACTGGTTCGACGCGAGCGCCGACGCCGCGGCCGCGCCCACGCGCAACTGGGCCGCGCGCGGCGCGGTTGACCCCGACGCCCTCGCGCCCGCGCTGCGCTGGCTCTTCGGCGATCCCGCCGCCGAGGACCTGCTGTGGCGGTGGTGGCGGGAAGCCATCGAGCCACGGCTGAGCGACGCGGCACGGCCGCTGCTCACCGAGATATTCCGGTATGACCTCCTGACCCGGCCGGTCTATCCCGAGCCGCCCGCCGACGCTCCAGGGGCGATGCCCATCATCGAGCACCAGGGAGAGCAGTTCTACTGCGGCAGCTTCCGGCTTGCCTATGACATCCCGGCCGTCCTGGCCGCAATGCGACGCGACGCAGACTACAGCGAGCACCTGCACCCGGTCGAGACCGTCATCCACTACAAAGCAGGGTTCGACGACCTCGCATCCTCAACTAATCATGAGGAGTCGGCGCACTTCATGGGCAGAGCCCGGTCGTCCGAAGTGATTGCAAGTGATCATCCGTAACATCACCGGAGAAACCGGAGTGGACATCGGTGACCGAATACAAGTGGATTACCTTCCTTACCGACTACGGCCTGGAGAACAAATTTGTCGGCGTCTGCCACGGAGTGATGGCCCGCATCGCCCCGGAGGCCCGTCTCATGGATATCACCCACCTGGTGCCACGCGGTGACATCCGCCACGGAGCCGTGGTCTTCCGCCAGTCAGTCCCTTACCTCCCGCCGGCCGTGCACCTCACGGTGGTCGATCCGGGCGTCGGCACGGCGCGGCGCGCGATCGTCTTGCAGGCGGGCGGCCAGCTCATTGTGGGTCCTGACAATGGCCTGCTGATCTGGGCGGCAGAGGAACTCGGCGGGATCTCGGCCGCGTTCGAGATAACCGATCCTGCGGTCATG
>Ga0193728_1002185_pt1 | contig 10102 bp, 7 predicted proteins | sample U1c1metaG_FD_143037 | JGI IMG/M metagenome (GOLD analysis project Ga0193728, IMG submission 143037) | Soil microbial communities from a riparian zone of the East river system, Colorado, United States - U1c1 | ecosystem: Environmental > Terrestrial > Soil > Riparian zone | place: USA: East River... | reverse complement strand
GTTACTTCATGCCAAAGAACGGTTGAGACATCGCACATCCACTCTCTCCCAGTGTTTCGCCCACGCTGGCTATTCACTTTAGTTTTCTCTGCGCAGGTCAATAACACGCTTTGCCATTTACTCAATGGATTCTTCTGATCGTTCTGAAGACCAACTGTTTCGAAGATATAGCCAACAAGATATACTTGCTTGCCTTCTCGTGTACATGGCGCAATGAATTCTGTTTCGTGGAGACTTCCTGCCTCGGCATTTCGTCCATTTGCAAGGGCTGTACTTGCATAGCTGCCGAGAAACGTCCAGGCAAACTTGTCCCAGTCAGACCATGGCCATGCAAAATCATCCCATTGGTCTGGCCACGACCAGGGAGAGTCCTCCTTTGGCAGAGCATATGGGTAAAAATAGGTGAAGGCAAGCTGCTTATCAACTTGGTTACCTATGCCAACGTAGTCGCTGCCGCCAGATTCGCGTGTTAGTCTGGCAGTAAGTGCTCCCCACAGATTGCGGCCAGTGAGATAAGGGCGGGTTTGCTGCAAGTTGCCTAATTTGCGCCAGCCGATATGCATTGGGGAGAGCAGACGGAATGATACTTGATATGCCGTCCACGTCATGGTTGTGACTTCGCTTTCTCAATCTCTGTTTTGGCCTTTTTTGCGTCCTCTTCTACTCCGCGAGCTTTGGCTCCATAGCGTGCATAAATAAGCGTCTGTTCCCATAGTTGTTTCACCAGCAATAGCCTGTCCAGATCATTGCAGATAGCATCTGTCAGGAACTTCAGGACTTGTTCAGCCGGTTTGGCGATGTGTTGTTCGTTCTCGCTACGCGAGTAAAGGTAAAGAAATGCTGCGTAGACGCCATTCTCTTGTAGTACCCCCAAAGCTTTTGTTGCTAGGTTTTCCACGTCGTTTGCTTTGATTTCTTCTTCTTTACCATTATTCCGACGAGTTTTTGTAGTTTTAATTATTTGTTGCCCTGCCTGGGCTGCGTGCCAATCTAAGTTATTATTGCTTGCTAGGCTCACTTTTTTATCTCCTCGACTACCCATTCGTCTACTAGACGCATACGACCAAAGCCACGGGTACCCATGCCACCGATTCCCAGGTACTCTATCAGCTGCATGCCTGCTCTTACAACATGGAGAGGTTGTTCCCAAATATCTTTGTTAGGAAGATCGGCACCAGCGTTCTCAGCATTGCTCTTGCTATCATACTGCTGAGTGACAGATTTGGAGAAGGGATAGCCATCATTATTTCTCCCGTAGTTATCTTCGACGACATCCGACCAGAGCCACGTTGTTCGTGGAATTGCCTCGTAGGTGAACAATGCACCTGAGTTGGCTGCGCCTGTTTCAGGATCGATGCTCACCGAGGTACGCACTTCCAAGTTGCTATTGACAATTTGGGAAAAGAGCTTTGGGGTGACAAGCACAACACGATCTGAAATGCCTTTCCATTCTGGATGTGATGTTAGAGATGTGGGAGGCTTTATGGTTAATCCTTTGGTGGATTCAAACAGTAGCCAGCCAAGATTAAGGTTTTCTTCCCAGTTCATGTTGGTTACGATGACATCATTAGTCGGCTCGACGTTTTGTGGCAATGTTACACTGTCCTCACCCCACGCTTCCCGCACTATATCTATCGTGCTCACCCAGACGGGACCTGCCATAGAATTGACTGGGAAGAAGAGAATACGAGCATCAGCAATACTGACAGTACCAGCTCGAGTTGAACCTGCTTCAGAGCCATTCGCACCGCTTGCATCCGTCGTGGTGCCAAAAGTGTAGATAATGGGACATGTTTTTTTGTCTCCCTTAAAATTGCCATGCTTTCCAGCTGCCTCTGGTTTCCCATAGCTCATGGCTACGTAGCTGCGTGCGGCACCTGCCAGGCTAGTACCTGGAATTTTAGGTAAGTTGGTCCCTGGTTCGCGAGCGATGGTCATATCGACTCTACCCAGCCTGTAGCCTCCCGTACCGATGTGTACGGGATCAAGTGTCATGAAGAGCAAACGTTGAAGGGTGTAGAGTGATTGCACACGTGCAGGTTGTGTATCTGTAGTGGTCATGAATTTACTCCTAGCTTGGCGATTTCTGTTTGACTTTTATCAGCTTCTGGTTGCTGATTAAGTTGTACATATAGTTCTGCAACGTCTGTCAGTTGTCCACTTAGGGCGGCTCTATATAGTTGTTCAAATTGATCTGGTTTTAGACGTGGTTTCCAGTTGGCGTTATTGAGAGTGTCACGGATAGTTTGTTTGAACGTCTCGTTATCTTGATCTGCGCTCCATTCCATACGTTTGCCTTCTATGATGCCAATGAGAGTGTAGATTTGCGTTGTCTCCAAACCCTGAGAGAGCATTTTCCATAGCTGATCGAACTCATCGAGTTGCTCAAGGTAGTAGGGACGCGCTGGATGATAGGAACTTCCCGGTTGCTGACTACCTCGACGTTTACCATTGTCGTAGCTTATCTCAAAGCGACGTGCGGCTGTGTCGAGATATTCGAAGTCGAGGCGTGAGGGCATGAAGGAAACAACATCTCCAACCTGGAGATCACTGACATGGGTCCAATATTTGCCATCGATCCCCTTAAATTTCCTTTTCCTTTCGCTAGCATTTGCAGCTTCTTTTTCAAGGCACCAGTAGGGATACCAGACGTCCTCTGTTTCTCCATCACCCATAATAGCTGGAATATCCAATGGTAGAGATGGTTCCCCGCCTTGTCCAGGTCCTAATGTTAACAAGACTTTCTCTGGGTATAGGTGTAAGTCAACCGCTTTGACTTGCCACTGAGTGGGTTCTATTGGCTGCTTCAGCATCCTGCGACCTGCATCAAGGATGGCAGGAAGTGGAGTTCGCGCCCCTGCAAAGACTACACCGAGCGTTAGTGGTAAGCGGTTTCGCACTTTGCCCATCTCGTCCTCATACTTTTCCTTGATAGCTCTGGCAACCTGCAGCGCTTTATCTGCTGGAACGAGAGCCATGAAGGTGCGTGGCTCTTTGAGGATTGGTACCGCTGGAACATACGACGTATTCTCCGGCTTTACTGCCGTCACTTTTAGCTTTCCAAGTGCTTTATTAGAACTGCCATAGCCAGTTGGCTCTTCTATGTCAAAAGTTTTACCCTCCAAGTATCCTTGTACATACTCTGCTGCTTGGCTGTCATTCTCATATTCTGCTTTCGAAGCTCCTAGCAAGAAGGCAGTTCGTCGCAAATTGTCAACAGTAAGATATGTATTCCTATTGGTGCAAGCTATACTGAGGTTGATCTCTCCTAGTTTAAGCTCGTAGGTATGAGAAATGTCTAAAGTTTGATTTGCTGTCTTTGGATAGAACGTTGCTTCGATCTGCAACCGACGAGGAACTTCTCCAACGGTATCAGGTTTTTTGAAGTCTGACACTGCGTCTTCCCAGAATGACCTGCAGGTCTCCCACACACGAAACAAGCGTGTTGGCGCTTGTGCCTCTACCATTTCGGCTGGAGGAGGTTCTAATATAGGCAATATGAAGTGCTTCTCAATCTTTAGGCTCTGGTAATGCAGAATTTTTTCTTCAATTACTTTTTTTGCCATGTCGCTCATAGTCTCAAGATAGAGGCCATCGTCCGATACGCGGAATTTCTGCCCGGATATTGAATGCTGTGTTCCAGCCGCTAATGTGGAGGGATGGTTATCTAAGACGATCTGATACTGCCCATCTGCTGATAAGCGAACGTCTTTTACAGTTACAAGTGTTCTTATATCAGTCACATAAAGCTTATTCTCCTGAAATGGATCTGGTGGTTTAAATTGTGATGGACCACTAAGGGAAGCACTAACTAGAAGTGCAGACTTTTCCTGCCATACATAATCTTTTTTGCCAAGGCGTACTGGTTTCCCATCATCTAGCTTATCACCCAGATTTTTCACTCTTAGAGCGACTTGTATAGGCTTTTTCCCATCTTGGCGCTCCTGTGGGTAGAATAGTGAGTCTCCATTGAACCAAGTCTTTAGGTCGAATTTCCCTACTACTAGTGCCACCCTTCCATTGATATCCGCGACCTCATCTATCCAAATCGTCGTAGAGAGTTTCCTAGACCACTCACTGGATTGGTTTTCTCGCCTCCGTTCACAAATAGCACAAACTTTACGCTGTAGTGCTTTACAAGTTTGACAAGCTGACCTGGATAGGCAGGGTTCCCCTCTGGTTTTGCGACGGTAGTGTTCCTCATGATCATGTGCGCCCCAGCCTTGAGGACGCAATTGGCAAACGGTACAAATATCCTCGCGATGATCCTGCCACCAACTCCTGACTACAGCCGATTGGGCGTGGGATGCTGGTGTTTGTGTAATGTGGTCAGCAATAGGTAGGGGATCATGGTGGAGTACAGCATCCTTCCAGAACCAAGCCTGCTTCTGTGTCTCAAATTCAAGGGCAGGAACTATCTCATCACCTAAGCTCAAGGTAGAATCTCCATTAACTGTGCCTGTACTCAATTTGCTCCTGATGAGATCGGCAAGTGACTTTCCCTGCCCATTTTCTAGATCAAGTAAGTAGGGGATGTTTGGAACGATGAATACACTTCCGTTCGTATCACGGTAGACTTCTGTACCCAGAGGATAAATTTCTTCGAGAAGTATGCATACTTTATCAAGTCCATCTCTTAGGAGTTCCTGGCGAGCCTTCAAGTCAGGTATCCGTGTTACGTTTTCAGAAAAAGCAGTTCCATTGACACGAACGCCCAAGAGTCTCCACTGTAATGAGAAGGGAGGTTCAACCGGACCATCAATCAAAACCTGCACTATTGCGGCTTTATAGAGAGCTGCAACCATGTTTGACCAATCCCAAAGGGTAACATCGTTGAGTGGGCGACGAGTATCAGCTAAAGCGTAGTTGAAAGTTCCCTCAATATGTTGTTTACATCGGAACCGATTAGAAGGCAGATATGGAAGGAACTTTGCTAGTTGACCAAGTAAGTTGTTTAGTCGATTTGTTAACGGAGGTGTGTTACTAGTACTAGAAGGAAAGGAGTCATAACCAAATGGGTTGCTGAAACGGAGATGAGTAAATTTTTGTAAGCGTAAATAGTAAGAGTGGTCGGTCTTTTCTGTATGGGCTGCACTATGACAGAAGCCCAAAGCACGGATTAGCCATTCCTTGCTTGTATCTTTCACCTCATCAGGTGAGGAACTGACTTTTTTGATAAGGTCTATAAGATCCACATTCTCGCCTAATAGGTGAATGGTGTGTGTCCCCAATAGGGAAAGATATTGGGTTGGATCAATGACCGATCCTGAAGGTGGATCTTGTGTATGGTCTCGTAGATGTTTATCCGAGCACTTCTCGTAATTATGTAACCAGGCAGCAACCTCTGCCAGCAACAAAGCATCGCGATTGTCTGCGAGAATCTGCAAACTATTGCTCATGCTGCACCTCCTCTAGAGAGCCTACTAGAGATTGTTTTAACCCAGTGACACGCTTCACCAACTCCTCAAAGCCGATAAGTGACTCTGAAAGCTTTTGAATTCCAGTTGCTCGTATTTCTAACAGCACGTTTTGTAGAGACTCCCTTGCCAGCCCGAACCCGCTACTGGTTTTAGCGCCGAAGCCGTGGGTACGGAACATGGCTTGAAGTCCCCTGCATATGAGTTGTAACTCCTGTGCCACTTGTTCACGAGTTTTCTGTTCGTCTGCGCCGACGAGATCAAATGGGATATACAGCAGAGTGAAGACTCCGCTTGTGCCTGTGGGAACGCTTTCGAATGGGATGGGCTTCTCACCTACACGTAGCTTGCGGTTCTGGGGATTGATGACCTCCAGGCTCTTTGAGGTGAAGAAGGTTGGATAGAAATAGAGACAGCCTGCCTGGAAGTCGTTAGAATCTTCATTACCTTTTTTATTTCCAAAAAGGTGACGTATCGAAGGGTGATCGTCTTCTTTGCCTTCTGAATGCCAGAGTGCTGCTCGGAGGCTCCCCTTCCATGAGGTTGAGGCTACGTAAGGAAGTCCAAAGATTTTGTCTTTACGAACAGGGTTGTCAATGATGTAGAAGTCTTGTTCGTCCCGCGAAATGTAGGGCTGGTCTAGCGTGAATGTGAACTGTACGAGAAATGAGTATAGAGGTAGGATAGCTAGATTGATCTTTGGAGACTCAAATATATCCTTGTAATAGCGACTTCCTTCTCGCCAAGTCTTTATATGTTCCTGTAAGCAATCATCAACACGACGATTTTTCTCCTGCCAAGTACTACGAAAATCTATAGCACTCGCTTTGTGCGTTGTTACATCAAGGAACTCATAGGTTATCGTCGGTGGTAGGTCTGCGAGTAGGTTCTTTCTTGCTTTTTTAACTTTTTCTTCTGTTTCTTTTCGTTTTTCACGATTTTCTGCTTTTCGTATATTTCCCTCTTGTTGAGTCAGGCCTTCTATTTGACCAGAGGCCCTTTGAAGTTCATAGCTGATATAATCACGAATCATTTCTCCTCCTTGAGGATATATTCCTTTAGGTACTTCATTATATCGCCTTGCTTGTTAGGATTAAAATCGAGCCAATAGCTAAAGTTATCCCTATAGACATCTTCCAGAAGGCTGTAGATTTCGTCGAGAATCTCGCCCTGTGATGGATGAGAGCCTACTAATTTGGGTATCCAGCCCCATATGCGTATGGTGCCGTTATCGTAGGGATAGGACATCATAATTTTTGCACCTCGACGATCTCCCCTATGCACTGAACCCATGATGGTATGGCGCAAGTCAACGTCCTTCATAAATGCTTGCCGGAACATGTCACGGATATCGTATTTGAGGTCGAACGTGTCTGACTCGGTGGCGGAAGTCCGGTCAACTTTTACGCTAGCAAAGAACATGTTATGTAATGAGGGTAATTCGTCATATGCATGATAGTCTTCTCTATCTTTGTAGTGTTCATGCTTTACAACAAGCTGTTTCAAATGACCTAACAGAGGTTGTGTGCTCTGACGATCTACCACACGCACGACGCCGAGACCCATCTGTGGCTTAGCTCCAATGCTTCCCCTGTCTGCTATAAGCTGGATCAAGGCGCCGATAACTTTAGGGTCAAGTAGCTCTTCTACAGGTGGCTGTTTCCCTTTTTCCTTTACTTCTAGAGGAAGAGCTGCGATAACCTCCAACGTTACATCGCCATAGAGAGGATCGCTACTAAGGTACCATTTGGGATCATGAGCTGCTGGATGATCTCTTGAGAGAGTGAATACTCCAGATCTATCAATTGCGCTAGCTGATGGTCTTTTAGGGTGCAAGTTTTCCTCACGAACAATGAGCTTGAAGCGCCTTGCCCAGCCTGTTGCACCAAATAAGCGACATACGTCACACAAGCCCTGGTATGGTTCTTTCTGTTTGTCATAGATACAGGGATTGTTCATATTACAGACCCGCCCACCTATGCCTCGCACCAGCACTTCATACCACCAGCGTAGACTTCCCATGATGCCTGTGATGTGGAGTCCGCTATCAGATCTGCCATCTGCGCCACCTGTCCAAAGAGGAGTGAGCGTTGTCAATTTGATGGTCAAGGAGTTAGTTGTCATGCAATGCTCCAGCAATTTTTGCAGCACGCTCTTGACTGTATTCATGGTGGATGCGTTCACGGGCAAAATCGAGGACTGCTAAGAGTTGGTCCTGTGTAAGCTGAGGATAATCATCAAGAATATCGCTGAATGAGTATCCAAGCGACAGTAGCTCAAGGATAAGCTCAACACTAATTCTCGTTCCTGCAATGCAGGGTTTGCCTCGCAATATGTCAGGATCCATACTGATATACTGATTGTAATTCATAGCTGTGCCTCCTTCAGTAGGCTTGTTCTTTGCTATATGCACTCCAGTATCACTATAGCTACGGAAATGTGTTCTGTCAAGACTCGCCAACTGACTAAAAACATAAAATTGCTGTCATACTTGCTGTCAAAAGGCCATCGTCCGCATGAGCAAGTGTCAAGAGAGACTGGTGATCAGATGCTCAAGACGTTCCATTTGTCCATTCATGTCCTGCAAGAGCGAGGTATAGTCTTCAGGCTGAGCCAACGCGACCTCTGTCATACTGCGAAGGGCAGCCACTGGTGTACGCAATTCATGTTTTGATACTGTGGCCTAATGAAAGGTCATCCTCGGCTATCAGCAGATGCATAGGAGATCTTCTCCTCTCCCGAAACAAACACTGGCAGTGCCACACTGAAGGTCGAGCCTTCTCCTTCAGCTGATTCAAACCAGATTCGGCCACACTGCCGCTCAATCAGTTCACGGCAGAGATAGAGTCCTAGCCCTGTGCCTCCAATCCCATATGTCCGGGCATTGTCAGCTCGTATAAACCGACCAAAGATCTGGGCTTGTTGCTCGACCGGAATCCCAATGCCAGAGTCACGAATACGCAACTGGGCCATCTGTTCTTCTGCATTCTCTTGTATCGTGATTTCAATGGACCCACCTTGCGGGCTATACTTGATGGCATTACCAAGCAGATTCCCCAGGACCTGCTCCATCCGCTGGGGGTCAACGTCCACAACCAAATGCTCAGCTATGGTAGCAAACGACAAGGTATGCCTCTCCGTGGTCAATTGCAGGCGCTTCATCACTCGTCTGGTCAGAGCCACTAGGTCTGTGGGGGTCAGGTGCAATGTCAAGCGTCCTGCTTGCAAGCGAGTGACATCGAGCAAATCCTCGGTCAGTTCGACAAGACGTTGGGTAGCCTGATCGATCCCTTGCAATGCCTCGATCTGCCAATCAACCAAGCTTGGTCCCTTCCCACGCTCAGATTGGATGAGTAGCATCTGGGCAAAGCCCTTGAGGACAGCCAGCGGGGTGCGTAATTCATGGGCTGCAATCCCAATAAAATCATCTTTGAGCTGTTCCGCTTCTTTGAGTGCTGTCACATCTTGATGGACCACCAGAGCTACTGGCACGGGCTCAGCTCTGCCATCAGAGACAGATGGTATGAGAGGGAAACGCATATGCTCAGGATCAAGGGCAACGGCATTGACCAGCACAGGCAAGGCTGTGCTATCAGAATGGCGAATCACTTCTTGATGCTGGTGAACATTTTCCCCCTGTTGGACAGCGCGAAGAGTTGCGAGACGCTCGGGAGCCATCGCCAAGCCATCTGTTCCAATGATACGGATAGCGTTCTCTAAGAGGAACTCGCTCATCGGCTGACTAGGCTTCCAAGTCGCGCCCCAGATCGTCGTTGCCATATGATTGGCCAGCACCAAGCGGGCATCATGCCCCTGGACGAGATAGACACTACAGGGTAGCTCGTCTAGCACGAGCTGAAGAAGGGCCCGTTGTGCTGCGCTCTTCGGCCTGTCGCCGTTCTTCTGTGACATCGTGCCAGGTCACAACGACTCCTGGGATAGCATTGGGCTTCTTCATTGCTCCGTTCTGCTCTTGTGGCAAGAGTCCTGAAGATGTCTGCAGAGAACGCAGTGGCGAAGCCGAGACGATGTACTCGCAGCGTTCGTTGTGCATGTCTGTAACAGAGACAGTTGTATACTGTGAGCCAGAGCCTGCCAGCGCCTGTTGTGCTGGAATATGCATAAGAGCCTCGATTGCTTGTTTGCCCTCAGGAGAAGTTTGTATGCTATCAAGAACACGACGGGCCGCACTATTTTCTCGCACGATCTTCTCATCAGCATCGACCAAGATCACTCCGTCAGCGATACTTTCAAAAATGGCGTTGAGCGCTTGCGCACGCATCTGCGAGAGACGATAGAGACGGGCATTTTCAAGCGCAATTGATGCTTGAGAGGCCAGACCCGTCAAAACCTGTTCATGTTCTGGCGTGAACTTGTCTGGTTCCGTGTGTCCCAGCAGTAATCCGCCACACACCTCTTTGTTGCGATCGAGCAGGGGAACACCGAGAAAACTGCGTACGATGGGATGACCATGCGGAACGCCCAGTCCACGGAGACCATCTTTGACAACAAACCCATGTGCATAGTCAAACGCTGCCTGACGAGCAACATCATGTGACGTCTGCTTGCCAGATGCCAGATAGTCGAGAACATCAGAGACGAGCACAGGCACCCCTTGACGAAATATCGGAGCTAGCAGCCCTTCTCCTCCCAGTGGCATGCGTCGGAAGAGCCGTTCTTGCTCC
>Ga0193728_1002183_pt1 | contig 10109 bp, 11 predicted proteins | sample U1c1metaG_FD_143037 | JGI IMG/M metagenome (GOLD analysis project Ga0193728, IMG submission 143037) | Soil microbial communities from a riparian zone of the East river system, Colorado, United States - U1c1 | ecosystem: Environmental > Terrestrial > Soil > Riparian zone | place: USA: East River... | reverse complement strand
GTGGGCGCACCGAATTACCAGGCCTTCACCGGCATCTCATTACAGTTACCGTCGCACTTCACAAGCGGCTGGCATCTTTTCTGAGCGGAGCCGCGACCACCGAGAGTCCCGCCGATTGAACCTTCCGAGTCGGCCCGTAGTGGTGCGCCGATGAGCGCGCCGACACTCTCGTGCGCCTTGCGGTGGTGGCGGCGAAGTTGATGGCCATCGCCGCAACATTTGTCCATTCCCGCCAGATGCTTCATCCCCACGCACTGTGCTTCCACTTCCGTTTCCATCACTGCCGTGGACTGCGCACGAATTCTCGGCCGGCATCGCGTCGTCCGGCTCCACGAGGGCCTTTACACCGATCGACCGCAGATGCGGTAGGAAGGCGTGGTCCGGGCGACTTCGTTAAGGACCGAGTAATCGTCCACCCGTCCTGCCGACTGATAGGAACGTATCGATCGCTACCAACCTGTAATCGATTCGCTTTCCTGCGTCTGGTGAGATTGCTCACAGTTCTCATCATCGCTGCGGCTGCCATGTATCAAACGAAATCGCTTGTAACAAACGAAACCATCGAGCGGAGCGCTTGCATGAACATAGCGCCTACCGTTGTGGCACTCAGTGCTTTCACCTGGGTTCTGAGCATCGCGCCGTCCGCTCGGTCTCTCAGGAAGCGGCCTGGTTAACGATCATGTTAGCCACCGTTTTAGGTGCAGTTCTCCCAATGGTCGTCACCGTCCTCCTCGGTTTCGTGGCGGCTTGGCACCACGATTTCGGGCCGAAGGATGCGCCGATTCTGAATCGGATGGTGCTGGTTTATGCCGTACCGCTCGCGCTCTTCGCCGGAACGGTGACTACATCGCGTGCACAACTGAGTCAGGACATTCCGCTGGTCATCGCGTTGTGCGTGGCTATCATTGGATTGTACGGAGCGATATTGCTGTTGTGCCGATGGGCCTTACGCCTACCGATGAATATCAGCGCGCTGGCCGCGCTGACCGCGGCCGCGCCAGCGGTGCCGTTCGTTGGTCCGGCCATCCTGGGGGATCTATTCGGAAGCGCGAGTGCCATTCCGATTGCGATCGCCAGTCTGGTGATCAACCTGACGGTGGTGCCGGCGACACTTCTCTTGCTGTCGCTGAGTGCCGCTGAGGGAGACTCACCAGGGAAGGGCTTGGGCGCGCAGCCGGGGAATGCTGTGGTGTCGCGTCCAGGATCACAACTCTCGATTCTCACCGCCAAACTCGGCGAAACGATCAAAGAGCCGATCGTTTGGGCGCCCGTTCTCGGCTTCCTGTTCGTGCTGGCTGGACTGCGCATTCCTCAGATCATCGTCCATTCGCTATCCATGCTCGGACAAGCCTCCGGCGGCGTCGCGCTGTTCGCCTCCGGAATCGTCCTTGCCGCGGCACCCATCAAAGTCAATCGACGTGTGCTGTCAGCTGTATTCCTGAAAATCGTCCTGCAGCCCGCGTTGGTACTGCTCGCGATGCGATGGCTCGGCTATCGCAACCCCATCGTCAACGAGGGGTGCTCACGACGGCGATTCCATGCATGCCGATCGTGATCATGTTTGCCGTCAAGTACCACGTCGCAGAGTCGGAAGCCGCTTCCGCCGTGCTCCTCAGCGTGATCGGCTCGGTGATCACGATGGGGATTTTCCTCCTACTCACATCCTAGCCAATGTCACCCAAGCAAACGGAGTATGTCAGCATGACTCAAGTTGAAGCGCTCGCCAAATATGCCGCTCGCGCCAAGTTCGACGCCATATCGAGCCAATCTCGTGCGCAACTGCCAGTTCACATTCTCGACTCCGTGGGGTGCTGCATCGCCGCCCTCGGCGCCGGCCCGATCAAGGCCTGTCGCGAGCAAGTAGCGGAGTTCGGTGGCTCCGGTCCATGCACGCTCATCGGCGGCGGCAGCGCAAATCCACTCTACGCGGCGTTCTGGAACACCGCGCTCGTTCGTTACGTCGATTTCATGGACAACTTCTTGGCCCAATCCGAAACCTGCCACACAGCAGACAATTTCGGCGTGGCGCTGACCATCGCCGACTATGTGGGCGCCAGCGGCCGCGACCTAATGCTGGCGGTTGCTTTGGGCTACACCGTCCAGTCACGCTTTGTGGATCATGCCAACTTCATGACTCGCGGCTTAGACCACACATCGCAATTGGCCTTCTCACACAACGCGGCTGCTGGACGACTGCTGGGTTTGAGTGAGCAACAGATGGGACACGCGATGTCGATGGCGGCGGTCAGCGATGCGTCCTTCGCGGTAGTTCGTGCAAAACCCCTGTCGCAATGGAAAGGTCTGGCTTCTGCGCAGTCGGCGCTCGGCGCAATGAACGCGCTGTTCCTCGCTCGCCGTGGTGTGCAGGGTCCGCTGCAAGTGATCGAGGGGCCCAATGGTATTGAGCACCTACTAGGGATGAAAATCCGCATCGACTGGGAGCGTGAGGGATACGAAGGCGTCCTGGAGAGCACCATCAAAAAGTACAACGCAATGATCCACACCCAGTCAGCAGTTCACTGCATGGTCGAACTCGTCAAGCAAAACAAAATCGAGCCCGGCAAAGTGCTCTCGATTGAGGCAGAGGTATTCCAGCTATGTTACGACTTTGCCGGGGGCGGCCTCTACGGCATCGATAAAGTCGTCCTGACGAAGGAACAGGCGGATCACAACCTGCCCTATCTGCTGGCCGTGGCCCTCCTGGACGGCGATGTGATGCCGGCGCAATTCAAGCCGGAGCGCATCATCAAGCCGGATGTGCAGGGGTTACTGAAGAAGGTTTCTGTTCGGCCGAATCACGAATTCACCGAAGTCTATCCCAGCAAGATGCCCGCCAAGATCACAATCCGTCTACAGGGCGGGAATGTAATCGAACACGAAGTTCAAGACTATCCCGGCCTGGCTTCCCATCCACTCACGTGGGACGACGCGGTCAGAAAGTTCGACAGCCTGGTCGCCCACCGCATCGACGAGAGGCTCAGCGGCGAAATCAAGGATGCCGTACGTTCACTCGAAAGCATCCAGGTCAAGGACCTGATGAAGCTGCTTGGCTCGGTCAAGACAGAAGCGGCGGGCGCCACGATGCAGCCCAAACACAGTGCTCAAGACGATGGCGGATTTCAAGTGCATGCTTCATCAACCGCCGATACCACACGCTCAATCTAAAGGAGAAAATCAAATGGCTATTGCACGCGACCCGCGCGCCCAGGCAAGCATCCCGAATCATCAGAGAAAGCGGAGGAAAGTATGACCATTGCAAGACCAGCCCATGTGTGGTGCGCCTGCTTCGTATTAATCGGCGCGCTAAGCGGGTGTGCAACTATCGAAAAATGCGGATTGGAAGGATGTGCTAGCGACCGGAAGATTACTGCGAAGGTAGAAGCAATCGTGAATGCACACCCGGAATTCGGTCCTCCAGGCACCATAACCGTGCAGACACTGAACGGTGTCGTGTATTTGGACGGTGAATTGGCGGACGGCGTAGACAGAGAAGAAGTCCGGTCGATCATCCGTCGCGTGGCTGGAGTAAAGAAGGTCGTAAGTAGCACATACGTCGAGAACAACTGAGGATCGTGCGATCAAACAACGGAACGGTATCCACGGGTTTACAACGCGAGGACGCGAAATCGGTCGCGAGTCGAGCGCCGGGCGTTACAAAGGTTGTCAACTCGATCAGCGTCAGTCAGTAACCGCTCAGAGGTCTCCCCGGGGAAACGCTTGTCCCCGGGGCGTGACGCCCCCTCAATCTACCGCTTAAAGGAGTTTGTATGGTCAGCCGCAGAACATTCAACACATTGCTCGCCGCAGGAGTTATGACCTCAATGACGCCCGAAATCATCAAGGCTCAGGACGTGCCGAAAGCCAAGAACGTCGTCCTGGTACATGGCCTTTACGCCGACGGATCCTCTTGGCTCGATGTAATTGCACATTTGCAGAACGCGGGTCTCAACGCGACTGCGGTACAGAATCCGCTCATGTCCCTTGAGGAGGACTCCGCCGCCGTGCGCCGCATCTTGGCGCAACAGGATGGGCCCACCGTCCTTGTCGGCCATTCATTTGCAGGAACCCTCATCAGCGAAACAGGGGGAGATCCGATCGTCTCGGCGCTGGTCTACGTGGCGGCTCGTGCGCCCGATGCAGGCGAGGACTTCGGTGCACTCGCAGCGAAGTTCCCGAAGCCGCCCGCAAGCGCAGGGATGGTAAAGGCTGGCGGCTTCTTTTGGCTGAGCGAGGCCGCCTTTCTCAAGGATTTCGCCAATGGTCTTGAACCTGCCCGGGCACGTGCCCTCTACGCCGTACAAGGGCCGGCCGCCGACGCGCTGGCAACCGCCAAGACCGCGACGGCCGCCTGGAGGGTAAAGCCGAGCTTCTACCAGGTATCGACGGAGGATCGCACGATCAATCCGGAGCTGGAGCGATTTCTAGCCAAGCGAATGAAGGCGACGACGATTGAACTGGCATCGGGCCACCTGTCACTAGTGTCTCATCCACGAGAGATCGCGGGTCTGATCCTGACAGCGGCTGGGCACAAAGGATAGGTTGAGGCACTAAAGAGAACACGAGGATTGCGACCCGATGAATTACGTAATGTCAGAGGACGGCTCAACGTCTCGCGACCCTGTTTATATTTGTATTGCGGAAAGCCAGCTGAATTCTGTGATGAAGAATCTTGAGAGCGCACAGGGACGATGTTCGCGCCAGTCACTTGCGATGGTGACGACCGGCCATGATCTACGACAACACATACATATTATTCGTGTGGCGCTCGACCACCTCGAATCTACTGAAACGGTCTTTGCGAACCAATGGATCGACACGGCAAAGGAACAAGCGCGGCGATTGGAGGAGGAGGCGCTGCACCTCGTCGAGAATGCGCAGTTGGATATCGAATCGATGCCATTGCAAGTGGCTGCCTTCTCAATTGACGACACACTGCGGCGGATCGATCGAGATTGGCGCGTTTTCGCCGCTTCGAAGGGGTTGGCGCTCAAGGTGCGACCGTGCGCTACCATGGTTGTCAGCGATCGGCGTTTGCTCTCAGTCATCCTCGACAACCTGGTTGCAAACTCGGTGAAATATACAAACCTTGGACAGATTAACGTGGACTGCCGAAGCGAAGGGGATTGCCTTTTGGTCAGCGTTGAGGATAAGGGACCTGGAATTGCGTGTGATGAGCTTGGGCGGTTCGCTCAATCCGCTTGCATGCCGCAATTAAATACCAATGGCAGCGGCATGGGCTTAGGCTTGGATATCGTTCATCGCTCTGCGGCGCTATTGGGTCATGAGATTGACGTGGCTTCCGTACCCGGCATTGGCACTTGTGTGACCGTTAAGGTGCCCCTGGCCAGATCGACGGAGACTGAGCCACCAGCAATCGGAATGTCGCACCACGGATCGACGCGTCTTAAGTGAGCCTGTCGGCACGCGCTATCCACCCATGGCAAAAACTGACTCTGAGAAAAGCGAGTTGAGGCGCCGTCGAGAGACGCCCCTGATTACACCGACGGATCTCGGTGCGAAGGCATCCGCTGACATCGCGGGCGGCATGAATGCGATCCTTGCCGACGTGTTTGCGCTCTACATGAAGACGAAGAATTTTCACTGGCACATGAGCGGACCGCATTTTCGCGACTATCACCTGTTGCTCGACGAGCAGGCCGATCAGCTTTATGCGATGACCGACCCCATTGCCGAACGAATAAGAAAGACCGGCGGATCGACTTTGCGCTCGATCGGGCATATCGCACGAATCCAGCGAATCAAAGACAACGATGCCGACTACGTCGATCCACTCGACATGCTCGCCGAACTGCGCGAAGACAACCAGACCCTGGCAGCCCGTTTGCGCGAGGTGCACGACGTGGTCGACGAAGTACGGGATATTGCGACCGCGAGCCTCATTGAAAACTGGATTGACGAAACGGAACGACGGACGTGGTTTTTGTTCGAATCGAGTCGCCGCGGTGTATGACTGGTCACCAAGCGGTCACCCACTTCGAGCGGTGGCCTGGCTTACCGACAAACACATCGGCATCGTGACGATACGGGAATGTATGGCCGCACAAACTCGGTCCTGGGCAGCGATTCTTCGCGATTCGACGCCACATTCGTTGAATCGCAGAGCGCTCTGCAATGGTCCTGTGAAATTTGCGCAGTGTGTCTTATTCCTCCCGCCGTTCATTCCCGAGATTCGACGCGCCGCTTCTTTAGCGATACTCGCTGGTCTCTTGCAAGGGTTCTTGTCAAGTAGCGCTGCGTCCGCAGACGGGACGCTAACTTTTCAGTGCTCAGCCGCACCCGGCGCGGAGGATACCAGTACGATTCTTTCGCGCCGGGCGCTGCAAGAAATTGCACGGGTCGAGACCGAAATAGACCGCATCGAGGCACAGGCAATCGAGAGACTGGCCGCGCCGCCGGGGAATCAGATCCAGCAAATCGAACTGCTCGGTAAACTAATGCTGTACGACAAGCAGCTCTCGGTAAACCGCAACGAGGCATGCGCTTTCTGCCACACCCCCGAGACGGGGTTCACGGGTCCCGTGTCGGAGCTGAACCGGACCACGGCCTCCTATCCCGGCTCGGTGCGCACGCGATTTAGTAATCGCAAGCCGCAATCGCACGCCTATGCCCCGCTTTCTCCCGTACTTCACTACAATCCAGGGCAGGGTGACCTCGTCGGCGGCAATTTCTGGGACATGCGTGCGACGGGCCGTCGTCTGGGCAGCCCGGCCGCCGAGCAGGCTGAAGGGCCGCCGACCAACCCGGTGGAAATGGGCCTACCGGATATCGCCTGTGCGGTCTATCGCGCCTCACAACGGCCCTATCGCGCCCTATTCGAAAACATATGGGGACAACAAGCCTTTGCGCTCGCGTGGCCGCGCGATGTGGAACTGGTCTGCGCGCGGCCGGGGCCGCCTCCTGCCGGCGCACCGATGCCGGTTCAACTTAGTCCGCTCGACCGCGGCCGGGCCAGTGTCACTTTTGATCAGATGGCACAATCGATCGCCGGCTACGAAGCTTCTGCCGAAGTAACGCAGTTCACTTCGAAATACGACGCAGTACTCTCGGGCAAAGCGCAGTTCACGACGCAGGAAAAGGCCGGCTATGAGCTGTTTCGCGGCAGGGCGCAATGCAACGCCTGTCATCGCGACGGTGGGCCGGGCGAAGATCCGTTATTCACCGACTTCACCGCCAGCAATATCGGAACCCCAGCCAACCCGCGGCTTCCCTACTACGCGGAAAAGCAGCCCGACTCACTGGGCTATGTCGCCAATCCGGCGGGTTCATCATTCGTCGACCACGGCGTTGGCGATTTTCTCACCGTGGCGCATCTCCTCAGCCAACCCTCCCCCGTGGATCAGCGGTGGGTCAAGCTGGCGCCCGAAAACCAAGCGCGAATTCAAGTTCCCACACTCCGCAATGTGGACAAGCGGCCCTACCCGAGCTTTGTGAAAGCCTATATGCACAATGGGTATTTCACGAGCCTGAAGTCGATCGTGCACTTCTACAACACGCGCGACGTCCTTCCACGCTGCCAGCCCCATGACGTCGGTGAAGGCACAACGTGCTGGCCTGCGCCCGAGTCGACCGAAAACATGAACAAGAGCCGAGTTGGGCGGCTCGGCCTTTCGGACGCGGAGGAAGATGCGATTGTGAGCTTCATGCAGACTCTGACGGACGGATTTATGCTTGTCGATGATGCCGCGCGAACAACGCAAGTGGGGCTCGGAGATGGGAGGCCGATTAACCCACGAAGACTTTGCGCCCGTGCCGACCAAGGAACTGGAGAATAGAATGCGAGAAATAGACATTAGCCGACGCGTCGAGCGAAGCTCCGCGGATTCGAAGTTCCCCAAATATCGAGGCCTCACCGAGGGCAGATGCGGATTTACGGCTATTCGCGCGTGTGACAGACGGGTTTTCGAGCAATTTTGCCGCGAAAATTATCTGCATCTGGCTCGCTTTCTGTCCCTCGTCATTCCAGACGAGCCGATCGAGGAAGTCTGCATCGACGTTTACACAAAAGCGTGGCGCAGCGTCGCCCAATCCCCGAGGAACTACGCAACGCTCACTTTGATAATTAGTATCGGCTATCGCGAGGCAAGTTCACGCATCCTGGCGCGCCAGGCCGGATGGCCTGTAAGGGCACGATCTCATCGCAATCGAACTGGCAAGTCTGAGAGTACCTGTCAATATGATCGCAGTGGACTCGCCGAACTCGGATGGAAAGCGCGAGTCGTCGCCGCCCTTGTTTATGGAATGCGGTTCTCAATGGAGACCGTCTGTCAGATCACGGCAATGACGGATCAGGAAATCGATGGGCACTTGAGTGCTGCGCTGCGTCGCTTCCGGGGTCACAATCAATGATTCGCGGGCGTCCTTGGACGTTCCCGGAAGGCCTCGGAAAGTGTAAGGTTTCAGGACGCAGGTGACACACTGGCGGCGGTTTCTGCCAAGAGCCGCTCGTAGGGCGTCTGCCCATCGAGAGCTCTATGTGGTCGATGGTAATTATGGTAGTCCTCCCACTCGCGAAGCTTGTCATTAAACAGGTGGATATCGTCAGCGATGCCGTCCTTGTCCAGGAGCTGATAGAACTCCTGTTCATCGACGCGGTGTGAGCGTTCGACCTTGCCGTTCAGGTGAGGCGTCCTGGGCCGGATATAGACGTGGCGTGTAAACCGGCGTCATGGTTGGACGCCGGTCGGCGTCGCAACTTGTTGATCTAGGAGCGTTCCGCGCGAATGAAACGGTCAATATTCAGCGCCGGATCACAGGCGGTGCCCGTAACAGTGCCGCGAGCGCACCCGAGCCATTAGCGACTCACTCCGCAAAAATATGTTTGGGAAGTTCCTATCGAGGGTAAGCCCCAATCGCGAGGAGTTTTTCGTGATCGGCAACGCGGTAATTGAGCGGCAGAGCCTGCCGCCTCGAGTTCTCCCACGATTGATGTCTCCGATAAATACCCATTGTGTTGGAAACCGATTGATCCGAGCGATGCGCGCCGGCGCGACGGGCCGTACAACGTCCGTCCGCCAATGCACGAGTCCGTGTTGCATAAGCCCGTATAACCGGTAATTACGTCAAATGCGCAAGTTAATTCGCTGAAGTTTCGCCCATGCCTCGGCATACTGGGTTTGTCAGCCGGCGAGTTGGGCGTTTCCAAATCGATTGTTTCGTAGACCGCGGATTCCGGTGAAATCAATAAGCAAGGACGCATGAAGTTCAAACTCGGTAAGGGGACTCTCGGTCTCTTCGGCGCCGTTGCTTCGATCGCGATAGCGCTCGCGGCCGGGTATCACGCGAAGCAGGGGCCGGCGAATCAACTGTGGCCGCTCGAGAACACCACATTGCGACGAGGGCTCGGTGGCGAACCTGGTTCACTGGATCCAGGCGCCGCTGCAGACTCGTACTCTTTAGAGGTGCTGGGCGATCTCTACGAAGGGCTGACAGCGGAGAACGCTGACGGGGCAATCGTGCCAGGGGTCGCTGCGTCGTGGACCGTGGATTCCACGGGCACGCAGTATGAGTTCCACTTGCGTCATGAAGCTCGTTGGTCGAACGGTGCTCCCGTTCGCGCCCAAGAGTTTGTTAACGCCTGGAGGCGGGTGGTGGACCCAAGACAGGCCTCTCCGGTGGCCGACGATTTGCGGGTTATCCTCGGCGCTCAAGATATTATTGCCGGACGCGCGATTCCCAATTCGCTCGGTGTGTCGGCACCTCGCGATGACGTGCTCGTAGTTGTACTCACGAGACCCGCGCCTTATTTCCCGCAGCTTCTTACACACTACTCCACATATCCCGTGTACTCCGAATCTGCGGCCAGATCTCACGATTCGAGAACATGGGTGTCAAACGGCCCGTATGTTCTTTTTAGCTGGACGCCTGGCGGTACCCTCCAATTGCTGAAGAACCAATCGTACTGGGACCGAGATCATGTCGGCATAACGAACGTTGTCTACGTCCCGCTGCCTGATGAGAATGCGGAGTGGTTGCGTTATCGCGCCGGCGAATTGGACCTGACGCAAAGCGTTCCTGCGGCGGCGCTGACTTCGATTCGTGAAGAACGGCCGAGGGAATTGCGCGTCGCCCCGTTTCTGGGCACCTTGTAT
>Ga0193728_1002181_pt1 | contig 10115 bp, 11 predicted proteins | sample U1c1metaG_FD_143037 | JGI IMG/M metagenome (GOLD analysis project Ga0193728, IMG submission 143037) | Soil microbial communities from a riparian zone of the East river system, Colorado, United States - U1c1 | ecosystem: Environmental > Terrestrial > Soil > Riparian zone | place: USA: East River... | reverse complement strand
GCGCATTCGTTCTGTGGGAGACCTGCGTCAAAAGCTTGGCATGCAGCACAGCGAGAAAGATAGAGATGCGGACAAAGATAAAGAGAGCAAAGACAAAGCGCGTACGGTAAAACTCGGCGTGCTGCGGAACAAGAGCGAAATTTCTTTAAATGTGGAGCTGCCCACACCGGAAAAGACGACAAGACACGTCATCGGGCATCGCACGAATATCTAAACATCTAAGGCAGGGAAGGCCCGGACATTCTTACGTCCGGGCTTTTTCATTTTTCAGATGCTGATTTTACTGGCGCATTGATTAGTGTTTTTCGCCGCTGCGATATTTCTTGGCGAGGCGAATAGGCCTTCGCAGCGCTGCGAAACGCCCGTCATGATTCTCTTCCGCATCTGCCAGCCAATCTTCCTGGGTGGGAGAGAACGTAAGGCTGAGCAAGTAACCTAATCCTGAAACTACGCTGCCACGCATACGCACTCGATAAAGGGCCCGCGAGAATAATCCCGGCAGTGCTTGCCCAGCTGAAGGCAGCCAGCTAGCGATTTTCGCAGCTAGTCGCGACGCCGCTCGATCTGATTGCAGCCGGGCCTGAACATTTTGCGGAAGAGCGGCGCCAAGCAAATTGCTCGCCAGGAGCAGGCCAGTATCCAGCATGCGCTGCGCACCCACAGCCCTGGCGGTGGCAAAGGCGCGCTCCCAATCCAGAGAGGTCTGACGATCTATAAATGCGGCGACATCAGCGACCATCGATAAACGGTCCCAAAGATGTTTGGCGCCGTGAATGCAAATCAGGATCAGCTCATCCTCGATCGCGAGAGCGGGGATCTGGTGGCCATCGATGCTGACATATTGCCGCCGTGCGAAAAAATCTTCGATGGGAAGCCCGCGAGGAAAGTAACGCATGGTGCGCTCGGTATGCAGTTCTACGAGGAGCGGAGCTGCGATTCGAACGAAAAGATATTGCCCGGGAATTTTTTGGGCGTTGAGCGCCGGAACAGAGATTTCTGGTTCGTAGCCAGCGGAAATCATTAATTCTGTGGCGCGAAGAATGTCTTTTTCGTGAATGATGAAGTCGAGATCGCCATATTGTCGCGCGCCGGTGTCGCCGTAAGCGCGTAAAGCCAGGGAAGGACCTTTTACCAGCACGATATCTAATGCGGCGCCACGAAAGTGATCAACGAGTCGAAATAGCTCCGCGGTCATTTGCAACGCGGACAGCACTTGCGCGCGGTGAAGTTGCTGCATTTTCTGGGCGAACTCGGGCGGCACAAGGTTTTCCTCGAACTGGGCCACGTTTGAGGCGAGGAGGGAAATGACGCCATGCCTTTCGGCCTGAGCAAATAGCACGGGCCAAGAAACCTCGCGGAGCAACGCAGACAGTATCGACAGGTCGGTGCGAGGAGAGGCGCACTGCAGCAAAGCGGCCCATTCTGGGGGAGAGGGAGCAGGCAAATTGCTTCTAACGTTTTTCGTGACCATCGTGCAAAAGAATGGATTCCAAGACTCCGCGGCCTAGTGTACGCGACAGTCATCATCGCTGTAATGAGACAAAATCCTCACGCCGTCAAAAAAACGCGGGCGGCGCTCAAAGGATTAAACTCGAGGAGTGAGTCGGTTTCCGATTAGACGTGCGGGACTTAGACCGACACCAAGACCGCGGTGGCTACTGTTATTGCTATGGTATGTTGTTACCAAATGAATGACTTCGGGGCTTTCACTCTTCTTCTGACAGCCGTCGTAGTGGCTGCCTTTCTCGTTCTGGTGCCCACCGTTCTTGTTCTCTTAGGTCGCAAACTGGTGACCGGACGGCCCACTGGGACGCACGGGAGAGACTGGCTGCTTTACCTCCTCATTGCACCGCTAATAATTGCTGTCTTCGCAGGGTCCTACTTTTATGCAGAAAGCAAAGGATCGGTGAGCATACCATCGTCGAGTGGATGAAGATCCTCAGCACTGCTGTTTTTGTGTTTGGGTACGCCGTGAAGAAGTTCTGGAATGTCCGCAGAAAATGGACATTCTGGGCAACATTGGGCGTTCTCATTGTTGGTCACACTGCAATACTCTCGCTTCTTCGTTGGGAGCAAGCCAGCTATTTTTGGTTTGTCGTTGTTGTTGGGGTACCAGAATTAGCCCTTGTTTTGTTTTTATTGGGCCTTACGTTCAAACCAAAACAACGAAGAACTGCTGAGCAAATCGCGGACATCATCGAGCGATTCCTAACTGGCAACAGCTTATACCCTCAAGAGTGGAACGATTTTGTGGAATGCAGCGAACGAGACAGTCGGCTCGATGTTTATCCAAACAGATGCGATGAATTGGACCCGCTGGTTAACGGTCCGGGTCCGCAGGACGCGAAAGCGGTCGCAGAGTTAAGGAGCATGATTGACCAGCTTCGCCGCCCTGAAGTGCAGAGTGAGAAATTTTCAGCCTACTGATAAAGCCGCTAACCGGAAACTGACCGACCGCCAAAACCCGCACATTATTGGAAGAATAAATAAAAAAGGCCGGTCCCGTGGTGCGGAACCGGCCGAGGAAACAGCGATTTATCAATTCTTCTTTTTGCGCACATTTACTTTCGTGTCGATACCGGGTGAAATTTGTTGCAAAGCTTCAAGACCAAGCTTGGCTTGCGCTCCATAACTATTTGGCCCGCCATTGGGATCGAGCTCCACGGCTTTTTGGTAGGCTTCGACAGTGCCTGGCTGAATGATGAACTCCAGCTTGTCGCCATTTTTCTTGGTCTCCATGGATCCGACCAGCGCAGCGCCCAGCAAATACCAAACCTGGGGATTTTTCGGATCGAGCTCGCTGGCTTTCTTTAAGGGCTCGACAGCTTCCTTCAAACGGCCGGCGTTATACAGGCTGATGCCAAAGTTGCGCCATGCAGTAGCCGCGTTGGGAGGATCGAGTTCCGCGCTCTTGGTGTAGGAAGCGCGCGCGTCGTCAACCTTGCCGCTTCGCGCCTGCACGTTTCCCAAATTGTTGTGATAGCCGGGGATGTCCGGCTTGAGAGCGATAGCTTGTTGATAGGCGTTGATAGCGTCGTCATTGCGGCCGGCAAGGTCGTAGGCTTCCGCGAGCTTGGCCCAGATAATGTGCTGGTTGGTATCTTTTTCGGTAGCCGCTTTTTGTGCCGCGGTAAACTCCGCAACCGCCTGGTTCGATAGTTCGGTGACTTTAGCTTTCGCCGCATCACGTTGATCGGCGGGGGCTTTGGCTACTTCTTCTTTGGCCTTGCGTTCCTGCTCCAAGAACTCGGCGCCGGCCGTGAAATGCTGCTTCATGCCTTCGAACTTGACTTTTTCTTCTTCTTGTTTTTTGATTTGCTCAGTGGCCACCGAGCCCTGTTTGGCGACAACGTCTTTAAAATTGATATCCGCCTTGACCTCACCGCTTTGCACCTGAAGCTTGGTTTCGTACGGTTTGTTGGGCGCGGGCAGAATCACGAGCACGCTATAGACCCCCGGCCTAAGCCCGCGAAAACTATAATTGCCACTCTTATCGGTTTTGGTGTCTTGCTTCGCGCCTTGATCGCTGACCAGTTGGATGGCCACGTCGACCCAAGGCTTACCGGCAACATCCAGAATTTGTCCACGAACCGCGCCATCGCCTTGCGCAGCGGCGCGCGGAATCAGCACAGAAACCAACAGCGCCACGCTGCAGACGCTTAACAGCCACGAACTTGCGTATTTCCTCATGCTCGATTCTCCTTTGCAACGGCTTACCGCCCGGGCGATGCGCGGACCATTATCCTGGATTCGGGCGTTGGATTCAAAGGTCAGGAGTGGGTTGCGACGCCACGGGGCAAAATGAGATCGCTTGCGGCGGCCTCCGCGAAAGCACGCTTACGCAACAGACAACTGTCACATACGCCGCAGGGGACATCGTTGTTTTGGTAGCACGACCAAGTTAGATGCAGCGGCGCGCGGAGCTCGATGCCCTTGCGAATGATTTCGCTTTTCTTTAAGGCGATTATGGGCGTGGCGATTTCGATATGCGTCTCGGGGCGAGTGCCCACGCGAATCAGTTCCTGAAAGACGCGATAATATTCCGGGCGGCAATCGGGGTAGCCGGAGCTGTCTTCCGCGACCGCGCCGATGTAGATGGAGCTAGCGCCGATGATTTCCGCCCAGCTTACGGCTACGGAAAGAAAATGTGCGTTACGAAAAGGCACGTAAGTTACGGGGATTTCGTTGGGGGCGGAGCTATCGGAAATATGTTGATGCTCCGGGACGGCGATGTCCCCATCGGTAAGCGCGGAGCCGCCGATGGCGCGAAAATGATCCAGTTGAACAATCAGCCGTTGATGGATGTGATAAAAATCCGCGATGGATTCGAATGCTTCGCGCTCGCGCTTTTGCGTGCGTTGTCCGTAGCCGGCGTGCAGTAATGCGACGTGCTCCGCCCCGTGCGCCTGGATGGCGATCGCCGCACATACGCACGAATCCATGCCCCCGCTGAGTAGCACAACTGCTTTCACGTTTTGTACAATTGAGGCGGGCATACTTCAAACGCCTTTCGTTGCCGGATCCCACACGAACTTATGCAGCTGTAATCCCAATCGCACGGGCAGCGAATCCTCGAGCATCCATTCCACCAATTTACGAGCCTCGAGACCCGGCCACTTGGCTTCCGGGCCTTCGAACACCGGCGAGAACAAAACCTGGTGGACACGATCGCGCAAATTGTGCTGTAAAGTAAATTCTCGCGCGAATTCATAGTCGCACCGAGTAGAGAGCACAAATTTTATTTCGTCGTTTTGGCTGAGCGCTTCGAGGTTGCGCATTTCGAAGGCGTCAGGCTCGCCGGAGTCGGGGCATTTCACATCCACGATCTTAATTACTTCGCGCGGCAATTTGCCGATGAAGCGCTCGCCGCTGGTTTCGATCATCACGGTGTACCCTGAAGCGAGTAATTGTTGAGCCAGCGGGTAAATTTCTTCCTGCAGCAATGGCTCGCCGCCGGTTAATTCCACCAACGGAATCGCGAGAAGGGAACTGCTTGATCCTGATGTGGCCTCCGATGTGCGTCCTGCGAGTTGATCGACTCGAGCTGCGACGTCGGCGACACTCATTTTCGTGCCGCCATGAAATGCGTAAGCGGTGTCGCACCAGGTGCAGCGTAAATTACAGCCCGTCAGGCGAACGAAAATACACGGCAACCCGGCGCGGGTGCCTTCGCCTTGAATTGATTTGAATATTTCGGTGATAAACATGAGATAAGTGTCTTTGCGTCAGATGATTGCGGTCCCGAGGTTACCGAGCGTCTGATTTTGATTTGCGATTTGTTCTGCGTCCCAACCACCAGATCATGCCGAAAAAAAGGGTCATGGCCACGACCAGCCTGGGATAGCCGGGGGGATATCCCAAGTGACGAAGGACCATCACATACATCAGCGTCACCAGCAATACGGGAATCATGATGATGGTGAACGAGCGATTCATGATTTCGCGGCGACGGGTCGATACTGCGCCCGGCTGGTATCTGTTTCCCACAAGATGACGTCAGTTACATGCGCGCCCGGGGGCAAGTTTCGCAACATGCGGGTGACTTCGTCGTAAAAATACTTGGCTAAATTTTCCGCCGATGGATTGACAGTTTTAAAGGGATCGAGATCGTTGATGAATTGATGATCGAGCCGGCCCATAATTTCGCGAACGACGCGCTTTAGCTCCGTGAAATCCACCAGTAATCCGATGTCATCCAGTTGCGGACCTTCGAGCGTGACGCGCACGCGGTAATTGTGGCCGTGCACATTTTCGCACTTGCCCCGGTATCCGCGCAGGGCGTGACCGGCGGAAAATGTTTCTTCTACGCTGACTTCAAACATGGATCCTCAATTGCGCCAGGAAGGACTCTGCGTGACTCTTATTCTTTCTATCTTTCAAGGAAGCGCGCAGCGTCAGCCGAATTATGAGTAACGCGGTAGTTCGGCAGCGATTCCAGGAAAATTTTACCATAGGGCATGCGTTGGATGCGGGTGTCCAGCAGGGCCAGCACGCCGCGGTCGGTCTTGGTTCGAATCAAGCGGCCGAAACCCTGTTTCAAGGCCAGCGGGGAACGTCCACGCCTTGCCAAAAGCTCGACGTGGCGAACAGCACCGCGGCAGGCGTGTTCTTAAAGCGCTCCAGCAACACGGACCGCGGCGCGGTACCTTGCAGCAGTAGTGGAAAACTGACACGGGTACGTACGCGTTCGAACAAATCGTTCATCTGGCTATAGCTGGTGAAAAGACAAAACGCGCGGCCCTGGCTATGCTCCAGCAGTTGCACAATTTCATCCGCCGCTTTGGATGGGAAACCGGCATCGCGAACATCCGGCATTTTGGTGGGCAAATACAAGAGAGCTTGTTCAGCGTAATCGAATTCAGGCGGGAGGGTGCGCTCTTTGACGTGATCGAGGCCCAGGCGCTGGCGAATGAATTCGAATCTTCCGCCGACGGTAAGGGTGGCGGAAGTTAACACCACGGTATCGAATTGCTCGAAAAGGCGCTGGCGCAGGATCTGGCTCACATCGATGGGCGTGGCGGTTAAAAACACGCCTTTGTTGCGGCGTTCGTACCAATAGACGTAATTCTTTTCGTTGGACTCAAACAGGAAGGCCACTTCCTGGCGAAGTTCGAAGCTGCGCCTGGCGATGCGTAACAATTCCTCGGGTTTTTGCACCATGGCAGCGATTTCCGTTTCGAGGCCTTTCAGCGCCGTCAACATGGTGTCGTAGGCTTCGCGGTGCTGCTCCACGAATGCGTCGCGCTCGCTGCGCGCAAAGGGAAAGCGCCCATCGCGAGGCGGAAACGCTTCGAAGAAGGCGCGCGTCCTCTCGCGGACACGCTGCGTCCGCCGCAGGATTGAGGGTGAGCCCAGGTTAAGCAGCCTTAAGGATTGATCGGCGTCCCGCGCAAGTTCTTCGAAGCGATAGTTGGAAATCTGCCGGCCAAAGTAATCGCTGGCGACGTCTTCTATTTCGTGCGCCTCGTCGAAAATCACCGCGGAATATTCGGGGAGGATGCTGCCGAAATCGTCCTGCTTCAGCGAAAGATCGGCGAAAAACAAATGATGATTGACGACGATGAGGTCGGCTTCTTTGGCGCGTTGGTGCATGGCGGTCACGAAGCACTCGTTGAAGTGATCGCACTTCTGGCCGGTGCAAGTGTCGCGGCGGGCGTCCAGGCGGGTCCACAGATCGGAATCGTCTGAAAGAAAAGTGAGTTCGCTGCGGTCTCCGGTTTCGGTTAATTTCGACCATTCGCGAATTTGCCGGAAAGCGTCAATTTCCTCCAGGCCTTTCAGCATGGGCTGGTGGGCCATTTGATTGACGCGAGCGTGGCACAAAAAATTCGAACGGCCCTTCATCACCGCGACTTTTAGATTGGGGGCGAAATGTTTCTGCAGGAAGGGAACATCTTTCTGGTACAGCTGCTCCTGCAAGGATTTAGTGGCGGTTGAAATGACGACCCGGCGTCCGCTGCAAATTGCGGGGATCAAGTATGCGAGAGTTTTTCCGGTGCCGGTGCCTGCTTCCACCACCGCGTGGTGACGCTGTTCGAAGGCGTCGTGTACCACTTCGGCCATCTCCAATTGGCCGGGCCGATGCTCGTAGCCACCGATCATGCATCGTTCCAGCAAGCCTGCAGGGCCGAATACTTCATGCATGGAGGGGCTGCTTTTTGCGGACGCTTTGTCGGTAGGTTTTTCTGAATCGCTTGCGGAGGGATTGGCTCCGTGACGGGCTCGGGCCCGTTCTGGAGCCTGCGTGGCGCGGGCCAAATCGGCAGCCAGCTCGGCACTCTTATCAGTCGTCGTTCTTGTATTGCGCGCCACGAGTAGTAAGGGCTCCTGCGGAAGTTCAGACTCTATAATAAGAGGTGAATAGTTACCTTAACATACCCGCTCATCGGGTACCGGCTGTGCGCGGTATGCGGCTCTTTGCTTACGTGTTTCGGCTTGAGTATTTGGACAACACAGAAGCTTTTGCGGGGCCGTGGTTCTGAAGGCCGCGATACATTCGAATTGCAGTCCCGGGCGCCTGTTATTAAGCTGATTAGGCAACGTGCACGTGGGGTGAGAATGAACCAGAAAAATAGGCTTGGGTACGTATTTTGCGTGACGATTTTGGGGCTGGCGGGGTGCAGCGGTGGCAACCAGACTACGACCGGCGGCGGTGGAGGCGGGAATCAACAGCCGGCTAGTCTCACGTTGACCTTGACGTCCAAGCCGGACGTTTCGTTGACCAATATTTCGGTGCTGGCCGCAACGGTCAGCATTACGGGGATTACTCTAAATCCTACCAGCGGGAATGCAGTTCCGTTGACGCTGTCGCCCGCGGCGTATCCCGTTGATCTGACGCGCTTACAAAGCGACACGGCGTTACTCGGTGTGGTCAGTTTACCCGCGGGAAGCTACAGCAACGCGACGGTGACCTTTTCCGCGCCGACATTGACGCTCGACAATCAGTCGGGGGCTACGCTGAATGGAACGTGCTTGACCGGCACCATTTGCAAAATTGTTCTGCCGGCGGGATCGTCGCAAGTAACTTCAGCCCCGTTTCCGCTGACACTCACAGCCGGGCAAGCTTCAGGTGTTTCGTTGAACTTCAATTTGAACACCGCGCTTACGGTAAGTTCCGGCACCGTGGCTCTGAATTTTAGCGCCGCGGACACTTTCAACGTCGAAACGCTTCCGCGGACGGGCACGCCAAGCGGGTCGCTCGACCTGATTGAGGACTTCGTCGGATTGGTAACGGCGACGAGCTCGACATCGATTACCGTTAAGGCCAGCAGCGGCATCACATTGCAAATCGCGCTGCCGTCGACGGTGGTCATTGAAGATCCGCAGGGGTTGTGCGCCGCGCTGAATGCTGGTTGTCTGGTGGCGAATCAGACGGTGGTCAGCATGGATGCCACGGTAAACAGCGTGGGCGCCCTGACGCTGGTTTCGGCCGACCTGCTGTCTGCGACTCCGCAGGATGAACTGGAAGGAACGGTGGTTACTACTGCGACTTCTGGGCAATTCAACCTGGTGGTGGCGAACAAAGTCGTAGCGACGACGGCAAATTCGACACTTACGGCGGCGAATCCCGGCGACGTAGTTCTGGTGACGCTGGCCAATCCAACTTTCGCCGTAGACTTGGATGAATTTTTTAACAACGCGTCGCTGCCACCCGCCAATGTGACTACGTTATTTGCCGGGACAGGCGATCTTGTGAATGGCCAGGACGTAATGGTGCATGTGACCGCCGCTACGGGAACCGCAGCAACGGGAGACCAGGCGGTTACCGCGGACAGCGTGCTACTGCGATTCACACGGACTACCGGAACGCTTCAGACGGTATCCGGGCAGACGTTCACGCTTTCAAATTTGCCGCCGTTTATGACATTTGCCAGCAACCCATTGGCGGACACTATCACCGGGGTGACGAGTTTTGATCGCGTGGCGGACGTGAACAGCCTCGCGGGGGGACAGACGGTGTCGATTCGAGCGTTAATGCTCGGCCAGTCGTCATTTACGTTCTATGCGGCGAAGGTCCGTGTTCAGCCTTGATGTTGTGCTGAAGCTAGGGCTGACAAACTTTTAGGCGACGGCAACTTCAGACCAACTGAAAAAAAGGCCGGCACGCGAATGTGCCGGCCTCTCCAACTTTCTAATAAACTTCCTATCCTTCACGACTTCGCTTTGTCTTGTTTGGCGATTATCTTGTCTTCGATTTTTTTATAAGTGGCCATGGGAATAATTTTCTTTCGGGTTAGGTCCGTCTTCTTCGCGTATGGGCGGCCATCGATTATTTTCTTTGCGTAAGCGTCTCCGATTCCCGGCAGCGCTTTTAATTGATCGAAAGTGGCGGAATTTATATCCACCAGATCGTCAGCCGGGACGGCAGCCGCAAAGAAATTAAACGTCTCCGCAGCGGCTCTAGGCTGCGAAACAGGTAAATTGGTACCACAAAAGGCTACTACCATTGCTACTATCAACCGCATTATGCGTTTCTTCATAGCTTCCCCTTCCAGATTTTTGCTGTTCTAATACGCAATGCTAATTCTTCTCAGAGGCCCGATACCCTGCCCTCCGCGCATCGGCTTCCGTCATGTATTTGCCCTGTTTGGTTTTGCCGTACCAACGCGTCCCAG
>Ga0193728_1002180_pt1 | contig 10116 bp, 9 predicted proteins | sample U1c1metaG_FD_143037 | JGI IMG/M metagenome (GOLD analysis project Ga0193728, IMG submission 143037) | Soil microbial communities from a riparian zone of the East river system, Colorado, United States - U1c1 | ecosystem: Environmental > Terrestrial > Soil > Riparian zone | place: USA: East River... | reverse complement strand
CTGCCAGCGCCAGTGCCGGTACGGCGTCAACAACACCAAGCCCGCCAGGGCGCCCGTCGCGTTGTTGGCTCTTCTGGATCTAAAGAACGAGCCGTGGCCGCAGTCGTGGAAAATAATGAAAATGCGCACCAGGAAACCGGATGCCAGAATGGCGATCGGGAGCATCAGCCAATAGGAAACGAGAAGCGCGCGATCCATGGCAAACCACAAGAACACGTAGGGAACCAACGAGTTGATCAATTGCCACCGCGCTCTCCACAGCGATGCCACCTGAAACCTCGCCACGTTGTCTTTCGAGATATCCGCCATGGACTAGCTGTACGCGCTGGGGCGTCCTCAGTCTGTGCGATAGCGAACGGTCATCCATATAATGCCGCGAATGATCATAGCGCGCGACAAACCTCGCCCTTGAAGGCGGGGAAGGATAGCCCGGATGCCGAAGGCGTTCATTGTGCGACTAGCGAGGCGTTTGGTGCTGCTCGACGTAGCATTAGGAAAAATCGCTCGGGTGGACATTTCGTAGCGATCAGGATTGCGTGCATTCGCAAAACTCAGCGTTTACCGCGGCAAATATCGTTGTTGTCATGTATGCAGCAAAGTAAAATTGGCACCATGCAACGCCTCCAAGCGTTCAAATATGAACTTCGGCCCAACGGCGAGCAGAAGCGCAACATGGGCCGCTTCGCCGGGTCGCGCAGGTTCGTCTACAACAAGGGATTGGCACTGCAAAGGGCCCACTACGAGGCGGGTGGCACATTCATCGGTTACGTGGCGATGGCAAAGCGGCTGACCGAGTGGCGCCATAGCGCGCAGACCCCGTGGTTGAAGGATGCGCCGGTTCACCCGCTGCAACACGCCCTGAAGGACTTGGAGCGTGCCTATCGGAACTTCTTCGCCCACAGGGGGAGCTTCCCGCGCTTCAAGCGCAAAGGCCGCGGCGAGAGCTTTCGTTACCCGGATGCCAAGCAATTCCAGATCGACCAGGTTAATAGCCGAATCAAGTTACCGAAGCTCGGCTGGGTCCGATATCGCAACAGCCGGGAAGCGTTGGGTGTTCCAAGGAACATCACGTTGAGCGCATCGGGCGGCAAATGGTACGCCAGCATCCAGACCGTGCGCGAGGTTGAGCAGCCCGTACCGAGCGCCACTGGCGCCGTGGGTATCGACATGGGGATTGCCCGATTTGCGACCTTGAGCGACGGCAGCTTCGTGGCGCCGCTGAACAGCTTCAAAGAACATGAAGCCCAATTACGCCGCTCGCAGCGCGCGCTGAGCCGCAAAACCCAATTCAGCCAGAACTGGCGAAAAGCCAAAAGGAGAGTGCAACGCATCCACACCCGAATCGGCAATTGCCGGCGCGATTTCCTGCACAAGGCCACGACCTTCATCAGCAAAAACCACGCGATGGTGTGTATCGAGGACTTGCAGGTGCGCAATATGTCCCGGTCGGCCAAAGGCAGCGCGGAGCAAGCAGGTAAGCATGTTCGGGCCAAGTCGGGCCTGAACAAATCCATTCTCGACCAGGGCTGGTCCGAATTCCGCCGCCAGTTGCAATACAAGATGAACTGGAATGGTGCAATGTTGGTCGCTGCGCCACCGCACAACACGAGCCGCACGTGTCCCGACTGCGATCGAGTGGCAGCCGAGAATCGGCCAACGCAAGCGCATTTCAAGTGCGTAGGCTGTGGTTACGAAAACCACGCCGATGTGGTCGGCGCAATTAATGTTTTGGCGCGGGGACACCGCGTTGCCGCCTGTGGAGGGGAGGGCTCTGGTCTGGGTCGCAAGACTCGGACGAAACCAGCCTCGGTGAAGCAGGAACCCACCGAAGTGACTATGGGTGAGGTCGCTCATGCATAGCACCGTAGGAATCCTCCGCGTTCGGGCGGGGGAGGATGTCAACGTTCATCTCATCGACGGCACGTACGAACTGTTTCGCCACTTCTACGGTTTGCGCCGATTTACGAAAGTAGACCGGCCGTTCGGCGCAGTCGCGGGTGTACTCAACGGCATACTGGAAATGCTGGAGCAGGGCGCTACCCACGTCGGGGTGGCCACCGATCATGTAATTGAGTCCTTTCGCAATCAGCTCTGGAGCGGCTACAAGACAGGCGAGGGGATTGAGCCTGCCTTGTGGGCGCAGTTTCAGCCGCTCGAAAATGCGCTGGACGCGATGGGGGTCGTCGTATGGCCGATGATCGAACTCGAGGCCGACGACGCCTTGGCCTCGGCGGCTGCGATCGCGGCTCTCGATGCGCGGGTGGAAAAAGTGTGCATTTGGACGCCGGACAAGGATCTTGCGCAGTGCGTGCGCGGCGATCGTGTCGTCCAAGTGGATCGGAAGAGCAAGGCCATTCGCGACGCCGATGCCGTGCACAAGAAGTTCGGCGTGACACCTGAATTGATCCCGGATTATCTCGCGCTCGTCGGCGACAGTGCGGATGGATATCCCGGCATTGACGGCATCGGACCGAAAGGGGCGGCAGGCCTGCTCTCGCGCTACGGCCCGATCGAGAGCTTTCCCGAGCACATTCTGGGCGAGCGGCGCGCGCTTGCGCTGCTGTTCAAGAAGTTGGCGACCCTGAAGGCCGATGCACCGCTATTCGCCGATGTCGAAGAACTCAAATGGCGTGGCCCCACGGAGCGATTCTCCAGCCTGACCGCACAGCTCGGCGAGCGTCTGATCGCGCGCGCCCATAAGGCGGAGTCCCGCGCCGGTTCGTGACTGAAGTCGCAGCAGCCGCCGACCTGCCCGGCGCAAAATGCTTTCACTACTCGCTCAAGGATTGGACGAATGGCAAGACGCCAAGGCGCTTTCAGCGAATTGTTGGATTTCTCCTCCAGGTTGCAGTGGCAGGTGGGCGTTGGCCTTGCGGTGGCGTCCGCCGTGGGCTTTCACTTCGCGGCCGTCGCATTCTCCGTGGTTCCGAAAGTCACGACCACAGCTGACCTTGGATCCAACATCGTCCAGCAGGGCATCCATACCCTTGCCTACCTTCTTCAATTTATCGTGCCGGTAGCCTTCGTCATCTTGGCGACAGCCGCCGCACTGAAACGATCGCATTCGGGGGCGCTCCTGAAGGTGGCTCGCGCCGATCCCAAGGTCGCGATTGCGTCGATGAGCTGGCGGGACTTCGAACGGCTGGTGGGTGAAACATTTCGTCGGCAAGGATTCACGGTCACCGGGTTCGGCGGCAACGGTCCGGACGGGGGCGTGGACCTGGGGCTTTCAAAAAACGGCCAGCGATTTCTGGTTCAGTGCAAACACTGGCGCAAGCGCCAGGTTGGCGTCACCGTCGTTCGCGAACTGAATGGCGTGATCGCAGCACAGCGTGCCCATGGCGGATTTGTCGTCAGCGGCGGTCAGTTCACGCGGGAAGCACGCGAATTTGCGGATTCATGCGCCATCAAGCTCATCGACGGGCCGGCTTTGGACGAGCTGATGGGCGATAAGCCCCTGGTCCGATCCGCGCCCCTGTGTCCGCGTTGCGGCACTTCGATGGTTGAGCGCAAAGCCAAACAAGGACGGTTCGCAGGCCAGGTGTTTTGGGGTTGCCAGCACTATCCGAAGTGCACCGAGATATTGAAAATCGCTTGAGCGGAACCCGCGCCCGCCGCCGTGCGTCGGCGAAGGGCCACTGCGAGGTACCTTATGGATCACTTCGACGATTACCGCTTACATTTGCATTCGCCGTCGCCGCATTGATTTGCATGGTATAAACGCCCCTAGAATTATTTTTCACAAATGGCGGGGGAGTTGTCATGGCGGAAAATGTATATAAGGTCATCGAACTCGTCGGAACCAGCACCGAGTCATGGGAAAAGGCGACAGCCGCAGCCATCACGCGCGCGAGTAAGACCTTAAGGGACCTGAGGGTCGCCGAGGTCGTCAAACTCGACGTGCAACTCAAGAACGGCAAGGTCGAGGCGTACCGATCGCGAATCAGCGTGTCGTTCAAGTACGAGAGCAAGGGCTGACGATTGGGGTTCGAGCCGATTACCGTCTTTACCAATCTCCTCCATAAGTAAAGGAACATTTAAGTCGAATTGACCCGACTGGGTATGATGATGCTCCTATAGACGAGTATTTCGTGTATGGATTTAAGGACTTCGGGGATGACATCTCAAGCGCCGTGTCATCTATCGCCCATTGGTTTAGCTCATTGTTTCATGGAGGAGAAAATCACTTAACGGCGCAGCAACAGAAATACTCCCAGGCCGGTCTTCTGAACACCCAAAATCTGCAAGGAGTCCCCGGCACCGCTCCCTACTCGGACCTCCGGAATGGATGGTTTAATGTTGATACCGTTAGTGGTTCGCAGGGGCCTCAGGTGACAACATTGGCGCAAATTACTGTTACTGGTCAATATATGGGGCCTGGTGCGCTTACCACTCCGCCGCCCGATCTAACGCTCATGGTCGAGCCGCCCACCGCAATACATAATTTCGGGGTGCAGACTGCTCAGGGCTTAAGCGGGATGGCTGCGGGCCAAGCACAATCCGCGAATTATCCGTCCGAGATTGCGTCTACTCCGTCATATTGGTCGATAGTCGGTCAGAGCACCGCGCGGTCCGCGCCGAAAGCTCTGAATGTAGTGCTCATTGCCGCTAGTTTCATTCCGATTGCAGATATCGCAGCGGATGCGGCATTGGCCGCTAGAGGGCTTGGCTGGCAAAATTCCCTATTTAGAAGTGCATTACGGCCATACAACGATACAACGCTGAATCAGGTCTTTCAAATGCGGGACGAGCGTTGACAAAGCACCCCGAACTTGTCGGCGCAACGAAAGCGACTTTGAGACAGAGTTTGAGTACCGACGCAGCACTAAATGGCGCGGCGCAGGCGCAATTGAAAGACATAATTCGCAATGGTGTTCTAACCAATCCCTCGATGGGCCGATACGGAGAGGTCATTCAGATGCAGATACCTGGCGGTTTTGGTGCCAGGTGGTATCCCAATGGAAAATTTATCGGCTTTATCAACCCATAGAGACACTACTATGAGATCCAAGAGCAACTTTCGCTTGCGTAAGACTACTGACATAGATCGAGAATATGCAACGATTGAGTTGCTGGCAGACGACGTAGCGATTCTCGATACGGGATTCTCAGATAACGGAATATTTGAAATCGCGTTCAATGAGTCAATTGGCGGAGTCATAATCGATTGGGTCGAATTGCGGGAATGGATTGAGAAAGCAAAAGATCTAGCTGAACTCGATAGGTCTTAGGGCTCGCTACCGCGAGATTCGACTTCACTATTTTCTTGCAAACAAGGCCGGGGCGCTCCTCCGAGAGTGGACATCCGGCGCCACCAGCAAGATCGCCATGGGGTCTACGATGCCCCTTACCAAACCCGGCGCGCGCCTTTCGACGCACACAGGGCGGGACCGGGCGCTGCGCGCAGTTGCACTGGGGAGAGAAAATTATCTATTTGCCGGCGCTGACTATGGCGGCGATCGCGCCGCCTCGATTTATAGTCTGATCGGTACCGCCAAGCTCAGCGAAATGTGAAAATGTGATGCCGTCACGCTAACCCCCTGCGCTAACGCAATTGTCTCGTGCGCATCGCAGGATGGTCGGATGGTCGCCGCCTTAGCTCGCCAGTTCCATAGGATAGGGCACCTATGGAGACCGCTGCACAGTAACGCGTCGCCTGGTGTCGATGTGCACTGTCTGCGCGGGTGTCACAGGTCTGCGCAGGTCTCACACGTCGAAGATTCGGTAGGCGTCTGCGAAGGCCTTGAAGGGATCGCCCACGGGTAGAAACTCGTGCGCGACGAACCCTGGGAAGCCGGTGTCGGCGATGGCTTGGGCCACGGGGCGATAGTTCAGCTCCTGACTTCCGTCTATTTCATGCCGTCCCGGAATGCCGCCGGTGTGGAAATGCGCGATCCACGGGATGTTGTTGCGGATGGTGCGGATGACATCGCCTTCCATGATTTGCATGTGGTAGATGTCGTACAAAAGCTTCACGCGCAGCGAGCGCACCGCTTGCACCACATCGACGCCGAACGCGGTGTGGTCCCCTTCGTAGCCAAAATGATCGATGCGGCTGTTGAGCAGCTCCACGCAAATCGTGACGCCGTGCTTTTCCGCCAAGGGCGCAATCTTGAGCAAGCCGTTCACGCAGCTCGCCATGTCGTCTGATGGGCTCGCGCCATGGCGGTTGCCGAACATCGCGATCAGATTCGGCACACCGGCCTGTGCGGCTTGCGGGATGGCGGCTTCGAGTTCCGCCAGCAGCATGGGATGGTTGGCCGGATCGTTGAATCCGTTCGGAATGAAGGCGTCGCGCCGCGAGGCATAGCCCATGGAGCAGGTCATGCCGGCATCGCGCGCGATCTGCCATTCATCCGAGTACAAAAGATCGATGCCGTCGAACCCGATCGCCTTGGCGCGCCGGCACAGATCGGGCAGCGCGACATCCTTCGCCGTCCAGCGCGCGATGGACTGCTTCAGTCGACCATGATGCTTGGGCGTCGCAGGTAGCCGCAGATTCTTAAGATAGGAAAAACTCGTGGTGATGCTGGCCAGCGGTTCGGCTGCATCGTCCTGTTCGACGATGAAATGTTCGACGCCTGCGCTCCTGGCGCGCTCCAGCAGCGGCGGCCAGTCGATGATGCCGCTGCCCACCTCGGTCATGCGATGCTCCGGCGCGCCCTTGGTATCTTTGACGTGAACCAGATTGCAGCGCCCGGGCCAGCGGTTGAAGTAGCGCAGCGGATCCTGGCCGCTGCGCACGATCCAGTACAGATCGAGCTCAAATCCCACGAGCTTGGGATCGGTCGCTTCGAGCAGCACATCGAAGGGCAGCCGGCGGTCGATCGGCGCAAAGTCGATGTCGTGATTGTGATAAGCGAATCGCAAATCCGCCTTCGCGGCACTTTGCGCGCCGCGCGTGAATTTATCGGCGACGCGGCGGTAGTCATCGAGCGATGCGCGCAGCGCCCCGGGGATGGAAGGGACGACGACGTAGCGGCACCCCAAACGGTGCGCATCGTCGAGTACCGCATCCCAGCCTGCATCGAGGCTCTCGTAGGGCACATGCATGGACGGCGCGGTGAGCCCCAATCGATCAAGAACGCTGCGAACTTCGGCAGCAGGGTGTCCAAACAATCCCGCGAATTCCACCTGTTTGTAGCCGATGGCGGCCACTTTTTGCAGCGTGCCCTCGAAGTCGCTCTGCATGGCTTTGCGCACGCTGTAGAGCTGCACGCCGACGGGGCCCAGGGCCGGTCCGGACGCAGGAGCGGGGCGCGCCGCGTGTGGCAGCGCAAGCGTGCCCAGCGCAACCGTGCTTAACGCGAATCCCGAGGTCATGAGAAAATCGCGGCGGTTGGTGGTCATAGTTCGTTGCGTTTCATTTGGCCGACCGCGTGATCACAGGCGCGCGCGGTGAGTGCCATGTAAGTGATGCTGGGATTTTGGCAGGCGCTGCTGGCCATGCAGGCGCCATCGGTGATGAATAGATTTTGAACATCCCAGGCTTGATTCCAGGCATTGAGGACACCTTGGGCGGGCTTGTTGCTCATGCGCGCGCCGCCCATTTCGTGAATGCAGTGCCCGGGCGGATGGTCAACCGGCTGCAGCTTGATATCGGTACAGCCGGCCGCATCGAGCATCTCGGCCATGCTGGTCATCATGTCGCGCTGCATGGCGCGCTCATTCTCGCGCCAGCGAACATCCATGCGCGCGGCAGGCACGCCCCACTTGTCCTTCACATTGGGATCAATGGTCACGCGGTTGTCGACGTGCGGCAGCGTCTCTCCCCAGCCGGCGGCGGCGAGGGACCAGGAACCCAGGTCCAGCAGCGATTTTTTGAATTCCGCGCCGTAGCCCGGCATGGTGGTCCCGCGATGCCAGTCCCGGCGGCTCGAGCCGCCCTGCATGCCATAGCCGCGCAGGAAATCGGCGTGCTGGGTCGAGACATTGCGAAACCGCGCAATGTAAATGCCGTTCGGGCGGCGCCCAAACGTGGTGCGATCCGTAAAGCCGCTCATGGTGCCCGACGCGCCGGAGCCGTAGTGGTGATCCATGACGTAGCGGCCGAGCGTGCCGCTGGAATTACCGAGGCCTTGAGGAAAGTGTGCACTCTTGGAATTGAGCAGCAGGCGGACCGACTCGATGGCAGAAGCGCACAGGAACACCACGCGGGCTTTGTACTCGGTATCGCGCAGCGTGTTGGCGTCGACGACCCTGACGCCGCGAATGCGCCCGCGCTTTGCATCATAGGTGAGCTCCGCGGCGACGCTGTGCGGGCGCAGCGTCAAGTTGCCGGTGGCGTTGGCGGCAGGGAGCGTTGAGCCTATGCTGCTGAAATAAGAATGCGTGATGCAGCCGCGCTCGCAGGGGCCGCAGTAGTGGCAGGCCGCGCGGCCATTGTGATCCTCCGTGAGAATGGCCGCGCGGCCGATCGTCATGAGCCGCGCGCCGTTGAAGCCCTTCAGGATCCGCTCGCGCGCGGTGCGCTCGACCGCCGTCATCTGCATGGGCGCCAGGAACTCGCCGTCGGGCAGCTGCGACAGGCCCTCTGTAGCGCCCGAGACGCCGATGAACTTCTCCACATGCGAATACCAGGGCGCAATGTCCTTGTAGCGGATCGGCCAGTCATTGCCGTGACCGTCCTTGGCATTCGCCTCGAAATCCAAGTCGCTCCAGCGATAAACCTGTCGGCCCCAGGTAATGGACCGGCCGCCGACCTGGCGCCCGCGAAACCAACTGAACGGCGCGCCGTCGGCATGGGTGTAAGGATTCTCGACGTCGCTGACGAAGAATTTGTGTCCGATCTCATCGCAGGCGTAACAGTCGGTCTGGATCGGGCGCTCCTTTTTGAGCAGCCTGCGATCGCCCCAATTGCGGAACGGCACCTCGTAGGGCTGCACGTGCTCCACATAATCCTTGGCAGGATCGATGGGGCCGCCGGCCTCGAGCACCAGCGTCTTGAGGCCTGCCTCGGTCAATTCCTTGGCAGCCCACCCGCCCGTGATACCGGAGCCGACCACAATGGCGTCGAAGTCGTACTGCTCCTTCATGTCGGGCTCGCGGGGATTCGCACATCGGCATCGAATCGGCCCGGCACGATCACGACCTTCAGGAGGTCCTGCTGCACGGGCTTGCTGGTAAAGTAGCCGTAAATGATGAGTTCCTTGAGCTGCACATAGCCGCGCTGGGCGGGGGTAAGGTCTTTGGAGCCACAGGCGGCATCGAGGCTGCTCATCACCTTCATCAGGTCGTGGTGCTTGAGCCCGATCAGACTTGCACCGGACGTTGATAGTGCCAATTGGTCGATGGCGCCCAAGTCGGCGAGGAAGCGGGCGCGGCGCGTGTCGGAAAAATACTCAGCGAGTACTAAGCCGATCCACGGCGGCACGCCCACATCGATTGCGCCCGGCGTGTCGCTGCGCGGCAGGATGGTGTCGGCGATGAGTGTGATCATCTGATCTTGCGTGGGACTAAGAACTCGCGGCGCACGCTGGGCGCCTGCGGCGACGGCGCCCCAGGCGGCCTCGGCGAAGCCGGGCATCAGATTCAACGCGAGCCCCCCTTGCAGCAGGGTCTGAAGGGCGGCGCGACGATCTATCTTTGTTGTACTAGGCATTCGCAATCGCTCGCATGTGCGCGACCAGGCACTCCCGGGCTCGAATCTGGCACGGAATGGGGTGCGTTGTCGACCTTTGCCGCTCGTGCGGGCGCCTGCATCCGGCCCTCTTTACTTATTCAAAATTTTCTGTCAAACATCACCAAGATTGTCACGTTTTCCCTACATCATCGACGCCATCGCCTGGTTACTGTTGATGAGACCGGCGATTTTTCTGCCGTTCATCCCGGAAGTTTAAAGGGGGTGTTGCATGGGAATGGATCATCGATGGGGACAAAGGCGAGCGACCGATTTCGTGGTACACGTCGTCGCGACATCCGGCAGGACTGTGGCCGCGCGAATGGTCAACGTCAGCATGACCGGGGCTTACTTGGAAACCAGCGTGCTGCTCCGTCTGAATTCTCTGATTCACTTGACGCCCTACTTGCCGGACAACTTCACTGGAGGAAGTAATCGCGTCGCCGCAAATGTAGTACGTCACGATGCGCGCGGTGTCGGTCTCGAATTTTTGGTCC
>Ga0193728_1002179_pt1 | contig 10118 bp, 9 predicted proteins | sample U1c1metaG_FD_143037 | JGI IMG/M metagenome (GOLD analysis project Ga0193728, IMG submission 143037) | Soil microbial communities from a riparian zone of the East river system, Colorado, United States - U1c1 | ecosystem: Environmental > Terrestrial > Soil > Riparian zone | place: USA: East River... | reverse complement strand
GATAGGTCACAAGTTCCTTATCTTGTGAACCTATCAGTCGGTAAATGGCCTGTCCGTCCCGTGCTGGTACAACATGATCGCGTGTAGCATTCATGACGAGCACTGGTGCCGTCACAGCAGGTAACTCGCTATACAATCGTGGCAAATATTGTAGCATACTCTCAACCGGAGCCATAGGGGTCCAGCGATAGACCTCACGCGTATAGCTACGGCGTGCAGCAGGATCACATATATCTTTACGGAGCGTTGGGACCAGGGGAATAATACATTTCGCCAATCGCACAGCAGGCAACATCCATGAACGCATATCTAAAGGAGGGCACATCGCCACCACACCATCAACCTCTTCATGGGCAGCAACGTGCAAACACAGGGCACCACCCAGCGAATGTCCAATCAGAAAGGTCCGTGCACAATGCTTCTTGAGCTGCTGTAACTCGCTCCGTACAGCCTGCGCCCAGTCTGGCCAGCCGATCGGTAGCATATCCCGCACCTGTGTACCATGTCCGGGCAGCAGCATATTCTCAGTCAACAAGCCATGAGTAGCAAGAAAAGCTGCCAGTCCCTCCATATCACGCTTCGCGCCATTCAAACCATGAACCAGCAGAACACCAATACTCGACTGCCCAGTAGCTTGGCTTGGAGATATATCGACTTCTTCTGATAACATATGTGACTTGGCTCTCTGGTTACTTTTTAACCTTGAGATCAACTTTCATGACCCTAAGATCAGGCACACGTTGATAGTCCGAATCGGAGGTAACAATGATTAAGTTACGGTCCAATGCAGTCGCAGCTATCAATGTATCAATATCACCTATAAGTCCTCCTCGCGGTCGCAGAAGCCGCCTAAGGTCAGAATAACGCTCAAGGATAGAATAGGTGAGCGTGTAGGCATGAACTTCCTTCAGAAGGCGTCTGAGTTCGTCGTTACGACGAGGAAAATCAGGGAGACTTCTAAGATACTCAACTACTTCGGCATAGACTAAAATGCTCGTTGCAACCTCAGCTCGGCTGATCCAGGGCTCGACAATCTCAACAGCAACCGTCCTGCGGAGAAGATAGCCTCCCAGAACGGTGGTGTCCAAAAGATACCGCTTCATAACTCAATCGGAGGAGTAGGCTTACTTTCATGACGGATTCGATGGAGTGCTTGTTCCATCTCATCCCAATCGAGATCGTCCCAAGCACCAGCCAAATCAAGAGCCTCTTGAACTGAAGGAGATATCATAGTTGACTTTCTTTCAGCTCTATCCTCTTGTGCACTCTCAGTGAAATAGTGCACTTCCTCCTTACCATCTTTTTCCACTATCATACTTACAAGGGGCTCATCTTTCGAGAGGACAAGATGGCATAGGGAGTCAGGCTCTACTGTCACTTCATCTAAGCCTACAACACCTTCACTCTGCAAATGCACCTTTTCATACTCGAATACATAGGCTTCTCGCAGGATCGCATCTTCCAGCTTTGCCCCTTGCAAATTCGCTCCGATCAGATTAGCTCCGAAGAGATTGGCTCCTCGCAGATCAGTGTCCCGTAAATCTGCTCCACGCAAATTTGCCCCGATTAAGCTGGCCTCCCGTAAGTCGCTTTTGACCAAGATGGCTCCACGTAGATTTGCCCCAACTAATTGCGCTTTCCCTAGCTGAGCGTAACTCAAATCTGCCCCCCGTAGATTTGCCCCTATCAAGCAAGCTCCCCTCAGATTGGCTTTGATGAGCTTGGCATTTGGTAAATTGGCTACCTTCAAATTCAGCTTGTCAGCATTGCCCACTTCACTCAGCAAACGGACTATGTCACTCTCAGTTAAAGCGATCTTCTCTGTATTTACTAAGTTAGGCTCATTAATACTCATAAGATGCTCCTATCAATCTCTCGTGGAAGACCATACTCTAAAGCGTGATTCAAACGAATTCAGCACTTGTATCAGGCAAACAATACCATAAGGCTTGGATCCCTAATTTGAGTCTTGTCTGAACATAACTGGGCATACTTAATGCACGCATTTGTGTTTCATATGGTAAATAATAGCATATACAGCCTGAAGAGGTCAAGCAATAAACACGCGAGCACGCAGGCAAATCTGTCATCAATCCTGCAACCAGAAGTGTGTGAGTAGCATAGATAGGCAACACCCCTTGTACCACTAGATTATACTTGTAGTATCGATGACTTTACAATGCCATATTTTATGGCAGCATTGTGAGTTATTACCCATTTTTATTGCGTTTCCAGCACAACAGTGGTATAGTCGGTCTCAGTTATTGAACCCTTTCAATCACCACGCGGGGGCTATTCTAGGGAGTAAAACTACAGGTATGAAATTTTCAACTAAAGCAATTCACGCAGGTCAGGAGCCAGATCCTACAACGGGAGCGGTCATGACTCCCATCTATCAAACGGCAACTTATGCTCAGACTGGCTTGGGTGAACATAAAGGCTATGATTATTCGCGGTCAGGGAATCCTACCCGTACCGCGCTAGAGGCATGTATAGCGGCACTAGAAAATGGCCGCCACGGTCTGGCCTTCGCTTCCGGGTTAGCTGCAGAGCAGGGTGTACTCAGTCAGCTTAGCACTGGCGACCATATAGTCTCCTCTGATGATCTCTACGGGGGCACCTACCGTCTCTTTGAGGGCATTATGCGACGCTACAACATCGAAACCACATATGTGGCAACGAGTGCGATCGAGGATTACGAAAAGGCTATTCGCCCAAATACGAAGATACTCTGGCTGGAAACACCCACCAATCCGCTGTTGCGACTCGCCGATATCCGACTCGTTGCAGATATTGCCCACCGCCATAAGATACTGCTTGTTGTCGACAATACCTTCTCCAGTCCCTACTTCCAGCAACCACTCGACTTAGGCGCAGACATTGTCGTGCATAGTACAACCAAATATATCAACGGACATAGCGATGTCATTGGTGGGATTGTGGTAATGAACGATGGAGAAGTCTACCAGAACATTCAGTTCTACCAGAACGCTGCTGGGGCAGTACCAGGACCTTTCGATGCCTGGCTGACGCTGCGAGGTGTTAAGACACTGGCCGTACGTATGCGCCAGCACGCAGAGAATGCTGATGCCATCGCTCGCTTCCTGTCCGAGCATCCACGGGTCGAAAAAGTCTACTATCCAGGCTTGCCTTCACATCCTGATCATGAACTGGCAAAACGACAGATGAGCGGCTTCGGCGGCATGGTCTCTTGCCAGCTCAAAGGATCTTCGGTGGATATAGATAAGATCGTGCGCCGCTTCAAGGTCTTCACCTTTGCCGAAAGCTTGGGTGGTATCGAATCGCTGGTCTGTCATCCCGCCTCTATGACCCATGGCGCAATTCCACGTGAGACTCGTGAGGCATACGGCCTGACTGATACCTTGCTGCGTCTCTCTGTTGGGATAGAAGATAGCGAGGATCTGCTCGCCGACTTGGACCAAGCATTAGCATAAACAACGTTTCGGGCAATAAATTGCTAGACGGACGCAATAAATCGGGTCCCTACAACTCGGGCAATAAATTGCTAGACGGACGCGATAAATGACTCTCCTCTTTCTTTCTCAGGGGAGAGTCATAGATCGACAGAAATCAAACAAAAATTGGTTGTCGCAAACGTCTACGATATTATATAATGGCCTATCTCGTCGGGATGGCGAATGCAAGCATCACGATGCTCATCTAAAAATTCATAACATATGCAAGGTACCTAGCTTGCTACTCTCCAAGTACCTAACATCCTTTATTCTTCAGACACGCCAACCAAGTCAGGAGGTCAGCCTGTTATGCGACATCAGTCGAAAAAAACGCGTACAGTAAGCAGCTTTGTACTCTTAATTACCCTACTCACGCTCTTGCTCAGTGCATGCGGTAGCCCACAGACAGAGCAACAGGCCAATCAGAGTAAAGCTGAGCTAGACAAACTGATTGCCACTGCTAGAAGTACTGGCGTATCTGACTCTACCCTGCAACCTATCCTTAATCAAGAAAAAAACCTGGGTCAGACCAGTACACCACTCAGCCTCTTTTCTAACCAACCTGCAACTGATTACTATCAAAATCTTGCTAAACGTTATCGAATGCTAACAGTCCAGGTACGTGGATTGCAAGATCAGGTCACGCAAGAATCCAGCTATCAGGCAGTCCAGAACATGCAAGTATTCCAAGCACTTCTGACACAGCGCCAGACTCAGGGCTTTGCCGAGGTACCAACCTTCTCCTATCTCTATCACAGCTATAGCAAACAGCTAGGACAGGCTCAGTCAGCCAAAGACTTTGCCAATATAAGCAGTAAAGCTCAGGATGCAACACAGTCCCTACAATTGCTGGGAACAGCCTTTGACAAGCTCACTACATTCCAGCACCTGATTAGCTTACTGCAAAACTCCAACATGGATACCAGTGCAGTTAATCAGCAGGTCAACAGCGATATTCAGCTTTTACGCAGTGCAACGACGACCAGCGATTTCAACAACGTTATCTCTCAGCTTGACGCTCAGTTGCAGGGAACGGTAACGTTCTCGACTCAGGCCATTCCTTATGTTGGAGCAATCAAGATAAAAGAGTTCAGTGATGCTATCAACACGATACAACAATACGGTGGGAATACCAGCTCCTTTCAGCAGAGTCTGCAGACCGATCGCGATATGCTCAATAATGCCAGGACGATTGGGGATTTTCTGAAGTTCTCGTCCCAGATGGATAACGACCTCACAGCGATCCAAGTCCCGTCATTGCAAGCCAAGACGAAGTTCTTTGTACAGGACTACCACAAGCAGGTGACAGCTTGGCGCAGCGCCAATATCTACCACGATCCTTTTGATGGTCAGGACTACCAACTAGGAAATGCATATGATACGCTGCCCAATGATTACGGTGAGGGCTCGGCCATTGACGACGCCTTGCAAAACGCACAGACGCCAGAAGACTATCAAGGAGTACTCGACCTCATCCAGAATACAGAGGAAAATTTCAAGGCTATGCAGGCCAACTATCTTGATGCCACGCCCTGGAATCAGGCACATGCCACTGATAAACAATTAATGGACTATTATAAGGTGACGAGTGGAGCGGTTGTGATTATTTCCGAGCTAGAACAGGCTGCACGTATCTACCAGAATGGACAACTCATTCACTCTGCACAGATTGTCACAGGAGAATACGCTAGACCAACACCCCCAGGGGCGACACAGGTCTTCAGTAAGCAGCACCCAATACGCTTCGTATCATTTGATGCACAGGGGTCACCATTCTATTATGCACCCATTACGCTACAATATGGACTGGAGTTCCACGAAGGTGGATACTTCTTGCATGATGGCGAATGGAGAGGTGTCTTCGGTAATGGTTCAGATCATAGAGCCGACCTACCCCATGCGGACCCCGTCGATCAGACAGATGGTGGCAATGGTAGCCACGGCTGCGTCAATTTCCCATTGGATGAGGCAACTTGGTTGTACAATAATCTCGATTATGGCACGTCAGTGATTGTCTACTAACACAGTGACACTCCTGCATGGTCGGTGTTGTAAACAACTGATGCGTCTGATTTGAAAATAGTACTTGAGCAACCACTCTTCTTTTGTGGTATAATGAGCTTGCAAAATTGGCTCATCCAGATTGGAGGCAAAAAGTATGACCCATCAAGTCAATATAACTCTGACAGACAATGAATACTATGCGCTCTCAGCAGAAGCACAAAAAGATGAAGAGATGCTTGAAGAGTTCCTACATCATTTACTTACACGATATCTCCAGATATCACCTTTTTCGAAGCATCCTCCCAATACGCGTGAAATAAGCCAATATCTCTATCTGAGTGGCCTTGCCGAAAATATCCCAACGGGAGGCCCACCCGAGACACCGGAGGAAGCAGCTGAGCGAAGACGTCTTGCTGAACTCTTTGGTCAGGTAGAGCCCGGAGGAAAGCTTGCTTCTGAGATGGTAATTGAAGATCGGGGACCTCGTGGAGACAGTTCTTATATTTGTTAGCGCCGACATTGATCTGCTGAGCGTTGCCGAAGCTGAAGAGCTGGATATCCAGGACCCGAATGCTTATAGCCCCACACCCCCCAACGGACGCGCTAAAGCGGGTCCCTACAGGAGAATACGGCCCGCTGAAGCGGGCGGAGGATGCTATCGCTATCCTCCTTGCGAATGGGGCTGGACTTGCGAGAATGATTTCATGCGCTCATGATGGTGTAAAGGATTGCTGCATTTCTCTTGCGCAAGAGAAAGATCACTCTTGTTTCTGACCATGGGTCTTAGGAGTATAGAGTCGGTCATCATGCCAGGATTGAGGGTTGTTCACCATGTAACGGCGCATTGCTTGCAGAGCCCTGTCGTCACGGATGATCGAATCAAAATAGCGTTCTTGCCAAGCAAAATCGATGGCCCCAGACAGATGGATCAAACGAGCGGTGGCTCCCTTATAGGTACCAATAATCTTGCCAAGTATCGGGGCTTGATAGGGCTTTTTCAATTGAGGAACGCGCTCCTCCGCCATCTTATGCATGTGCTCTCTAAAACGTTGTGGGGCATTGGCCATCGTTGTCCCCTTGGCAATGATGATGATACCATGCAGATGGTTCGGCATCATCACATACTCATCCAATTGTACACCTAAGAACCGCTCGGACAACTTGAGCCATTCTACCCATGCTATCCGGCCAGCAGCATTGAGAGACATTCTCCCATCTTTAACCCCTCCAAAGGCATGATGTCCTTTAGAGGTACCAATTGTCACAAAATACGAACCTGCTTGACTGTAATCAAACCCTTTTAACCGCGTCGTCTGCCGATCAGGCAATTTTTCGTTCCAAGGCATCGTCTCTTCTTCTCTCCATCTATCCATATACAAAAAAGCCAAGAAGCTACCAGAGTAAGAAATCGTATCAGAGTATTCACCTCACCAGAAGTGCATGGCACTTCTTATTCCTCAGCCTTTTATATCAGATATTACACGAATATGTCAATCTATGGATCAATAACCTGTTGAGAGCCCACCTAGCAAGCAGGACTGCGATAGCGTCCTGCGCCCGCTTCAGCGGGCCGTATAGTGTGGTAGGGACCCGCTTCAGCGCGTCCGTGGGTGGGGAGGGGCCTTATTCGTTTGCAACAATCTTCCCCGCACATCCCTTACAGGCTCCAAGGTTCGCAAGTGTTTGACAGCTTGCAGAGCCCTCTGCTATAATCGAGCCACACTCAGTTCAATAGAACTGGTCAGCATTTTTTGTTCTGCCTCGCGTTCAGCAATCTGGGATGTCCCACGGTTAGTCTGAATGCAAAGAGCTATTGTAATTACTCAGACACTGGTCGGGCTATCACGCAATCTGTCGAACCCCCGGCCAATTAAGGGTGTTTCCGGGGAGGATTGATACCTACATGCCCAATACCAAATCTGCGTCAAAGCGCATGCGTCAGGAACAGAAGCGTCGCGTAGTCAATCGCAGAACCAAGTCAATTGTCAAAACGGCAATCACAAAAGCTCGTCAGGCCATTGTCATTCCAGCCGTCGATGAGGAAGCTACCACCGCTGCCGTCCGCGCCGCTGTTAGCGAACTGGACAAAGCTGCGAAAAAAGGTGTTATTCACAAGAACAACGCAGCTCGCCGCAAATCACGCCTGATGAAGCAACTCAACACAAAGTGATGTGATGTAACGTAAAAATTCGCGCCCATTGCTCTGCCAAATCATCCAGACAATGAGCATTGTGGGCCTAGGAGGAAAAAAGATGGCAGAAAACCAAGTCGTAACAAAGCCAGCAGGGCGGGCGTTGCTTACCGCTGTCGAAAGTGCTCAGTTACGGAAAGGTCTTCCTGAAATCAAGTCAGGCGATACCGTTCGCCTGCAAGTGAAGGTCGTCGAGGGAAACCGCGAACGACTCCAACCATTTGAAGGCGTGGTCATGCGCCTGCGTAGAGGCGGCGTCAATCGCAACTTCACCGTCCGTCGTATCACTAACGGTGTGGGTGTCGAGCGTACCTTTCTCATCAACTCTCCTCGTATTGAGAAGATTGAGGTCCTGCGCCATGCCCGGGTACGTCGCAAACAGCTCTACTATCTGCGAGGTCGGACTGGTAAGGCTGCTCGCCTAAAAGAGGTTCTTCCAGTAAGCAAGCAAGCTGCTAAGGCTGCCCAAGTTGCCAAGGCTGCCCAAGTTGCTCAGGCTACTACTAGCAATGAGACAAACGCATAAGCAGAAGAATACTCGCGGGAAGGGTGGATGGGACTCCGACGAGATTGAAATAAATGAAGAGTACTCCGACGCTCGTGGAAGAAATGGCCCTGTTTGAACAGGGCTATTCCTTTATTGCAGGACTTGATGAGGCAGGGCGAGGTTGCCTCGCAGGTCCGGTCGTCGCTGCCGCGGTGATCCTTCCGCTCGCCGATGATACAGTACAACGCTTCGCGGGTGTCAACGATTCCAAGCAGCTGACACCACAGGTGCGTGAATGCCTCTATGACCTGATTATGCAGCATGCCGTCTCCGTTGGTGTCGGTATGGGTTCTGCGGAGCTGATCGACGAGCGCAATATTTTACAGGCTACCAAGTACGCCATGCGTAGTGCGCTGACCCAGCTCTCACCACAACCCCAGGCTCTGCTGCTAGACGCACTGCGACTGCCCAACGTGCCACTGCCACAACGCGATATCATCAAAGGTGATGCACGTAGTCTTTCGATTGCAGCAGCCTCCATCATCGCCAAGGTGACACGCGACCGCCTGATGCTGAAGTTACACGAGGAATACCCAGTCTATAGCTTCGATCAGCATAAAGGCTACGGTACGGCAATCCATCTAGCGGCATTGCGCAAGCATGGCGCAACCCCTCACCATCGCAGGAGCTTTGCCCCTGTCAGAGAACTCTTTAGTCTCTTCCCACCAGAGCCCTCTCCTGCAGATATCAATCCCTCTGACAGCATAATAGAGAGCTAAAGTCCTATGAATAGAAAACGTCTGCACTCGCTACAAGGGAATCTTTGTATATTTGCACTCATTCTCATGGCTACACTCTTACGCGTCGTTCTGATCTATTTTCACTGGCCAACAACTAATAGCGATGAAGGAAATATGGGCATTTTGGCGCGTCATATTGCCTATAATCGTGAGATACCCCTTTTTTTCTATGGTCATCCTTATATGGGACCCATTGAGGGCTATCTTGCTGCTTCATTGTTTCATGTCTTTGGTCCTTCGACATTTGCGCTACGACTTGGCCTTTTGCCATTCTTCCCACTTTTTCTTATCTGCATGTACTATTTGACGCGTTTGCTCTATACTCAGAAGTTAGCTGTGTTTACCGTTATATTGCTCTGTTTCGGTTCTCAAGAGATCATCTCACGCCAACTCAAAGCCGTTGGTGAATACCCTGAAATGCTCTTCTTCGCGGCCTTTATCAGCTTGGTCGTCTCCTGGTTGGCCCTTTCTTATCACACGGTCGATGAACAATCACGAACGACTGCACATCGCGTTTTTATCTACGGAGTTATGGGCTTAGTAGTCGGAGTCGCTCTTTGGGTTGATTTCCTCATCTTACCCTTTCTAGGGACTGGTATCATAGTCCTACTGTTATGCTGCCGCCGTGAACTTGTATCCCGGGCCAGTATCAGCCTTTTGCTAGGTATACTGATTGGCGCTTTCCCTTTGCTTTATTACAATGTCACTGCACCACTAAAGGATGGTACTATTGCCGCTATACTCAGCATTCGCCAAACTGGCGCTCATCTACAGCTCCTTCCGCAGATTATCGGTACGCTCATGGTCAGCTTACCCAATGTCACAGGATTTAATCCTCTCTGTCCCCCTCAGACCTTCCCCTACCTTGGAGTGCCCAACATAGACTGTATCGTTTTGCAAGGCGGCTGGGGGCTAGGTTATCTGATCCTATGGGCCCTTGCAATGCTCTTCGCGGTACGTACGATCTGGCAAGGGTGGAAGGGTAAGTCACTATTTACTCCCGAATCGGGATTTGTTGAGCGACAGAGCATAATATGCCAGTACTGTCGGCTAATGCTGTTGGCGAGTACAGGTGGCACTATCGTCTTATACGCAACCAGCCCGGTCGCCGCCTTGTATTCGGATACCTCGGCACGCTACCTTACATGCTTGCTCATTGC